>MTKZ01060345.1_pt2 | contig 12082 bp, 10 predicted proteins | sample 1042781 | NCBI WGS metagenome assembly MTKZ01 (sample SAMN06212207, study PRJNA360539) | anaerobic digester metagenome | biome: Wastewater treatment plant; material: sludge; isolation source: anaerobic digester fed with sludge from wastewater treatment plant | place: Denmark: WWTP Viborg ...
AATTGCTCAAGGTGGGTGGGGGCGGCCAGCGCGGGCGTTTTGCGCTCAAACAGCGGCAACGCGATGATCACCCCGGCCACAATCGCCAACGCGACGGCCATGATTAAAGTTCCAAGTCCCATGATTTTTCTGGACGGAGTTCGGAAGACCGAAGACGACCAAAATCCGTCTCCCGTCCTCCGTCTTCCGTCTGTTTTATTCGGCTAAAAGTTTCGCAACCGTGGCGTTTAATTGCGCCTCGCTCAACGGCAAAATAGCGACCTCGCGCACGACGCCTTTTTTGTCTATAAAAAATGTCTCTGGCACGCCGGTGATGCGATATGCCCGCGCGATATTTTGCTGCAAATCCTCGCCCACCGCGTATGTTGTGTTGTATTGTTTCAAATACTCGCGGGCGGGTTTCTCCGTATCCAGATAATCCACGCCCAGCATCACCAAGCCTTTGTCTTTGTAGGCGCGGTGCAGGGCCTCCAGCGCATCCGATTCTTTGCGGCATTCCACGCACCAGCTCGCCCAAACATTCATCACCACCACCTTGCCTTGCAGGTCAGACAGTTTTATTTTTTCGGGCAGGCCGTTGCGGTAGCCCTCGTACAGGGGGATGGAGAAATCGGGGGCTTTGCTGCCCACCTCTGGGCGTTTGCCTGGGCGCGACGCGGCATCCATCCCCGCGATGAACAGCCCGGCCACCAGCGCCACCGCCGCCACGCCGAGGATGATTGCGAGTAAAGGTTTTTTATTTTTCATTGTTGAAATTCAAGAAATAAGAAATGAGAAACAAGAAATTTTGCTGCGCCGCATTTTCTTATTTCTCGTTTCTTATTTCTTCATTTTGCTTCATCCTCAATTTGTTGCGCGTAAGGGTCGTCGCTGGGGGGCGGGGTGGGTGATGGCCCAGCGGATGGCGCGACCTGCGCCCGCGCCGAAGCCCGCCGGAGCGCCATCACCCCAAGGATGGCAAACGCCACAAATGCCAACGCGGGCACCAGCCAAAGCAAAAGCGTTTGCCCGCTCTTGGGCGGCTCTTGCATCACCGTTACGCCAAACCGGTCTTGAAAATATGAGATGACCTGCGCCTGCGATTTTCCCGCCGCCAACTGCGAGGCGATCTCCTGCTTCCACTGGTTGCACGTGTCGGTGGGGCAATCTGCCAGGTTGCGCCCGCCGCAAGTGGGGCAGTTCAGCTTTTTCGCCACATCCAGCGTGTTGTCATCAATGGGCGCCTGTGCCAAAACGGGCAAGGCGATGGCAAAGGCGAGGATAAACGAAATCACCGCAGAGGCGCAGAGGCGCAGAGAATTTTCTGAAATGCGCGGGCATGAGCCTGTCGTCTTGAGAGAGAAACAAGCAAGAAATCTTTCCAAGTTCTTCATCGTGTTACTGCCAACTTTGCGATTATCTTTATCTTCTTAACAGCCTTTTTAATATGAATATATTAGCAAAGAAAGAGGCGCCCAAAAATATGAAACTCCCAAAACCTTCAGGGATCACGTCGAAAAACACTGGACGTAAAAAGATAAATGCCTCAAGTCCCCAAAGTTGCCAAATCGCCCCGACAAAACTCACTCTTTGATCTTTTTTCCAAACTCCAAGAAAATACTTTAACCACTGAGGCGCAATCCAACCTCTTTGCCCGAAATATTGAAGAAAGAATCCAATTCCCCACAAAAGTAGAGCGAACAAAAATCTTCCCAAATCAGGGTTAGCGGTCATTTTGTTTTAAAGAATTAAACACTTTTCAACAAATTGAGTGAAGGGGTGTGCTTCCTTGAATTTCTCTGCGTCTCTGTGTCTCTGCGGTGAAAAGAAAAATTTCATCACGCGTTGGCTCCTGCGGGCGCGGGCGAGGACGCGCGGGCGGGCTTTGGCGCGGTCTCCTCGTGCGGCCAGAACGCGGCGAAGAATCCAATGATCATCACAATGCCGCCCACCCACACCCAGTTAATCAGCGGGTTGATGTAAATTTGGAACGAGGCGGTCTCGCCGTTGTTCTCCCAGCCCGCCAAAATCACATACACCTCTTCGTTAAACGTGCCGGTTGTGTCGGCAATCGTGGAGCTTTGCCCGGTCTTGGGGAAGACATCTTTGTGCGGGTAAAGCCCGCCCATCACAGACCCATCTGCCCGCTGAACCAGAACTTTGCCTTGCACGGTTTGGCAATCGTCAAAATCGCACGGCACTTCTTGAATCCCGCGATACGTGAAGGTGTAACCGCTGTAATTGAATGACTCGTTCAGCCCCGCCGAACGAATGACATCTGTGCCAAAAAAGCCTTTGCCGATGGCGCCAATCGCCAGCAAAATCACGCCAATGTGGATGAGGTATCCGCCGTATTTGCGCTGGTTTTTTTGGAAGAGGCGGCCCAGCGCGGCCAGATAACCCTCGCCCAAATTTTTAACGCGAGCGCGAACGCCGCGCACGTATTCTGTGAGTTGTTGCGCGAGGGTATACCCCCACAGCGCAAACCCCAGCAACGCCACCGGCTCGCGCACGCCCCCAAAAGCCATCAACAAAACGGCCACCAAAATGGCCGCCACAATGCCAACGATGGATTGCCGAAGCACGGATTGCCCGCTGGCTTTGCGCCACGCCAAAAGCGGCGCGACACCCATCAGAAAAACCAGCAAGAGCAGCTGCGGCCCAACCGCCTGGTTGTAAAACGGCGGCCCAACTGTGATCTTCACCCCGCTGATGGCCTCGGACAAAACGGGGAAGATGGTGCCCACAAATGTGGTGAAGGCCGCGCTGACAAACAGCACATTTTGCAAAAGGAAGATGCCCTCGCGCGAGAAACCCGCGTCCAGTTTGTTGTCACTTTTCAGCGCGTCCAGCCGCGTAATCCAAAGCGCGGCGGTGACGATGAGCATGAACAGCATGAAGCCGAAGAACAGCGGCGCGAGGTTGCTTTGGGCAAAGGCGTGCACGCTGGTGAGCAGCCCGCTGCGAATGAACGAGGTGCCAAAAAACATGCTGCCAAACGTGATCATCATGAGCATGACCGACCAGTTTTTGAACATGCCGCGCTTTTCTTGAATCATGGCCGAGTGCAAAAAGGCCGTGCCCACCAGCCAGGTGACAAATGGCATGTTCTCCGATGGATCCCAGCCCCAGTAGCCGCCCCAGCCCAACACATCGTGCGCCCAGCGCCCGCCCAACACCAAACCAGCGGTGAGGAAGGCCCAGCCGATCAGCGCGCTTCGGCGCGAGGCGCGCACCCAAAGGGCATCGCTGCGCCGCGTGATGAGCGAGGCCACGCAATACGCAAACGGGATGATGAACCCTGTGTATCCGGCGTAGAGCATGGGCGGGTGAATAATCATTCCGGGATGGCGCAAAAGCGGGTTTAGCCCGTTGCCATCGGATGGGGGAAAGTCTAGCCGCGCGAATGGGTTGGCGGCGATGAGATTGACAAAAATAAAAAAACCGAGGATGACGGACATGACCAGCGTGACCCAGGGGAGCAGGGGCTTGTCGTCTTTCCATTCTTTCACCATCGCTGCGCACACAAACCCAGACATGAGCAAGTTCCAAAACAAGATGGAGCCGTTTTGGCTTCCCCAAAGCGAGGTGATGTTGAAGATCAACGGCGTGGAGTACGAAGAAACCCCCACCACATATTTCACGCCAAAATCGTGCCCAAGCAGGGCCGCCCAAAGCCCAATGGCGCCCACCAGCACCAGCGGGAAGGTCATGGCGGCGGCGGCTCGCCCGCTTTGCACAAGCCGGGCATCATTTCTCGTTGCGCCCAGCCAAGAGGCAAAAATGGCATACATGCACGCGATGAGGGCGAAGATGACGGAAATTTGGCCGAGGTCGGTGATCATTTTTCTAGTTCAAAGTTCAAAGTGATGCAAGTGCTTAGAGTTTTATAAAAAAAATTAAATACGGATGAGCCGCATATTTCGGCTTGCCCAAACTTTGCACTTTGCACTTTGCACTTTCTTAATTGCTGGCGGTCTTTTGCGATTCGTATTTGGTGGGGCATTGCAAGAGCAGGGCATCTGGGCTGTTGCCCGCGTAAAACTTGCCGTCATTGCTCAGCTTGCCGGTCACAATGGCCTGCGCCTCGTTATCCAGCGTGTCTGGTTTTGCGCCGGTGTACACAATGCGCATTCGCGGTGCGGTTTTAACACTGCTCACCAGTTCCTCGCGCGAGGTCACGATGTCAAACTCCAAATGCAGCGATTTTGGGTCGTAGGCGATGCTGTCGCCCACCACAAACCCGGTTAGCTTGAACGCCTTTTGCGAGAGGTCTTGCCCGCTGGCTTTTTTGGCCAGCAACTCGCTCACTTTCACCTCAAGGCTGCTGTTCCCCGCGATTGTAAAACCCATGATGGCCGTCACTGCAATCAGGATAACGGCGATGCCGATGATAAATCTTGGTTTCATGCGTATACCTCTGGGCTAAGTTTACAATACGATGAGGCTTAAAGTGTAACGTGTAATATGTAATTTGTAAGTTTGTGCCAGGCCCGCGCTTACAAATTACACGTTACAAATTTACACGTTATCAAAACTATCTTGAAACCAATAAAAATTATTGCTCTCGCCCTTGGCGCTCTTCTTCTTGCATCGTGCGGGCAGGCGCAGGCCGATGCGTTGGTTGAGGCGCTAAAGCCAACGCCCACTTTGCGGCCCATCGCCACGCCGGTTGTCCCGGCTGGATGGAAAACGCACTCCAGCGCGGTAAACGGCTTTTCCATCGCGTATCCAGCAGATTGGCAGGCCAGCGAGCAAAACCTCATCGTCGAATTTGGCACGGCCGAGCTGATTGCCACCCAGCGCGCGCAAGGGGCCGCGTTGGTAATAACGACCGCGCCCCAGCAGGATGCCATCAGCCTGCAAGAAATTTGGAACAGCGTGAAACAAGGCATTGGCCAAAACTCGCCCACCGAGCCGATAACAACCACTCTGGGCGGAGAGGAAGCCTTGCGCTCCGAAATTTCCAACACCGACCACGGCTTGCGCGGGACGATGTACATCACCAGGCGCGGCTTAACTTATTTTTTGGTCGTGGCCTACACGCTTAAACAAAGCGACCCGGCACAATACGATGCGACGTTCAAAGATATGATTGCCTCGTTTAGATTTATAAAATGAAATTCACCGCGTCTCTGCGGTGATAATGAAAAATGAAGTCAACGCTTTCGCCCGCCCAAAACCCATCCGCCAAAGAGCGAATTTTTGGATGGCTGACCCGCAACCAATGGCTGGCGGTGGCCGTTTTGTGCGTGGCGTTGGGCGGCATGGTTGGGCTGGCGGCCAGCGCGGTAAACCCGCTTTACCTGCTGGGGGCGATGGCGATTGGGCTGGTTTCGCTTTGGGCGCTCAAAGACGCGCGGCGCGGGCTGCTCATCATCATCGCGGTCATCGCGCTTTTGCCGCGCATCGCCTCGCCGGTGAGCATTGGCTTTAAGCCCACCCTGCTGGATGGCGGTTTAATTTTGACCTTTGGCGCGTGGCTTTTGTTTGGGCGTGGCGCGCGTGCGCACNNCGTCGGCATTCCAAACGGGGCGCTCACCACGCTGGTCATTCGCCGTTTTGCAGAGCTGGTGGGCACGCTGCTCATGGTGTTTGTGTTTGTAGATATTCTTTCGTGGCGCGGCATGATGCGCCGCGCCGTGCAGGGCATCATTGTGTTTGGGGCGATGGCCGCCCTGATTGGCATTTTCTTCTACCTCATCAACAACGATCTCGCCATTCGGCTGCTCTCCTCGCTGCGTGTTTTTGCCTACCCGTATGGCGATGGCGTGCTGCGTTTTGTCAACGACGACCCCGCTGGTCTTAAACGCGCCATTGGTTTGTGGATTGACCCCAACGCGTTTGGCGGCTACCTCATGATCACCGGCGCGATTGCGCTGGCGCAGGCGTTCTCGCCAAAGCCGGTTTTACCGCGTTTGGTTGTGTTTGGCTGTCTTGGGCTGATTGGCCTCACGCTGGTTCTCACCGTCTCGCGGTCGGCCATGCTGGGGCTGGCGTTTGCCGCGCTGTTTATGGCCGCGTTCAAGTATCGCCGCCTCATCCCGGTGATGCTGATTGCGCTGGCTTTGATTTTGATTTTGCCGCAAACGCGCAACCTGGTTCAGCATTTTGCCGAGGGATTTGCGGGCAAAGACCTTGCCACCCAAATGCGTTTTGGCGAATACAAAGACGCCTTCCGCCTGATTGAGCGCTACCCCGTGTTTGGCGTGGGCTTTACCGATACGCCCGATGTGGATTTGTATATCGGCGTGTCATCCATGTATTTGCTCATCGCCCAGCAAATGGGCTTGGCCGGGCTGACCGCGTTTGTGCTGGTCATGCTGGCTTTTCTGGTGGATGGGTTTCGCGCCTGGCCGCGCATTCGCGCCCAAGAGCCGCGCGCCGCAATTTGGCTGGGGGCCTTTNNGTGGGCCTTTGGCGCAATTTTGGGGGCGTTGCTCAGCGGTGTGCTAGATCACTACTTTTTTAACATAGACTTTCACAACTCGGTCACGCTGTTTTGGCTCACCGCGTCTTTGGCAATGACGGCAAAGCAGCAAGACTCCAAAGGCCTCACAGACTTTTAGGCTCTTGTTCTTCGGCCACGGGCCGCGTGAAAAGTCTTCGCCCGCCCACGCGGGTGGGGTAGGCCACTTTGCGCGCTTGTTTTGGCGCGGCAGGGCGGTCGCGCTGGGCCTGCATGTTGCGCAGCCGCGCCAAAATGCCGCCCTCTGTGCGGAGTTGGTTTGGCGTGGAAGGCGACGGCTCGGGTTGTGGCGTTTCGCCATGCGGCTGGTCTGGCGCGCTGGCAGGCGCCACCGGCATGATCGCAGGCAACTCCAGGAGCAAGGCCAGTTGTTCTTCTGGCGGCGTATACGGCGTTCCTTCTGCTTCCGCATCCAGGGTGGGCGGGGTGATGGATTTCGCGCCGGTCACTTTCTCTGCTGCGTCTGATGGGTTGGGCGCGGGCGCAAACACCCGCGCGAAGGCAAACCCCAACGCGCCGCCAATTGCGCACACCACCGCCACCGCGATGAATTGCGCGCTCAACTGGCCCATGTCTGGCGCAGACCCCGCGCCCAAAATGCCCACGATGCCCAGACCTTTTACGCCAAGATATTGCTCGGCGCCAACGCCGTTCCAGCCTGCGCCAATGTTGCCCTGCGCAAACAACCCAGGCAAGATCATGCCAAGCAGGGCGGGCAGGAAAATTCCCGCAATCGCAAATTCGTCATCCGGCAGGTGCAGTTTTTGTTTGATCGCAAAATCCACCACCGGCATGGCGATGCCCATCCCCAGACCCATCAGCAGCGCCACCAGCGGCGGCAGGGTTGCCCCGCCCGCCGCAATGCCTATGAGCGCGGCCAGGGCGCAGCGCACGGCCAGCAAGGTGTCGGCCCGCCGAGACACAAATGCCGCATATGCCATCCCCATGAGCGCGCCGCCCGCCATGCCCGCCGCGCCGTTGATGGCGAGGCCAGCCAGGCTGCCCGCGCCCAAACTTTTTAGCAAAGGCGAGGTCGCCGCAAAACCCATCAGCCCAGCCAGCGCAAGCGCCATGCCCGCGAACGCCCGCATGGGCAGCCCAGCGGCGGGCAACACGGGCGCGAGCGTTGCGCGGGGCAACCGGGCCAGCCACGCGGCGGCAACGGCGCCCGCGACCAGCGCAGCCAAAGTCAGGCCGTTCAGGTCAACCGCGCCGTGCCCCAGTGATGCGCCCACGCCAAGCCGGGCCAGCCATCCGCCACCCCACACCCAAAAACCAATGATGGGCAAAAGAACGCCGCCCGCCAAAAATGCGGCCAGCGCCTGCGCGGGGTATGAGACGCGGCGGTATAAAGCCGAGGTGGTGAGCACGGAGGCGGTTTGCGCCAGCGGCAAATAGGTCATGCAAAGCAAAAGCTCATTCACACCGGTGTTGGATAGCGCAAAGCCGCGCAGGCCAATCACGCCCCACATTTGCCCGCCCAAGGGCGCGGCGGCATAGCTGGAGAGCGCGGCGAACTGCTTGAGGCCGAGCGTGGCGCCAAGGCCTCCTGCAAAAAAGGCGAACCCAAACGCGAAGAACGCCAGCGTGGCGATGGCGATGGCGAGCATCCCGCTGGCAGCGGCGTGGTTTTCTTGCCCGCGCGGCGCGGCGGCAGTTAAAACCAGCCACAAACCGGCGGGTAACAAAAAGCCAAGGGCTATCCCAATCCCCGTGTCCATGTGGGTAAAAGTATAGCCTGCTTGAATTGAGGATTAAAAATTAAGAATAAAGAATTGGCGTCATGGGCGCAAATGAGCGCAGACAGAGGGATTTGATCCTCAATCGTCATTCGTAATTTATAATCTTTGCAGTGGATGGATTAACTCTTGCGCGTGCCGCCGTTGAAGCGGCCGCGGATAAAAAAGCGGACGATGTCATTTTGCTCGATCTGCGCGAACTCTCTCCCGTTGCCGATTTTTTCGTGGTGTGCTCTGGCTCCAACGAGCGCCAGATTGCCGCGATTGCCGACAACGTGCAGGAGAAATTGCGCGTGGATCTTGCCTCAAAAGCCTACCGGGTGGAGGGCACCGGCAGCTCTGGCTGGTTGTTGCTGGATTACGGCAACTTGCTGGTGCATATTTTTGCGCCATCTCAGCGCGAGTTTTACCGGCTTGAGACACTTTGGGCCAAGGCGCCCGTGCTGGTGAAAATGCAGTAAAAGAGCGCAGGGTGNNAAAGAGCGCAGGGTGAAGCAAGAAGTTTCACCCTGCGCTCTTGCCTTTTAAAACTCCAGGCGCCGGTGACGCATCACCACGCTTTCCACAATCCCCAGCGCGGCCATCAGGGCGATGAGGTTGGAGCGTCCGTAACTCACGAAGGGCAGCACCACGCCTGTGACCGGCAACATTTGCACTTGCATTCCCAAATTGATGTAGGTTTGCAAAAAGATGATTGCGCCCACGCCGGTGCAGAGCAACTGCCCAAACGTGTCACGCGAGATCCATGCCGCGCGGAATGAGCGCAGCACAATGCCCATGATGAGGGCGATGAACAAACAGCAGCCCACCAGCCCCAACTCCTCGCCAATAACCGAGAAAATAAAGTCGGTGTGGCGCACGGGCAAAAAGCGCAGCTGGCTTTGCTGGCCTTGCAAAAATCCCTGCCCAAACAGCCCGCCAGACCCCAGGGCGATGAGAGCCTGATCGGCCTGATAAGTCTCGCCGGGGGTTTTTGCGCCGAATAAAAGTTGCTGCACACGTTTGATCTGATAATCTTGCACAAGCGAGAAACCGCCCGGCGCGGGCGTGGGTGTGGCGGCGGGGTTGGCTGCGCTGGCCGCCGGGGTGGGGATGGCGCTTGCGCCCGCCGGGGCCACATCCACCCCCGAACCCAGCACAGATAACCCGACCACCATCACCACCAGCACGATGCCTGCGCTCAGCACGTACGGCATTTGCTCGCTGCCCAAGCCGCCCACAAAAATCATGATCATCCACACAAACAAAATGGTAAGCGCGGTGCTCATGTTTGGCTCCAGCAAAATCAGCAAAATCACCGGGGCCAGCATTACCCCAGACAAAATGATGGTAGAGATATACGAGTATTTGCCCTGCCGGCTGGAGATGAAATTGGCGATGACCACGACCATCGCCAGTTTGGCTATCTCGCCCGGTTGCAGGTCAAACCCGCCCAGGTTGAACCAGCGCCGCGCGCCAAAGTTTTCTGTGCCCACCACCAGCACCAGCGCCAGCGCGGCCACTGTGAGGCCATACAAAAACCGCGAGAGATTGCCCAGAAGCTGGTAATCCATGATGGCGACCAGGGCCAGCGCCACAAAGCCAACGATGGCGGTGATGGCCTGGTTCACGGGCGTGCTGGCAATTTGCGGGTCGCCTCGCGCCGCGCTGAATACCATCGCCACGCCGCCGGTTAGCACCAGGGCGAGGATGACCACCAGCAGGTAATCGAAGTGTCTCCAATATCGTCGGTCAGGCATAGTTTCAATTACGAATTACGAATTACTCTGTGATTTGCACGGGCGCTTTTTTGTCCAATGGAATCTTAAAGTAATCTGCGATGATGCGCTGGGCGATGGGGCCGGCCACGCCAGAGCCTTGTCCGCCGTTCCATACAAACACGGCGATGGCGATTTGCGGTTTTTCTGCCGGGGCGTAGGCTACAAACCAGGCGTGAGTGGGCTGGGTTTTCATCCCAATGTAGCACACGCCGGTTTTGAGCGCGATGTCATCGCAAAACTCGGCGGTGCCGGTTTTGCCCGCGTATTGAAAGTCTGGAATTTGCGAGGCCACCGCTGTTCCGCTTGGCCCCACCACGCTCATCAGCGCATCTTGAATCAGTTTCATGTTAGAAGGCGAGATGGGAACTTTGCGCAGCACCTTGGGCTGAAACTTGCGCACCACCTTGCCCTGCGCGTCCACAATATCGCCCACGATGCGCGGCTGATAAAGCGTGCCTCCGTTGGCGATGACCGAGATGATGTTCGCCATCTCCAGCGGGGTGGCGAGCAAATAGCCCTGACCAATGGCGTAGTTGTAGCTGTCGCCGGTTGTCCACACCTGCCCAAGCGTTTTGCGTTTCCACGCGGGTGTGGGCGCAAGCCCGCTGGAGCCGCCGGTCTCAATTGCGTTGAGCGGATCGCCAACGCCAAATAGCTCTGCCCACTTGGAGAGTTTGTCTGGCCCCATGCCTTCAATGCCCTCTGGCTCAAACCCGCCCACCGCCTTGCGGAAGTAGGTGTTGCACGAGTTGCGCAGCGCATCGCTCACGCGCTGGGGGCCGTGTGAGCCGCCCGTGAGACCAATCCAACAAAACAGTTTTATGCCTTTCGATGGGTCATCTGGGTAAAACTGGTTGGGCAAAATAAACACGCCGGGGTCGTTGATGATGGTGTTGGGCGTGACCGCTTTTTCTTCCAGCAACGCGGCGGCGGTGACGATTTTGAACGTGGAGCCGGGCGGCACGGTATCGCGGGTGGCGTGGTTGAGCAGCGGCAAGTGCAGGTTGTTGGAGTATGCGTTAAATTGATCTGCGCTGATGCCGTTTACAAACAAGTTGTTGTCATAGCCGGGCGTGCTGAACATGCCCAGCACCTCGCCGGTGTTGGGGTTCATCACCACCGCCGCGCCGCGTGGCGATTTGTGCTCGGCCATCACCGGCAGCATCGCATCGGAAATAATTTTTTGCAGCCGCAGGTCAAGCGTCAGCTTCACGCTATACCCATCTTTGGGGGCGATGGGATCGCCGACCGTGCCGAGAATTTCTCCCGAAGCATCGCGCCGTTCAATCTCGCTGCCCTTGATCCCGCGCAATTCCGGCTCTTCCACATACTCCACGCCAGACACGCCCACTTTGTCGTCCGCGGCGTAAATATCGCGGTTTAACCACTCTTTCTGAATATCGCCCAGCGTGTCGGTCAGCACGCCGGTAAGGTCTGGAATTTTGGCGGTGTAGCCCAGCAGGTTGCCCAGCAATTCTTTGTATGGATACACCCGCGAAGGCGAATTTTGCACGCCCACGCCCGGCATTTGCAACGATTCTTCCTGAATCCGCAAGGCGATGTCGCGCGGGACGTTATCTGCGATCACCACCGGTTTGTATGGCTCTGCGCGGGCGTTGGCGTTGGTCACCTTCGTCATAATATCGCCCGCGGTCAGCTCTGGCTGGGCGATGAGTTGGGCGAGGTGGTTGTAAATCTCCACCCGATCCATGCGTTGCTGCACCGTGTTGGTGTAACTCGGCTGGTTAATTGGGGTGATGGTGATCTGGTAGGCCGGGGCGTTCAACACCAGCGGCACACCGTCCCGGTCGTAAATCAGCCCGCGCAGGGCCGAGGTTCGCACTTCGGTTTGGCTGGTTTGGTTGGCGGCTTTTTTGAACTCTGCGCCACGCATAATTTGCAGGCTATACAACCGAAAGATCAAAAAGCCGCTTGCCAGCACCACGCCAATCATGAGCGCAAGCAGCCGCGCCCGTCCGCCGCGCTGGTCGGGCGGCGGGGTCAGGCTGGTTCTGCGCCGGATGGGTAAATCGCCAAATTGCATTCGCCGCTAGGATAATCCGTTTTTCCCTGTGCGCCGCCCTGCGCGGCAAAATTTTCAGAAACTGGGCTTACACAAAGCTACAACCTCGCAG
>MTKZ01018881.1_pt1 | contig 12078 bp, 11 predicted proteins | sample 1042781 | NCBI WGS metagenome assembly MTKZ01 (sample SAMN06212207, study PRJNA360539) | anaerobic digester metagenome | biome: Wastewater treatment plant; material: sludge; isolation source: anaerobic digester fed with sludge from wastewater treatment plant | place: Denmark: WWTP Viborg ...
GCTGTCGCCGGCGATCTTCTCCGCCAGTGCCTTGCCATCCAGGGCGAGTGCTCGGCCAGGGTTGTGTCCGGGAGCATGTCGCCGCTGGTTTGCTGCGGCGACACGGTCTTTGTGCGCGCGGTGGGCGACGCGGACATCGCGGTGGGCGATCTGCTGCTTGTGTGCACGGGCGATGCGCTGGTGACACACCGCGTGATCGGGCGGTACGGATCGGCGGTGCGGCTGAAGGGCGACGCCAACCGCCTGCCCGACCCGCCTGTCGAACTGGCGGCCGTGATCGGTAGAGTCCGTGCCGTCGGCAGGCGCAAAGGCGGCCAGATAGATCTTGAGCATAGCCGGGTGTGCGCTGTCAGCCGAACCACTGCCGCCGTCTCGGGTGCGGCCGGGGAGGCCGAGTTCAGCGCTCGCGAAACCGGGCGCGGCGTTTTGTCCGCGGCTGCCGTATTGCTGCGGATTGCCCTGCGGGCCTGCGTTCTGGCGCTGCGGATCGTCTGCTTTTTCGCCAGAAAGCGTGGATTGCCCAAAAAAGGACTTGCACAGAACGCAGGTATCTGAGATAATATAGTGAGCTAGTGTTGTGTGCTTGAGGGCGCCCGGATACTCCGGTGGCGGCGCCGTGCTAATCAGCGGGTCTTTCCAGACTGCGCTGGGGGTGATTTCCCGTTGCACTGCTTTCCTGCAAGAGAGCGGGGCAATGGCTGTCACTCAGAAAGGAGATACCCCATATGGCTGACACCGATCGCCAGATGGATCAACTGGAAAAGGAATACGAGAAGCCGTCAATTGTCTGGGAAGACAGCTTCCAGTCTGTCACGCAGGCTCAGGCGCCAAGCTGTGCAAAGCAGCCGCTCCAGAGCTATGTGTGCGACTCGAGGCCCGTTATGTAGAGGGTCTCGACTGCGGAGCGCCGCCGCCGGACCCTGACGGTCCGCCCGGGCGATCCGCGGGTCCCTATAGTCTTGATACGCATCCTTTCTTAACTCTTGGCTGGGCTCAATAGAATCATCAGCGTGGGCGTGCAGAAGGTGGATACACCCCCGCTCTTACCGGGAGTTCCAATACAACTGGAGAAGTGACAATGATGAAAGTGCAGAACAAGTTCCTGGCGCTCTGTGTCGCGGGTCTGATTCTGGCCACGGCGGCGTCCGTGCTCGCCGATACCGCGGGCGCGGATGCGAAGTCAATGTACGTCATGGGTGTTATCGCCGGCGAGAACGGCAAGCTGCAGACCGCCGATCCGTTCTCGACGACCGACATCTACTCGCTCAAGACCGTGGTCAACTACGCCAACGTCAAACCGGGCGTTCACGTGCAGCAGTTGAAGTTCATCAGCCCCGAGGGAGCGCTGTACCAGACGGTCAGCACCGCTTTCACGGGCAAGAGACCGCGGCGCGGCGAGCCGGAGAGCGTCAGCGTTAACGGACAGGACCTTCGCGTTCAGGTTATCGAGGCTCGCAGGAATCAGACCTCCGTCTGGGGCGAGTTGCCCGTGGCGGGCACCTGGATTCAGCGCCTTAAGGGTACCTGGAAGGTCGAGGCATATCTCGACGGCGGCACTGAGCCGGTTGCCAGTATGCAGTTCGTGGTTCAGTAAGAACCTGACCACCAGAGAATTGCGGCGGAGGGCCTGGCCCCTTACCGTCCGCTCCGGGGGTGGGCCGGAAGCGTGACGGAACTGGGGTTCGGGTCCTTCGCCGTTTCTGTCAGTGCCCCTGCCGGCCATTTTGCGGGCCTCATGGAGAAAGCCTACGCCCCGTTCCGGCGCACGCCGCCTGATCCGCGGAGCCCGGGGGCGTGGACGGTGACCGTCCGGATCGCCGGTTCCCTGCCGCCCTCTTTCCAGCGGATGGAAGAGGTGGACCGCACCCCCGTCCCTGTCCGCCGCGACGGCGAGCGGCTCGGCATGGACGGCGGCTGGTTTGGCGCCTCCGTTGACATCCCCCGAAGAGCCGCCGAACTCCAGTGCCCGCTTTCCCTGCACCCTCTCGACAGCCTGCTCCGGGTGCTCTTCACGCTGGAGGGCGCGCGCGCGGGCTCGTTCCTTCTGCACGCGGCGGGAATCGTGACGGACGGGCGCGCGTATGCCGTGTTCGGCCCCAGCGGAGCGGGCAAGTCCACCATCGCGGCAGCGGCCGCTGCTGCGGGCGCACGCGCCAACAGCGCTTGCGCGATAGGCGATGAACTGATAGGATTGCGCCTGGGGCAACCGTCGGCCGTTGCGCACGGAACGCCCTTCTGGGACGGGCGCGACGTGACCTGCCCTCTCGCGGCGCTCGTCGTGCCGGTCAAGTCTGCCGATACTTCGGCGGAGGCTATCGGGCCGGGAGAGGCGCTCCGGCTGATGTGGCCGCAGGTTCAGGTTGCCGGACTGACGAGCGAGGAGCTGGCTGCTGTCTGGCATGCGGCTGCGGAGATCGCTGCCAGCGTCAGGGCGATTCGCCTGCGGTTCGCTCTGGGGCCGCGAATGTGGGATGAGATTCGCGAAGCTCTGGGTTCTGTCGCCTGATGCCGGGCGCCGCCCGATGCTCTTGAGTGACTGACTGCAACTTTGGAAGCCTGTTCATACGAAACCTTCGTGTCGNNTGCGGTGCGCGCACTGCTACCTTCACTGCTACGACGGCGGCGGCGAACTTGCGACGCCCGAATGGCTTCGGGCGATTGACGAACTGGCCGCGCTCGGGGGGCTCTGGCTCTCGTTCACCGGCGGAGAGATCTTCCTCCGAAGCGACGTTTTCGACCTCATCGCCCGCGCGCGCCAGAAAGGTTTCGCGCTGAAGCTGCTCACAAACGGGCTGTTGCTCGACGATGCTTCCATCGCGCGTCTTGCCGATCTGTGGCCGTCCGACGTTCATATCAGCGTCTATGCGGCCTGCCCGGAGATACACGACGGGGTGACCGGCATGCAGGGGTCTTGGGAGCAAACCGTCGCGGCGATACGCGGGCTGTGCGGCCGCGGCCTGCATGTGACTGTCAAGACGCCGGTCATGTCGTGCAACTTTCGGCAGATCGAGCAACTGCAGCGGCTGGCGGACGACCTGGGTGCGGTGCTTCGGCTCGATACGGATATCGTACCCGGAAACGACGGGTCGGTATCGCCGCTCGTGCACCGCCTGAACGATGAGGAGCTTGTCGAGGTGTTCCGGACACCGCATCTCGCCTACCGCGCCCTGCCCGAAGCCTCGGATGCCTCCGGCCTCGACAGCGATCTGTGCGGCGCGGCGCGGCGCACCCTTTCCATATCTCCCGTGGGCGAGGTTCAGCCCTGCATATCCAACCCTGTTTCGGCGGGAAACATTCGCGAGGACTCGCTGGCCGATATCTGGTGGCGCTCTCCCCTGATGCTGAGATATCGCGGCCTGCGGGTTGCCGATCTGGCCGGCGAGTGCGTCAACTGCGAGCATCGGGCATACTGCGGGCGGTGCTCGGCGATGGCCGCTCTGGAAGACGGGGACTACCTGGGCCCCAGCCGATGGGCCTGCCGCGTGTCTGTCGCGCGCAGGCGGGCGGCCGCGGAGCCAGCGGAACGGGTTGCCGGGGACGCACTCTCCCCCGAGCGCCGGAATGCGTAGACTGCCTTTGGAACGCGAACGGTCAACCTGGGACGAGTGGGTCGCCGCGCTTCTCACCGCGCGAGGCCGCGATGCCGCTCTGGCGTCGCTCATCTCGCGCGTGGACGGCTGGGAGCCTTGGTGCGCCGAAGCGCGCGCCCGCAGGCTGTCCGGGGCCATCTGGACAGCCATCCGCGACGAAGGGCTGCAGGCGGCCATCCCCGCCGGCGCCGCGGCGCGGCTCGAAGGGCAGTGGCGGCAGTCCGTCGCCGCCAGCGCGCTTGTTCACCTCGACCTCTCGCAGATCGGGGCGGCGCTCGACAAAGAGAAGATTCCCTGGGCCCTGCTGAAGGGCCCGTCCGTCGCCGATATCCTCTACTCCGATCCCGGTTCACGCCCGATGTCCGACATTGACATACTCATCCGGCCGCACTTCTTCCGGAAGTCCCTCGACGTCCTTGCTGAAGAAGGCTGGCGCCTGAGAGAGGACATGATCCCCGAGTACCTCAGGATCACGCACGCCGTGATGCTCAAGTTCGATCCGTGCGTGGCGATGCTCGAAGTGCACTGGAATCTGCTCGGCACCGTGCCGCTGCCGGGAGAGGATGTCCTGTGGGACGGGCTCGAGCGCATGGAGATTGCCGGCCGCGCGGTTCCGGTGCTCGGCGCGGCGGACAGCGCCCTTCATCTGGCGCTTCACGCCGTTTTGCACCACGGGCTGAAGGAGGCATCGCACCTGCTCGATATCGCGCTGGCGTTTGCGCGCCTCGACCGCGAAGGCTGGGGCATTGTTGTGGACCACGCCACGCGCCTGAATGTCGTCGAAGAACTCCTTGCCGCTCTCGATGCGGCGAAGAGACGGGTGGGCTTTGCGGCGCCGGAGCAGATTGTCCGAGTTCTCAAGCAGCGGCGGCCGGGCTGGCTGCGCCGCCGGGCGACGGCGCTCGCGCTGGCGGACTCGGGCGGACACGCCGCCATGACCCTCTCGCGCCTCATCATGATGGACGGGTGGGAGAACAAGGGCAGATACCTCGATTTTGTCCTGATGCCGCCGCGTGAATGGCTGCGAAAGGTGGACTCCGGATCGGGCGGCGGGGCGTATTCGCGGCGCGCCTTCTCGGGAATCGGGCGCGCGCTTGTGCAGATGTTCCGGGCCCGCCGGGCGTCCTGAAACACCCGGGAAGAATTCGTCCAAATAGTGCCCAAAAGGAACTTCCCATGGGACCGAAGTGGTATAATTGGCCAACAGGGTGGGAGAGGGCTCCGGTGCTGAGAGCGGCGCCGGGCATTTGAGGCATACCGATTTGATATCCTGCAGCCCCAATCTGCGTGTGCTCGTGTTATATGGAGAGCGGCCTTCAGGCCGCCTGCTCCATCCTCTCCCGGTTCACCCTCTGACTGCCGATCGCTTCTGCCCGTTTACCCAGGTTTTTCGCAAGCTTCTCTTGCTGTTTTCTGAATCTCGAACACGCCGCGCGCGGGCTAACTGCGCCTGCGCCGGCATCTCGGAGGATTTGCTGATATGAAGAAGTATCATCGCGGTGATGAGATGAGCGTCTGTGTTGAGCGCTCGGGGCTTGAACCGGGCGAGGGGATTGCCCACCTGGCGGACGACACCATGGTCATTGTTCTTGGCGCCGGTCACCGGGTGGGCGAAATGGTGGATGTCGTGGTCACGAGCGACATCCAGACTTCGCTCGGCGATTCCCTCATCGCCTCGCTGAAGAACTAGACAATCAGACTCGAGTGTAGCATTGGGCGCGCGCGGTTGCGCAGGTTGCCGCGTGCGCCCGTGCCGTACGTATTGCGGCAGGAATCCCGCGGGCGTTGTGGAAATCTGCTCGTAATCGCGCCCGTTTCAGGAGGTAACCAATGAGAGCTGTCACACGCCTGTTCGCTGTTCTGCTGATCTCGGCCATCGCTGCTGCGCCTCTGCTCGCGGCCATCGGCGACGGCAATCCGCTCGGATGTCTGGCCGAGCTCAAGGACTTCCGCGCCATGCGCGCTTCCAGCACCGACCCCGACTGGCACAACGGCAACGCCGACTTCCGGCCCATCGAGCCCGGGCAGACCCTCACGCTGGCCGATCTCAAAGGCCCGGGGCAGATCGCGCATATCTGGTTCACCATCTCCGCCCGCGACAAGTTCTACTCCAAACTGCTGACCCTGCGGATGTACTGGGACGGGGAGAAAGAACCTAGCGTCGAGTGCCCCATCGGGGATTTCTTCGCCGCCGGGCACGGACTGGATGTTTACGTCAACTCGATTCCCGTGCGCGTCTCCAGCGACGGGCGTGGGCGCAACTGCTACTGGCCGATGCCGTTCCGCAAGTCCGCGCGCATCACGGTCACGAACGACGGCTTCGGCCGCGTCAACTCGTTCTACTACTACATTGACTGGCAGGCCAGGAAGTCTCTTCCGGCTAACACCGCGTACTTCCACGCGCAGTATCGCCAGGAAGTGCCCTGCAAGCCCGGACCGAACTATCTGATCCTCGACGCCGTGGGCAAGGGGCACTACGTCGGCACTGTGCAGTCGGTTCGGCTCAACGAGCCCGGATGGTACGGCGAGGGCGACGACTTCTTCTTCATAGACGGCGAGAAGGAGCCTTCGCTCAAGGGAACGGGCACGGAGGACTACTTCTGCGACGGCTGGGGGTTCCGCAAGTTCGACGGGCCTTTCTACGGGGTGCCCATCTTTGAGGGGTTCAACACGGGCGATCGCTCCTCCGTGTACCGCTGGCACCTGCCCGACCCCATCCCGTTCACGAAGAGCCTGCGCGTCGAGATCGAGCACAAGGGCTCCCGCAACAACGTGGGCGGCTTCGTGGAGCGCTTTGACGACTTCTCGACCGTCGCCTACTGGTATCAGACCGAGCCGCACAAGCGTTTCACCACCATTCCGCCGGGCAAGGATCGCCTCGAGTTCGACCCCACCGCCATCATTCAGATGGAGTCTCTGCTGCAGGGCGCGGTTTCGACTCCCGCGGGCAAGCTGAGCGTGCAGCAGGGCGTGGGGATGGGCGACGGGCAGCTCTGGTTCACGCCCGAGTCCGCGGACGGTGAGGTGACGGTGCCTCTGTCCGTCAAAGCCGCCGGGACGTATGAGCTGGTTCTGTTTGCCACGGCGTCCTGGGACTACGGCATCTACCAGCCCTACCTCGACGGCAAGGAACTGGGCGGACGGGTGGACTTCATGAATCCCGCAGTCACTGCCTGGCAGGGGACGCTCGGCCGGGCCGAACTGACCGCGGGCGAGCACAAGCTGACTTTCAGGAACCTCGGCAAGAACGAGCAGAGCAAGGGCTACTTCCTCGGGCTGGACGGGATTCTGCTGAAGCCCGTGAAGTGAACACGATTGGATACCATCCGTGATTGACAGCGCCAGCCAGAATCAACAGCGCAGTCGTCTCTGGTCGCTTCTCGGCGACCTGCCCGGCGCCGATGCGCCCGTGACGGCCGAAGTGATCGGCGAGGAAGACTTCCCGTCGTACACCCTCCAGAAGCTCGTTCTGGAACTGAACGGAATCGAGCCGGTACCCGCGTATTTCTGCCGCAGCAAATCGGCGCGGGGGCCGGCGCCGGCGGTGGTGTACAACCACGCCCACGGCGGCGATGCGGTCACGGGCAAGGACGAAGCCATCCGGCATCGCCCGGCGCTGCAGAGCCCTCCGTATGCCGAAGCGCTCGCGCCTCTCGGCATCCATACGCTTGCCATTGACGCCTGGAACTTCGGGGAGCGCCGCGGCCGTGCCGAAAGCGCGCTGTTCAAGGAGATGCTCTGGAACGGGCGGGTGCTCTGGGGGATGATGGTGTTCGACACCGTACGCGCGACGGACTATCTCGTTTCGCGCGATGATGTGGACCCGGAGCGCATCGCCTCGATGGGCCTCAGCATGGGCTCGACGATGGCGTGGTGGCATGCGGCGCTGGATGAGCGCGTTAAGGTGTGCGTGGACCTCTGCTGCCTCACCGATTTCCACGCCCTGATCGAGGCTGGGGGGCTGGATTATCACGGCATCTACTACTACGTCCCGCGCCTCTTGAAGGAGGGGTGGGACACCGCGTCCATCAACGCGCTCATCGCGCCGCGTGCTCACCTGTCGCTGGCCGGCCTCTACGACGGTCTCACCCCGGTGAAGGGTCTGGACAAAGTGGACAGTGCCCTGCGGCAGGTGTACGCCGATGCGGGCGCGCCCGAAAACTGGAAGCTGCTGCGCTACCCGTGCGGGCATATGGAAACGGCCGCCATGCGCCGCGCCGTGCTCGACTGGCTGTCCGCGAAGCTGTAGAACAGCCCGCGCTCGTTCCCGATGTCCGGCATCTGTGCTGCCGGACTCGCTGTCCGTGGGAGCTTTGCTCCCCATCCGGCCGTCGGGCCAGGCGCTGCCCCCGGGCTCGGAGCAAAGCTCCGGCGGACGGACTTGCAGGAGCGCAGATCCTGCAAGATCATTAGGAGCACAAATCCTGCAAGATCAGAATGGCGTTTGACCTGCGCGGCGCGCGGTAGTATCCTGCTTTGTGGGCGCGCAGCAACTTCACGCGCGTCCCGCAAAGGGAAACCGTATGAAGCTGGCCTCAACAAGAGTTCTCGTCCTTGTCCTTCTGCTTATCAGCCTCGCCGCCGCTGCCGTCTCGGCTGCGAACAACCGCCCGCTCATCTTCGGCATGAACCCGACGCCGATGGACTGGTGGGGATACGACAAGTATGTCTGGGATCCGCTGCTCTTTCAGAAGATGGCGGAAGCCGGGTGCGCCACGGCCAGAATCGGCATCAACTGGGACGTCATCGAGCCCGCCCCTGGCGTGCGCGACTGGACGGAGATAGACCGCTGGGTCAAGCTCTGCCTCGACAATAACATCGAGCCTCTCATCCTCATCAACAGCACGCCCACCTGGGCGCTGCCGGACTACGTGGACCCTGCCGTGGCTGTTCCGGAGGCCAGATACCCCGTAGGCGCCGAATACACGTCGGTGTTCGACCAGTGGTGCTTCGATGTCGCGCGGCGCTTCCGGGGCCGCGCGCGCTACTACGAGTTCTGGAACGAGGCGAACGGCTACGGGTGGTACACCGCGCTTCTGAACCCGCCCTCCTACAGCCGCTTCGACCTGTACACGCCCTGGATGATCCGGGCGTACCGCAGCGTCAAGCTCGCCGACCCCGCCTCGCAGATGTCCACGACCGGCATTGACGATGGCGGCGGCGGGCACGCCGCGTATTTCATCGAGGGAATCTACAGCCACGGCGGGCAGGGCTACTTCGACGCCGTCGCGGATCACCCGTATTCGGCGGCCGAGCTGGACACCTTCAAGCTCGACGACATCCGCTCCACGCTCGACGCGCACGGTGACACTCACGTGAAGGTCTGGATCACGGAGTACGGCTACTCCATGGACTCCGGCAGCTACCCGGCGTATCAGGGCTATGTGACCGACTACTTCAACACCCTCACCTCGGACGATTACGACTACGTGCGCATCGCCACCTGGCACACCGCAAACGAGTTTCCGTGGGAGGCCGGCTACGGCCTCATGAACAAGGACCTGACCCCGAAGCCTCCCTACAACACGTTCAAGAACTACGCCAAGCCCGCGCGGCCGGTCATCTCGACTCCCGTCGCGAGCTACGCCGCCCCCGGCTCCATCAGAATCAGCTACACGACAAACATCGCCTCCCGGGGCCTGGTGATGTACGGCCCGGGCACGGCATACGGGCAGGTGACAGCCCGCGAGGCGGCCGCGTCAACCTCGCATGAACACATTCTGACAGGGCTTCAGCCGGGCGCCGCCTATCACTATCGCGTGCGTACGGGCACCGTGGACGACGGCGATTCGTTCTCCGCGGACCGGGGATTTGTCGTGCCTTCCGCCAGCGCTGTGCGCGTCATCTCCGGCCCGCGGGCGGAAAACGTCACCGAGACCTCCGCCACGATCACCTGGACGACAGATGTGCCCGCCAGCGGCCGGGTGGAGTACGGGTTCGATTTCGCCTACGGCAGCTCGGCGGCCGATGCTGCCCCGCCCTCCACGTCGCACGCCGTGGCGCTCACGGGCCTGCAGAGCGGCAGGAACTACCAGTTCCGCGTGGTCTCCGAAGCCTCCGGACTTGCGCCTGCCGCAAAGGAGGGCACGCCGTTCACAACGGTCGCTCCGGCGGTCGAACTCGTCAACGGTGGCTTCGAGACGGGCACGAGCGGCTGGACTTTCTGGGAGGTGTATCCCTGGGGAGCGGGCGCGCCCGACTACCCGGGACATGTGAGCCTCTACACCAACAATGGCGGCGCGTTTCGGCCCACTCCGGCCACCAAAGAGGGCGACTGGCGGCTGACGGTGGACCGCGGGTACGCAAGCAGCATCGGCGGGGTGTACCAGACGCTCAATGCGCCGTCCGGAACTTATCTTGTCTCGGGCTGGGTCGCCTCGGGCGGCGACGGCGGCGACGAGTCCGTCCAGCTCATCGCCATGGACGGCGCGTACTCCTCCGGCATTCCCACGGGCACGCTTGTCGCCGATCTCTCCTCTTCGTCGCCCTGGCAGTATTACTCGCAGCCCGTGGAGGTCACGAGCGGAAAGCTGACCATCGCCACGCGCGTCAGCCAGTATTATGCCTACGGCGCCGTCGCGGGTCATTTCGACGGAATCAGCGTGACCCCGCTCGTGACAGCAAGCCTCGGCCAGATCAAACAGCAGCAGGCCGGACAGACGGTGATGACCGACGCGCCGAAGGTCGTGAGCGCGGTGTTCGATTCCAGCACGTTCTACGTTCAGGAACCGTCGCGCGCCTGCGGCATCCGCGTCCGCGCGGCCGCCGCCGGAAGCCGCTCGGTGGGCGAGCGCGTCACGCTCTACGGAACCCTCGGCAGCGAGGGCGGCGAGCAGGCGGTTGTGGAGGCAGTTGTCACATCATCCGAGCCCGGCGTCGCGCCGGTTCCCCTTTCGATGCAGAACCGCGCTGTCGGGTCTGCTCCTCCCGGACTCGCAAACACCGGTCTGCTCGTGCGCGCCTTCGGGCGCATCACCCCGCTCGACGCTTCGAGCTTCAGTCTCGACGACGGCAGCGGCCCCCTGAAGTGCCTGCTGCCCTCTGGTGTGTCCCTCCCACCCGGCTGGACATTCGGGACCGTCACCGGAGTCAGCGGTTTGGAAGCTGGCGGCGTCCCCGTGCTCCGCGTCCGCTCCGCCGCCGACCTGAGCGGGTTCTAGAATCGCGGAGACGCGGAAGGGTGGGAGGCGCGGAATCCGGATTTCCGCGTTTCCGTCTTATCTCCGCGCTTCCGCGATTCTGGACGGCGGCCGCGGATACGCGGAAGGGGCTGAGGGCCATTGATCTGGGCTCGATGCTCGATGGGGGGTGAGATTCCTCACCCCCCGACCTTCTCCGGGGACATTCGTCCCGCCATGCCGTTGATGGGGGGTGAGATTCCTCACCCCCCAGACCTTCTCTGGGGACATTCGTCCCGCCATGCCACACAGGGGACACAAGTCCCGGGAGAACGCTCCAGGCGTGAGGCAACTTACGCTTGATCAGCCAGCCGGAGTTCCCGAAGCCGCGAACAGGGACAACACCGGGGAGGCCGCTATGGAGTCTGATGGATTTCTTGAGGCGTAACCGGCGTAATGCCGTCATACCGGGCGAAGTCGCCGGGGTTCAGGGTGAGGATGTGCGTGACCCCGTGTGCGAGCATCAGCGCGGCAAGGCGCGCGTCATGGGCCTGCTTGCCCAGCACATGGTGCCGCACGACCAGATCGTACCATCTTCGCGAGCCGTCGTCTGGTTCGGGGAGCGACTCAAATGCCGCAAGCAGCCGGCCCACGTCGGCGGACGCCGTGCTGAGGTCGAGGCCCATCCCGTTGTTCTGGCGCGGCCTTGTTGCGACCACCCAGTATTCGGCCAGCACCTGCGTGCAGATGAACAGGCGCTGTTCGTTCTCCACGAGGTGTTGCACAGCCAGCGCGCAGACNNTCACAGGCCCCTGGGCGGCTCGTACAGATGCTCGCGGCGGAGTGACTCGTCCGATATGTGCACGTCAGCAACCGGGTTGGCCGTGAAGGCCTCCCACGCTTCCAGGACACGCCGCCGTGCCTCGCTCGCCGAGGCGTTGCGAATCTCCGCCACCAGCGGCTCGCCGACCGGAAGGTCGAGCGGCTCGTCGGGAACGATGACTTTGCCGTCGAAATGTGCTCGGATGACGATGGCCATGATGACTCGATTATACCATGCGCCTGCCTTTCCACACGCGGGGACGGAGGTGGTGCTACCGATTACCCAGCCTGCGGACTGAGATGCCGCTACCGGTGTCTCGCGATTTCGGATCGACTGTTTGTCCGGGGGAGCTTCGCTCCCCATCCCGTCCGGCGAGCTAATCGCTGCACTGATGGATTGCACATCCTCGATGGGGGGTGAGATTGCTCACCCCTCTGACCTTCTCCGGGGACATTCGTCCCGCCATTCCACACAGGGGACGCATGTCCCGGGAGAACGCTCCAAGCGTGAGGCAACTCACGCTCGATCAGACCAGATGGATTGCACA
>MTKZ01011320.1_pt1 | contig 12077 bp, 7 predicted proteins | sample 1042781 | NCBI WGS metagenome assembly MTKZ01 (sample SAMN06212207, study PRJNA360539) | anaerobic digester metagenome | biome: Wastewater treatment plant; material: sludge; isolation source: anaerobic digester fed with sludge from wastewater treatment plant | place: Denmark: WWTP Viborg ...
ATAAATATTGCGACGATTGTTTATCTAAAGAGCTAAACATTACCCCTCGCCAGCAAGTCAATCAAATATGTAATAAATTTGCAAAAGCTGGGAAAATTATGAGAAATAACAGCATTTGCGATAATTGCGGAAAACAAAAATTATCAAATCACATAGGAGTTGAGTTCCCATTCGGGCAAAAGGCATATGTTCTTAAGGAAAGTATCCCTTTATCAAAAGAAATATTCGGCAATTTAGAGGAATTCGATATTGAAAAGATCCGAACTCAAGTTGTTCATATCTGCCACAAGATATGGATTGAAAAAAAAGAAGATGCGGCACCGCATAGTATTTCTTCCGTGATTAACATTCTAAAAAATGATCATTACCTACCAGATCATCAAGCGAATATGATGTTGACTCTTTGCAGTATGCGCAATGAGTGCGTATATGATGATTTTAAACTTGGCGATAGAGAAAAAGCAATTGCTATAAATGCTTGGAAAATAATATCAGATTGGTGGGGAAATAAAAAATAATTGGATCATTTTCTAATCCCATTCCACCCCCTTCCCACTATGCTATAATCCGCTCGAAATGGACGAGCCCCGCTTGTTCGCCGACGACCCGACGACTCCTATGATGGAGCAGTATTTCCGGATCAAGTCGGCCCATCCGGACGCTCTCCTGTTCTTCCGCCTGGGGGATTTCTACGAGATGTTCTACGAGGACGCGGCCATCGGCTCGCGGGTCCTCGAAATCGCCCTGACCTCCCGCCAGAAAGTCCCGATGTGCGGCGTGCCCTACCACGCCGTCGCCCAGTACTCGGCCAAGCTCCTCCGCCGCGGCTATAAGGTCGCGATCTGCGAGCAAGTCGAGGATCCGCGGTTGGCCAAGGGTGTCGTCAAGCGCGAAGTCATAAAGATCCTGACGCCCGGGACCGCGGTCGAGGTCGACCCGGAAGCAGCCAAGGAAAACGTCTTCGTCGCCGGTTTGTTCGTCGATCCGGAAGGATGGGGCCTGGCCCTGATCGACATCTCCTCGGGGGAGATGGGCGTCCTGGAAGGGCCGTCCTCCGGGACCAAACGCCTGGTCGACGAGCTGGCCAAGGCTTCGCCCAAGGAGATCGTCCTCCCGGAAGGGGCCGAGGAATCCATCGTCCCGTATCTTAAAAACGGCGACTTCAAGTCCATCGTCAAAAGCCCCGTCGAGGCCTGGGCCTTCGATTTCACCCAGGCCCGGCATTCCCTTCTCGAGCATTTCAAGGTTTCGACCCTGGCCGGCTTCGGCCTTGAAGGGAAAGCCCGGGCTGTCTCGGCCGCCGGCGGGCTGCTCTTCTACCTGAAACGGGTTCGGAAGGACTCGCTGGCCCTGGTCCACCGCCTGTCCTTCCTTCCGGCCGGCGATTCCTGCGTCCTCGACCCGGCCACGATCCGAAACCTCGAGCTGGTCAAAAACCTCCGGGACCAAAAGGTCGACAACTCGCTCCTGGACGTGATCGACTTCACCGTGACGCCCATGGGCGGGCGCCTCCTCCGAAACCGCCTGCTCGGCCCGCTCCTCGACCCCGAGGAGATCAACCGACGGCTGGACGCGGTCGGCGAGCTCCTGAACGACACGATCGGCCGCGCGGAGATCCGCGATGACCTCAAGGGTATCCTGGACCTGGAGCGTCTGACCGGCAAGATCGCCCTTTCGGCCGCCCACCCCCGCGACTTTGTCGCCCTCAAGCGTTCGCTCCTGCCGCTCCCGGGTCTGAAGAAAAAGCTCGCCTCGCTCTCAAGCGCCGCCCTGGCCGAAATCCGCGAGAGCTGGGACAGCGCCGAGGATGTCGCCGCCCTCCTCGAGCGGGCGATCCTGGACGAGCCGGCCTTTCTCCTGACTGAGGGCGGCCTGTTTAAAGACGGCTACAACGCGGATCTTGACGATCTGCGGAAAATCAGCCGCTCCGGCAAGGCGTTCATTTCCACCCTTGAAAAGCGCGAGCGCGACCGAACCGGGATCGGCTCCCTCAAGGTCCGTTTCAACAAAAACTTCGGCTACTTCATCGAGGTTACCAAGGCCAACCTNNCTGTTCGGCGAGCTGCGGGAGACGGTGGCCCGGGAGACGCCGCGGCTCCTCCGGATCGCCTCGGCCGTGGCCCGGCTCGACGTGTCCGCCGGCCTGGCCGAGCTGGCCGCCCGCCGGGATTATGTCCGGCCGGTGGTCGACGGCGGCGACGCGGTCGAAATCCGCGAGGGCCGCCATCCCGTCGTCGAATCGATGAATCTCGAGCCGTTCATCCCCAACGACACGCATCTCGACCGCGCCGACGACCAGATCCACATCATCACCGGCCCGAACATGGGCGGCAAGTCGACCTACCTCCGCCAGACGGCCCTGATCGTCATCCTGGCCCAGATGGGCTCGTTCGTCCCGGCCAAGTCGGCCCGAATCGGCGTCGTCGACCGGATCTTCACCCGCATCGGGGCCATGGATTTCCTGACCGTCGGCCAGTCCACCTTCATGGTCGAGATGATCGAAACCGCCTCGATCCTCCACAACGCCACTCCCCGCTCGCTCATCCTGCTGGACGAGATCGGGCGGGGGACCAGCACGTTCGACGGGCTGAGCCTGGCCTGGGCGGTGGCCGAATATCTCCACGACCGGGAGGAGGTCCGGGCCAAGACGCTGTTCGCGACCCATTACCACGAGCTGACCGAGCTCGCCCTGACCCATCCCCGGATCAAAAACGCCCACGTCACGGTCAAGGAATGGAAGGACGAGATCGTCTTCCTCCGGAAAATCGCCCCCGGCCCCTCCGATCAAAGCTACGGCATCCACGTGGCCAAGCTGGCCGGCATCCCGGCGCCGGTGGTTTCGCGCGCCCGGGAGATCCTCTTCAACCTGGAAAAGGGAGAGCTGGACGAGGACGGCCGGCCGCGGCTGGCGCTGTCCGAGACGGTCAAGTCCGATCCGAGCCAGAAGATGTTGTTCGTCGACGACCGGGAGCGGGCCGCTTTCCGGGAAATCCGGGAGGCGCTCGAGGACTGCGATCCGACGCGGCTCACGCCGCTGGAGGCCTTGAATCTATTGGACAAGATGGTCGAGAAAGTCCGCGAGGCGTCGGCGCCGCCGCCCTCGATAAAAAACGACTAAGCGCCGGACGAAAACGTCTTTGGGGGGATGGGGCATAAGAAAAGGGAGAGGAACGGGTCAGGTGTCCTCGTCCTCTTCCTCGTCGTTGTCCTCGTCGTATTCCTCTTCGTCTTCCTCGTCCTCGACGTCATCGTCGTCGAAGCTTTTTTCGTCGAATTCCTTTTCGTCGTCGTAGGGGGCGTCGCCGTCCTCTTCCTTCCGCTGCTTGAGGCCGATCTCGAATTCGTCCTTGTCCTCAAACCGGCGGAGGGTGTTGGCCGCGGAGTCGCTGTAGACCAGCTCGAGATAATCGTCTTCGATCTGGCAGAAGACGGACATGGAATGACCGGTTTGCAGGTTCCCGACGATTTCGTGGATTTCGGCCTTTTTTTTGACCGCGTCCAGGGTCACCCAGCTTGAAATTTCCATTTCTTCCATGATCCGCTCCGCTCGACTCCGTTCGACAAATCCAAAATAGCAACTTTTTTTTGTTTGTCAAGAGGATTCCGGGCGCGTTCCGACGGCCGAAAAAAAGATGAAAAAGGGTCTTGACTTGACAAACAAAATTCATGGACTTATCTAATGAATTCAAAGAACGGCCGCGCGCCGACGAAGAGGAGTCGCCCCATGAGATGGGAAAAATTGACGGTCATGTCGCAGGAAGCCATCCAGGCCGCCCAGGCCCGAGCCGACGAGCTCGGCCACGCCGAGGTGACGCCGGAGCACCTGTTGGCGGTTTTCCTGGCGCAGGAGGAAAACATCGTTCGGGCCGTTCTGGCCAAGCTCGGCGTATCCGAGGCTCGCCTCCAGGAGAGCCTGGAGACGGTCCTGAGCCGGAGGCCGAAGGCCCGCGGCGGGGAAATCCGCCTCTCGGAGAGCCTGCAGCGGATTCTCGGCCAGGCGGAAAAGGAAGCCGACGTCCTTAAGGACGAGTACGTCTCGACGGAGCATCTCTTCCTGGCGATGGTCAAGGATCCGCGGAGCGAGGCCGGCCGGCTGCTGGCCGAGGCCGGGATCACTCCCGAGACCGTCCTCCAAGCTCTGGCCTCGGTCCGGGGGACCCAGCGGATCACCGACCCCGAGCCGGAAAGCAAGTACCAGGTTTTAGCCAAGTACACGCGCGATTTCACCGAGATGGCCCGCCAAGGCAAGCTCGATCCGGTCATCGGCCGGGAGGAGGAGATCCGGCGGGTCATCCAGGTCCTTTCCCGGCGGACCAAGAACAATCCCGTCCTCATCGGCGAGGCCGGCGTCGGGAAGACCGCGGTGGTCGAGGGACTGGCCCAGCGGATCGCCGATGGGGACGTGCCGGCCTCGATCAAGAACAAGCGGCTGGTCGCCCTGGACGTCGGGGCGCTTCTAGCCGGGACGAAGTTCCGGGGCGAGTTCGAGGACCGGTTGAAGGCCATCCTCAAGGAAATCAAGGAATCGGAAGGGGACATCGTCCTGTTCATCGACGAGCTTCACACGATCGTCGGGGCCGGCGCGGCCGAGGGGGCGATGGACGCCTCGAACCTCCTCAAGCCGGCCCTGGCCCGGGGCGAGCTTCATTGCGTCGGGGCGACGACCATCAACGAGTACCGCAAGCATATCGAAAAGGACGCCGCCCTGGAGCGGCGGTTCCAGCCGGTGATGGTCGGGGAGCCGACGGTCGAGGACACGATCTCGATCCTCCGCGGCCTTAAGGAAAAGTACGAGGTCCACCACGGCGTCCAGATCAAGGACGCGGCTCTGGTCGCCGCGGCGACGCTCTCCAACCGGTACATCACCACCCGGTTTCTCCCGGACAAGGCCATCGACCTGATGGATGAGGCCGCCTCGCGGATCCGGATGGCCATCGATTCGATGCCCGAGGAGATCGACGAGCTGGAGCGGCGGATCCGGCAGATAGAGGTCGAGCGCCAAGCCCTGAAAAAAGAAGACGACCCGGCCGGCCGCGACAAGCTTCAACGGCTCGGGGCCGAGCTGGCCGGCCTCAACGAGCGGGCCGATGTCCTGAAAACCCAGTGGAAGAGGGAGAAGGAGCTGATCGACGAGATCAAGAAGCTCAAGGCCGAGCTGGACCGGCTGAAAAACGAGGAGCAGGCGGCCGAGCGACGGGGCGACCTGGAGCGCGTGGCCGAGATCCGCTACGGGAAAAAGATCGAGGCCGGGAAACGGCTCGAAAAGCTGGCGGCCGACCTGGCCGCGGTCCAGAAAAAGCGGAAGATGCTGAAGGAGGAAGTGGACGAGGAGGACATCGCCGGCGTCGTTTCGAAGTGGACCGGCATCCCCGTTTCCAAGATGCTGGAGAGCGACCTGGCCCGGCTGATCAAGATGGAGGACGCCCTGCGGCGCCGGGTCATCGGGCAGGACGAGGCCCTCCGGGCGGTTTCGGACACCATCCGCCGGGCCCGGGCCGGCATCCAGGACGCCTCCCGGCCGCTCGGCTCGTTCATCTTCCTGGGGCCCACCGGCGTCGGCAAGACGGAGCTGGCCCGGGCCCTGGCCGAGTTCCTCTTCGACACCGAGAAGGCGATGATCCGGCTCGACATGTCGGAATACATGGAAAAGCACACCGTCGCCCGCTTGATCGGGGCTCCTCCCGGGTATGTCGGCTACGAGGAGGGAGGACAGCTGACCGAGGCCGTCAAGCGGCGGCCCTACGCGCTCGTCCTGCTGGACGAGATCGAGAAAGCCCACCCCGACGTCTTCAACGTCCTGCTCCAGATTTTGGACGACGGCCGCCTGACCGACGGCCAGGGCCGGACGATCGATTTCAAGAACACGATCATCATCATGACCTCCAACCTGGGGAGCGCGATTCTCAAGGACCGGTCCCGGGACTGGGCGGCCGCGGAAGCCGAGGTCAAGACGCTCGTCGAGGGGCATTTCCGGCCGGAGTTCATCAATCGGATCGACGAGCTCATCGTCTTCAAACCGCTGTCCCGGGAGGTCATCGCCGGGATCGTCGACCTCCAGTTGGATCTTCTCCGCAAGCGCCTGGCCGACCGCAAGATCGGCGTGGAGACGACGGCCAAGGCCCGGGCGCTTGTGGCCGAGATGGGCTACGATCCGGTCTACGGCGCCCGGCCGCTCAAGCGCGTCATCCAAAAGGAGATCCAGAACGTTCTGGCCATGAAGCTCCTGGCCGGGGAGATCCGGGGCGGGGACACGGTCAAAATCGACGTCGACGGGAAGGGCGGATTTATTTTTTCGACGAACCCCTAAGGAAAATCCCTAAAGCGGCCGTCCGCCCTCAGGATCGAGGGGAAGGCCGGCCGGCGGGGCGTGTCGTCCGGGGCCGCCGGCCGCGATCGCCGGCGTCGATCGGCGGATTGTCTTTGTCGATGAATCATAGTAAATTGAATTCCGTCCGAATTTCGATCAAGGGTGCCCCTCATGAAAAAAATAATATGGACGATCTGTTTGATCACGGCCGCGGCCGCCGCGCCCGCGGCGTACGCCAACGGCTTGAACCTCAACGGGCTCGGCGCGCGGGCGGTGACAATGGGCGGCGCGTTCGTCGGCCTGGCCGATGATTACAGCGCGATCTTCTGGAATCCGGCCGGTCTCGGCTTCATGGACAAGCCGGCCATCGGCTTCAACCTGTTCGACGTGATGCCGTCCGGGTCCTACCGGTTCGCCATCCCCGGCGGCGAGGTGAAGGCCGAGTCGCCGACCAAGCATTACCTGGGCGGCCTGGGCGGATGGATCCAGCCGGTCAACGACCGCCTGGTCGCGGGGATCGGCGTTTTCACGCCCTCGGGGCTGGGAGCGGCCTGGAAATCGAAGGACATGGCCTCCCTTTCCGGGGGACAGACGTCCATCGACTGGTCTTCCCGGATCGGCGTCTTCACGTTCGCCCCGGCCGTCGCCTATCGGGCGGGCGATTCGCTCTCGTTCGGCGCCCGGATCGACATTTCCTACGGCTTTTTCAACCTGAGCACCTACGCCGGTTCCATTGACGCGGGTCCGGAAAACGTGATCGACCTGGGGCAGTACGAGGAAACCCTGAACGGATGGGGCTTCGGAGCGGCCGTGGGCGTTCTGTACAAGCCCGGCCCGAACGTCAGCCTCGGGGTGACCTACCGGACGCCGGCGACGGTCCGCTTTGCCGGCAAGGCGGCCATCTCCATGTTCAAATACCTGGGCTATCCGGAGGAGTCGGAGATCGACCGGCCCGTCACTTGGCCTTCCTGGCTGGCGGCTGGAGCGGCCGTCAAGCCGGTGGACGGGCTGACCCTCACGGCCGATGTCCAGTACACGAATTGGAAGGCGATGGACGTCTTGGAGACCACCTTCAAGGAGCCGTTCTGGAAGCAGATCATGACGGCCGCGGGAAACACCCGGCGGGAGCTGTACTGGGAGGACAAAATCCAGGTTCGGTTCGGCGCCGAATATGTCCTGGGCAAGGAATGGGCCGTCCGGGCGGGGTATTACAGCGATCCCTCGCCGGCTCCCGATCGGACGATGAACATCCTCCTGCCGAGCTACGGTTTTTCGGGCGTGACGCTCGGCTTCGGCCGGTCGTCGGGAGGGCTGCGGATTGATTTCGGCGTGGAGCTGCTCCTGGCCAAGGACCGGACGATCGCCGCGACGAGGGAAAACGCCGCGGCTATGCCCGGCGTCTACGGGATGACGATCCTCGTCCCGCATTTCTCCGTGAGCCACCGGTTCTGAATCGGCGGGCGGGAGCGGCGGGACTCGGAATTTCCGGACGGACTGCGGCCCATATCCCGGCCCAACTCCTAATTCAACGACTCCCCCAAGCGGAGAGGGGAAAACCGGCGGGCGGCCCGAAAAACCCGGCTCGAAAAAGGGGGCCGCAATCCCTCGATGCGGCGCGGGTGTTTGCCGAGATCGTCAATGCGCCGGCCGGAATTGTACGCGGGGGGATATCATTCGGAAGCCGGGTCGGCCTCGCCTTGAGGGGGAAAGCGGATCATAGGATTAACGCCGTGTCATTTTACGGTGCCGGGCCGTCGCGGAAATCAAATCGATGTCATTATGATCAACCGATGTTGTCCGGCCGACGGGGGACGAAATCTCTGTATTTTGAATGAATTATGCGGGGAAATAGGAAATGGCTAGGGACGGAATTGAACCGCCGACGCAAGGATTTTCAGTCCTTCGCTCTACCTACTGAGCTACCTAGCCATCCATCGAAAGCGAAAAGAAGCGAGCCTAAGTATATTTTTTTAGGCCGGGATTGTCAACGGAAAGCCCGGCTGGTTCGAACCCGGCCTCAAGTTCCGCCGGAGAGGATTTCTTTATATTTTTTCCGGGAAGCTTTCAGGCGGATCTTGCCCGCGAGAGACGGTCCCCGACGGCGTTGGGGCCGGTTTGTCCGTCTCGATGACCGGCGTTGAAGTCTTTGGTTTTTTTGAAGAGATCCGCGGCTTTTTAAAGCCGAGCGGCTTGAATTCGACCAGAATCCTAATCCGCAATCAATCCCCCTTCGGCAAGTTAATCAATATCGGGAGATCCGTCAAGGCGATTTTTTTTCGAGGCCGGGCCCGGACTGGCGGGAAGGGACGGCCGTTTGTTAGAATAGCCTCGATCATCCGTCATGAAAATCGCCGCCCTCCTGCCCCATGTCCAAGTGTTCGGGGGCGTCCGCCGCTATCTCGAGCTGGGGAACGAATTCGTCCGCAAGGGCCATTCCTTCACCCTGTTTCACCCCGCCGGCTCCGCGCCCGGATGGCTTGAATTCATCGGTGAGCCGCGGCCGTTTTCCGCCCTGGAGGAGGACTCCTTCGACGCGGCCCTGTGCGGGGAATACGCGATCCTTCCGTATTTCGACCGGATCCGCGCCCGGGACAAGTACTTCTATTTTGTCCTCGAGGGTCACAAGATGGAGCGGGAGGTCGCCGGCCGGCCTTACCGTTTCTTGGGCAATTCCGAGGGGATTTGCCGCCGCTTGGAACGGAAATACGGCCTGAAGCCGATCCGGGCCCCCGGCGGAGTCAACCCGGCGATTTTTCATCCCCTGGACCGGCCGGAGGAACGGGAGACGTTCAATGTCCTCTGCTACGGCCGGATCTACAAGCGCCGCAAGGGCGTTCCCATCGTCATCCGGGCCGTGGAAAGCCTGGCCCGCCGCCATCCGAACCTGAAGCTCGTCTTTTTCGACACCCTGGTTGGAGACGATCGCCGCGATCCCCGTCCCTTGATTAAAACGCGGATTCCCTTTGATTTCCATATGAACCTGCCCCAGGACAAAATGGCCTGGCTTTTCGGACAGGCGGACGTTTTCGCGACGGCCGAACGGCGGGCCGGATGGGCCAACACCGCGGCCGAGGCGATGGCGTGCGGCGTTCCGGTCGTCTGCACGCCCAGCGGAAGCCGCGATTTCGCCGAGGACGGCCGGACGGCCCTCGTCGCCCCGTATCCCCTGGCCGGCCCGATCCGGCGGAGGATCGAGCGCTTGATCGTCGACGGGCCGCTTCGCCGCCGTTTGTCCGAGGCCGGGACCGCCCGGATCGCCGAATTCACTTGGTCCCGGCTGGCCGACCGCCTGATCGAGGTTTTTTCCCGCGGCTGAGCGGACGCCTCCGCTTCACGCGGCCGAGGCCGCGGCCGTCGAAAATCACGGTCGTCCGCGATAGGTCGTTTCCAGGATTTTTTCGGGAATGACATGAAGCGTTATTCTGGACAATAATGAAACCGGGCCGGACCTCTGAGAAACGCGGCCATAAAACAGGACGAAGGGGCGGCGGCCGCGATATACGTAATATATCTTTTAGGCCGGAACTCGAAAAAAGGCCGAAAATTGATATTCCCGGGGGGATTGTGATATTCTGACGCCCTCGATTCTCCATGGCGAAAACGAAATCAAAACACCGTCTGGCGCTCGTCGGAACCGACTCCCTCCGCGGGCAGGAAATCAAGAATATTCTGGCGCAAAAGAAGCTTCCGGCCTTCGATATCGAGCTGTTCGATCCCGACGTCAAGGAAAATTTCAGCAAGCTGACCCAGTTCAAGAAGGAGCCGATGGTCGTCCATAGGCTGGAGCCGGGCGCCCTGGAGGGGAAAGATCTCGTTTTCCTCGCGGCCGACGCCAAAACCTCGAAGGAGATGGGCAAGCTGGCCGAAGCGGGCCGGTTCAAGGCCATCGACCTCAGCGAGACGTTCAACGACCGGGAGGACGTGCCGCTCCTCGTCTCCGGGGTTAACGACGATTCGCTGAAGACCGCGATTCCGCCTCTCCTGGCCAACCCGCATGCCGTGACGATTATCCTGGCCAGTCTGTTTCACCGGATCATCCCGAAATTCGGCCTGAAGCGGGCCGTGTCCTTCGTCCTCCGGCCGGTCTCGGCTTTCGACGATCCGGGCATCCAGGAGCTGGCTAGCCAGAGCGTCGCGTTGTTGAACAGCTCGGTGCCCAAGACGAAGGTCTTCAAGGAACAGATCGCCTTCAACATTCTCTCCCACACCGACGCCCTAGACAGCGACGGCTTTTCCGTCCTCGAGCGTCGGCTGGTGGCGGAAATCCGGCGCGTCCTCGGTCGGCCGGAATTCCCCCTGGTCCTGTCCATCATCCAAGCCCCCGTATTCCACACGTACTCGGTGATGACCTACTTCGAGCTCAAGGACGAGGCCGAAAGCGCGGACATCGAGGGGCTGTTCAAATCCGCTCCCTTCAAGATGACGCCGTTCCGCACCTCCTGCGAAGCCACGCCCTTGAAAGTCTCCGGTAAGGACGAGATTTTTGTCGGGCAGGTCAAGCGGGAACCCGACAATCCCCGAGCGTTCTGGATTTGGCTGGTCGCCGACAATCTGACGCGCGGCGCGGCCCTGAACGCCTTCGACCTGGCCCGGAAAATCCTGGGGGCCGAGACCCGCTAGGCGGGCCGCGATGTTCGAACTCCTCAAGTTGACCGTCCGGGAAAAGAAATGGGTCACCCTGGCCCTGCTCTCCACCCTCGGCGTCGCCTTCTTCACCGCGGTCATGATGAACCTCGTCCAGCCGGTCATCGACGAGATGTTCGGAGCCAATCCATCGGCCTCGGCGGCGGCCGCGGACGGGGCGGCCGCGACCAAGGTTCGGGCCCTGGACTTTCTTTGGAATCTTCTCGGCATCGACCGGGGGGACATCAAGAGCGCCCTGCCGCTGGTCTTGATCATCGTCATCTTCGGCAAAGGCCTGTTCACTTTTCTCTCGTCGTTCTTCATGAAGGCCGTGGGCAACAAGGTCGTCAAGCAGATGCGGGACAAGCTCTATGCCCACATTCTCGGCATGTCGTCCGGTTTTTTCGACCGGGCAACCACCGGGGACCTGATGTCCCGCCTGACGAACGACGTCGACCGGATCCAGCAAGCCGTCGGAACGGCTATGAGCGACATGGTCGAGGAAAGTTTCGTCCTGGCCGGCCTTCTCCTGACCCTGCTGATCAACGACTGGCAGATGGCCCTCGTGGCCTTCGTCATCGCCCCGCTGGCCGCCATTCCCATGGCCGCCTTCAGCCGCCAGCTTAAGAAGCAGGGGCGGAAAAGCCAGCTCAAGATGGCGGACATCTACAACCTGATCCACGAGACCGTGACCGGAAACCGGATCGTCAAGGCCTTCACGATGGAGGGCTTCGAGCTCCGGAAATTCCTCAAGTCCTCCTGGCGGTATTACCGCATCAACTTGAAGCTGGCCTGGATCTCGTCCCTGTCCTCGCCGTTCATGGAATTCATCGGCGGCCTGGTCGGGGCCTTCATCCTGGTCGTCGGAGCCGACCGGATCGCCAAAAACCAGATCAGCCCGGGCGATTTCGGAGTGTTCGTTTCGACCATTTTTTACATGTTCACGCCGATCAAGCGGTTGAGCCGGGCCAACAACGTCGTCCAACAGGCCGTGGCCTGCTATGACCGCGTCCAGGAGGTCCTTAACACGCCCCAGGAAATCGAGGACCGGCCGGAAGCCTACCCGTTGCCGCCAGTCCAGGGGCGGGTGAAGTTCGACCGGGTCGGCTTCGCCTACTTGACCGATCGGCCGGTCCTTTTCGACGTC
>MTKZ01010449.1_pt1 | contig 12068 bp, 14 predicted proteins | sample 1042781 | NCBI WGS metagenome assembly MTKZ01 (sample SAMN06212207, study PRJNA360539) | anaerobic digester metagenome | biome: Wastewater treatment plant; material: sludge; isolation source: anaerobic digester fed with sludge from wastewater treatment plant | place: Denmark: WWTP Viborg ...
TCAGAATCACGGTTTTCTAAGGAGTGGATCCCGGATCGGGGTCCGGGATGACAGTATAGGAACACTACGGGATGACAGCATGGAGCCGGGGCTTGCGAAAATCGGTTACAGACCTCAGGAGCCGGTCAGTCCCCATTTTCGAAAAGAGATAAGAGGCATGAGGTTAGAGGTTAGAAAATCAAGATCTTCCCGCTCTTCACACCTCTCACCTCTGGCCTCTGACCTCAGGGTTACCAAAAACCTGGACGCGCAGCGTCGGAACGATGAACTGCTCCCAACGCTCTTCCGAAGGACGGCTGTTCTGATTATCAGGATTTAACGGCCTTCGTGAAACGAGCGATGAACGTGTCGAGGTCGGAGCGTGAAACGTCGAGGTTGGTCACCAGCCTCCATTCGTCGCCCTCGGGCGGGTTTATCTTTATTCCCTCCCTGTAGAGCTCGCCGACGATGGCCTCCGGTCTGCCCTGGTCGAGCTTGAAGAAGACCATGTTTATGTCGAGTCTGTCTCTCATGATTTCGATGCCCTTTATTTCTTCGAGTTTTTTCGCGAGATACCGGGCATTTTCGTGGTCTTCGCCGAGCCGATCGATCATCTTCTCGATAGCCATGATCCCGGCCGCGGCTATGATGCCGGCCTGTCGCATCGCTCCACCCATGATTTTGCGTCCTTTCCGGGCTCTGGAGATGAACTCTTTCGTTCCGACCAGCATGGAGCCAATCGGCGCCCCGAGCCCTTTGGAGAGGCAGAACATGACGCTGTCGGCTTTCGAGGCGATCTCTCCGGCATCTATTCCAAGAGAGACGGCCGCGTTGAATATCCTGGCTCCGTCGAGATGAACCGGAACCGCGCGCTCACGGGCAAGCGAATAAACCTCTTTCATATATTCCATAGGGAGAACCCTTCCGCTAGAATGCGCGTTCTCCAGACAGATCAATCCCGTTCTGGGATAGTGAAGGTCCTCTCCCCTTATCGCTTTGAGTATTCTATCGACAGAGGGCATTCCGTCATCGCAGTCGAGCGTTCTCATTTGAACGCCGGCTATGACGGCCGAAGCGCCGGCTTCATGAACGATTATGTGGTTCGAGGCCGGTATTATGACCTCGTCTCCCCTGAGGGTATGAGTCAGTATCGAGAGTTGATTTCCGAAAGTTCCCGAGGGAACGAAAATGGCCGATTCCTTTCCGAGGACTTCGGCGGCGATCTCTTCCAGACGGTTGACGGTGGGGTCGTCGCCGTAAACGTCGTCGCCGACTTCGGCGTTCGCCATGGCCGCGCGCATCTCTTCTCCCGGAAGCGTCACGGTATCACTTCTCAAGTCTATCCATTTCAAGGGCGCACCTCCGATATTTGGTTAGGATTACAGATAATTATAGACCAAAACAAACAAAAAAAGCCGGATCGGATGATCCGGACTATATAGGGTTCCTATCTAAGGGGGATAGGGGGGTTATAAACTAAAATAATTCTAATTTGTTTGTGCTAATAATGCGTTGTGTTGAAGTATCAAGTAACTTTCTTATAGATTGCTTAATCCTTAAATTCTGTCAGAAAAATTCATACGTCCCATAGATGGAGAGCATCAATAAGAGTACACCGAGACAAGGTTTCCGGAGGAATCGAACAATCTACCTTCGGCCTTTTTATTACGCCAGATGTAGCTTTTTTTCCATACGTTTACACTCGCCTCCGGACCGGAGTGGATGTGGACCGCCATTCCCGGCTCGAGAATCAGGTCGTCGAAGGTGTATTTCTGGCCGTTGGTGACGGCCAGTATCTGCCAGCCCTTCAAATTGACGGGTTTGTCGCCTATGTTGTATATCATCACGTATTCGTCGAGAGAATCGGCCAATATATAGGCTATCTGAACCGGTCCGTCGTAGTAGATCTCTTCCTCTTCATCCTCGGGTTCGTTCCAGAGACCGAGAGAGAGAGTTCTCGGAATGTCCTGGGCCTGGGCGAAGAGATCCATAAGTTTCTCGTCGAAGGCGAAGGCCAGATAGGCCCGCCCATAACCGTTGATAACCCCGAGCAGATTGTACATGATGTATTGTTTGAAACCGTAGTATTCGACTTCCAGCCATACGTACGCCAGGGTTCTTCCGTAGACGTCCGTGGGGTTCCAGTCGTAGCTTATGATTATCTCTTTGTCGGAGAGAACGCCTTTGGCGAGGTTCGAGGCCTCTATTCCGAAGAACTCGACTTCTTTGGTGGGATGAACAGTCTCGGGCGTATCGATCCCGATGAGCCTCAGGGTTGTCTCAACGCCATCTATGCTCACCAGAAGGGTATCGCCATCGACAACGTTGATCACTTTCGCGTGCGTGTAATCCTGAACACTGTTCCAGAGATCGAAGAACTCGGTGGCGTAAGTGAGGTCCTTCGGGCCCGAGGCGGTTTCGACCTTCACCGGAACGAGCGTCAGCGCCAGGATCATAGCTGCAAATATCACTTGAAGAATTAATAGTGTGAAAGTTTTTTTCATAATTAAGTACCTCCGTGAAAATTTCTATGGATTTCGTCCAGGCTCGCCCTCGCTTCGGGGATCGGGCGAAGAAACCTTTCCAGTGTCTGACAGGGGTATTCGGCGCACTGGCCGCAGTTGTCTATTCCCTTCTTCGAACAACAGTCCTTGAAAGGACAGTCGAAGCACAGTTTGAAGAGTATCTCGCTCCTGCATCCGGTGCAGTTCATGTCGCTCTTTTCAAGAACAAAACCGAACTCCCTTCCCCATTTATCGGCCGTCTCTCTCTTCAGGATCTCGTCGTTCGTCATAGTCGCCCTGTAAACCGGGCAATTTGAACAGTCTATTCCGCAGTAAGCCAGCATCTTCACAACCTCTCAAGACATCCCGTCGAAACCGTGATAGATTTGAATTGCTATTAAAAGCATAACACGTTCACATGTTTAAGTTCTGCAAAGGATTGGAGGTTTTCTTTTGAATCCCCGCGTCACCGAAGAGAGATACAGAGTGAGGTACTACGAACTGACCAGGAACTGGAAGGCTTCAGTCGCCTCCATAATGGACTATTTCAACGACGTTGTAACCCTCCAGAGCGTTGAGGTCGGCCACGACGTCGAAACGATGCGTTTCAGCGGGTACGCGTGGCTGTTGCTTCGCTGGGAGATAGACATTCAGAGATCTCCGGCCTTCATGGAGAACCTAAATGTGAGAACCGTTCCCTATTCTATGAACAAATTCTACGCATACAGGCGTTTCGAGGTTATCGACGACTCGGGAGCCCTGATAGTGCACGGCAAATCCCAGTGGATCCTCATCGACGCCTCCAGGCGCAGACCGGTGAGGATAGCCGACAGACACGTTGAAGTCTATGGACTGCCGAAAGACTTCAACGAACCGCTCAAATTCGAAGACCCGCCAGAACCCGGAAAGTCCGATCTTTCAACCGTATTGAAAGTGAGAGAGTCGGATCTGGACACCAACGGTCATGCCAACAACGTCTCGTACGTCCGCTGGATAATGCAGACCGTTCCCGGGGATTTCGAGAGCAAGGAGTTGAAGAAGCTCTGCATTCAGTACAAGCATGAATCCATGAAGGGAGAGGAAGTGCTAGTCGAAAGCGGTTTCGAAGATCTGGACGGCCTGAAAATCGGTCTGCACAGGATCACTTCAAGCGGGAAGAAACTCGCTATCGCCTGTACGAAGTGGTTATGAAAAGACGGCCTTCGCCGCCTTTTCTATACCAGTGAGTCGGGATCGACGTAATCGTCCAGCCAGTAAGCGTCGGGATTTCTGTCGAAGGCCATGAAGAGATCGTATCTTCTCGGGTCGGCCGCCCTGTGGTATTTCATATATATCTTGTTTTCGTCGATGCCCACGTACTCTATCTTTCCAGTCGCGTGAGACATAACGAACCTGGCGCGTTTGGCCAGACCGGATACCCTGTCTATGGCCTTCTTGAAGACTGTGTATCCCTCCTCCGCGGGCACGGCGTAGGTGTGGTTGCCCCTGGTCGGCCTGCACTGGAAAACGTAATAGGGCGGGATTCCTGCGAACGACAGTTTCCTGAAAAGCTCGGCCATCGTATCGGCGTCGTCGTTGACGCCCCTTATCATAGGCGTCTGGTTGCATATGACCGCGCCGGCGTTCCTCAGAATGTTCAACCCCTCCACGGCAACGTCCGTCAGTTCTGCGGGATGATTGAAGTGCGCCATGATATAGATCCTCTTTTCGCTGGTGCTGTACTTTCTAATCATCTCGGGCAGCGCGGGATCGTTGATTATCCTGTAAGGGTTGAAGGCCACCATCTTGCTCCCGAACCTTATGATTCCAACGTGTTCGATCTCGCGAAGCCGCCCGACAATATCGGATAATTTGTCGGTCGAGAGGATCAGGGAATCTCCGCCGGTGAGGAGTACGTTGGTTATCTCTCTGTGCTTTCTTATGTACTCGATCCCCGGTCCGACGTCGTTTGTAACTTCCCTGTTCTCCGTCGAGAAGAGCCTCTTCCTGAAGCAGAACCTGCAGAAGCTGCCACAAACTCTGGAGACCAGGAGCAGGGCGGTGTCTTCGTACTTGTGTTCCATGCCCGGCACGACACTGTAGAGATGCTCGTTCGAGGCGTCCATCTCCCCCCACTCGTCGAGCTCTTCGATATCGGGCATTATGATCCTCTTTATGGGATCGTTCGGATCGTCCCAGTCTATGAGGCTCAGGTAATAATCGTTGGCCCTGAAAGGGAACTGCTCTATCACTTCGTTCATCTGTCCGATCTGATCTTCGCTAAGCTCTTCGATCAGATCTACCTTTGTAAGATATTTTGGTTTCTGCAAATTACTACCTCCCTATTCTGTTTGATTCGATATTGTTGAGCATGAAAAAACTCCGTGTATCTCTGCACTCGCTGGATATAACTGTTCAATTGTTCGAACAGCCGGTCCTATCAGATGACTACGAAAGAATTACGATACGGAATTTTCAACACCATTCACTATATATTATATCTTATGAGCCTCCTGGATGTGTACCCCGCACAGGTATTGGCAGTGTATTAAAATGCGGCGCTTCGAGGCGCTTCCAGAGGCATAAGTTACACGCGGTTAATCGCCAGACCGGTTGACTTTAAAGATTATCCGTGATAAAACATAAAAAGAGACGTCGAAAAGGACGTCTCTTTGCTATTATCTATCGGCCGTTTCCGCTTTACGCCGCTTTCGCTTTCAGAGGAACACAATGAGCGCTATCACTCCCGCCGTGAGAACCCCCAGTCCGACAAGACCGTATATCTCCCACCTCGCCAGTCCCTTCATATAGTGGAACTCCCTTATCTGTCTTATCCACTCGGGCAGCAGCAGGATCTGTTTGAACGTGAAGTTTTCCCTCAACCCGAAGGTTATCCAGGCCCTCCCGGCCTCTCTCGAGGAGATCTCGATCCTGTAAGTTCCCTCCGATTCCATTAGGCTGTCGTAGCCGAGGTGCTTGTAGGAATTGGTGTCTCCGAAGAACTCGTACATGACCTCCGGCTCGGTCTGCGTGAAATCGAAGCCGTCTTTCAGCTGGCCGTCGGGCCTGTATATGGCCAGTCCCGGCCTGAAAGAGTAGGTGGTCTCCATGACGGGTACTCCCACCGGTACGCCGAAAAGGATGTGTAGGTTCTTGCCGGGCAGGCCTTCGAACGAGAAGACGATCGTCTCCTCTCCTGAGAACTCGTAATAGAAGATCTGCGAGAGATCGATATCTTCCACGAAATATGAGCCGCCTGAGAAATCCTCCGCTTTCAAGAATGTGGGAATGTGAGCGAAGATCAACGTCCATGACAGTACGAAGAAAGCCATAACTGATAAATATCGCTTCATATAGTTCCTCCTTGTTTAGAACAACTATAATTTATTTTATCAGATCGGGGATGATAATCACCGGAGACTGTCTATCCTCTCGAGGTATCTCACGATCTCCTCGATCGAAAAGTACCTGCTCCATCTGTTCAATTCCCGGCCTTCCAGCAGGATCAGCACCGTAGGCACGGTGAAAACCGAGTACTCCCCGGCCGCTTCGGGATGCTTCTTTGTATCGACACTAACAAACTCCCACTGAGGGAAATCCGCCTCTAAACTCTCGAGCCTTCTTTTCACGGCGGCGCAGACACCGCAGGCGTTGCTGAAAAAATCCACCAGCATCTTTCCGCCGAGTCCTCCGAGCGCCCCGACTGTTAGCTCCTTCAAGTTCTCACCTCCCGTTAGTATTATAATTGAACAAAAGAGATCGGACTTAGAGGTGGAGTCTTTGGAAAGTACCACGGCAGTTCTCGTACCGGTTTTAAGAATATGCGGCGATGACCATCTTATCCTCACCAGAAGGTCGCGAAAGATAAGCCATCCCGGCCAGATGAGCTTCCCCGGCGGTCACCGCGAGAATGGGGAAACGCTTCTCGAGTGTGCGGTGAGAGAGATGGAAGAAGAGATAGGCGCCTCTCCGTCACGGATCGAAGAGGTCTGTCCGCTGGGTGTCACAACGACGGTCACGTCCGGCAAGGTGATCGTTCCCTTCATCGGGTTCATTGATCGTCCCTTTTTCAGGTTGAACAGATCGGAGGTTGAAGATCTTGTCTTTCTCTCTATACCGGCGCTGAAATATGTATCGCCGGAACCTATCGTCATGCCGAGCGGAAAAGTGACGATCAGGTACAGGTTCCCCGGCTTCATCGTCTGGGGGGCGACGGCGCGGATAATCGAGAGCTCGCTGAACAGGATAGTCGAACTCATAGACCGGCGGAACAGGGGAATGCCGCTTTGCAACGATGGACTTATTGATAATAAAAAGGAGTGAAGAGATGCTTGATTTCGTATTCAGCAACGCAACCAAAATAATCTTCGGAAGAGGAACGGAACTGAAAACCGGCCAGGAGATATCGCGCTACGGAAAGAAGATTCTGCTCCACTACGGCGGGGGNNCGGCGGGGGTAGCATAAAGAAGTCCGGCCTGTACGACAGGGTAATCGAGAGCCTTCGCAAAGCCGGTGTCGAGGCGATAGAGCTTGGCGGGGCAATGCCCAACCCGAGGCTTTCGCTCGTCAGGGAAGGCATAGAACTGTGCAGAAAGCACGGGATAGACGCCATTCTCGCGGTGGGCGGCGGAAGCGTCATCGATTCGGCCAAAGCGATAGGCATAGGCGTTCCCTACGCAGGAGACGTCTGGGACTTCTATTCGACCGGCAGGAAGGTCGAGGAGATGCTTCCGCTGGGAGTCGTTTTGACGATACCGGCGGCCGGCAGCGAGTCGAGCGGCGGTTCGGTCATTACCAACGAAGATGGTCTTTACAAGCGCTCCGTGAACAGTGTGAACATGCGACCGAAATTCGCGATAATGAACCCCGAACTGACCTTCACACTTCCATCCTACCAGACGGCCGTCGGCGCGGTTGACATAATGTCGCACGTAATGGAGAGGTACTTCACCAACGTCAAAAACGTCGACTTCACCGATAGATTGTGCGAGGCAACGTTGAAAACGATGATAGTCAACACGCCGATCGCCCTGAAAGAACCCGACAATTACGAGGCCAGGGCCGAGATAATGTGGGCCTCGACGATAGCCCACAACGACCTTCTCGGAACCGGAAGAATCGGCGACTGGGCGACGCACGGCATAGAGCACGAATTGAGCGCTATCTACGACATAGCGCACGGCGGAGGCCTGGCGATAATGTGGCCCGCGTGGATGAAGTATGTCTATAAGCACGATATAGAAAGGTTCGCGCAGTTCGCCTGCAGAGTCTGGAACGTGGAACCGGATTTCAGGAACCCCGAAAAGACGGCTCTCGAGGGCATAGAGAGTCTGAAAGGCTTCTTCTCGAGTCTTGGCATTCCTGTAACGCTCACCGACGCAGGCATTCCGTCGGACAGGCTCGAAGAAATGGCGCGAAAGGCCACCGAAACAGGCCCGCTCGGGAATTTCGTTAGACTCAAAAAAGAAGACGTGGAGAAGATTTACAGGCTGGCGCTTTGAATCTGTAAAGAGCGTTAGGAGCCGCGGTGAGTAGTGGATAGTGGGTAGTGGTGGGGGCAAGAGCTATGGACAGATTTTCGCGATGGACATAAAGCGCGAAGAACGATTCATCGTTCCGACGCTGCGCGTCCAGGTTTTTGGTTCTAGGAACAACCGGGCCAAGAGTAACATCTCTGCATGGCAAATGGATGTAAAAGAGACCAAATTGGATCCGATCGAGAGTCTTGTGAAGATAATTAAGCTATCGACGAGATCTATCTTCAGGTGCTGTAATCCGAATAAACAGGGAGGGAGTTCATGAAGCTAATTGTTATCGGGGCGGGAATAGCGGGGCTATCGGCGGGTATATATGGGAGACTCAATGGTTTCGATACTGAAATATACGAGATGCATACGCAACCTGGCGGCGAATGTACCGGTTGGAAGAGAAACGGATATTACTTCGATGGCTGTATTCACTGGTTACTTGGTACAAAGAGAGGGAGCTCTCTCAACAAAGTATGGAGAGAAGTCGGAGCCCTAGATGATACCGTAAAAATAATCAATCACGATTTTTTCTACAGCTATGAGGAAGATGAAACCAGAGTTTTCCTTTACAGCGATGTCAAGTCTTTGAAGAGCCACTTCATGGAGATCTCTCCTGAGGACGGAGATAATATAGATTATCTGTGCAAGGCTATCGAAGCCTTAAAGTGTATGGAGATGCCGACGCGTAAGGCCTTTGATCGGATGAATGGTCTCGACTATATTGGAATGATGATCAAGATGTTCCCGGCCATCAAGTATCTGCGCGGGCTTGACAAGATCTCCGTGAAAGATTTCGCCGGGCGCTTTAGATCTCCCCTATTGCAGAAAACACTCACAACGCTGATTCCTTCGTACTTCAAAGCTACGGCGCTTGTATCTACTATCGCTTCGATGGCCTACGGCGATGCCGGTTGGCCAGAAGGGGGTTCCCTGAGCTTGGCCAGAAGAGTCGAGAAGAAGTACGAGTCGCTTGGTGGCAAGATCTTCTATAAATCCAGAGTAAAGAAGATTATCACGCAGGGAGAGAAGGCAACGGGCATTCTTCTCGAAGACGGTACGGAACGGTTTGCTGACTATGTTGTTTCATCGGCCGATGGTCACGCAACTCTTTTTGACATGCTTGACGGAAGGTATCTCGATGACAATCTGAAGACGCTCTACTCAGATCGGAAAAACTATCCTACCTATACCTCGGTCCAAGTATCTCTGGGAGTCAGATGCGACCTTTCAAAACATCCTCATGCAAGCTTCTTCAATGTACCATCGGGAATAGATGGTGGAGGCAAGAAATACCACCACATTGGCTTCAGACACTATTGCTTCGACAAAACCCTCATGGCGGGCGAGAAATCTGCACTCATAACCCATCTGAATGCCGATTTTGACTGGTGGAAGGAACGATACGAAAACAAAGAACTTTATAGAAGCGAGAAAGAAAGAATCGCCGAAGACGTTAAAATCATAGCGCAGACACGTTATCCGGAGCTAAAAGATAGAATTGAAACTGTCGATGTGGCGACACCGATGACGTATGTGCGTTACTGCAACGCATGGCAGGGCGCATGGATGGCCTGGGCGAACACTCCGTCAGGGAAAATAAAATTTGTATCCGGCAGGCTTCCCGGTCTGACAAACTTCTTTCTGACTGGACAGTGGACTCTTCCACCTGGAGGCCTTCCAACGGCTGTTGTAACCGGGCGCTGGGTTATCCAGAGAATATGCCATCTTGAGAAGAAAAAGTTCTCTCCGGATAACTAGAATCGTTATTCCAAGAGGCTGTGGAACATGTAGTATGCTTATATATCTACAACAGACATCAGGAGCCCGTCAGTCCCCGTCATGCCGGACCCCGATCCGGCATCCCCGCCCTTCTAGCGAGCGAGGCGAACCTCTCGACGTTCTTTCTCTCGTGCTTTTACACACAACGACTCTTGATGAATGAAAGGGGGGAATTGTATCATAAGGCTTATCGAAACTGACAAGGGCAAGGTTGGTATTATGGAGAGACGCGACGAGGTTTTCAGGAGTTCGCAGGACGTTCTCGATGCGATAGCCGATCTGTGTTATCAGGAGTGTGATAGATTCATTTTCTATAAAGAGAACTTCCCGGAGGATTTCTATGATCTCCGGACGGGCCTGGCCGGAGACATACTGCAAAAGATGTCCACCTATTATATAAAACTGGCGATTGTGGGCGACTTCAGCGGCTATACGAGCAAAAGCCTTAAGGCCTTCATTTACGAATCAAACAGGGGAAAGCAAAACTTCTTCGTCGCGAGCGAAGAAGAGGCTATGAAAGCCCTCGGTCTTTCTTAAGGCGGCTTTTTCGCTTTCCCGCAAATCCTTGCAGGAGCTTTCATCATTTTAACAGAGATGCCAAAACAGCTTGACAGTATCCGACATGCCGTTTGTATGAAGGAAAACCATATAATCGTAGCTGGAGGTGACTATTTTGAAAGTCAGAGTATTGGTCGCGGCATTTATAACGTTGGCAGTGTTCTCGTTCGCAGGGTTGTTGAGCGGTCCGGCTGATCGTTTTCGCCTTGAGCTGGATTACGAGTCGGGCTTCACCGGCGTGATTTTCCACACCGTTCAGTTCGGCCAGGGCGGTACGGTATTCAATTACGTGAAAGACGGAGGCCAGGACGTCCTCTTCCCCTTCGAGAGATTCACCGCCAGCGTAGGGATCGACAGGCACACCGTATATTTTCTCTATCAACCACTGACGGTGCAGACTAAGGTTAAGCTGAAGAGCGATCTGCTGGTGGACGACGTTCTCTTTCCCGCGGGCACCGGGATGGTTTTGAATTACGGCTTTGCCTTCTATCGTTTGAGTTACACGTACGACGTCTTGAGAAAGGGCGACAGCTATCTGGCGCTGGGGCTTTCGCTTCAGATTAGAAACGCCGATATATACTTCGAATCGCTCGACGGGACGAAGTTCGTGGCCAACAAAAACGTCGGCCCCGTTCCGGTAATCAAGATAAAGGGCGAGCTCTGGTTCAACAACAGGGTCTACATCGCAACGGACATAGACGGTTTCTACGCCTCCAGCAGTTTCTTCAACGGGGCCGACTTCGACTTCGAAGGCTCGGTGCTTGACGCTTCTCTGCGCGGCGGGCTGAAGCTTACGGATTATCTGGAAGCCTACCTGAATCTGCGCTTCATAGGCGGCACGGCAAAGGGCGTATCGAAGAATGCGGACAGCCCCGACGGCTTCACCGACAATAGACTGGCAACTATAAATGTGAGTATCGGTTTCCAGCTCAAGTAGCTACTGAGATCGTATCTTTCAAGGCGGTCTTCCGGAGTCGCTTCCGGGGGCCGCCTTCATTATTTAACCTCTTCTTCGGGTGCGATACATATCTCCGTCTTTCGCAATTTTCTTTGTCAGGCTTTCCAGGATGAATTTTCGGTGGTATGATCTCTCTCGGCAGCATATGAGGGGGCATTGGGACTTGCGTAATATATACGAACTATTGAAAAGAACCATCTTCGATCCGGCTTTCGTTAAGAGACACCTGGTAAGAGAGATGCTTTTCTGGATATCCATGGTTCTGTCGATCGTATCTTCGATCTTCATGGGCGCGAGACTCGGGAGTATCGACTGGGAGGTCATAGCCAAGCTCTTCAGTCTTATGCTGGTCGTTCAGGCCTTCAAGGAGTACGGCGTTCTCGAGTGGATGGCCCGCTCTTCTCTGAAGAGTCTGAAAAGCCCGCGCAGCATAGGCGTGATGATCGTGCTGCTCACGGCGTCGGTCAGCTCTCTCATAACTAACGACGTCGCGTTGATCACCCTCGTCCCTCTCACCATGTTGATAGCCCTGAAGGCCGGCTTCGAACCTATGTGGCTGGTGATGATTCAAAGTCAGGCCGCCGACGTCGGAAGCGCGCTGACGCCGATCGGCAACCCGCAGAACCTCTTTCTCTTCGAAAAGTACCAGGTACCGGTCGGGGAGTTCGTTTCTTTTCTATTGCCTTTCACTGTATTCGGCGTCTGCTGGACCCTGGTGATGAACCTCCTTAACAGCAGGAAGAAAGCCTCTTTCACGGTCGAGCCTTCGAAGATACGCGAGC
>MTKZ01000803.1_pt4 | contig 12064 bp, 5 predicted proteins | sample 1042781 | NCBI WGS metagenome assembly MTKZ01 (sample SAMN06212207, study PRJNA360539) | anaerobic digester metagenome | biome: Wastewater treatment plant; material: sludge; isolation source: anaerobic digester fed with sludge from wastewater treatment plant | place: Denmark: WWTP Viborg ...
ATAGCCAGGAGATCTGTTCCGTCAATCCATTTGCCCTTTATTGTCATGATGCCACCGAACATATCATTGCGCCATTCGGCTGTGAACGGAGCATCTCCGACAGCTTTCTCTATGTCAGGCTGGTCAGCTTTCTCCACATTATAGATCATAGGCCCGTACCTCAGGGCTATCCTGCCACGGTCAGCTTCAATCCTCTCATCAGCAGTGATCTGCTGAACCTCCATTGGAATGGAAAATGAGATGACATCGCCTCTTTTCCACTCCCTCGTTATGGGTACATATCCACGGTTGAGCTGCATGGTCACGGCCTCACCGTTGACAGTAAGATTACTGATTGTATTCAGTTCGGGAACAGAGGTGTACAAATCACTTGTCTTCCTGTCGGGAACCCTGACCCATATGGTAAATTCCCTTGTCTCAGCCGGATTGACAGTTATTGAGACATCGCCGCTCCAGGGATAATCAGTCTCCTGAACCATCTCTACGGTAGTGCCTGCAACTTTCTCCACATTGATGGTGCTGCCGATGAAAAGGTTGACATAAATGCCGTCATCGCTCTTCACATACGTCCAGGTTGGAATCATCAGCAGTGTCCTTGGAATATTTCCCACGCAGCAGGGACAGACATGCCAGTCGGAGCGCATCCGGTTTGAAGAGAGCGGGTTGGTATAGTAGAAGTTCCTGCCCTCGAAATCAATCGATCCGAGCAACGCGTTATACATGGTCTCCTCATAAAGATCCGCATATTTGGCATCGTGATAGGCAATATTCATCTTGTGCTGGAAGAAAATGAGCCCGCAGCTTGAGCACGATTCGCAGTATGCATTGTTGCCCAGCACATAGTTCCTGCCAAATCCTTCTGAGGTCTCTCCGCTTCCCACACCGCCTGTCACATAGTACTTTTTGTTAACCATGTTGTCCCATAGTGACATGACAGCGCTCTGGTAATCAGTGTCACCTGTTTCAGCGGCCACGTCTGCCATTCCCGAGTAGGTGTAAACTGCCCTGACGGCATGACCCACAGCTTCATACTGCTCCTGTACCGGCACATGGCTCTGGTCATACTCCGAACCATCCTTACGGCTGTCAAGCAGGAACTTCGCAAGTTCGATATAGCTGTCACCGCGACCATTGCCTTCCATGTCATTCACGAAGCGTCCGAAACGCACCAGCGCCTGCTCCATCTCCTGGTGACCGTCATACCACTCCTTCTTGCCGGGACCGATATTTGCAACCCAGCAGTCAGCAAGTTTCTTTGCTCCCTCATAGAGCCGTGTGTCACTCCCTTCAGTAAGGGTATAGTGATTAATTGCCGATTCAATGAAATAACCTGCCACATAACCCTCATGATTGCCCCTTGTCTGTGGTGCCCAGCGTTCCTTCCACCTGGTGGTGTCACGGAGCGTAAATGCTGTCTGCAGGTAGCCGTCAGGCTCCTGTGCGGCAAGGATAACAGGTATCCACTTCTCAAGAGTCTTCTTCATCTTCTCCTGGGCAGCAATGATTTCCCTGTCACCCTGCGGATCAACCATCAGTGCTATACACATTGACTCAATCGTCTGGTGTACCCAGGCATTCGAGAATACATATCCCAGATGCCTGCCGTGCGGCTCGCCGCGAAGAGCCTTCGCTGCCTCAATAAAATTATCAAGCCCTCCCTGACCACGTTCAAGGTCAGTTCGTTCTATCATCTCGATGCAATGAGGTATCCAGTTGACGATAAGTGCTTTGGCCCGGTCATTCCAGAGCGGGTTGTTAATCTTGTACCTGCGGGTGTAAACCACATCAAGCCTCTTCTCCTCGGGCGGATTGACAACTGAAACCTTCAGTGAAGATGACGATCTCATCTTCCCCGCCTGTGCAGACAGTGTCAGGACATAATCTCCCGGTACCGTGAAGGTGGCTGTGGTTGTATCACTCTTCGCATCTTCAAATCTGACAGTACCAGGCCCTTCGGCGCTCCACTTCGTCTTCTTCAGCGGATCAACACTCTTTATCAGGCCTGAGAGATAGGTCTTTCCTCCGGTAACAACGCTTCGGTCTATACCGGCTTTAATGACAGGTGCTACGGCAGGAGCCCCTTCAGGCTTGAATACCTGCCACTCCAGAACAGGAGAGAGAAAACGCTCCACGGAATCAAGCTCAAGCATGAGCCTGGTAGTTGACACCTCAGTAAATGTGGTGTGATTGAACCTGTCATTTTCAATCTCCATGCCGGAAGCATTCGCAACATCAACATACTCCTCACCGTTCCAGTATTTGAACCGGTATGCCTGCGGCAGTTTTACAAAGCTCTCATAATCATACAGGAAGACAGCAACCTCATCTATTGATACAGGCTGTTCCCAAACATACTCATAACGCATGACATTGAGTCTCTGTTGCCGCTGCTGCGGCCTGTTCGGGTTGTTCATCCAGCGTCTCATATCGCTGTTGACACTGTCAGGGATAAGTCCGTCATTTAGTTCCCTGATCTCTCTCTGCCCTCCACGGGTGACCTGCCCTCCCCTTGCCAGCACTGCAAGGTTGGCCTTTCCGGAATCACCGGATCTGCCGGTGGTGCATGAAGGAAGTGCCATGATTGCCATCAGGGCAACTGCCAGAACTGGAATGATTTTTTTTGTTCTCATTTACCGGATTTTTAAAACTGATATGAATACATTAGTTCGGTATACTATCAATTGATTGCCCATAACTACCTGATTATCAGAATTGATCATCTTGTTTAAATGAGCACTTCAATTGATTGATTATGTATCTGTCAGCAAAAACCTGCCTGCCTGTCATGAATAAAAACAGATCAGTTATTCAAGCTGAATACAAACAGGTTGATACTTGCCGGTGGTATTGCAAGAGTGTTACCGGAAGCAACTTTCACCGGCCCTTCGATCTTCACATTCTCAGGTCTGCCCGGCTCATTCGTTGCCATATCGTCAGGAGCTGTAACCTGCCACAGTTCCACGTCACCCGAAATGGTTCCGTTAAGAACTTTAACCGGCAGTTTCACCTCATCCCATGTAGCATTTACAACTGACACCGTCAGTTTTTTACCCTCGCTGTCAAGTGTTGCTGCTATATCAAGTGGCCTGGTCTCTCCGGTGATGGTCACCGGGATTGTTCCAAACTGCTGCCTGTAAAGCTTGAGCACCTGTCCGGTGGCATCAAGGACTGAACTTGTTGTGTTGGTTTTTATACATCCTATCACGTTAACTGTCTGAGCATAGTTTGCCATAAAGACCATATCACTCTGCCTTGAATACTCGTTCAGACCGGCAGCAATACCCATGGCATCACGCATGAAGTAGCGTGTTCCCAGCTCTCCGTAGATATGCGGGCCGTACCAGTAGTTCCACTCATCCATACATATACGGATATCCTTGCCTTCAAGCTGTGGTATCTCCTTCCTGTACTGGCGGTGGGCTTCAGCCTTCTCTCTGATTGCATCGGGGATCTGCTTCACGTGGGTCATGAGCCCTCCTCCGTGCCAGTCCTGACGGTAAAAGTGCTCGCTGATCAGGTCCATACTCTCCGAGCAGTTTGTAAGCACCATCCGGTCCCAGTCGCCCAGCTCGCCCACAGCAATGAGCTTGATGTCAGGGTCAACGCTTCTCATTGCATCGGCGAATGCATTGTGCTTTCTGACAAAATCCTCAGTTGACATATGCCCCAGTTGCCAGTTACCATACATCTCATTACCTATTGACCACCATTTCACATTCCATGGTTCAGGATGGCCGTTGGCAGCCCTGAGCCTGCCCATGGGGGTATCGGCTGAGCCGTTGCAGTACTCGACCTCCTCGCGTGCCTGTTTTGAATCACCCAGTCCGGCATTGACTGCTATGTAAGGTTCAGTGCCCAGTATTTCGCAGAAGGCAATGAATTCATGAAGGCCCACATCATTATGCTCCACACCCTGCCATGCCGGGTTTTTGCGCGGCGGTCTCCTGTCGCGGTCACCTATACCGTCCTTCCAGTTATAACCGCTGACAAAATTGCCCCCGGGCCAGCGATATACCGGTGCGTTGAGCTCCTTCAGCAGCGCTATGACATCTGAACGGAATCCCTCCATGTTGTCTGATGGCATCAGGCTGACGGTGCCCACCCATACCTTACCATTGCCTTCCGGCTCGATGGTCAGGGAAGCATTGTGAGTCATTTCGCCGGAGTGGTATTTCAGCGGATAGGCCGAAAAAACAGTGCCCGGCTTGTCAATCGTGACACTCTGTGACTCCGCGCCCCGGCCCAGGGTAACCTTTACGGCGGTAATACCCGGTGTAGCCTTCAGAATAATCCGACCCTCATAATCAATATCCGGCTTAAGGCCGAGGCCTGACTGCCGTAAGACGGCTGCACCGCTGCCGTCAACACCCAGCACCGGGGTTTTGTCACCGGTAAAAGGATTGGCCCTGTCAACCGAGAAGAGCTCCCTCTTGCCTCCCAACTGCCAGGGTGACTCCCTGTCGCCGGGCGAGTACCAGAACTTACGGTCTTCAAGCATCTCAGCCCATATGCCTCCGTAGATGCACCTGCCGAGGTGTTCTATGAACTGACCGTAGATATACTNNGACGAAATCAGTTCCAGTGACATGTCATCAAACCAGGCCCTTCCTGCTGCCGGACCATCAATACCGAGCAGGCAGGAGAGAATTGCCGAATCATCATTACCGGTTTTGAATACGAATTCAATCTTTTGCCAGTCATTGGTTCCTGTCAGGCCTGTATATTCAGCGTCAAAGGTGTCAAACCGGAAACCGGCGCCTTTGCCACCGCGTGACTCTACCCCTTCAGTCTTAACCCAGCCTGTGAACTTGTATTCAGACCACGGCCTGAGTTCAACTTTAGTCATCCACCTGCCTCCGGCAGGACGATTGCTCTGCAGCATCAGGCTACGATTTCCCTGATGGGCTTCATAGTCATAGAAGGCAATCATGCCTCCTCTGCCGGATTCGGCAATCCAACCGGTCACAGACGAGCCGACACCCTCTTCGGCCGACGGGTTGGTAATCAGTGTGTTCTGCCCCCCTCCTCCGGAGCAGGAGGAGAAGAACATGGCAGCAGCAAAAATCAACAGCAGGTTTCTCATGAGTGTTAAAATTTGTTATTATCGTTTTATAAAAAACGTAAAAGGCCGGTAAAAAGCGGCCTTTTACTAATAATCCTAAATCACAAAACTATACTATTACCTTCTCCACTCATTTACTCCGTCCCTTATGCGGTTTCTCCAGACAAGGCTTGAGCTTGCATTTGTATAGTAGGTAGCATCCTCATAGATGACCTTATAGTTCAGTGTCAGCGTGCTCGTTTCCGGATTCCAGGTACTGGCACCGTTGGGCAATACATCCGCTATCGGCCTCTCCTCCGGGGTCATCGGGTCTCCGATGCCCATCACCTGCCATTCAGAGATACCAACAGACTCAGTTGAGTTGATGAAATTGAGTCTTATGGCATCAGTTGTAATTTCATCAAATGTGGTGACATTGAATTTATCCGGTGCAACTCCGTAACCAACAGGGTTTGGTACTTCTTCCCATGTATCGGTTTCCATGTTATGGTATTCCACATACTGATCAGTCGGGAAGAGGAGACCGCCTCCGTCACTCCACCAGAAAACATTTGATGCCATCATTCTGTAGGGTCTGGCAAAAGTATACTGAATCCAGCCCCAGTCATTGGCACTGTACCAGTTGCCGAACTTCGGATAGGTATAGTCACTCAGTGACTTGGCAGGTACTAACCCGTCATTGACGGCGGAGAGTGTCTCCCAGCCTGAGACATAGTCGGTAGTGACTACGGGATTGTACTCTGTGGCCAGGTTGACAGGCGTAGGCGGCGGATTGGGCAGCTTGCGCCATGTGACAGTATTGTCGGGATGAATCCTGTAGTTCATTGTATAACCTGCTCCATAGAGATGCAGGATGCCGTTTGCCGCAATTGAATCAAGTGATATTGTCTGTGCTGAGATTACACTCGTCATTGATCCGCTTCCCATCTCACTGCCCGTTTCGTCATAGGTGGTGTAGGTGCCGGTATGGTTGTAAAAACCTTCAGCCCGGGTGATGTACTTTATTACCACTATCTTGGTGTTCAGGCCTGAATTGATGCTGTCTGCAGATGTCTCCGTCAGCCGGAAGGGTATGGCATAATGGTATTTCACCGCATCCGGGTCATTCAGGAACCTGGTGGAATCAAGTGTTATCGTCAGCCTGCCGATATACTCTCCCGAAGGAATGGTCATTGTATTGGCATTGCTCAGGCTGTAGTAGTCTGCCGGCATCAGCTCATAAGCTGTGCCTGCCAGCAGGGTCGGGTCAATGGTGAAACGAACCCATCGCTCCTCCTTGTTTTCAAGGACTCCGGCAAGATATACCCCTATATCAAGCTTGAGCCCTTCGCCTTTGACCACTGTCCTTCCCAGCTCACCGGCAGTGCTCAGACCACCTGTGGCTGTTGAAAACGCAACAGTGGTATAAGGATAGTCATTTCTGAACTCTTCGTAGCAACCTGTCAGAATGACCGCTATTATCAGTATTGCAAATATCTTTTTCATATTTCCTTTTTTATCTTTCCCGTTAAGGAAAATAATTTTACCATCCACTGTTCTGTTTCAGATTACTCATAATTAGGGTCTGCCTGTATGGTACCGGGACATATCTCATATAATCCTGAAACGTGTGAGTCTCAACATCAACGTAATCATAGCTGTCATAGTTGATGTTCCATACCCTCCATTCAATAACCCCTACAGATTGAGTGGTGTTGGTGAAATTGATACGGATACCGGTAGTGACTACTGTATTGAATACAGTGGTAGTCCAGGTGTCAGCAGCAACTGCGTACCCGGAAGGATTTTCAACGGATTTCCAGGTGTCTGTAGCTGAATCGTAATACTCAATGTAGACCTGTGTCGGAAGCAGGAGGCCTCCACCATCAGTGAACCAGTAGATTTCCGATTTGGCTATGGAAGTCGGTTCGGCAAAGTCATACTGAATATATCTCCACACACCGGCGCTGTTCCAGTTTCCATATTTGCCGTGTGAATTATCTGTTGAGGAAGTTGGCGTAAACCCGTCATTAACAGCAGAAAGGGTCTCCCAGGGTGAGCAGTAGTCAGTTGAAACGGTTGCTCCCGGCGCAAGGTTTGTCGGATCAGGCAAATCTGATTTGGTAATCTTCACCCCTTTGACTGTATGATCAAGTGGCAGGTTCCATCTTCTGATATCCCAGAAACGGTGACCCTCAAAGCAGAGTTCAAGGCGTCTTTCGTTACGGACAAGCTCCCTGAACGCATCCTTGCCTGCTGCAGCCTGATCAAGACGGTACTGGTCCTGCTGACCCGCGGTCAGAGGATCAGAGTCTATGCCTGCCCTGTTCCTGATAAGAGCCAGAACGGTGTTTGCCGAATACCCGAGGGTAGCATCATCGGGGCCGTATGCCTCATTGGCCGCTTCTATAAAATTCAGGTAGAGTTCCGTCTTGCTGAGAAACACCCTGAAACGGTAGCTTGTGGTAACATCCCCGGGTGTAAGCCTGACATTGCTGTTAAGCAGCTTCCTGAGGTAATAACCTGTACGTGTACCCTGGAGGCTGAGACCTCCCGGTGCATCATCACCGCCAATATAGGTCTGTACAACAGTACCGTTCTGGGTTGTGCCGTTCCTGAATATAAACCTGTCAAACCTGCCGTCACGGCTGGCATAAGGGTTAGATGGATTGTAGAGAGTTGTCTCATCAATCGGATAACCATTACTGACTGGAAAAGCATCAACAAGATTTTGTGACGGGTTGCAGGCACCATATCCAAAAAGTGAAGGAGGATAAAAAGAATACTCCCAGTTGTTTGAGGAATACTCCGGCTGAATCCAGATGTTATTCAGGCTGCCTGAATTGTTTGTAGTGTAATTGAAGTCATGCAGATTGAGACCTCCGTAATAATCCATTGCCTGGCTTGCAACCTGTGCAGCACGAACCCACAGGTCCTGTGTTGAAGGGCCATATGCCGGACTTGCAGCATAGAGGTAAACCCTTGCCTTCAGCGCCCAGGCAGCCATGGCGCTGCCCCTGCCGGCATTCGAGTTATTGTTGTACGATGCGCTTCCATTATACCACTTAGGCAGAAGGACAATGGCCGAATCACAGTCCTTTGCAATCTGCGCAACGCACTCTTCATAGGTATTGCGCGGACGGTCAAGATTGTCAGAAGTGCTCAGCACATCAGTTACTATCGGAAAACCAAGGCATTCACCACCGCCGGCCGGATAGCCCGCATAGGTCCTCAGCAGAAGCCACTGGTACCATGCCCTCATGAAGTAGGCTTCTCCCCTCCTCTGCTTCTGGAGAATCTTGTTTAGAGCCGGATCGGAAACACTGTAGAGCAGATTCTTGCAGTCCCTGAGATACATGTTCAGGTATCCGATAGCCTCATACCAGGCATCCCACTGGCCGATGGGGTTCCCCTGAACGGTCCAGTTGCCAAGGGCAAGCGAATTGCCGCCCGGAACGGCAGGAACGGCATTATCAGTATAGTACTCGGTATAATCAATATACTCAGTATTGAGGATTGCATATGCCTGTGCCAGCAATCCCTCTCCATAGACAGCATTACCAAGGAGCTCATCAGTGGTGAGGTCCTCAATCGGCCTGGGATCAAGAAACTCACATGAGACCACTGCAATTGCCGTAAGGAGAAATATTATCGTTCGTTTCATTGTTTCAGTTTTTAACATTAAAACTTGCAGGATATTCCGGCAGTGATGGTTCTGAATAACGGGTATCCTGTTATTCCGGCATTGATATTCTCCGGATCTACACTGTATTTCTTCAGTGATGAAACAGCTGCCAGGTTGGTTCCCCTTACGTAGAGCTTCAGGTCATTCATTGCCAGTTTGCGTATAGCCGTAACCGGGAATGTGTAACTTATTTCAACGTTCTTCAGCCTGAAGTAAGCTGCCTTTGCAACCCAGAAAGTCGAATATTGATAGTTGTTCTGCGAAACCGTCGTGAGCCTCGGATAATCATTGGTAGCAGGGAACCTGTCAAGCATCAGCTCAGAATAGTTCTGGCCGGTACCGTTAATCATGAAGTACCTGTTGTTGGCAAGCATCACGCTGCCGTCAGCCTCACCCTGCCCGAGGAGATATATGCCAAAGCCCTTGTATCCGGCGGAGAGATTGAGTCCGTAGAAGAATCTGGGCGAGTGGTAATCTGTAACCTCCACATCAAGCTCATCAACAACATTATCACCGTTGAGGTCAGCATACCTGATGTCACCGGGCTGAAGTGCTCCCCAGCTCTGGGTTACACCCCTTGATGTTATCTCACCTGCTGTCTGGTAGAGACCCTCTGCATTATAGATTACGAAAGCATCCATATCGGTACCGGTTCTCTTCTGGTACTCGGGCAATGCATCAGGCTCATCCACAACAAGATATTTGCCCCTTATGTATAACGCGTTCCCGCCGATACCATACCTGAAGTCGCCAATACTCTTATTCCACTGTATCAATCCGTCAATACCCCATCTCATATCCTCACCATAGTTGGTTGCCGGAAGGAACTGCGGGCTGCCAATGATTGAAGGAGTAGACGCTCCCTTGTTTGATATTTTGTCATAGTTCTTTTCATTGAAGTAGTTCACTTCAATTCCAAGTGACTTGCCGAAGAGCTGTGCCTGTGCCCCGATGTTGATAAAGCGTCTCTTGGGGAGCACAAAATCCTCGGTAGCGGTCTGCACCAGTCTGTAGATATTCACATAATCACCGTACTGGGTAGCTACGCCCGATCTCCAGCTGCCTGAGTAAGTCCACAGAGTCTCAAAAAGGTAGAACGGGTTGTAGCCCTGAAGGTAATAGTCATTAATACCCATGATGCCTGCTGATCCGTAAACCTTCAGGTAATCTACAGAGGTGTTTGACCTCAAAAAATCCTCATTGCTGGCAATCCATGCAAGGCCGGCAGTAGGATAGAGTGAAAACCTCTGCCCTGCCGGCATCCTGTTGCTGCCTGAGTAAACCAGGTCAAGCTGTGCCACATACCTGTCATCAAAACCATAATTCAGTCTGAAAGAGAGATCTGCCACCTTTGAAGGCTGGTACCAGTCATCATTGGAAGTAATTTCCTCAAGACCTGCAAAGAAGACTGCGTCTGCAGCAACGGAGTTCTTTCCAAACTCACGTTCGAAGTTAAGCCCTGCATATCCGGCAGTTCTCTTCAGAACATTGTAAGATCCCAGTGACATATTGGGAACCACAACCTTTTCAACAACTCTTACCGGAGTTACTCCCTGAAGCCTGTAGAGAGCTTCAGTGCCGCCCTTGCTGTTTATAATGCTGTTTGAGACATCAAACGAAGCATTTCCAAAGGCAGTAAGGCCTTCAACTATGCTTCCCAGGTCAATTACCAGCCTGGCATTGTTCTGGGCGTTCAGAATCATGCCATCACCAAATCCGGAATGTGCCAGTTCGTTTGTCAGGTTGACCGGGAAGTTATCACTCCTGATCAAAAGTGAATCAGCGTAAATGGGATGTGCATTCGACGGGTATACCGAAAGTATATCAAACATATTGTATACACCGGCACCCGACGAGATATTGGCAAAGCGCTGTTTGTTCAGCGATGCGGCGATATTTATGCTGAGGTTCATGAAGTCGTTCAGCTTGATCGCCACATTGCCGCGCAGCTTATACCTGTTGTTCTTTACCTTTTCGCCTACCGTCTCAAGGCCGGAACCTCCAACATAGTCAAACATTGAGAAGTAGGAAACCCTCCTGTCGCCTCCCTCGAAGCTCACGCTTGCCCTGCGAAAGGGTGCTGCCCTGGCCACATATTCTCCGTAATAATCCACATCGGGATGAGTGAGCAGGTTTGAATGGTTCTGGTAGGCGGCGAGATCGGCAGGCGTATACCATGCCTCATAACCGTCATTCTCCAGTGCCTCATTCAAAAGGTTGGCATAATTATAGGAGTCAAGATACTTCGGAAGTGTTGCCGGAGTGTTGAGGCCATATTCTGCCGATACCTTCATCTCACGGTTGAAGCTGGTACCCTTGCGGGTGGTAATCCATATCACGGGACCAGACCCTGAGAGACCTAATACGGCTCTGCCCGAAAGATCCCTTATAACCTGCACCTCGTGAACTTCAGAAGCAGAGAGTCCTGTTATATCCCTCATAATTCCGTCAATGTAAACTGTGGCACCAGTACCCCTGATATATGCACCGAATGATTCATGACCCGGTACCGTTGAATAGGGCTCTATGGTAAGCCCCGGAAGCCTGGCGGAAAGAGCCTCAAGCAATGAGGAGGCAGGATATGACATCAGTTCGTCACCTGTAATGGTGGTAATGGCTGATACTGAACGATCACCTGTTATATCCCTGTAGGGCAATGCAATGTTCTTACTGCCACTGACCATGCTGATCTCTTCGATGACAACAGGCCCGACGTCAGTAGTTCCCGGAGTAACTTCAACGACCTTTATCCTGTAACCTTCAAGACTGACTGTCAGCCTGTCAGGTTCGCCGGTAGTTACGGCAATCTCGAAGCTACCCATTGCATCAGTTACTGCTGACTGGTTTGTGTTGAATGATTTCACCACAATACCCTTCAGAGGCTGATCCTGGCTGGTAACAACACTGCCTTTAACTGTGTTTTTAGGTATCTCCCCTGACTGCCCCGGAGCAATGCCTGAAGCAATGAACAGGAGCATGGCAGAGAGAACCAATATCTTTCTTAATATATTGTTTTTCATAACTTTCGTCTTTCTCTATAATGACCAGATTTTGTTAATTACCAACCCGGATTCTGTTTGAACTCTGCGAACATCAGAGCATCATTTATCGGAATGGGCCACTTGTAGTGCTTCTGCTCGAAGGTTAGAGTAACAACCGGAAGAGCAGTGCGGGAGATATTGTATCCCGTTGGTCTGCCGGGATTCTCAATCAGGTCAACACCGTAGAGTTGTTTGTGCTGGATCTTGTGTGCATCACCCCATCTTGACAGGTCGAAGAAGCGCTTGCCCTCGAGATAAAGCTCAACGGCACGCTCATTCTTGATCCTCTGCCTGAAG
>MTKZ01035045.1_pt1 | contig 12058 bp, 16 predicted proteins | sample 1042781 | NCBI WGS metagenome assembly MTKZ01 (sample SAMN06212207, study PRJNA360539) | anaerobic digester metagenome | biome: Wastewater treatment plant; material: sludge; isolation source: anaerobic digester fed with sludge from wastewater treatment plant | place: Denmark: WWTP Viborg ...
GAAGGCAAACGTGCCGGCGGCCTCCGCGTGGCCCCTCAGGGACGGCTCAAGGCTTTCGCCGATCCTGACGAAGTAGCTGACCGAACGCACCGGCCCGACGCCCTCTTCAAACGGCCGGGCGTAGCCGAATTGCAGCGTCACGTCCCCCGGCATGACGCCCTCAAACATCCAGGTCCGCTTCCCGCCCGCGCCCACCAGGCCTGCGGTGCCGTCGTCCTGCGCGTATTCGCTTGATATTTCACGGAGCTTCCCTTCCGCGCTGACGGCATAGGTCCATGCGTAGCCTGTCGTGGGGTTCTCGTCAAGGACGATGGTCAGGCGCCTGCCGTTCGCCTCCGCCTGTACGGCAAACGCTGTCAGCAGGACCAGAAGCAGTGTGATCAGGAACAATGGCCTTTTTCTCATGATTTTCCCCTTTCACTGATCGCAGGATGCCTCCGACGAAACATCGGGGTTCTGCCCGTTATCGGTCAATGTACCCGTTTTTCTCCGGGTGAAAACCCTTTTGGAGCCTACGCCGAATGAAAGAGGCAACGCGGAGGCGGAAAAAGGGCGTCTCATCAAAGCGTTTACGATTGAGTTTAGTATTAACAGGGGATCATGCCGTCCATTCACGGGTATAGTTGTATCAGGGCAGGCCGATGTCAGCGTCGCCGCCCTGATGACGGGAAAGGTGTTGATTATCATGGCGGCAGACATTCAGGTATGGGCGGATTTTCACTGCCCCTTTTGCTATATCGGCAAAAGGAAACTCCGTTTGGCGCTTGAGGCGCTGGGCATCCCGGACGCGAAGATCACCACGCGCAGCTTCCTGCTCAATCCCCACCCGACAGAGGAAAACGGGATATCGCTCCTCCAATATGTGGCGGGCCAATATGCGGATAATATAGAATCGATCAAAACAGGTTTCAGGCTGCGTGAGGAAGAGGGCCGAGGGGTCGGCCTTCACATGGACATGCTCAGGGCGCGCTACGGCGACACCCGGGACGCCCACCGGCTCTTCCAGTTCGCCAGGACCCTGGGGCTTGGCGAAGCCTTCTTTGACCGGGCCCAGCGCGCCCTGTTTGAGGAAGGGCTGCTGATCTCCGACCCGGACGTGCTACTGCGGCTGGCGCGGGAAACAGGGCTTCCGCTCCATAAGGCGCGGGAGGTGCTGGGCGGCGGTCTGTATCAGGCGGTGCTCACGGCGGACGATCGGGAGGCCCGGGCGATGGACATCGACTACGTCCCTTATTATATCGTAAACGGCGTCCGGCATTTCTCCGGGGACCTGAGCACGCGGGAGTACCTTGACGGACTGGGCGCGGCGGCGGATACTGGCGTCAAAAGGCGGGAGGGCGAAAACGATGCTGGAGTACAAGTTTGACGTGCAGCTGCTCATCGAGGGGCAGGGGCTCTCCGAGGACGGGATCAACGATTATTTCCGGGAGCATTTCGACGGGGACTGCCTGCTGGCGGTGGGGGACGAGGACCTGATCAAGATCCACTTCCACACCAATAAACCCTGGGAAGTGCTCGAATACTGCGCATCCCTGGGGGACATCTACGACGTGGTGGTGGAAAACATGGAACGGCAGGCGGAGGATCTGGATGGGTAAGGTCGAATCGTCCTGACAGAAGAGGGGCCTGTATCCCTGAGGACAGTGATGCAGAAAGAAAAGCCCTCTCCGCTGTGGACCCGGCGGAGGGGGCAATTCGCTTATTTCACCTCCGCCCTTGCCGATACCAGCAGGGCTGGCATCAACGCTTCCGCCACGCCGTCGACCGGCAGGCTGTTGTTGCTTTCAAACAGCTTGACCATGTCCGCGGTCTTGTCGGTGAAGCGATCGTTACCAGGGAAACGCTTCAAACATTCGCCGGCATGAGAAACGTCTCATACCGGCGCATAGGTTTCCTCTCCTGAATATTTGACAGAAGCGCCACTTTGGAAAGCTGCTCTAGTACCCGTTCGAATTGATCCAATCATCCGGATCCAGCGGACATGTCATTAGGTTCTGCCACCAGAGAACCATTTTTGCCGAATCATCTGGTGATAAATCAAAATCAACCGATCGGGCCTTGTTTCCGAAAACTACGCTTACGCTGCGCGCGCCTGGAAATGCTTCGATAATCTTCCGGCCTTCGGTGCCCAGCAGCGCTTTCATGGCGGGGCCATCCGGTATTGGGGTGAACACGTACTCCCTGCCATCCAACCTGACCAGGAAGTGGTTCACTGAAAAGGCCGGGTTCCCCTGGGGATTCAGAACGCTGAGGTGCAGTTCCGCGGGCAGGACGGAGCCGTCCAGCTTCCCCCCGATGCTCAGGCTGATTTCAACGATCAGCTCAGGAAGCTCCTTGCGAATGGCGGTGCCGTAGCGCCAGGTCGCCGTTTCCTGGTCGACTAGGAACCCCTGGAGCTGTTCCAAAGCAGTGTAATTGAAGCCGCCCTGAGGGGTTTGGGCGGATCTGGGATCGGGCGCGAGAGAGGCATAGGGAAGGTTGTTCCGGATGCAGTATCCTTCCGCATACGACCCGGGGTATACGCTGGGGATCAGCGGAGCCCCCGTGAACGCGTCCTTGCCGATCTTCTGTACGCTTGCAGGAATATCAAGGTATGTCAGGCTGCCGCAACCGAAGAATGCGTAGTCGCCGATCTCCAGCAGGCCATCATTCAGCTGTACTTTCTGGAGGGAGACGCACTGTCTATACGCGGCAGCACCAATGCGCCTTATGCCGGCTGGAATGACAACGCTGGAAAGGCTGGGGTTTTCTGAGAAGGCCATATCGTTGATGGCGGTCACGAGCCTGCCGTCCAGCATCTCGGGCACAATAACATTTGTTTCCGGGCCTGAGTAGCCAATGATGGTGATGCCGCCCCCTTCATTGAGTATATAATCGAAGTGCTTGACCGTAGCAGGAGGAACTTTCTGTACATCATCTGTTGACCGGGCAATCAGCGGACATGCGCTCAGAGAAAGCAACAGAAGCAGGATAACGGCTTTCCTAATCATGGCGGACTCCTTTCGCTGTCAGACTATCCGCATTGATCGCAATGGAAATACAGCAAACACATCAATTGACGGGCATATCCCCGTGATGGTGTTATGAGGAACAGCGCCAACACCTCCTCTGTCTCAAATTATCTGCATCCGCTCTATTCATCTTTCGCCATATCCTGTTCTCACTGTTGGAGGACTGCTTTTTGGGGAGCAGGTCGGTCCATCGGCACGCGCATCTCTTCCTTGGGTTGTGAACATCTTAGCACAGGACGCTGAGGCGCTCAAGAGCATGGTTCCCATCACTGAAAAATGGTTTCAACTGCACTTGCCGCCTTTATTCGTGATTGGTATTCGCAGCTGTATGCAGGGGTCAAGCTGTTTCAATCAATCCCGTCGATCGGGCGAAGCCGTTTCCTTGCCTGATGTCCATAGAATGATCCGCCTTATCAGGTTGTCAGGATCCGTTTGCCCGATTTAGCCGCTGATGATATACTCGCTTTCGTTGTCAAGTGAACACACCGCAGGAGGCTCTAGTGCAAGTCACCCCGCTGATGGTCCTCATCGTCTGCCCGCTCATCTTCCTGGGCGGGTTCATTGACAGCATCGCGGGGGGCGGCGGGCTGATCACGCTGCCGGCCTATTACCTGGCGGGGCTGCCGCCCGCCCTTGCCGCGGGCACGAATAAACTCAGCGCCGTCGCGGGCACGGCGGTCGCCACCGGCAAGTACGTCTCAAAGGGCCTGGTCGAATGGAAACAGGGCTTCGCCTCCCTGCTGGGCGCGGTGCCCGGCGCGGCCTTCGGCTCCCTGCTGCTGACCCTCATCCCCGCGGCCTACGCCAAATTGGGGGTGGTCATCGCACTGCCGATGGTGGCGGCGCTGGTCCTGCGCAACAGGACGCTGACGCCCGGCCGCGGCCTTGTGCCCGAGAAATGGGCGCTGCCGGCCTGCTTTGCGATCGGCCTGGTGATCGGCGTGTATGACGGGCTCATCGGCCCGGGCACCGGCACCTTCCTGATCCTCGCCTACGTGACCCTGCTGGGGGACGAGGCGCTCAGGGCCGGGGGCACCGCCAAGCTGGTCAACCTGAGCACCAACCTGGGCTCCCTCATCAGCCTGGTCTTCACCGGCAACGTGCTCTACGCCCTGGCGCTGCCGGCGGCGGCGTTCGGCATCGCGGGCAACTGGCTGGGCGCGACCCTTGCCATCAAAAAGGGCGCGCCGTTCATCCGCGTGCTGCTGATGGCGGTACTGGGGCTGCTGATGGCGGTACTGCTGGCGGACGTGATCCCAGACCTATTCTGATTGTACTGAATTGCCCTATACAGGGATCAATGCAGTAATATTTCAATCAAAGAATTGCAGCCAGCTCCGGCAGCTTTGCGGCCGCCGCGGACGCGATGAGCCGGTGCCCCTTCGCGTTGGGGTGCATGCCGTCGGGGCAGTACAGGCTGCCCAGATCGCGCTCCTCAAGGAAGCTCGCGCGCAGGTCAAACAGCGGGCACCGCGCGTGCCTGGCTGCCCGATGAACCGCCAGGGCGTACTGCTCCTGCCAGCGGTAGACGTGGTGGGCGTCGCCCAGGTAGCGCAGGATCGCGCCCTCATCCAGCCCGCGGGAAATCCAGGGGACGAAACGTTCCGTGACCAGTGGCGGCGGGGTCACCAGGATCGGCAGCATATCCATTTCCCGGACCTTTTTCACAAAGCGCGTCAGGATCTCCTCAAACGCTTCCAGCCCGGTTTTGGGCGGGTGGAGCGTGTCAGGGTCCTCCGCGGCGGCCTTCCAGTCCGGGGTGCAGTCGTTGCCGCCAAAGGCGATCACCACGGCGTCCGCTTCGGGGCGGTCCTCCTGTTCAAACGCCGCGAGCCCTTCCACCGCCGTCGCGCCGAACCGTGAACGGTTCAGGATCCTGGCTGCGCCTTCGGCCTCCATCAGCTTGTCAAAGCCTTCCTTCAGGACCGCGTAGCGGCCCCGTTCCTCATCCCAGGAAACGCCCCGGCCGATGGAATCCCCGAACAGCGCGATGGTCAGCATGACGGACTCCCTTCATGTGTTTCCCGTATGATAGCATATCAGGGCATGATCCGGGCGGATCAGCCCTTCTGACTGAGGAAATCCCGGCAGCATTCCAAACTGTATTCCCACAGCGCCTTTGCCAGTGCCTCGCTGCGGGCCATGCGGCTGACCGGGGCCTCTTGCCGCCTTATAAAATATCCGCCGCTTTCCCAGTCCGCTCCGGGCCTGCTCTCCGCCAGCCACACGAGTGTGTCCGCGCCCTCCCGCGGGGTCTTCATCATCTTGCGGCCCAGCCCGGAGCGGTAGAGAAGGCTCATGGGGGAGCGCATGCCGCCGGCAAAGGAGGTGCCCACCACGCCCGGGTGAAAGGCGGCGGCGCTGATCCCGTCCCCATGATGCCGCCTGTGCAGCTCACGCGTGAAGAGGATGTTGGCCAGTTTGGCCCTGCCGTATGCGAGGGCCGGCGAATCATTTCCTCGCATCTCCGGGTCCTCCGGATCAAAGCGGAGGCCCGGGATCCGGTGCGCGGCGCTGGACGTGCTGATGATGACGGCGCGGCTCTCCTTCAGGCGGTCCAGCAGCAGCAGGGTCAGCAGGAAGTGCGCGAGGTGGTTGACCTGAAAGGTGTGCTCATGCCCGTCCTCAGTCATTGGCCGCTTATCAAAAATCCCCCCGGCGTTGTTGGCCAGCAGGCCGATATGGCCCCAGTCCCGTTTCAGCCGCTCCGCGAGGGCCGCGACCTCCGACAGCCTTGAGAAATCGGCGACATAGTGCGGCGCGTCCAACTCCCTTGCGACCCGCTCCTTNNATGACGGCAACCTGCCAACCCCTTGCCGCCAGCATCCTTGCCGCCTGCGCGCCGATGCCGTCGCTGGCGCCGGTGATGAGCGCGGTCTTCTTTTCCATTCTATCTCCTCCGTCTTTATAAAAACCGTCCCAAAGGCGGGACGGTCAAAGGAAAAACAAAATCTACTCTGTGATTACCGCTGGCCCAGTTCCTTGTCCAGCAGGTAGATCGCCGTGCCGGTGCCGCCGACCATCTCATACTTGTCGATGATCAACTGGGCGTTGGTCTCTTCCTCGCCCTGTTCCTTGATGAACCAGCGCAGGAATTCCGCCGTCAGGTGGTCCTTCAGCTCCAGCGCCTTCTCATAGATCGCGTTGATGGAGGCGGTGATGTACTGCTCATGCTTCAGCCCGGCCAGCAGCGGGGCCTTGGTGTCGGCGAAGTCTTTCTCAGGTTTGGCGATCGCGTCCAGGGTGACTTTCTCGCCGGCTTCGATGAGGAAGTGGCGGATCTTCATCGCGTGCTCATATTCTTCACCGGCCTGCTTCACGTACCAGTGGGCGAAGCCGGGGAGATTTTTTTCTTCATAGTAGTTGGCGNNAGGTAGCCTGAATGGAGCTCCTTGTTGATCTGTTTGACCAGCAGAGCGGCGGTTTCCTTCTTGATCATGTCAGTCCCTCCTTAATCGTTGCATCAGGATGATACCCGTTTTCCGGTGTTCTATTCACTGTTTTCGCGTTCCGCGCAGGGCTATTTCTTGATCTTGGCGAGCAGCTTGTTCTTTGCCTCCATCACGCGCCTGTGCAGATCGTCCGGCAGGATGCCGACGATGAGGATGACAAGGCCGGCGATCAGCAGCAGCGTCAGGAAGAAACCGGAACCGTTGAAGAGGAGCTTGACGGCCAGCCATACGGCCAGCAGGATGACGCCCAGCGTGGCGTCCTTGCGCAGATTCTTCATGTTCATTCTCCCTTTCCCTCCAATTTTGCCTGTATCATACCCAAAACAGCCCTGAATAACAACCGTTATTTGATGAAAGTGCCGCGGTCCAGCTCGTCGAAGGCCTGCCGCAGTTCCTCCCGGGTGTTCATCACGATCGGCCCGCCCCAGGCGATGGGCTCATGAAGGGGCGCGCCCATGAACAGGACCAGGCGCAGCCCCCCGTCACCTGCTGTGAAGGACACCTCATCCCCGCGGGCGAACAGCACGGCGCGCTTCTCCTGCAGCTCCTGCGCGGAAGCGCCGAAGAAGCCGGAGCCGGACATCAGGTAGGTGAAGAGGGTCTCGTCCGCCGGGGTTTGCATCCGGAATGCTTTTCCGGCGTCCAGCCGGACATCCAGCATCGTCATCCTCACGTGCTCACCGGTCATGAAACCCTGCTTCCCTCCGTAGGAACCTGAGATCACCCGCACCGTCAATCCGTCTTCCCTGACTTCCGGCACGTCCTCTGTTCGGATGTCGTTGTACTTGGGCGGGGTCATCTTGTCCTTCCGGGGCAGGTTCAGCCACAGCTGCAGCCCCAGCATCCTGGGCGACGCCTTGGGCATCTCCTGGTGCAGGATGCCGCCGCCCGCGGTCATCCACTGGCAGCCCCCGTCACGGATGTCGCCCGAATTGCCCAGGCTGTCCCCGTGCTCGATGTGTCCGGACACCAGGTAGGTGACCGTCTCGATCCCGCGGTGGGGATGCCAGGGGAAGCCCGCGACGTAGTCCTTCGGATCGGTGGAGTCAAAGGCATCCAGCATCAGGAAGGGGTCGAAGCTCTCCGTCGTCCCGTGGCCCAGTACCCTCACCAGGCTGACGCCCGCCCCGTCGACCGCGCGCGCGCCGGTGACGGTCTGTTCGATGTCCCGTTTCATCATCGTTCCTCGCTTTCATCTGTCAGGACGTAGCCTGTCATCGACAGGCTGCCCCAATGGTAGTCATGGTTGAAGGCGGCCGCGCGGTCCCTTTCGTCTGCGGCCCCCAGGACATTGAGCAGCGGCACGAAATGCTCGCTGGTGTTGACGCTCTCCCGCCATCCCGGCAGCGACCGGTAGGAACTGACGCCCCGGTAATCCCCGCCCAGGACAAGCCCGTGGATGGCCTCCCCGAAACTTCTCGCCCAGGGGAAGGGCAGCGCCTGGTCCATGCGGATCTCCCGCAGGTTGTGCACGATGTTCCCGCTGCCCAGGATGAGCACGCCCTCCTCCCGCAGGACACGAAGCGCCGCGCCGATGTCCAGCTGTTCCTTCGCGCTCAGGCTCAGGTCCAGGCTCAGCTGCGTCACCGGGACGTCCGACTGCGGGTACATCACCCGCAGCACGCTCCACGCGCCGTGGTCCAGCCCCCATTCATCTGTGAGGGCGGCTTTTTCGTTCAGCAGGCTGACCGCGCGCCCGGCCAGCGCCGGACTGCCCGGGGCGGGGTAGCGGATCTGATACAGCGCCGGGGGGAAACCATAAAAATCGTGGATGGTTTGGGGCTCCTGCGCGTTTACGGCATGCAGGCCCCTGGTCACGAAGTGAGCCGAAAGGCAGAGGATGGCTTCCGGGCGGGGCAGGCTTTTCCCAAGCTCCGCCCATCTGGCAGTCCAGGCGTTGTCCTCCACGGCGTTTATCGGGGAGCCGTGCCCGACGAACAGCAGGGGCATCCGACGGGCGGAACGGCTCACAGCAGCAGGTCCTCCAAGGCCTTGCGCGGCATGGGGTGGTTGCGCTCCTGATCGCGCGGGGATAGCTTCCCGATGTCGCCTGGCCGGCCGACCGCCATGACGTGAACGATGCTGTAATCATCCGGGACGTTGAACGCCTCCCGGGCCTGCTCCCGGGAAAATCCGCCCATCGGATGGGCGGTCAGGCCGCGGCGCTGCGCCTCCAGCATCAGGAAACCCGCCGCGCAGCCGGCGTCGGACAGGTGCCAGTAGTTGTCCTTCCCGCCCTGTGTGAAGGTCTTTTTGGCCAGGGTGAGGATGAGCACGGGCGCGCTCCCGGCCCATTCCTGGTTCAGGGGGGTCAGCGTTCTGAGCAGCGCTGCCTTGCGCTCCCCCTGCGCGATGAGGAAGCGCCAGGGCTGCTCGTTGAAGCAGGAAGGCGCGAAGCTGGCGGCTTCGATCAGGGCGTACAGGGTCTCCTGGGAAACCTCCTCCGGGCTGACGGCGCGGTTGGCGAAGCGCTCCCTTATTTCCTGCATGACGCCAAATCGGGACGTGCGGATCATATGATGCTCCTTTTTCTGTGGTTTCCGTGCTGATTGTAGCACGTTCCGGAGGGGACCGCCAGCAGAGGCCTTATTTTCCACTGTCTGTGCCTTCAGGGATCAGGGCGTCTTCGATCGCTTTCAGGATGACCTTGCTGCTGTAGGTGGCCCCGGCGACGGCGTCCACCTGCAGGGACTGCGCGGCGACGACCATTTTCGGGATCGCTTCCGCCTCCGATCCCTGCCCGTGGGTGTGCTTGACCAGTTCGATCCCGGTGATCACGTGATCCTTCACTGCGACTTGGACCTCCGCGGAAACCGGGAAGGCGGAATACGTCCCTGTATAGGTGCCGTCTTCCACCGCGTTCAGGTCAACGGACCGGATGGGCATGTCCGTCAGTTTCGAGAGATTTGCCTCGATGCGGGAGATGATGATCCGAAACGCGATAAAGCCGATGAGGAGGACCGCGAGGACGATGAGGAGTATCCTGATCCGCTTGCTTTTCATGCTGCCTGCTCCTTCCGCTGCCCCCGGGACGGGGCCTTCCTCCGTATGGTATCACAAATCGCCCGGCAAGCGGGGAAAAGCGGACCGCAACCTTTCGCCGCGCCGGGTATTGCGAAAACGCGGGCAACCCTTATAATGGTTCCAACGAGGTGATGTGTATGGACATAAAGGGCCTGTTCATGAAGCAGAAGATGATGCGCACGGTGCTGCTGTCCCTTGTGCCGGTGGCGCTGGCGGCGGTCTTCCTGTTCGGATGGCGGATCCTGATGCTGGCAGCACTGGTCGCGCTGGCGGCCTCTTTGACCGAGTATCTGGTGATGCGGAGCATCTCCGGGAATAAGGCGAAGGTGTCCGAGGCCGTGTTTGTCTCCTCCGCGCTCTTCACCCTCAGCCTTCCGCCCCGGACGCCCGTCTGGATCGCCCTGGTGGGCATCGTGTTCGGGATCCTGTTCGGCAAGGCGGTGTTCGGAGGGTTCGGCCGCAACATCTTCAACCCTGCCCTCGTGGGCCGCTGTTTCATCTACATCGCCTTCCCAAGCCAGATGACCATGGCCTGGGCGCAGCCGTTTGCGTCGCTGCCGGGCGGTTTTGCGAACTGGACCGTCGCCGCCGACGCGGTGACCTCCGCCACGCCCATCATCACCTACAACACCACCGGCACGATCGCCCCCTCGCTGAACCTCTTCCTTGGCACCATCGCCGGCTCCATGGGGGAGACCAGCGCGCTGCTGATCCTTCTGGCCGGCATCTTCCTCGTATATAAAAAAGTGGCGTCCTGGCAGCTGATGGTGTCCACCGTCGTTTCCGGCGCCCTGCTCAGCGCTGTCCTGCATTACGCGGGCGTGACACATGCCACCGGCATGCTGGCGGCGCCCCCGCTGTTCGCCCTTCTCTCTGGCGGTTTCCTCTTCGGCGATGTCTTCATGGTCACCGACCCGGTGAGCGCGCCCAAGGGCAAGGGTGAGAAATGGATCGCCGGCAGCCTGGTCGGCCTGATCACGGTCATCATCCGCACCTTCTCGCTCTTCACCGAGGGGATGATGTTCGCCATCCTGATCGTCAACGCCCTGACCCCGCTGATCGAATTGCAGTACGGGAAGCTGAAGGCGCGCCGGAAACTGCCGGGAAAGGAGGCCGTCCAATGAAGAAAGGGCATGTCTACACCCTTTTGTTCATGCTCCTCATCTCAGCCGTGCTGACCTTCGCGCTGGCCGCGGCCTATGAGGGGTTCAAGCCGGCCATCCGGAAGAACGCTGCGCTGCAGGAACAGCGCGCGGTGCTCTATGCCCTGGGCCTGGATACCGGGCTGAAAGACGCAGAAGTCGAGGCCTTCTACAAGGACAGCATCAGGGAGGGGGAACTCAACGGCGTTCCCGTGCTGGTGTACGGGCAGGGCGGTCCGCAGGCCTATGCCGTGCCCTTTGAGGGCAGCGCGCTCTGGGGCGCCCTGAGGGGCTACCTGGGGGTCAGCGCTCCGCTTGATCAGATCACCGGAGTGGTTTTTACCTACCAGAACGAGACCCCCGGCCTGGGCGGGCGCATCAATGAGGAGGTCTACAAGGAGCAGTTCCGCGGCCTGCCCATCACGCCGGACACGGTTCTGTCCTACGGCGAGGGCCTGGATGCCGTGACCGGGGCGACCCAGACCTCCGCCGCGGTGCTGCGCACGCTGAACAAAGCGCTCCGTGAGTCCATCTTCCCAGGGGAGGCGAAATAAATGGCTGTTGAAAAACCGCGCGCGATCATCAGGCGGACCCTGCTGACGGACAACCAGGTGCTCCGCGCCATCCTGGGCATCTGTTCCTCCCTGGCGGTCACCAACACGATGAAGAACTCCCTGGTCATGGGCCTCGGACTCAGCTTCGTCACGGGGCTGTCCAGCCTCACCCTCTCGGCGCTGCGCAGCGTCATCCCCCACCGGGTGCGCATGCTGGTGCAGACGCTGGTCATCTCGGCCTACGTGATTTTCGTGGACCTGCTGCTGAAGGCCTACCTGCCGGACATCTCCAAGCAACTTGGCCCCTACGTCGGCCTGATCATCACCAACTGCATCATCATGGGCCGCGCCGAGGCCTACGCCCAGAGCAACCCGCCCATTCCGGCGATGATCGACGGCCTGTTCGCGGGCCTGGGCTACACGGGCGTGCTCCTGATCATCTCCCTCATCCGGGAGATCCTGGGGTTCGGGACGGTGTTCGGGATGAAGGTCGCCTTTGAGGGCTTCGTCCCCTGGACCATCATGATCATGCCCCCGGCAGCATTCTTCATCATCGGCTCCATCATCTGGGCGATATCCGCACGCCAGGCGAAACAGGCCGCGAAGCAGGCCAGGTAAAGGAGGAAAGCTATGGCGCCCAACATCAGCCCCCTGATCATCTTCCTTGCCTCCATCATCACCAGCAACATGATCCTCTCCAACTTCCTGGGGATGTGTTCCTACCTGTCCGTGTCCGGCGAGTACAGGACGGCAACGGGCCTGGGCATGGCGGTCACGCTGGTGCTGGTCCTGACCACGGCGATCAACTGGATCGTCTATCAGTACGTCATCCTGCCGCTGGAGCTGGTCTATCTGCAGTACATCATCTTCATCAT
>MTKZ01006909.1_pt1 | contig 12057 bp, 8 predicted proteins | sample 1042781 | NCBI WGS metagenome assembly MTKZ01 (sample SAMN06212207, study PRJNA360539) | anaerobic digester metagenome | biome: Wastewater treatment plant; material: sludge; isolation source: anaerobic digester fed with sludge from wastewater treatment plant | place: Denmark: WWTP Viborg ...
CCTCACTCTCGACGCCGCCCATCACACCGGCGATCGCGACGGCCCGATCAACGTCGGCGATCACGAGTGTGTCGTCATCGAGCTCACGCATGACATGATCGAGCGTCTCCATCTGCTCGCCCGGCCGGGCGCGACGGACGATGATTCGCCCACCATGGATATGCTCGGCGTCAAAGCCATGCATCGGCTGCCCGACCTCGAGCATGACGTAATTCGTGATATCGACGATGCTGTTCACCGGACGCATCCCGGCCAGGGTCAGCCGGCGCTGCATCCAGTCCGGCGACGGCCCGACGGTGATGTCCTCGATCACCGCCAGCGCGTACCTGGCACACAGGTCCGGCGCCTCGATGACGACGCGAGAGTCATCGCGCGGCATTGTCGACAGGTCGACCGTCGGAACGTTCCGGGCGGTGAGATCGAGAATCGCCGCCAATTCCCGCGCGATGCCAACGACCGAGAAGGCGTGAACCAGGTTTGGCGTGATCTCGAACTCGATGACGTCATCGCCGAGGTAATCGCGAAGCGGTACGCCGACCGGGGCGTCGTCCGGCAGCACGAGGATACCCTCATGCTCTTCCGACATGCCGAGCTCCTTCTCGGAGCAGACCATCCCCTCGGACTTCACCCCACGAATCTTGCTGGCCTTGAGCGTCTTGTATTGCAGCGTGTCGACATAGGGATCGATCAATCGCGCGCCAACGAGCGCGAGCGCGATCTTCTGGCCCGGCAGAATATTCGGCGCGCCGGTGACGACAGTGAGCTGATGCGGGCCGGCGTGGACGGTTGCCAGAACGAGGCGATCCGCGTCGGGGTGAGGCACAACGGCGATGACTTCGCCGACGAAGACGTACTCCCACTCCTCGCCAACGCGGGTGACGCTCTCGGCCTCCAGGCCGGCCATCGTCAGTCGGTGGGCAATCTCAGTCGTTGGGAGTTCGGTGTCGACCATATCACGGAGCCAGCGAACGGGTACGCGCATATATCACTCCTCCAGGCTTCGACGGGCAACCCCGCCGCCGCAGTCAATGGTTCGCAGGAACAACGTCAGAGCCGTGCCCGGCCGAACTGCGACAGAATAGCGCAGATCGTTGCCATAGAACTGGCGGATATCCTGGACGTTGTACTTGAGCATCACCAGCCGCTCGACGCCCATGCCGAATGCCCATCCGGTGTACGCGTCAGCGTCGTATCCGACATTCGCAAGTACGTTTGGGTGGACCATTCCAGCGCCGAGCAATTCGATCCAGCCGCTGTTCTTGCAGGTTCGGCAGCCGCGCCCGCCGCAGAACGGGCAGTCGATCGACATGTCGACACCAGGTTCGACGAAGGGGAAGAAGTCGCAGCGAAAGCGCACCTTCCGCTCGGCGCCAAACATCTGGCGCGCGAACTCCGCGAGTGTTCCCTTCAGGTCAGTCATCGTAATCGCGCGGTCTATTGCCAGACCTTCGATCTGATGGAAGTGCCACTCGTGTGTCGCGTCCTGCGCCTCGTACCGATAGGTGCGGCCTGGCACGACGACCCGAACCGGCGGTTCCTGCTGAAGCATCGTGCGGACCTGCATCGGGGACGTATGCGGGCGAAGCGTGATCTCGACCTGGTCGGTGTCGATGAAGATCGTGTCCCAGACGTCACGGGCAGGATGATCCTTCGGGATATTCAGCATGTCGAACGAGTATTCGGCCAGCTCGACTTCCGGCCCCTCGACCGTTTGAAATCCGAGATGCGCGAAGATCTCGCTGACCTCGCGGATCATGGAAGTGATCGGGTGGAGACTACCGACCGCAGGTTTGCGTCCGGGCAGCGAGACATCAATCGACTCAGCGAGCAACCGTGAATCAAGCAGCTCCGACTGGATCGCCGCCTGGCGTGACTCGAAGGCCACCTCGAGTTCCTGCTTGAGCGCGTTCAGCTCGCGGCCACGCGCGCGACGCGCGTCGGCATCCAGTTCAGCAAGACCTTTCAATGCCTCGGTCAGGCTGCCTTTTCGGCCGAGCATTTCGCGATGCCAGCCAGCAAGGCCGGCCTCGTCGGTGACCTGCGCGAGCGCGCTCAGCGCATCCCGTGACAGGTCAGACAATATCCCGCTCATCGTTCTCTCCCTCACCGATTGTGCGAATCAGCCCTCGGGCGCGATACAACAAAAAAAGACCGTCCTCCGCCAGGGGCGAAGAGCGATCTCGCGATACCACCCTGATTCGCCGGTCGCTTGCACGGGCCGGCCTCAGTCACCCGTTGTGAATCTCGATCCACACCAGGCGGGCTCCAGTAACGGGGAGCGACCGGAGACGACTAATTGCCCCAGGGGCTTTCACCGTCCAGCTACGGAGTGAACGTTGCGGCGGACATCCGAGCCGGCTCTCAGTCGGATCGGCCTGGCATCCCTGTCGGTGACCTGCTCCGCAACCCGTCTCCATCGACGCTGCTCTGTTATTGTCCGCCAGTATAGCAACGTCACCGTGAGACGGCATCCATCACAGCCTCAGGCGGGCGCTACAACGGGATCGACGCGGGCCGGTACTTCTGGATAAGGTGCGAGATGAAGCTGGCGTAGTCCGCCGCCAGCGCCGGGGAGTCGATAATCAGAATGTTCTCAGCGTTGAGGGTCGCGCTTCGGCTGAAGTTGTAGGAGCCACTGATCACCGTATCATCGACAATGAGCACTTTCGCATGCATGAAGTCATGCGGAGTCGTCGGGCTGTATGGGGTCGAGTTCTTTCCCACCAGTCCCGCTTTCGCCACAATCTCCCGGATCGCCGGGATCTTCCACGTGTTGTGCGGCACTGTCTCCCATTGGTCGAGGACTGATGCCTGTTGCGTTCGGTCATAAACACCGGCGATCGATACGTCTCCCGCATTGAGCACTGATTCGAGCGCCTGCAACAATGAGGACGCGTTCAACAGCATGCTGCAGATGAGGATCCGGCTACGGGCCGCTTGCACGATTGCCGCAATCCGATCGCCAATCTCTTCGCCGCGACCCGGAGAGAATTCGACTCGGATGCTTGCTGGCTCGCCTTTGTACAACGTATCGACCGGTTCGGTTGTGAAATCACCGCTGCCTTCGAAGTTGCCATCCTCCCACAACTCGGCAAAGTTGCGCGCATACCACCCCGCGATGCGGGCTGAGTAGACATGCAGGATGTTGTTCTCCTGGAGCGTCCAGGAATCATCGGTGAAGTTCGTTGATCCGGTCCAGACCGCGCCGGTCGGCAGGCCGGCGTCCCGAACGATGTACTTGTGGTGCATCAGCTTTCGACCGTCGATCCCGCATGAGTCGTAGCCAAGGGACTCCACAAGCTGCTCGGTGCCCGATTCAGCAGGGTCTGCTCCATGAAGAAGATCCGGCTGCTCTGGCTTCTCCGCGTCATAGGCAATCCGGATGCGGACACCCGCCCTTGCGCGGTCATCGAGCGCCGACGCGATGATGTCGCGCAGAGGTTCACTGAGCCGCATGTCATAAACCGCGATATCGAGTGTCGAGCGCGCAGCCTGAATAAACTGGGCGATGTGATGTCCGACGGACACGGCCGTTTGCTCATTCTGGGAGAGGAAGCGTACTTCCAGCGTGTCCTGCGTCAATCCCGTCGATCCTTTCCCGCCTGGCGGCCCAAAGACGAACACCTGTAGAGAGAACCGCAGCACGCCATGACGCGCGTGTGGAGCAGTATGCAGCGAAACAGGTACGATAGCCGCAGAACACGCGCGATGCGCGCGGGCAGGCACGACGATCGGCAGTGGAGGGCGAATATGGTGTCTGGCTGGAAGAGCACGGCGATAGATTCGATCTGGGCAAGAGAGATCCTCGACTCGCGCGGGAACCCGACGGTCGAGGTCGATGTCACCCTGCAGGACGGGTCGTTCGGTCGCGCTGCCGTGCCATCCGGCGCGTCGACGGGCCAGTTCGAGGCGGTCGAGCTCCGCGACGGTGACGCCAACCGCTATGGCGGCAAGGGCGTCCTGACGGCGGTTACGAACGTGAACGAGGTGATCGGACCCGCGCTCGACAGTATGGACGCCACCGACCAGCGGCAGATCGACCATCTGATGATCGACCTCGATGGCACGGACAACAAGGGTAACCTGGGCGCGAACGCGATACTGGGCGTGTCGATGGCCGTCGCCCGCGCGGCCGCTGCCGCGAGCGAGCTTCCGCTCTATCGCTACCTCGGCGGGCCAAACGCCGCGACACTCCCAGTTCCGATGCTCAACATTCTGAACGGTGGCAAGCACGCAACCGATTCGAGTGTCGATTTTCAGGAGTTCATGGTGATGCCGGTTGGGGCATCGAGCTTCAGCGAGTGTCTCCGCTGGGGGACTGAGGTCTTCCACAGCCTGAAGAACGTCCTCTCCGAACACGGGTACGCGACGTCGGTAGGCGACGAGGGCGGCTACGCTCCAAGCCTCGGCTCGAATCGCGAGGCGCTGGAGCTGATTGCGGAGGCGATCAAGCGCGCCGGTTTCACGCTGGGCGAAGACATCATGCTCGCGATGGATCCGGCCTCAACGGAGTTCTTCGAGGCAGGCAAGTACCATCTGCGCGGCGAGGGGCGCACACTCACCGTCGAGGAGATGGTCGACTGGTATGCCGACGCGCTCGCCGAGTATCCGATCATCTCGATCGAGGATGGGCTGGCCGAAGATGACTGGGCCGGCTGGAAGAGGCTGACCGAGCGGCTCGGATCCGCAGTGCAACTCGTCGGCGACGACCTGTTCGTGACCAACACCGAACGGCTGGCACGCGGCATTCGGGAGGCAGCCGGCAACTCGATTCTCGTGAAGCTGAACCAGATCGGCACACTCACCGAAACACTCGATGCCATCGAGCTAGCGCACCGCAACGGGTTCACAGCAGTGATCTCCCACCGATCGGGCGAGACAGCCGACTCGTTCGTTGCCGACCTGGTCGTTGCGACGAACGCCGGCCAGATCAAGACTGGCGCGCCGTCGCGGATGGATCGGGTCGAGAAATACAATCAGCTCCTGCGAATCGAGGAGCAACTTGGCGGCGCGGCGATCTTCGCGGGCCGCAGGGCATTTGGCCGGCGGCTGGAGAGCTGAACATGATCGCCCGCGGCTTCGGTGCCGCGGGCGATTGTCACGATGTGAGGCGGGCGATCGTCGCGCGGTATCTCGCGAAAATCACGTCCTCGGCCAGATGGTGACCGTCCTTCACCACGCGCAGGCCGCCAACATAGACATCTCGAATGGCGGATGATGTGCCGTTGAAGATAAGCCCGTCAAGCACAGTGTCTGGCCCGTGGCTGATCAGCGCCGCGTCATTCGGGTCGAGCACGACGAAGTCGGCACGCCGGCCCGGCACGATCGCCCCAACCGGTTGGCGCAGCGCTCGTGTGCCGCCCTCCAGCGCCTGATCGTAGAGTTGTCGTCCCGGCTGGACACCACCAGTTCCGCGATTCGGCAGAGTGAAGAGGCTTCGGTTCGTGAGGCGCTGACTGTACGCGAGCAGGCGCAACTGTTCGGCGACGCTAATCCGATTGTTGCTATCCGTTCCGATGCCCCAGACTCCTCCGATCCCGCTGTAATCGCCCAACGGGAAGATTCCATCCCCGAGCTCTGCCTCGGTGGTGGGGCAAAGGCCGGCGACTACACCTGCCGCGCTCATGCCCTTGCGCTCATCGGCGTCGCAATGCGTTGAATGAATAAACGTCCAGCGATTATCGATATCGAAGTGGTTCAGCAGCCACTCACCTGGTCGCTTGCCCAGCCCCGCCAGGCACTCTTCGACCTCCCGTATCTGCTCCGCAACATGGAGGTGAACCGGCAAGTCGGGATAGAGCGACACCAACTCCGACACGATCCCGGAAAGCTCGGCGGCATCGACGGCCCGGAGTGAATGCGGCGCGATACCCGGATACAGCAGATCATTGCCAGCCGACGCGGCGACAAGATCAGCGACGAGTTGCGCCCATGTGTCCGGAGCGAGGATGAAGCGACGTTGTTCCGGCGCTAGCGGCCGGCCAATTCCGGCTCTGGTATAGAGCGTTGGCAGCATGGTGAGCCCGATCCCGACCATTTCCGCTGCCGATACTACGCGGGTAGACATCTCGGCCACATCATCGTATTGCCGGCCATCCGGGGCGTTGTGAAGGTAATGAAACTCGCCGACGCTCGTGAATCCTGCCGACACCATGTCCAGAAACGCCTGAGCGGCTAGCGCCTCGAACTCCTCCGGAGACGGCCGGTTGGCGAAGTCGTACATCCTGGTGCGCCAGGTCCAGAAGCTCTCCTCGATCGTCGTATTCGTCGGCGGCTCGACGCGGCCGGCGAGGCCACGCTGATGGACGTGAGAATGGACGTTGAGCATACCGGGGATGACGAAGCCATTGATCCGCTCAATGTCGGGCTCTGCCCAATCTGCCGGCTGGGTCCCCGAGACGGTATCAATGAATCCTCGCTCGTCGACAGACAGGTAGGCTGGAGAAAGCCAACCGTCTGGTTGGTGCAGATGCTCAACGCGGTATCGACCCGATCGTCCACTCACCATGTCTCTCCTTGTTCGGCGCCTTCGCTCTCGTCAGTCATCATCGCCGGCGTCAGGGCTCTTGCCAGCCGGCTAGACCAGCCGGCCATCTTCAACGACAACGCGCCCGCTCTTGACGACGGTTCGCACAGCATTGCGCCCAAAGCGATAGGCAATATCCTCGTGACGTGGGACATCCAGCACGATGATATCGGCCAAAGCGCCCGGCGCGAGCGTGCCGATTCTCCCGCCACGACCAACAGCCTCGGCGGCTCCCCGCGTCGCGGCCAGGATCGCCTCGCCGGGTGACAATCGGTAATAGCGGCAGCCCAAGGCGACGACGAGCTGCATGCTCGGCATCCAGCCGCCAGGGCAGATGTCTGTCGCGAGCGCAATCCGCATTCCGGCGGTCAGCATTGCTCGGCCATCGGCGAGACGGGGATGATCGACGGCGAAATCGATCGAGGGCATGAGGACGCCAACAACACCAGCGCGAGCGAGCGTCTTCATCTCCTCCGGTGTCGTGTAGTTGAGATGATCCGCCGACACACACCCCAACTTCGCCACCAGACCAGCAGCGCCGGTATGCGAATACTGATCGACATGGATCTTCGGTCGGAGGCCAGATGCCAGCCCGGCCTCGAGGATGCGTTCGGTGTCACTGTTGTCGAAATAGCCGGGCTCGCAGTAGACGTCGCAGAACTCGGCCAACTGCTCATCAGCGACGCGCGGGATCATGTCACTCACGATCATGTCGACGTATCTCGCGCGATCGACGCCAACCGGAACGGCATGAGCGCCGAGAAACGTGCTGACAATATCAACCGGTAGCCGACGCCCGATCTCCCGGCCAGCGCGTAGCATGTCGATCTCTGCCGCAGTCTCAAGACCGTAGCCGCTCTTGCTCTCGATCGTTGTCGTGCCGGCCAGCAGCATTTCTTCGACACGCGGGAGCGCCTCCGCGACGAGTCCATCGACACCCAGTCGTCGAGTCGCATCGACGGTCCCAACGATGCCGACCGGCACACCAGCCGCGCGCAGGACGTTGAGATCGCCTCCGGTCAGCTTGGCCGAATACTCGTCAACACGGCTTCCTCCGAAGACGACATGCGTATGGCAATCGACGAACCCGGGCATGACGACGTTGCCGCCAGCATCGATGACGACGGCGCCATCGAGATCAACCGCTGCTGCGACATCGTCCCATGTGCCAACGACCAGAATCTCATCCCCGGCAACGGCCAGCGCTCCTTCGCGCACGATGCCAGGGTCCCTCTCTCCAGCGCAGGTCAGAAGCTCCGACGCATTCCGGACAATCAGATCCGCACGAGGCCGCGTCATTCCATCCCCTCTGATTTCAGGCTGAACAGTGGCTTGCCGGTCATATCCGCCGACGGGGCAATGTCCAGAAGCTTCAACACGGTTGGCGCAACATCCGCGAGCCGGCCGGAGTCAGGTAGTGCCGCCACTCGCGACAACACGTCGTCCGGGGCGACGACAACGAATGGCACCGGGTTGGTTGTGTGTGCCGTCATTGGATCGCTACTGCCCGGGACGAGCTCTTCCTCCGCGTTGCCATGATCTGCCGTCACCAGAACGACCCCGCCCGCTGCGAGCGTGGCATCGACGATTCGTCCGAGCTGGGCATCGACAGTCTCAGTTGCAACGACTGCAGCAGGGATCACGCCGGTGTGGCCGACCATATCGCAGTTCGCAAAATTGACCACGATGAAGTCGTACGTCCCAGCCTCAATTCCCGTCACGACGGCGTCGCCAACTCCTGCCGCGCTCATCTCCGGCTGCAGATCGTAGGTCGGCACCTTCGGGGAGGGAATCATGGCCCGATCCTCCCCGTCAAACGGCTCCTCGCGGCCGCCGTTGAAGAAGTAGGTGACGTGGGCATACTTCTCTGTCTCAGCAACGTGAAGCTGGCGAAGGCCGGCCTCTGATATCACTCGGGCGATTGGAGAGGTGATCTCAATGGCCGGGAACGCGATCTGCGTGGGAAGATAATCGGCGAATTCGGTCATTGCGACAAAATCGAGATTGGTCGGCCGGTCGGGAAATTCGACGCCCTCGATCGGGGGACCAACCAACGCCTGAGTTAACTGTCGCGCGCGATCCGCCCGGAAGTTGAAGAAGATCACTGAATCGCCGTCACGTATGACGGCTGGATCTGCTGTCGGCTCACGCACCGAGATCGGCTCGATGAACTCATCCGTCGTGCCCGCTCGGTAGCTCTGCTCGATAGCAGCCACAGGATCGTCTGCGATCGAGCCGTCGCCGCGGACCATCAGATCGTAGGCCTTGCGCGTTCGATCCCAGCGGCGATCGCGATCCATCGCGAAGTAGCGGCCGATAACCGACGCAATCTGTCCAACGCCATGCTCGGTGATCATTCCTTCGACCTGACGCAGATAATCGACGCCACCGGTTGGCGACGTATCGCGCCCGTCGAGGATCGCGTGTATCGCGACTCGGTCGACGTCGTGCGCGGCGGCGAGTTGCAGTAGCGCGTCCAGGTGCCGAATGTGCGAATGGACGCCACCATCGGACACGAGTCCGACGAGGTGGAGAGTGCCTTGGCTATCGCGGGCGCGTTCAGCAGCGCGCACCAGCCCGGGGTTACTGAAAAACGATCCGTCCTCGATCGCCAGATCGATCCGCGTGATCGACTGATAGACGACAAACCCACCGCCGAGGTTCAGATGCCCGACCTCCGAGTTTCCCATCTGGCCATCGGGTAAGCCAACATCCCTACCGGAAGTCCGTAGCGTCGTGTGCGGGAATGATGTCCACAACCGGTCGAAGATCGGCGTGTCGGCCTGTGCGATCGCATTGCCGGGTCCCGGCGGCGCCAGTCCCCAACCGTCGAGAACCACGAGGATGACCGGCTTCAATCGAGCGGTGTCGGTCATGATGTTCAGATTATCCCCCTCCGACCAAATGGTCACCCTGCCAGCGATGGATCTTCCGCTCGAGACGCCGCAGCCGTCGTTCGAACGCAGCCGAAGCTTCGACGTCGCCGGCCATCGCAGCGCCATCGGCGCCGCGGCGCGCAATTGTCAGGGCCAGCTCATGATCACCCACCCGGTGCTCGAGATACTTGGCGAGCTCCTCGGCGGCATGAACCCTGATCTCGCGGCTCGGATCGGCCAGCGCCTGCTGCCAGATGGCTCGCGCCTCGTCATAGCGCCGCTGTCGCTTCAAGGTCACCGACAGCTCGCGCACCGCGCGAAGCCGCAGCGTTGCCGGAATCGTCAGAATCGGCCAGCCTGCTTTCAGCTCATCAAGGGTCGTGTCCGAACTTTGAATACGCCATCGATGGATCGCGAGCGCGAGTCGGTCGATTGCATCGGTCGGGCGATCCAGACCGGTCTCGTACGCCTGAACCATCGCGGTGAGTCGGGCAAGCGTCAGGACATCCGCCTGGTTGTGTTCGAAGACCGCGGTGAGATCGTCAACCCGGCGCGTCCGCAAGTAGTCGAAATATAGCTGCGGGATCATCCAACTCGGAGCATCGACCCCGCGCGAGATGCCGAGAACCTGCTGTTCGATCGTGCCGAGCGCGCAGTTCGGGAGCCGGTGCTTCCAGATCGCACGGGCCGATGTCAGCAGGTCAATATGCTGCCCGGGCGATGGGAATGTTTCCGCATGCATTCGGTAGCGTGTGTCTAGTAGCGGCACATCAAACGAACGACCGTTATAGGTAACGAGGCTACTGGCGTCTTGCATTGAGTCCGCCAGACCGCTGAGCAGCGACCGCTCATCTCCAGGATGGCGCATGAAGAACTGGCGCAGCAGAAAGTCGCGACCGACAAACCGGCCAAGCCCTACAAGAAAGACGTAGGTCCCAGTGCCACCCGATAACCCGGTCGTCTCAGTGTCCAGGAAGATCAGCTGGTCGGGGGGACGATATCGATCGCCATAGGTCGCTGCGGCGGCGAACCGTTCGAATGCCAACGTCACTGGCTCGCCCGATATGACACGCTCGATCACGACACAGGGACCCGCGGCAGTCTCGATCAGCCGGCCACCCGCTGGTAATGGCCAGGCGTCATCCGCCAGACGCGGGCGCTGCCTGGCTGTTGTGTCGCGTTCGAGCGCCCCGAAACGTTGCCGAAACGACCGGTCGCTCATCGGGCCTGCCTGCAATTCCTCATACTACACATTGTAGGCGCGCCGCCCCGGTTTGACACCTGTTTTTGCGCGGGCCTAGAATGCCTGTGGGACAGGGAAGTTGAATCCGTGACTGCGCCATCGGTGACGGTTTGAGTAACGCGAGGAGGGTCGACTGCTATGGCCTATCAGGTGACACTGATCCCGGGTGACGGAATTGGGCCGGAGGTATCGACCGCAACGCGGCGTGTCCTCGAGGCGACCGGGATTGCCTTCGAATGGGACGTCCAGGAAGCGGGGATGACCGCGCTCGAGAAATCGGGGGACGTCCTGCCCGACGCAGTGCTGGAATCAATCCGCAAGAACTCGATCGCGCTAAAAGGCCCGCTGACGACTCCGCTGGGAGGCGGGTTCCGAAGCGTCAACGTTGCGTTACGCCATGCGCTAGACCTCTACGTGAACCTGCGTCCGGCCCGCACATACGAGGGAGTGCGCTCGGTTTTCAGTAACATCGATCTCGTCGTCGTTCGCGAGAACATGGAAGACCTCTACGCCGGAGTCGAGTTCGACACCGGCCAGGCCGACACCAAAGAGCTGATCGACACGATCAACCGTCTCAGTCCGCGCAAGGTGCCGGCGTCGGCCGCCATCTCGATCAAGTCGATCACCCCCGAGAACTCCGAGCGGATCGTTCGGTACGCGTTCGACTATGCAGTCAAGAACGAACGCAAGCTGGTGACCGCGGTCCACAAAGCAAATATCATGAAGTTCAGCGATGGACTGTTCCTCCGCGTCTCGCAAGAGGTCGCCAAGGACTACCCTCAAATCGAATACAACGATCGAATCGTCGACAACATGTGTATGCAGCTCGTGCAGCGACCGGAGGATTACGATGTCCTGGTCATGCCGAACCTGTATGGTGACGTGCTCAGCGACCTGACGGCCGGCATGGTTGGCGGGCTTGGCGTTGCGCCGAGCGCGAATATCGGAGAGTACGCCGCCATCTTCGAGCCGATCCACGGCAGCGCCCCGACCCACGCCGGCAAGAACGAGGCAAACCCATCGGCAACGATTCTCAGCGGCGCGATGATGCTTCGGCATATGGGGGAGTTGTCGGCCGCCAAGGCAGTAGAGGCAGCGGTTGCCGAAGTCGTCAAGGCCGGCACGGACGTCACCTACGATCTGCGCCCGGATCGCGACCGCTCGAAGGCCACTGGCACCTCCGAGATGGCGGACGCCATCATCCGCCGATTGTCCGCCTGATAGCCCAGGCGCGAATAAGTCATTTCAACCGATAACCCCCTTGACAGCCAGTCAGGGGGGTTTATACTTTCGATTCCCCGGTGTCCGGCCTTGGTCGGGGACGGGGGTGGAAGTTGGCCAGATCCATTCCGAAATCGCCTTGACAGGGGTTAGGGTGGTGGCTATACTTCCGAGGCTTCGCCACCGTGCGG
>MTKZ01038174.1_pt1 | contig 12057 bp, 18 predicted proteins | sample 1042781 | NCBI WGS metagenome assembly MTKZ01 (sample SAMN06212207, study PRJNA360539) | anaerobic digester metagenome | biome: Wastewater treatment plant; material: sludge; isolation source: anaerobic digester fed with sludge from wastewater treatment plant | place: Denmark: WWTP Viborg ...
GGGGGTAGACTTGGCCTCAACCGCGCACACGCGCTCAAAATCGGCGGGGGTGATGGCGCGGAGATGGATCTGGTTTTGCATGAAGATGATTATCGCGTAGCGCCGCGCGCGCCATCGCCAGAACAGCTATAATGAGAGATGGCGTTTTGAGGCTTAAAATGCTCGCAGAGGCAAAAACGCGCATGGTGTATAATTCGCCAGCTTACTGAAACAGGGCGCCGGAGCGCTCACTGAATAGTCAGCATGAATTGAACACAGGAAAGAGGCTGAGGGTTAGACCCCAGCCTCTTTCTGTCGCGTAAGCTAAAGTGAAACAGTAATACAAATAGAAGAGAGATTATGCCGACAATTAACCAGCTCGTTCGCAAGGGACGCAAGCCCAGAAGGGCGCTGAGCAAAGCGCCGCAGCTTCAGTTCACACAGAACTCGTTGAAGGGCAACAAGCGCACTGTCCAGGACAAAGGCGCGCCGCAGAAGCGCGGCGTGTGCACGGTTGTGCGCACTCAAACGCCCAAAAAGCCAAACTCGGCGTTGCGCAAGGTCGCCCGCGTGCGCCTGAGCAATGGCGCGGAAGTTTCTGCGTATATTCCAGGCGAAGGCCACAACCTGCAAGAGCACTCGGTGGTGCTGGTGCGCGGTGGCCGCGTGAAGGACCTCCCCGGCGTGCGCTACCACATTGTGCGCGGCACGCTGGACTCGAACGGCGTTGAGAAGCGCAGCCAGGGGCGCAGCAAGTATGGCGCCAAGCGGCCCAAGAAGGGCGCGGCGGCGGCTCCGGCAAAGAAGAAGTAAAAAATAGTGCAAAGCGCAAAGCGCAAAGTGGTTGACCAACTGCTTTGCGCTTTGCGCTTGCAACTTGAGTAAATATGTCAAGACGAAATCAAGCAGTTAAGAGAGAGACCATCCCCGATCTGCGTTACAGCAGCGAGGCGGTGACCCGGCTGATCAACCGCGTGATGAGCCGCGGCAAGAAGAGCACGGCCCAGGGCGTGGTGTACGACGCATTCAAGGCCGTTGAAGAGAAGGCGCAGAAACCGCCAATGGAAGTATTTGAGGCGGCCATGAACAACCTTAAGCCGACGGTTGAAGTGAAGCCCCGCCGCGTGGGCGGCGCAACGCTTCAGGTGCCGGTTGAAGTGAGCGGGTATCGCCAGGAGAGCCTGGCCATGCGCTGGCTGTTGAGCGAGGCGCGCAAGCGCAGTGGCAAGAGCACCGCAGAGAAGCTGGCCGCCGAAATGATGGATGCCGCCAATAACACTGGCGCGGCCATCAAGAAGCGCGAAGAAACGCACAAGATGGCCGAAGCCAACCGCGCGTTTGCGAGCTTCCGCTGGTAAGGAGCAATGAAGAAATGAGAAATAAGAAATAAGAAAGGGAAGACTTGCTCGGCAGGTTTTCTTATTTCTCGTTTCTTGTTTCTATTTGGTTTAATACGGAGGCAGGTAGAAAAAAGATTGGGTTGGTGTGAGCAAAAGACTCACGCACATTACAAATTGCAGATGTGGTTTGCGAATCCGCGCCGGTGAACCGGTGGCTGAGCCGGAAACTGGCTGAACGCCCGACTTGATGACCTGACCAAATTATGAGCAAAGTTTATCCTCTTGAACGGATTCGCAACATCGGCGTCATTGCGCACATTGACGCTGGCAAGACGACCACGTCTGAGCGCATCCTCTATTACACGGGCCGCACCTATAAGATTGGTGAAGTGCACGAAGGCGCGGCTACGATGGACTACATGCCGCAGGAACAGGAGCGCGGCATCACCATTACCGCCGCCGCGACCACTTGTTTTTGGGAATCCACCAGCGGCAAAGATATTCAGATCAACCTGATTGACACCCCAGGCCACATTGACTTTACGGTTGAAGTGCAGCGCTCTTTGCGCGTGCTGGATGGCGGCGTGGTTGTGTTTGATGGCGTCGCGGGCGTTGAACCCCAGTCTGAGACCGTGTGGCGGCAGGCCGACAAATATGGCGTGCCCCGCATTTGTTTTGTGAACAAGCTGGACCGCACTGGCGCCAGCCTTGACCGCTGCGTGGGCATGATTGTGGATCGCCTGGCGGCCAAGCCACTGGTGATGCAACTGAACGTGGGTCTGGAGGCCGAATTTAGCGGCATCATTGACCTGCTGGAGATGGATTACATCACGTTTAGCGGCGACAAAGGCACAGAAGTGAATCGCGGCCCCATCCCCGCCTCTCACGTGGAGGCCGCCAAGGTTGCCCGCGAGAAACTGATTGAAACGATCTCCGAGACCGACGATCATTTGATGGAGAAGTATCTTGGCGGTGAAGAGCCAACAAAGGATGAACTCGTAAAAGCCATCCGCGCGGCTACCATCAGCCGGAAACTGTTCCCCGTGTTCTGCGGCAGCGCCCTCAAAAATAAAGGTGTGCAGCTTGTGTTGGATGCGGTTGCGGACTATCTTCCTTCCCCGCTGGACGTTGAAGCTGTGACCGGCATCAACATCAAGACCGATGAGGAAGTGACCCGCGCGCCGGATCCCAAAGCGCCGTTTAGCGCCCTCGTATTCAAGGTTATCAACGACCCCACCGGCATGGGCAAGCTCGCCTTTTTCCGAGTGTATAGCGGCACCGTGAGCCAGGGCGATACGGTGCTGAACACGACGAAGGGCAAGCAAGAGCGCCTGTCACGCTTGTATCAAATGCACGCCAACAAGCGCGAGGCCATCAGCGAAGTGAGCGCCGGAAACATTGGCGTTTCCCTCGGTTTGAAGGAAGCGATTACGGGCGACACGCTGAGCGACATTGCGCAACCGGTGTTGCTAGAGAAGATTTCCTTCCCAGAGCCAGTGGTGAAGCTGGCGATTGAGCCGAAGAACACTGGCGATCAGGACAAGATGGGCAAGGCGCTTCGCGCGTTGAGCGAGGAAGACCCCACGCTGCACGTTGCCTCGGACGAGGAAACCGGCCAGACGACGCTGGCGGGCATGGGCGAGCTGCATCTGGATGTGATTGTGGACCGCATGAAGCGCGAATATGGCGTGGAAGTTCGCACGGGCCGCCCAAGCGTGGCCTACCGCGAGACCATCACCCGCGCAGCCAAGGCGCGCGGCACTTTCAAGCGCCAGTCGGGCGGCAAAGGGCAATATGGCGATGCCGCGATTGAGGTTGAGCCAAGCGAGAAGGGCAAGGGCTACATCTTCTTGAACGAGATTGTGGGCGGCTCGATCCCCAAGGAATTTATCACCCCAATTGACAAGGGCATCCGCGAGGCGTTGGAAGGCGGCATCATCGCCGGTTACCCAATGGTGGATGTGACCGTGCACTTGGTGGATGGCTCCTTCCACGAGGTGGACTCCAGCGAAATGGCGTTCAAAATCGCCGGTTCAATGGCCATCAAAGAAGCGGCGGCCAAGGCGGGCGCGGTGGTGCTTGAGCCAATCATGAAAGTGGAAGTGGTTGTGCCAGAAGATTACACCGGCTCGGTGGTGGGCAACCTGAACTCTCGGCGTGGCATGATTAACAGCATTGAGCAGCGCGGCAACGCTCAGGCGGTTAATGCGCATGTGCCGCTGAGCGAAATGTTTGGCTATGCTACCGACCTGCGCGGCATGACCCAGGGACGCGGCAACTTCGTGATGGAGTTTGATCACTACGCCGAACTGCCCCGCAACCTGGCCGATGAGCTGACCGGGAAGGGCAAAGACAAAAAGTAAAAATAAGCTTGCAAGTTAGAACGTTTCACAATTCTGGCCTTTTAACTTGCGAACTTTTGAACAGTAATTAAGAACTAAAAGTTTATTTTAGGAGAGCAACAACATGGCAAAAGAGAAATTCGTCAGGAACAAGCCGCACGTAAACGTAGGTACGATGGGACACGTAGATCACGGCAAGACGACGCTGACCGCGGCGATCACGAAGGTGCTTGGGATGAAGGGGAAGGCGCAATTTATGGCCTATGACCAGATTGACAAGGCGCCGGAAGAGAAAGAGCGCGGGATCACGATCAGCATTGCGCACGTGGAGTATGAGACGGACAAGCGTCACTACGCGCACGTGGACATGCCAGGGCACCGCGACTACATCAAGAACATGATTACGGGAGCGGCGCAGGTGGACGGGGCGATACTGGTGGTGAGCGCGCCAGATGGCCCGATGCCGCAGACAAAAGAGCACGTGCTGCTGGCGCGCCAGGTGGAAGTGCCGAGCATCCTGGTATACCTGAACAAGGTAGACATGATGGATGACCCGGAGCTTTTGGAGCTGGTGGAGATGGAAGTGCGCGAGCTGCTGACGAAGTATGGGTTCCCGGGCGATGACACGCCGATCATTCGCGGGAGCGCGAAGCAGGCGTTGGACAGCGCGAGCACAGACCCGAACGCGCCGGAATACAAGAGCATTCTGGAGCTGATGGACGCGGTGGACAGCTTTGTGCCGACACCGGTGCGAGCGATTGACAAGCCGTTCATGATGCCGGTGGAAGATGTGTTCAGCATCAAGGGGCGCGGGACGGTGGTGACGGGGCGCGTGGAGCGCGGGAGCGTGAAAGTAGGCGACCCGATTGAGATCGTAGGGTTGAAGGACACGCGGCAGACGGTGGTGACGGGCTTGGAGATGTTCCACAAGATGCTGGACAACGCGGAAGCTGGAGACAACTGCGGCGCGTTGTTGCGCGGTATTGAGCGCGACGATGTGGAGCGCGGGATGGTGCTGGCGAAGCCGGGGAGCATTAAGCCGCACGACCAGTTCATGGCGCAGGTGTATATTTTGCGCAAGGACGAGGGTGGACGGCACAAGAGCTTCTTCAACGGATATCGGCCGCAGTTTTATATTCGGACGATGGACGTGACGGGAGAAGTGAAGTTGCCAGAGGGCGTTGAGATGGTGATGCCGGGCGACAACGTGAACATGCATGTGACGCTGATCACGAAGGTGGCGTTGGAGAACGGGTCGAAGTTCGCCATCCGCGAGGGCGGATTGACGGTGGGCGCGGGTTCCATCACAAAAGTTATTGAATAGAGTCGCAGGTTCAAAGCGCAAAGCATTAGTTTTATTTGCTTTGCGCTTTGTACTTTGCACTTTGCACTACTAAAACATGGCAAAGCAAAAACTACGCATCCGCCTGAAGGCATACGATCATCGCGCGCTGGATACATCGGCACAGCGGATAGTTGAAACAGCTGAGCGCACAGGCGCGACGGTTGTCGGCCCGGTGCCGCTTCCGACAAAAATTGAGCGATACACTGTGCGCCGCTCACCGTATATTGATAAAGATTCTCACGAGCATTTTGAGATTCGCACCCACAAGCGGCTCATTGACGTGATGGATCCGGATTCAAAAACAATTGACACGTTGATGCGGTTAAACTTGCCCGCTGGCGTTGATATTGAAATTAAACTGTAATCCTGTTAATGGAGTCATGCTCCTGCGCAAAACGCGCCCTGCGCCGCACCAAAACGGCGAGGAGCCAATGATTAGAAATGGCAAAAAAACTGATTGGACGAAAGGTCGGAATGACCCAGCTCTTTGATGAAAAGGGCAACGTCACGGGCGTCACCGTCATTGAGGCGGGGCCGAACTATGTGACGCAGGTAAAGACCCAGGACAAGGACGGCTACACGGCGGTTCAGCTTGGGTTTGGCGATGTGCACGCGAGCAAGCTTACGCGCGGCGAACTGGGCCACTTGGGCCAGCTTAAGCCAAATGAGAAGCATGCCAAGCGGCGCGAGTTGGCGGGCGTGCCTGCCATCAAAGTGCTGGAAGAGAACCGCATGAAGGACACGTCTTCGTTTAAGGAAGGCGATGTGATCAAGGCGGACATCTTTAAAGCAGGCGAATATGTGGATGTCTCTGGCGTGATGAAGGGCCGTGGTTTTGCCGGCACCATCAAGCGGCACGGCTTCCATCGCCAAAAGAAAACGCACGGCGCGTCTGACCGCGAGCGCGCGCCTGGCTCAATTGGCGCAGGCACAACGCCGGGCAACGTGAAGAAAGGCCAGCGCATGGCCGGGCATTACGGCAACACGCGCGTCACCATGTCTCATCTGCGGGTTGTGATGGTGGATGTGGAGCGCAACCTGATTGCTGTGGCCGGGTCTGTGCCGGGCGCAAACGGCGGAATCGTAACGGTGAAGGAGACTCGCAAGCAGTAAGCGCGAAGGTGAAAATTATGAAAGTTGCAGTAAAGAATTGGAGCGGCGAGCAGGTGAGCGAGGTTGACCTTCCTGAGGCGATTTTTAACGCCGAGGTGAATGTGCCCCTTATGCACCAGGCTCTGCTGCGGCAAAACGCCAACGCGCATCTTGGAACACACAAGACCAAGACCCGCGCCGAAGTGAACCGCACAACAAAAAAGGTATACAAGCAGAAAGGCACAGGCAACGCGCGTCAGGGCAGCCGCAAGGCTCCGCACTGGGTGGGCGGCGGCACGGCCTTTGGCCCGGTTGTGCACGATTACATTCAGGACATGCCGAAGAAAATGCGCCGCGCAGCCATTCGCAGCGCCCTCACCCAGAAGCTGAAGGATGAGGGGCTGGTGGTGGTGGAGAATTTTGAGAGCGTGGTGGGCAAGACAAAGGATTTGTCTGCGGCATTGAAGACGCTGGGCGTGAACAAGGGTTTGATTGTTCTGCCAACGCGTGTGGTTGAGGTGGAGCGCGCCGCGCGAAACCTGCCCAACTTCAAGTCGTTGCAGGCCGGCTACCTGAACATCCGCGATATTTTTAAGTACGACGGCATGGTCGTCTCGCTGGATGCGTTGAAGAAAATTGAGGAGTGGCTCGCCTGATTTAAACAGGCGAGAGGAGACAAAACGATGCATCCATACGAAGTATTGAAGCGCCCGCTGGTGACCGAAAAGACGCAATGGCAGGTTGGCTATCAGCAGCCGCAATATGCGTTTGAGGTTGATGACCGGGCGAATAAGCAGCAGGTCAAAGAGGCGGTGGAGATTGCCTTTGGCGTGACGGTGACGCGGGTGAACATGGTGAACCTGCCGCTGAAGCGCAAGCGCAACCCGCGCGCCCAGAAGGGCTACGTTCAGCGCACATCTGCCTGGAAGAAGGCGATTGTGCAGGTGAAGGAAGGCGACCGCATTCAATTGTTTGAGGGCGTAGCCTAAAGCGAGAAAAGACATGCCAGTAAAGATTTATAAACCGACAACACCGAGCCGCCGCGGCGTGGTGGGGATGGATTACAGTGACATCACCTCCAGCAAGCCGCTTAAGTCGTTGTTGACCGATTTGCGCAAGACCGGCGGACGCAACAGCCGGGGCAAGGTGACCACTCGCCATCATGGCGGCGGCTCCAAGCGCGCATATCGTATTATTGACTTCAAGCGCGATAAGACCGGCGTGCCGGCCCGCGTGGCGACAATTGAATATGACCCGAACCGTTCGGCGCGCATTGCTTTGCTGAACTATGCCGATGGCGAAAAGCGCTACATCGTCGCCCCTCAAGGGTTGCAGGTTGGCGATGAGTTGTTGAGCGGCCCAGACGCCGAGGCAAAGACAGGCAACGCATTGCCGCTGGCGAACATGCCGGTCGGCACGGTGATTCACAACATTGAGTTGATCCCGGGGCGCGGGGCCAAAATGGTGCGCTCGGCGGGCGTGGGCGCGCAGTTGCTGGCCAAAGAGGGTGAGTATGTCACCATCCGCATGCCCAGCGGCGAGATGCGCAAAGTGCCGCAGGGCTGCATGGCAACGGTTGGGATGGTGGGCAATTCGGATCACGGCAACGTGAAGCTGGGTAAAGCGGGCAAGAGCCGACATCTCGGCATTCGCCCGACGGTGCGCGGAACAGCCATGTCGCCGAGAGACCATCCACACGGAGGCGGTGAAGGCCGCTCGCCGATTGGACATCCATCGCCGCGAACACCCTGGGGCAAAAAGGCCCTGGGCGTGAAGACGCGAAATAACAAGCGCACCGACAAGTTTATTGTGCGCCGACGGCAGAAGAAGAAGTAAAGTGTTGAGCGCTGAGCGCTGAATCCAAAATGGATGAGGCGCTTTGCGCATAACGCTAAGCACTCAGGACTTAGGACTAAGAAATGTCAAGATCACTAAAAAAGGGTCCATACGTTGAGCCAAAATTGCTCAAGCGTGTTGAGGCGATGAATACCCGCGGTGAGAAAAAAGTCATCAAGACGTGGTCGCGCGCGTCCACGATATTCCCGCAGATGGTGGGTCACACCATCGCGGTGCATGATGGCCGCCGCCATATTCCCATCTATGTGACAGAAAACATGGTGGGCCACAAGCTGGGCGAGTTTGCGCCAACGCGCACGTTCCGCGGGCATGTGAGCAAAGAGAAGGAATCAGGTGAATAGCCATGTCGAAGCGATTGGCAAGTAAAACAGGCCCAACCGAGGCGGCGGCAATTGCCCGGTATGTGCCCATCTCTGCGCAGAAGGCCCGCCTGGTGGCCGACCTTGTGCGCGGCAAGAAAGCTCAGGACGCGCTGAACCTGCTGCGCTTCACCCCCAAGGGTGCGGCGGAGCCGGTGAGCAAGGCGATTGCCTCGGCAATGGCGAACGCCGTTGAAAACAAGCAAATGAGCGCAGATTCGTTGCGGGTGGCGCAGATTTTTGTGGATGAAGCACCCACACGAACCTGGCGGCGCTTTGCAGCGCGCGGGCGGTTTCGCCCGCTCATTCGCCGCAGTTGTCACATCAGCGTTGTAGTGGGAGAGGAGTAATACATGGGCCGAAAAGTTCATCCTTATGGTTTTCGTCTGGGCATCATCCGCGACTGGAAGAGCCGCTGGTTTGCGCCCAAGAAAGATTACACAAAACTGCTGGCCGAAGACTTTAAGCTGCGCCAGTATCTGACCAAAGAGTTGGAAAAGGCCGGTGTCGGCGATGTCATCATCGAGCGATTCCCGCCCAACCAATTGCATGTGACCGTGCACACCGCGCGGCCCGGTGTTGTCATCGGGCGAAAGGGCGCGGCGGTCAAGGGCATCCGCGAGGGGATTGAATCGCTGACTGGCAAGAAAGTGAAGCTGGACATCGAGGAGATCACCAAGCCAGAGATGGTGGCCGCGCTGGTGGCAGAGAACATCGCGCAGCAGATTGAGAAGCGCATTCCGCACAACCGCGCCATGAAGAAGTCGGCTCAGGCCACCATGATGAAGGGCGCCCTGGGTTGCAAGATTGAGTGCGCAGGCCGCTTGAATGGCAGCGACATGAAGCGCACCGACAAGGTGATGGAAGGCCGGATTCCGCGCAGCACGCTGCGGGCGGATATTGACTATGCTCAGACTGAGGCCCTCACCACCTACGGGAAGATTGGGGTGAAGGTTTGGATTTACAAGGGCGAAGTGCTGCCGGATTTGCCGCGCGAGGAAGTGACGCGCCCCAGCCGCACTCAGCAGCCGCGTGATCGCAACGACCGCGGCGACCGTCGTGACCGACGCGACCGCGATGACCGCGGCCCGCGCGGAGAGCGCAGCGTTGCACAGGGAGCGCAGTAATCATGTTAATGCCAAAACGAGTTAAGTATCGCAAGCAGCAGCGCGGTCGCATGACCGGTGTTGCGCTGCGCGGCGCAGAGGTGGCCCAGGGTGACTTTGGCCTTCAGGCGCTGGAGCCAGCGTGGATTACGGCGCGGCAGATTGAGGCCGCCCGCCGCGTGATTGTGCGCGAAATGAAGCGCCGCGGCAAGATGTGGATTCGCATCTTCCCGGACAAGCCGATTACGGCCAAGCCAGCGGAAACCCGCATGGGCAAAGGCAAAGGTTCGGTTGACCACTGGGTGGCAGTGGTGAAGCCTGGTCGCGTGATGTTTGAGGTGTCTGGTGTTACGCCAGAGATCGCAAAAGTGGCGCTGGCGCAGGCTGCCTACAAGCTGCCCGTGCCCACTCAGGTTGTGGGCAAGGAGTGAAATGGAAGCTAAAGAGTTATTGCAGTTGCCGATGGCCGAACTGGAGAAGCAGCTTGACGACGCCCAGCGCGAGATGTTCAACCTGCGCTTTCAGAAGGCTCAGCGCAAGTTGACGGACACCAACGGCGTGCGCCGGGTGCGCCGCAACATCGCGCGCATCAACACGGTGCTGCGCCAGCGGCAGATCGCCGCCGCGCAGGCCAGCAAAGCCACGGAGGGCAAATAATCATGAGTGAGGAAATGCGCCGCAGATTGACGGGCGTGGTTGTGAGCGACAAGATGGATAAGACCATCGTGGTGCGTGTAGACCGCGTGATGCGCCATCCCGTTTACAAGAAGGTGCTTACGCGCGGCAAAAATTATTCCGCGCACGATGAGAAAGGCGAAGCGAAGGCAGGCGACCTGGTGCAGATCGTAGAGACCAGCCCCATGAGCCGCACAAAGCGCTTTGCCCTTGAGCAGGTGCTGAAGAAGGCCCACGGAGGTGAGCAATGATTCAACAGGAATCGCGCGTAAATGTGGCGGACAATTCGGGCGCCAAGGAACTGCTGTGCATTCAGGTGCGCGGCGGAGACAAGCGGCGATATGCCGGCGTGGGCGATACCATCGTCGCGACCGTCAAATCGGCCAGCCCGACAGGCGAAGTAAAGAAATCGGCGGTGGTGAAGGCCGTTATTGTGCGTGTGTCGAAGGAATATCGCCGCGCCGATGGCAGCTACATCAGATTTGATGACAACGCCGCGGTGATTCTGGCAGATGACGAGACCAACCCGCGCGGATCGCGCATCTTCGGGCCGGTGGCGCGCGAGCTGCGCGACAAAGGCTATATGAAGATCATCTCGCTTGCGCCGGAAGTGCTCTAAATTGCCCACCCCCAGCCCCTGCCAATGGAACACCATTGGACTGGGAGCGGGGAAGCGACGAGGTGAAGAACATGAAAGTGAAGAAAGGCGATACGGTGGAAGTGATGAGCGGAAACGACCGCGGCAAGCGCGGCGAGGTTACGCACGTCTTCCCACGAACAGGCAAGATCATGGTGCGCGGGGTGAATATGGTGAAGAAACACCAGAAGGCCCGCAGCCAGCAGCAATTGCGCAGCACGCAGACGGGTCTCGTTTCGGTAGAGATGCCCATTGACGCCTCAAACGTCATGGTGATTACACCAACCGGCAACCCATCGCGCGTGAATTACAGAATTGAGGGCGGCGAGAAGAAGCGCTACTCTAACAAGCACGGCGAGGTGATTGGCTGACATGGCAGACATTAAGAAGAAGTACCTGGACGAGGTGCGGCCTGCGCTGGTGAAGCAGTTTGGCTACACCAACGTGATGCAGGTCCCCAAAATCTCAAAGGTTGTCATCAACATCGGCGTGGGCAAAGAGTCCACAGACAACCCCAAAGTGGTGGATGCGGCTGTGACCGACTTGACCGCCATTGCCGGACAGAAGCCGATTGTGACGAAGGCGCGCAAGTCAATCGCCAACTTTAAGTTGCGCGAAGACCGCCCGATTGGCGTGAAAGTGACGCTGCGCGGGCCGCGCATGTATGACTTTTTGGACCGCCTGATTAACCTGGCGCTGCCCCGCACCCGCGACTTTCGCGGCATTTCTGCGGATGCCTTTGATGGGCGCGGCAACTACACGCTGGGTTTGAAGGAGCAGTTGATTTTCCCGGAGATCGAATACGATAAACTGGATAAACTGCGTGGTCTGGAAGTGAGCATTGTGACCACGGCAAACACGGATGACGAGGCGCGCGCGCTGCTGCGCGGCTTTGGAATGCCGTTTGCCAAGTAAAGGTGATCGTTGATTGTGATAATTGTGAGTGATAGAACGAAAGCGCTGCGCTCCGGTTATCCATCAGCCAAAAACAAAAAAACTAGCGACTAACGACTAGCAACCAACAACTAATATGGCAAAAAAGTGCATGCAATACCGCGAACAGCGGCGCAAATATCAGGTGCGGGTGCGGAATCGGTGCATGGTCACGGGCAGGCCCCGCGGCTATATGCGCAAGTTCGGCGTTTCGCGCATTCAATTTCGTGAGATGGCTTTGCGCGGGGAAATCCCCGGCGTTCGCAAGGCATCGTGGTAAATCAGAACAAGTAGCCGCAGTAGACGCTGGTCGGCAGACGGCGGTTGCCGGAGGGCGCATTTTATTCGCGCCCAACGGAAGCCGCGCTGTGCAGGCCTGGCAGTACTGGAGT
>MTKZ01048327.1_pt2 | contig 12047 bp, 13 predicted proteins | sample 1042781 | NCBI WGS metagenome assembly MTKZ01 (sample SAMN06212207, study PRJNA360539) | anaerobic digester metagenome | biome: Wastewater treatment plant; material: sludge; isolation source: anaerobic digester fed with sludge from wastewater treatment plant | place: Denmark: WWTP Viborg ...
TGATGCGTGGCGTGTGCTGGCGCAAGCCGCGCCGTTGCTGGCCTGCGACCCATCCGACCCCAAAGCCATCCTTTCGTTGGGTGAAACTTTCATGGCGCTCTAATCGTATTCAAATAGGCCTGAGAAAAAATGACAGGTGATAGTTTGAAATAACCTTTGGAGGCAGATAAGAAATGAATCAACCACCGCAAAATCAGGTGAACGCTTTGATGGGGCTTGTAAACCGCGGACGCCTGCTGGTCCGTCTCATGAAAGACCCGCGGGTCCCCACCGCGCTCAAGGCCATTCCCATTCTGCCTTTGGCTTACGTCGTCTTTCCAATAGACATCGTCCCAGATTTCATCCCTGTGCTCGGCCAGTTGGATGACATTGGGGCAGTTTTGTTGGGCATCGAGACGTTTATTTCGCTTGTGCCAAATGATATTGTGGTGGAACATCAAAACGCCATCGCGGGTCATGCGCCGGGCGCCGCGCCGGGCGCGTCTGCCAACGATTCGGTGATTGATGGCTCGTGGCGCGAAGTAAAGTAAATTGCGCGATTGCTTCATTGAATATCGGCGCTGTTTCATGTTTTGAAGGGGACAGCGCCGAGTTTCGTTTTTATAAGCCCCAGCGTTCGCGCGCGCTGGCTTCAATTTTGCCAAACACCAAACGATCTACCAGCAGCCCCAGCGCGATGATGACCAGCATGACGGCGATGACCTGGCTCATGTCGTTTAGCTCACGCCCCATCGTGAGCAAATGCCCCAGCCCAATGCTCACGTAAAGCAGCTCGGCGGCCATGAGCGAGCGCCACGCAAATGACCAGCCCATCTTTAGCCCGGTGATGATGGCGGGCAAAGCGGCGGGCAAAATCACCCAGCGATAAAGATTTAACCCTTTTGCGCCCATGTTTGCCGCCGCGCGAAGATACAACGGCGGCGTGTTTTTTACCCCTGCTTCTGCCGCCAGTGTGATTGAAAACAGCGCGCCCATCACCACCACAAAAATCATGGCGGTCTCGCTCAGGCCAAACCAAATCAAAGCCAGCGGCAGCCAGCAAATGCTGGGCAACGCCTGCAAACCCAGGATCAACGAGCCAAGCGTTTCATTCAGCAGACGGTTGCGGCCCAACGCCAGCCCAAGACCAATCCCCAAAACCGCCGAGATGGCAAACCCCAGCAACAAACGCTGCAAAGATGCGGCGATGCCGATGAGCAAAGAGCCATTTTGCGCGCCGCGCAACAAAGCCCGCCCAACACCCATCGGCGAAGGAAAAATATATTCCGGCCAAAGTTTGGCCCAGACCAGCCCCTGCCATGCCAGCAGGAGCAGCACAAAAAAAATCACGCGCCGGGTGATGGGATTAGTCAGCGTTTTCATCTCGCATCTCCTTCATGATCTCCAACGACAAATCCACCACCGCGTAGCTTTCAATTTGGCGCGGGCGCGGCAGGTTCACCTCAAAGATTTTTTTGATGCGGCCCGGTCTGGCCAGCAAAACCACCACGCGGTCGCCCAGCACCACCGCCTCGCGCACATTGTGTGTAACAAACAAAATCGTTTTGTTTGTTTCAGACCAAATTGTTTGCAATTCGTCGTGCAAAGAGTCGCGGGTTTGCGCGTCCAGCGCGCCAAACGGCTCATCCATCAGCAACACATTTGGGTTGATGGCTAATGCGCGGGCCAACGCCACGCGCTGCTTCATCCCGCCAGAAAGTTGATGAATATACGTTTGCTCAAAGTCTCGCAAATGCACCATGTCAAGAAATCGCCGCGCGGTTTCGCGGCGTTCTTTTGCGGGCATGCCCTGCATGCGCAAACCAAACTCAACATTGTCCAGCGTGTTCATCCAGGGGAACAACGCCGCCTCCTGAAAAATCATGGCGCGGTCTGGCCCGCTTGCGCAGATGGGCTGCCCATCGCACAACATCTCGCCGCTGGTCGGTTGATCCAGACCGGCAACCATGTTCAGCAAGGTAGATTTTCCGCAGCCCGATGGCCCAAGAAAACAGACAAATTCACCGGGTTTTATTTTTAGCGAAACGTCTTTCAGCGCGGCGATGGGCCCCGGTTTTGTTTGAAAAACCTTGCTCGCATTTTTTATTTCAACTGCAAACATGCTCTTACCTTGCCTGCGGCAAACCGCGCTCTTGCAAAACAGTATTTAGGATGGATAAATCAAGGATGTTTTTGATATCTGGCGCGGTGTCTCCCAAAAATCCAAGCTTAAAAGCCGCATCGGCCGAGGTGAACAGAGATGAACCAAGCGGGTGGTAGGTGATTTTTTGCCGCCCCCACGCCTCATCCAAAATTTCTGGCGCTAGTTTGGCGCCGGTCAGCCGCTCAATCTCCGCGTTCAACTTTGTTTTGGCCGCGGCGGGGTCGGCGTTGATGCGCTCGGTCAACGCCACGTGCGCGGCCAAAAAGGCTTTTACCAGGTCGGGATGTTCCTTCAAAAATTTTGCGCTCACAATCAGGCAGGTGGTGGAAAATTCGCCGTCCGGCCACAAATCGCGCTCATCCAGAAAAATGGCGCCGCCCGCCTCGCGGGTCAGCCGCGCCCCCCAAGGCTCTGGCACCCAGGCGGCATCAATTTCCTTTTTGCGGAACAAGGTGAAGATGTCTGGGTTGGCGGTTGGGATCACCTGCGTGTCGCCGCCGACCTCTTTGAGTTTTATCCCTTGTTTTTGCAGCCACGTCTTTAGCGCCACATCTTGCGTGTTGCCCAGTTGCGGGCTGGCAATTTTTTTGCCGTGAAAATCCGCGGCTGTTTTAATGCCCGCATCGCCGCGCACCACCAGCACAGCCCCGCCGCTGGTGGCGCCGCCAATAATTTTTAGCGCCGCGCCGTTCGATTTAACATAGCCGTTGATCGCAGGGTTGGGGCCGATGTAAGCCAGATCAATTTGCCCGGCGAACAACGCCTCGATGACCGATGGCCCGGCGTTAAAAACTTTTGCGTCAATTTGAGCGGAACTGCCCAATGTTTTTTGGAACGTCCCATCCGCTATTCCAATTACCCCTTGCGAATGGGTGATATTGGGAAAGTAGCCAACCCGCACCGGGGTTGGCGCGGCTGGGTTTGCTGGGTTTGATGAGGCGGCGCAGCCTCCTGCGAGCGCAATCATCAGCGCGGCCAGGGCCGCAAATGCATTTTTCATTGTCTCCTCAAATAGCTTTTATCACATCAAATTAGTATGATTTACGCGCAAAAAAACTAAATCACATCCGCGAGCGTTGTTGCCTCCATCTTCTTTGCCACATAATCCCGAACATCCTTTAGGACTTTGACCAGGCGCTTTTCTTTTTCAACCGGAGTTGATTCATAAAAATACGTGCTGACCGATTCGGTTGGGGCCAGAGCGCCATCAAACAAGCGGATGATTTCTGCCAGCGAGATTTGATTTGCGGGTTTTGCAAGGCAATATCCGCCTTGTTTGCCGCGGGCGCTCCTCACGTAATGCGCGCGTTTGAGCGCCTGCATGATCTGCTCCAGAAATTTTCGGGGAATTTTCTGTGTTTGAGAAATGCTCTCCACCGAGATAAATTCAGCGGGTTTGGCGCGCGCCAAATGCGCCAACGCCAGCAGGGCATACTCGCTCCGATACGTGAGCTTCATGCGTTAAATATACCACTGGTTTGGTGGGAATTGGCGTGTTACACAAACTCAACCGCAACCTGGGCGCAGTCTTCAACCGGGTTGGCCAGTTGAATCACGGCGCTGTTTGGGATGATTCGCGCGGAGTTGATTGCCCCGCACACAAACACGGGGTAAACGCCGGGCGCGGGCAGGGCGTGTTCGGGTGGCACGCGCACCGCCCGCGGCGCAGCCACCACGCCCTTCACGCTAAACGGGCGGCCCAGCGCCTCGCCCACCGCCGCCACATCCCCCAGCGCCAGCTCTGCCCGAATGCGCGTGCTGGAAATAATTCGCCGCGCATCTTGCACCGGCACAACCACGTTTACCGCAAACCCGCGCTCTGCGCCACGCGCGGTTAAAAATGCAATATCGCCCTGGCGTTTGCTGCCCATCGCAAAATCCGCGCCCGCCCAAAGGCTCGCCATTTTCAAGTCGGCGCACAGCCAGTTCACCATCTCATCTGCGCTGATGGCCGCCGTGCGCGCGTCAAACGCCATCACCAGCAGCACATCCACGCCCAGCGCCTCCATGGCTTCGGCCTTCTCATCGGGCAGGGTCAGGTAGGGCACATCGCCACGCCCCAGCGCCGCCCGCGGGTGCGGATGAAATGTGATGACCACGCTCTGCGCCGCGCGTTGCGCCGCATCTTCCATCACCTGATGGATGAGATATTGATGACCCAAATGCACGCCATCAAATGTGCCAATGGCGCACACGCTGGGCCGCGCGGCTTTGTAATTCCAAACGTCGTGTATGACCTGCATCTTCACTCGTGAACCAAAACTTTAACGGGCAGCAGTTTTTGGGCGGCGAGGTCGTATTCGCCAACGGCCATAAACCGACCAGCGGAGTCGTAGACGCGGCGCAGCCCGCTCCCATCCCCGCCCGCTGGAAAGGGCGAAATGGCAATTCCTCGCGCGAATTTTTGAGCCTGATCCGCGCTCAAATCGGCGCGGGGAAAATGTTGGGCGGCCAAATCCATTGGCAAAAGCCGCGCCTGCGCCTGCTCTGGTGTCAGCGCGTCCAGCGGCGCGGCCTCGCGCACGTCAAACGCGCCCACCCGCGTGCGCCGGAGGGCGCTCAGGTGTGCGCCGCACCCCAATGCCTCGCCCAGGTCACGCGCCAACGCGCGGATATACGTTCCGCTCCCGCAATCCACGCTCAGGCGCAAGGTGTCCGCGCCAGCCAGGGCCACATCCAGCCGATGGATGACCACACGGCGCGAGTCCAACTCCACCGTTTCGCCTTTGCGGGCCAGCGCATATGCCCGCACCCCGTTTTTGCTGATGGCGCTAAATTGCGGGGGAATCTGCTCAATTTGGCCGATGAATTGGGCGGCGGCGGTTTGCGCCTGCTCGGCGGTCACCTGCACCGGGCGCGTTTGCACCACCTCGCCCTCGGCGTCATCGGTGTTGGTGCGCTCGCCCAGCTTAACGGTTGCCTCGTAGGTTTTGTCCGCGCCCAGCACATATTCGCTCAGGCGGGTGGCGTTGTTGGCGAACAAAATCAGCAGGCCGGTTGCCATTGGGTCCAGCGTTCCGGCGTGACCAACGGCCCGCGTGCCCAGCAGCCGCCGCGTCCGCGCCACCACATCGTGAGAGGTCATCCCGGCGGGTTTGTCTATGAGGAGTAGGCCGTGTGTCATGGTGCAAAATGGAGCGCCCGGAGCGCTTTGCCCAACTTGTTGGGACGCGCTCAGGGCGCTTTAGTCCAGTAGGGCGGGTGGGACTCGAACCCACACGCTGGTTTCCCAGCAGAAGATTTTAAGTCTCCGGCGTCTGCCATTTCGCCACCGCCCCGTGTGGTGCGATTTTACATCGCATCTAAAAAAGCAGGCCTGCGTTTTATAATTTTCCACTAGCACAGGAAATTTGCCAATGAAAAAGACAGAATCTGCTCGCTGCGACTTTTTCGTGGACGAAGCAGGCGATCCAACTTTTTATGATCGGCGGGGAAATTTGATTGTGGGAAACCCCGGCTGCTCAAAAATATTTTTGATGGGTTTTGTGGAAACAAAATCGCCTCAAATAATTCGCGAAGCGGTGTTAAGTCTTCAAAAAAAGGTGATTGCAGACAAATTTTTCAAATCATTTCCATCAATTCACAGAACAACCGTCGCTTTTCATGCCAAAGATGACATTCCTGAAATTCGTTATTTATTTTTCAAGTTAATAGCCGGTCTTGATTTCAAGGCGCAATTTGTTGTTGCCCGAAAAAAAGAAGCCATTTTCCGCTCAAGATTCAACGCTAAAGAAACTGGCTTTTATGATGATTTGGTGTCGCGGTTGTTTGAAAATGTTTTGCACAAACATTCCCAAAATTACATTTATTTTGCCAAGCGCGGCTCAAGAGATCGTCAAGCGCCACTTATGCAGGCTCTGCGCAATGGTGTTGCGCGTTTTGAAACAAAGTGGAACACCGCAGTTCAAACACAACTTAACATTCAGGCGCAAACACCTCAAGGCGAGCCTTGTTTAAGCGTGGTGGACTACATGAACTGGGCCATTTATCGCGCATTTACCACTGGAGATATGCGTTATTACCGCGTTATTGAGGAAAAAGTGAGACTGATAGTGGATCTATACGATTTGGCCAAATATCCCAATAATTGGTATAGCCGTCGCAATCCATTTGATACGCAAAAAATCACCCCTCTATAGCTAGACTCTTCATCGGAGTGCATGGCATGCAAAGCCAACTTTCGCATATAGAGGAGTGATTTGTTTAATGGATTTTAGCACCGATGGCTTGCTGGTGGTAGGTTTATGAGTAACTCAAACAAAAATTCAACACCTTGCCCGGCCAATTTTTGAATCAATTAACCACCAAATTCACCGCAAAATATATCAGCGATAATTCTGTGACTGTGCGCGCGAGCGGCGCGCAGGTTTATTCTTTGAATTCTGGACTCTAAAAAATGAGCAACTACACCCAACTCGATAAATCCTGCGCCAACGCCATCCGCACCCTCACGCTGGACGCGATCCAAAAAGCAAAGTCTGGCCATCCGGGTATGCCGTTGGGGATGGCCGATGCCGTTTACGTTTTGTACGACAAATTTTTTAACTACAACGCGCAGGATGTGGCGTGGTTCAACCGCGACCGGCTGATTGTCTCGGCGGGGCATGGCAGCATGTTGCCCTATTCGCTGTTGTATCTGCTGGGCCAGCCGGAGATGACGCTGGACGAACTCAAGCGCTTCCGCCAACTGGGGAGCAAAACGCCCGGCCACCCCGAGAACCACATCACCAAAGGAATTGAGGTGACCACCGGCCCGCTGGGCGCAGGCACGGCCAACAGCGTGGGCATGGCCATTGCCGAGGCGTGGATGGCGGCGCATTTTAACCGCCCCGGGTTTGAGGTGGTGGATCATTACACCTACACCATTTTGGGCGATGGCTGCATGGAAGAGGGCATCAGCCACGAGGCCGCATCTCTGGCCGGGCATTTGGGGCTGGGCCGCCTCATTTGGCTTTACGATGACAACAGCGTGACGATTGACGGCCCGACCGACCTGAGTTACAGCGACGATGTGCCAAGGCGATTTGAGGCGTATGGCTGGCACGTGCAAACGGTGGATGGCCACGACATGGATGAAGTGGAAGAAGCCATCGCCGCCGCAAAAGCCATCACAAACAAGCCCAGCATTATTTGTTGCAAAACCATTATTGGGATTGGGATGCCCACCCGCCAGGGCACCCGCCTTGCGCACAGCGATGAGCCGGGCGAGGAAGAAGTGAAAGCCGCCAAGCGGTTTTATGGCGAGGACCCGGAGAAAACATTTTTTGTGCGCAATGAAGTGATGGCGCAATGGCGGGCGATGACCGCTCGCGGGGCGCAGGCGCAGGCCAACTGGCAAAAGCTGTTTGAAGCCTACGCCGCGGCCAACCCAGAGTTGGCCGCGCAGTTGAAAGATGCCATCGCGGGCAAACTTCCCGCTGGCTGGGATGCGAACTTGCCGGTGTATAACCCCGCCGATAAACCCGTCGCCACGCGCGCGGCGGGCGGCGCGGCCATAAGCGCCATCGCGGCAACCGTGCCCACCTTGCTGGGCGGCAGCGCAGACCTTACGCCATCTAACAACACCTTGCCGAAGGACCCCGCGACGGGCAAGGATTACGCCTCGTTCAAGGCGGGCGATTTTAGCGGGCGCTACATCCGCTTTGGTGTGCGCGAACATGCCATGGGCGGCATCCTAAACGGCATGGCTTTGCACGGCGGGGTGATTCCATACGGCGGCACGTTCTTCGCTTTTAGCGATTACAACCGCCCGGCCATTCGGCTGGCCGCGCTCAGCCACGCGCACAGCATTTTCTTGTTCACCCATGACAGCATTGGCGTGGGCGAGGACGGCCCGACCCATCAGCCGGTGGAGCAGCTCGCCAGCCTTCGCGCCATGCCGGGCCTCACTGTTTTGCGCCCGGCGGATGCGAACGAGACCGTTGCGGCGTGGCACATCGCGGTGGCGGGGAGCGGGCCGTTTGCCATGGTGCTGGCGCGTCAAGCGGTGCCCATTTTGCCCAAGCAGGATGGGGTTGAGAAGGGCGCGTATGTGATGCAACCCGCCGAAAATGCGCAGGTTGTGTTGGTCGCCAGCGGGAGCGAGGTTGCGCTGGCGCTGGATGGCGCAAAGGCGTTGGCCGAGCAGGGCGTGCGCGCCTCGGTGGTGTCTATGCCCTCATGGGAGTTGTTTGACGCGCAAGACGCAGCCTACCGCGCCAGCGTTTTGCCGCCAGAATTGCCCAAGGTGGTGATTGAGGCGGGTGTTTCGATGGGCTGGCACAAATACACCGGCCCACACGTGGCGTTTGTCACTCAAGAGACTTTTGGCGCGTCTGGCCCGGCCAAAGATGTGTTCCCGTTCTTTGGTTTTACCGCACAAAATGTGGTGGATAAGGCGCTGGGGTTGTTGAAGTAGTTTTGTTGGACGGGGGACGGAGGACGGATTAGTTTCCGGCTTCCGTCTTTTTTTTGTCAGTTGTGCGATTGAAATCGCGCCTTGCGGGCTTTCAGCCGAGCGTCGGCGAAGGCCGACGCACATCCGCGCCATCTTCCGTCTCCCGTCCTCCGTCTTTGGCAATATGGGCGGCGGCATCCAAGCGCCAGCGGCTTGTCTCATACCAGCCAGGAGCGAAGCTCTCTTGCAGTTCCTTCTATGCAAATAATAGGGTCGCAGCACTGACCTTGGCAAACTGGCGTATTTGAACAGTTTGGAGTCCCAGCACAGGCTGTGCACAAACACGAAACTCCATTTCCGCAAGTTGTAGCATCTGCGCCAGCGCAGGCATTTGCGCAAGTATTTCCGGTAGTTCCGCCACAACTATCTGAGCAGGGAGTTGTAAATTTTTGAGGAGCGCAAGTCGTTCCTTGGCAGGTATTGCAGTAATAATCATTTCCACCATCACACTGGTTATCGGTAGTTTGTCCAGGAGCGCAAGTATTGAAATTAACTCCTTGGCAAGTCCCATTTCGATCTATGCAAGTTGTTTGAGAAGATGTGTAACATTGAGAACCAACGCAATCAGGATTTGTTATATTAGGCGTACAGCAACCTGCCGGACCATAAACTTGCCCCGCTGGACAACAATCTTTACAATACAGATCACCACCACATGTTGGTGCTGAATTTACAATATTAGAAAATCCAACAAATAACAAAATTGAAATTAATATAAAAGAAATGCTTTTTATATTTACAAGATTTAAGGGCAATTAAAATATAAAGTATCTAATAACCAAATTGGGGGCCTAAATTTTTCATTACTTTACTTCCAGAAAGCTGTGTCAAATTAGTAATTCCTAGCTCAAATTCAACATCACGTGCATTTGGTCTTTTTGCAGCTACGTTCCACATTAATCTAGGATAGTTGAAAATTACACCATCAACTTTCGACTTATTTTGTCCGGTCGTATAATCTTTATAAGTATCTGTTAGCAAGATACATTTTGCTATTTTTGTTAAATAAATATCTATCTTTGAATCTTGAACTAATCCATCAATTCCCACTAGCTCTAACTTTTCCTTTACCAATTTTGAAGTTGGCCCAGAGATTTGGAAGAATACTCTTGTTCCTGCAATAACATTTCCATGTTCATCTTTCAACCCTGCAAAAGATGGCATCGTTTCAAGTTTGCGCATCGCATTGCCAAGAAGCTCCGCCGCTCTGTCATACACATCAATTAGGTAATCGCCAGGCTCGGTTGAAACAACAACGATTCTGATCTTGTCTGTGCCAGTTACGACGCCCTCTCTGTCATATCCAACTTTGATATTTGGAAAACCTGATTCTTTGAGATATTGAATCGTTGAGTCAATTTTTAGATTGCCTTCTTTGTCCAGCAAATCTTCTTTTGTCCAAACTTTCTTGTCTGGTGTTGGGGTTGACGCTGGCGTTGGTTTTGTCGTTGGCGCGTCGGTTGGTTTGGGTTGTGGCGTCGCGGTGGCAATTGCAACGGGCACATTTGTTGGTTGCGGGAGCGCGGTTGGTGCCGGTGCTCCGCCACACGCGCACAAGGTTGCCAAAATACAAAGAGCCACTGCAGGTTTTGCGTTTATCGCCATTTTTTTAACTCTGTTTGGTTCCCTTTCACCCCCGCGAGAAAAATAGTATCACAATTGAATCGCGCGGGCGCAGTGCAAAACAAGCGCACCTTTGGGGTGCGCCACCCACCCCTAACCCCTCCCAGTGGGAGGGGGATCAACCGTCTCCCGTCCTCTGTCTATCTCGACTGAATCTTCATATACCCATTCGCGGCATACCAATCGCGCGTGCGGGCCACCGTCTCGGCAAACGGGCGGGTGACCAGCCCCAGCTCGTGGCGAGCCTTGCCCGAATCAAACCACAACGTCTCGGCCATGTTGCGAATCTGGCTGTCATCCACCGGCAGTTTGAGGCCCAGCCGGGTGCGCCCAAAACGAACGGGCGCAGCCAGCGCCTTCACCACCCCGCGCGGCGGTGTGATTGGAATGAAACGCCCGCCCACCGCTTTTGTCACTGTCTGGATGATCTCGCGGTAGCTCAGGTTGTCGCCGCCCAAAATGTAGCGTTCGCCGGCGCGGCCTTTCTCAAACGCGGCGATGTGGCCCGCGCACACATCGGCCACGTCAATCATGCACACGCCGCCGGGCGGCACAAACGGCATTATCATTTTTGCCGCCTCCAGGATGATGCTCCCGCTGATCAAATTCACATCGCGCGGGCCAAGCACCACCACCGGGTTAACCGTGACCACATCCAGCCCGTTTTGCACAAACTCGGCGGCCACCCGCTCGGCCAGCACCTTGCTCCAGCCGTAATAAAACGCCTCTGGCTTTTGGGTGAACTGGGCGGTCTCGTTCAACATGGCCCCGTTTGGAGATGTGCCCAGCGCGGCGACGCTGCTGGTGAACACCACCCGCCTCACGCCGGCCTCGCGCGCGGCTGCCAGCACGTTGCGCGTGCCCTCCACGTTCACCCGCATCATGCGAGAAACGTCATTCAGCCGCCAGTAATCGGCCACGGCGGCCACATGAAAAACCGCGTCCACATCGCGCATGGCCTCGCGCAGCGCGTCTGGCTCGGTCACATCGCCGATGGCGCTCTCGTAGGTCAAACCTTCCAGCGCCTTGAGCGATGAGGTCTTGCGCCGCAACGCCCGCGCGATCCATCCGCGCGCCGTGACCGCCTCCACTAAATTTGCGCCTACAAAACCCGTCGCGCCCGTAATTAAAACTCTCATTTTTTATTTTTACTCACCGCAGAGGCGCAAAGACGCAGAGAATAAAGAAAAGTCTCCGCGTCTCTGCGCCTCTGCGGTGAATAATTACAATTCAAATTTGTAACCCACGCCACGCACGGTGATTAAATAGCGCGGCTCGGCGGGGATGTCTTCCAGTTTCTCGCGCAGGTGGCGCATATGCACATCCACCGTGCGGTCATCAAATACGTCATCGTCATAACCCCACACTTCTTGCACCAGCGCATCACGAGAAAAAGGGATGCCCGGGTTAATCAGCAAATGGCGCAGCAGCCTAAACTCGGTGGGCGTCAGGTTGATGGCTTTTCCGGCGCGGGTCACGCTCATTTTGCTGAAGCTCACCACCACATCCGCAAAACGCAACTCTTCTGCCCCGCCCGGCGCAGAAAGTTCGCCATACGCGCGGCGCAACGAAGCCCGCACCCGCGAGATCAACTCGCGCAAGCTGAACGGCTTGACGATGTAATCATCCGCGCCCATCTCCAGCCCCAGCACGCGGTCCACCTCCTCGTCGCGGGCGGTCACCATCAAAATGGGCATCCGCCTGGATTCGGCGCGGAGCTGGCGCAACACATCAAACCCGCTCATGTCTGGCAAACGCGCATCCAGCAAAATCACTTGCGGGCCATGGGCGCGGGCAGATTCAAGCGCCTTCCTGCCCGTGTCAGCCATGATGACCTCAAACCCC
>MTKZ01128499.1_pt1 | contig 12047 bp, 11 predicted proteins | sample 1042781 | NCBI WGS metagenome assembly MTKZ01 (sample SAMN06212207, study PRJNA360539) | anaerobic digester metagenome | biome: Wastewater treatment plant; material: sludge; isolation source: anaerobic digester fed with sludge from wastewater treatment plant | place: Denmark: WWTP Viborg ...
CTCGGGCCAGCCGAAGTCGGCGATGCACGCGCGAAGAACGCCCGCGGATGGACCGAATACGGTGAGTTTGACAAGCTCGGCCACGACCTCCAGGGGAAACTGGCGGCCCGCATTGATGACCAGTTGGAGCTTTTGCTGGAACGAGTGCAGGGTCTATTGGATGGCGGTTGGAAACGCGTCCGGGTCGTGACCGACCACGGCTGGTTGTTCGTGCCGGGCGGGATGCCGAAAGTGCAACTGCCGAAGTATCTGGCCGAGAGCCGCTGGTCGCGATGTGCGTCGATCAAGGACAGCAGTCACGTGGACATGCCGGTCGCCGGCTGGTCGTGGAACTCACTGGAGCGGTTCGCTCACGCTCCGGGCGTCCACTGCTTTGTGGCTGGCCAGGAGTATGCCCACGGCGGCGCCAGCCTGCAGGAGTGTATGGTACCGGTCCTGGCTTTCGTTTCGACAGGTGCGCCGGTCGGCCTGGTTGTCACGGTGCGCGAGGTCCAGTGGGTGGGCCTGCGCTGCCGCGTGACGGTGGAACCGGCCGCCGAAGGGCTTGTCGCCGACCTGCGGACGAAGCCGAACGTGGCCGGTTCAAGCATTACCGATGCCAAACCACTAGATGCGAGCGGCAAGGCCGCGCTGCTGGTCGCTGACGATTCTCTTGAAGGGACGACGGTCAGTCTGGTCATTGCCGATTCATCCGGTCGTGTGATCAGCAAGGCGGCGACCACCGTTGGAGGTGACAAATAACATGGAACTCGACCATCTGGATCGGCTGGCGGCCTCTGCTTTTGACGGTTATCTCGTGCGCAAGGACCTCGTGCGGCGGTACAGCCGGCAATACCCCGTGCCAACCTACGTCGTGGAGTTCCTACTCGGACGGTACTGCGCGACCGTGGACGAGCACGAGATCAACGAAGGCTTGAAGGTTGTCGAGCGGCAGTTGCAGGATCGCACCGTCCGCACCAGTGAGCAGGAGCTCTTCAAGGCGCGATCCCGCGAAAAAGGCTCGGTGAAACTGATTGATATCGTCAAGGCCCGGCTGGACTCGAAGACCGATTCGTTTCTGGTGGAACTGCCGAGCCTGGGGATCAAGGACGTGCGGATCGCCGACACGCTCGTTCACGAGCACGAGCGGATGCTGACCGACGGCTTCTATGCTGAGGTGACGCTGACCTACGATGCGGCGATCGCAGAGGAACAGTACGGCCGGCCCTTCGGCATCGACAGCCTGCGGGCCATCCAGCTCTCCAAGGCCGACGTGCTGGCAACGCTGAGGAAGGGCCGATCGCAGTTCACTACATCCGAGTGGAAGGACTTCCTTGTCCGCTCCATTGGCCTGGAGCCGGGGGCGCTTTCAGATCGCGCGAAAATGGTCGTTCTGCTACGAATGGTCCCATTCGCAGAGCGAAACTACAACCTTGTCGAACTCGGTCCTCGCGGAACCGGCAAGAGCCACTTGTTCCAGCAGATCTCGCCGTACTCGCACCTGATATCGGGTGGCAAAGCCACGGTTGCGAAGATGTTCGTGAACATGGCGAGCGGACAGCGCGGACTTGTATGCCTCTACGATGTCGTCTGTTTTGATGAGGTTTCGGGGATTTCGTTCGACCAGAAGGACGGCGTGAACATTCTGAAGGGATACATGGCTTCAGGTGAGTTCTCGCGTGGCAAGGACAGCATCCGGGCATCGGGCGGGATCGTGATGGTCGGAAACTTCGACGTGGACGTTGAACAGCAACAGCGGATCGGGCACTTGCTCAGTCCGATGCCGCCCGAAATGCGCAACGATACGGCGTTCATGGACCGCATCCACTCGTATGCGCCGGGCTGGGATTTCCCGAAGCTCAAGGCAGACGACCACCTCACGGACCACTTCGGGCTGGTGACTGACTACCTGTCCGAGTGCTGGACAAAGCTGCGAGAAGGTACCCGCATATCGGCCTTGCAGGGCCGGGTGCACTGGGGTGGTGCCCTAAGTGGCCGAGATATTGAGGCAGTCAACAAGACGATCAGCGGCCTGCTCAAACTGCTGTTCCCCGACCCGGAGATGCCCGTTCCCGATGAGGAGCTTGAAACAATTGTCCGCATCGCCCTGGAGGCAAGACGCCGCGTGAAGGAGCAGCAGAAGCGATGCCTCAAGAGCGAGTTCCGCAATACTCACTTCAGCTACTTCATGGGTGTGGACGGCGTGGAGCAGTTCGTTTCGACGCCGGAGCTGCACAGCGACGAGGCGATTGATGCCGACCCGCTTCCACCGGGGCAGGTGTGGACGATCAGTCCTGGGGGACAGGATGCAGCAGCAGGGCTCTATCGCATCGAGGTGACAGTTGGACCCGGGAGTGGAGTGAAGATTCTGAATGCGCCAGTGCCGCCGGCGTTCCGTGAGAGTGTTCGTTACGGTGAGCAGAACCTGTACACACGGGCAAAAGAACTCGTCGGCGATCGTGATCCACGCGCGCATGAGTTCTCGGTTCAGTTGCGGGCGATAGACGCTGATCGTTCTGGCGGAGGGATTGGGCTGGCGGTACTGGTTGCCCTGTGTGGCAGTCTGTTGGAAAGAAGCGTCAAGGGCGGCTTGATCATCGCAGGCGCACTGAATCTCGGCGGCTCCGTCGAAATGATACCGAACCCGGTGGCCATCGCAGAACTGGCGATCGAAAAAGGTGCCGCCGTGTTGTTGATGCCCATCTCATCGCGCAAACAACTCTTCAACCTCTCCGATGACATGGCCACGAAGATCAGTATCGAATTCTATGCCGACGCGGCTGATGCCTTTGTCAAGGCGGTGATGGAGTGATCCGAATTCATGATTCTGAGTAAGATTTAGAAGTGCTTTCTCACCGGCTCCACCAAGGCAATGGCGGCTTGCCGCTGTTCCGGCCGGACGGCCAAGACCAGGTATTCGATGATCCGGTCGATCTCCGGGGCCGGGTTGGCCAGCAGGTCGTGATAGTGAATGGTCAGGACGGAGGGACCTGTTTTGCCGGCGGCGCGGGCAGCATCGGCCAGGGCGGCGATCCGCTCCATGCCGGCCCGTTTGGCGGCGTCGAGGGCGCGCTGTAGGGCCTCGCACCGCTCGGGCGACGCGCGGAGCCAGCCCTTGGCCTTGGCCGATCGGTCGGTCAGCGACCGGATCGACTCGTCGATGGGCCGGTCGATGTTGATGAACCGGCTGTCGGGGGCCAGTTCCAGCAGCATGTCCATCATGAAACACAGGTGCGGGTACTTGCCACCGGCGATCGTGCCGCGGTGCCCGGCCTCGCGCATGCGGGCCCGTAGCCACTGACGCAGGAGCCGCTTGGTGACCGCCCGGTCGGCCTTCTGTTCAGTCGATGGGAATGGGTATGCCTGCTCGCAGATGGTGGCCAGACCCCTGGCCTCAAAGCCACCGGTACCCCGGTTCTCGTAGCCGCCCAGTCGATTCCCCAGGTGGACACCGAGCCGATGCAGGACACCGGCCGTCACCGACGAGCCCGAGCGATGCAGGCCGACCACCCAAACGGGCCCTTTGCGGGCCAATCTGCGAACCGGCTGGCGGCGATGACCGGCTTGCGGCGCCGGGCTGACGGTGTGGAAGTTCCAGAATCGGTCCTGGGCCGTGCGGCCGCTGATGTCTGATTTGCCGCCAGCCTGGCCGATGAGCCAGTGCGTCGGGGCGTAGATGTGGTAGCGCCCCGACTTGTGCAGCAGTTCCATGCGGTGGTCTACGTGGTGACGGGTATGTTGTGCGTGCGCGGGCCAATCGCACAGGTGACGGTAGAGCTGCAGAATGAACCGGCCGCGCACCGCATACGCCTGGGTGCGATTGACCATGAACGGCCGGATGACCTCGGCGTTGATCTGCTGGGGCGGACGTGTCCGCAGGCCACGGTGCTGGCCACCGAGGTAGATTTGATCCCAGTCGCCGGGGACCGCGTCCAGGAACCGCTCGACACGTTCGGCGAAATCTGGCGGGAACAAGGCGTCATCTTCGAGAGCGAGCGCCACGCCGCCGTCGCGATCAAAGCCGTCAGCGAGCGCCTGCTCCAGGATGCGGATGTGCGAAATCATGCAACCCCAGGCACCGCCGCCCTGTGTCCACCAACGTGGAGGCCGGACCTTCCGACCGTCGATGGCAGGGAACCGCTCGACGTCAGGGACTGGACAACCGTGGGCGAAAGATTCCCACCGATCGGGCCGGCGGTCCAGGTTGACGCACACCGCTCGCACACGGACGCCCCCTGCGGCCTTCGACAGCAGTTCGAGAAGCGGGCAGGCGACGCTTGAAGAGATGGACGGAACCGATGATGCGCTTGCGATCGGACCCCGATCGCGTTGATCCAAGGCCTGGCGTTCCTGCATCTCTCGTCGCAGTTCAACAACAGCAGCACTCATGATTCAGAGCCCTCCGATCCCAGAGGATCGACTTCATCGGGATTGACCCCGGTTTGTTCCCAGAGTTGGCGGTGCCGTCGCATGCGGTCGGCCCGCCAGGTTCCGTCGAACATGTGGCCGGCCTTGAGCACGAGCCGGCCTTGCGGCGTGCGCCGAACCTGGTCCACCAATGGCTGGAAGTAGTGCGGCGGATAGAGCACGACGTCGGGGTACTGGGTGAAGACCCGCCAGACCAGTGTCGGCCCGGCCTGGTCTACGATTCGCCGGTGCTTGAAGAACGACTCGTCAATCGCGTCCACCGCTCGCCAGACGGCGGGGTGATTGGGCGGGAAACCCATCGCGCAGTTGGTGATGATCTCGTCGTGCTCGCGGGCGACCCATGCGGGCACGTCACAGAACTCGTCCAGCGGCCGCACGGGCCGGAAGTCGAGGTCCAGGTACACCCCGCCAAACCGGGCCAGAACCTCGAGCCGTAAGATGTCGCATCGCAGCACATGCCCAACCGTGCCGGGCAGAGAGCCGGCCACATCCCAAGCATTGCGGTTGAGCACCGGCGGCATGTTCGCATCCGTCCACAGACGACAGTCCCAACCGGGGTTTTGCCGGACGAACCGCTGCCGCCAGCGGCGGTAGTGGTCGAGCAGGTCGGCCGGGCCCAGCCAGATCTGGTGCAGGATGCGCGGGATGGTCATACCGAAGCCTCCACGGCTGCGGGATCGGATGTGCATCCGAACGCTTTAGCCGCCTCAGCTTGCTCACGCGGCAGATTGAACAGTGACCAGTGAAAGACGACCCAATGACGGAAGTGCCCATGCCCGTCGATCACGCGCGACAGGAAACCGGCGCCGGTCTGATCCCAGACGCCGCGATAGGTGTACATCGCGTGCGGCAAGTCCCTGACCGCATGCCACATGGCCGGATGGTTCCGCTCGGCGCCGAGAATCGCCGTGGAAAGCTGGTGCGGCCGGCCTTCGCCCCCAAGCGAGCCACAGAAGCCGCTGACGTTGATGAGCAGATCGTCGATGCAACGCAGCGGCCACACGCCGGGTTCGACAAACACCCCGCCGAATCGCGCCAGTATCTCGTAACGCAAGATGTTGAGGCGCGAGGTTTGTCCGGCTGGTTCGGGCAACTTGAATGTGCTCTCCCATTCGTCCCAGTTCAGAACAACGGGCCGTTCGTCCAGCGTCAACCGAACATGCTCCCAATCAGGGTGCAGAAGCTTCCACGCAGCTTCCCATTCAGCCAGGTGCGCGGGCGGATCGCCCGGTGCCAGGTGTGCGGTGTAGAGAATCTTCGGAATCATGTGGACGCCTCCTTGCCGGCGATGTTTTCCGCGGCGCGCTGCCAGTCGGGCGCCGGTACGCCCTCCAAGCCGCCATTAATACTGGCCGACGCCGTTTCACCCAGGCGGACCGCGCTCCATCGCGCCGCCTTTGGCCCGTCGGACGAGCCACCACTGCCGGACCCGCTTCCCGAGCCGGAGCTTGAACCCGAGCTTGAGCCGCTGCCGCTGCCCGAGCCTGAACTCCCTGAGCTGCCGGAACTGCTGGAACTACTGCTGGATGAACTGCTGAACGAGGAACTGCTGCTCTTGCTGCTGGCGGGCGCAGAGCTGGACGAACTGCTTGAACTGCTGGAACTGGATTGCGAGGTACTGGAGTCGTTGTGGACCCAGACACCGTCGGCCACGTACAGGTTCGTGCCGGGCACGTGGAGCGCCACCGTGCGAGCCGGCGCGTCCACCCGCTCGACGCTGACAATCGTCTCCTCGCTCAGGTCGTGCCGGATCAGGGCATCGCCGACCTGCAGCAACTCGGTCGAACAGAAACCCCATTGGTCGCGCCGGCGCACGAGGAACGGATGCTCGAAGGTTACCTTGATCCGATTGTTGATCAGGTAGAAACCCTCGTGTTCGCCGTGGGTTACCGAAGCGATGCGGGCGACGCGCGGAATCATCTCGCCGGTGCCGCCGGTCCCGAGCCAGTCGTACTGAGTGTGGTAGTCGGCATCACGTTTCAGGCTGGGCACATCGAGCGAGGCCACCTGATCGCCGGGCACCAGGTTTTCGATGGGGATGAGACGGCCGTCGGCCAGGCGGACGAGCGTGCCATAGAGGAAGCAGTTGCCGCCGCTGTTACCCGATCCGCTGCCAGAACCGCTGCTTCCGGGCCCGCCGCTGCCACTCCCGCTGCCCGAGCCACTCTGGGAGGGACTACTCGATGCCGAACTGCCGCTGCCCGAGCTTGCGGATGCACTGCTGCCGCTGGACGCGGATGACGGTGATCCGCTGCTGGAGGGCGAGCCCGAACTGGAACTGCCGCTGGACGATTGGCTCGACGGCGAGCCCGAGGATGACATGCTGCTACCCGAGCTGCTCAGGCTGGAGCTTGCGGACTGAGACGAGCTGCTCAGCGAGCTCGCGCTGCTGGATTGAGAGGAAAGGCTGCTGGCCGAGCTACTGCTCGATCCGCTCGATTGGGATGACAGGCTGGAACTGCTCGAACGAGAGGACCCGCTGCTGCTGGAGCTCTGGCTGCTCGAACTGCGACTACTGGAACTGGACGATCGGGATGAGCTGCTGCTCGACGAGCTGGATCGTGAGCTGCTGCTACTTGATGACGAACTCGAGCTGCTGCCACTGCTGCTGGAGCTGGACGATCGGCTGGAACTGGAGGAGCTGCTCGAAGAACTACTTGACGAGGAGGACCCGCTGCTCGAGCTACTACTGGAACTACTGCTACTGCTGCTGGACGAACCGTGCGGGTCGATCAGAGGCAAGCCGATCCGCGCAACGGTCCACGCAACTGTGGGGAAATCCCGTTCCCATTTCGACTGCACCCACAGCATCTGGGCGGCCCCGTGCTTGCCGCTCTTGAGGAAGGCCGTGTTGCCGATTTGTATGTCCGCGAAGCAGTGGTTTTCCTTGATCATCTCAACGCGGACAGCGCAGACGCCGTCGAGACAGGCCCGGCCGATCTCCCCGGGAGCGAGCGGTTCCAGCAGCACAGCGAACCGGCCCTTGTGTTTTGGGGTGGGCACCACGCCGCGCAGGGCGACTCGTTCCCTGAAGGCCTGCGCATTCTCGGTGGGCTTGATGATCGGCCCGAACAGGCCCAGGACGTCGAAACGATCCCGGTTGCCGCCGGACTCGTTGCGAATGAGGACAATGCCCGTCTGGCGGAAATCGCGCTGGCCATCACGGGCCGCGTTGTGCTGACGATTCTGGAAGTCCTGAGCCGCGTCCACGAACGCATTGAACGTCTGGGCGGGGATGTTCAGCGGATCGCCGGGGCGCACCTTGTTGAGCACGGCCATCTTGTCCCCCTTACGGGCCGATGCCCAACAACAAGAAGTCACCGTACTCGTAGACCTGCTCGACGTAGGCGGCAATGGGCTTTTTCACGAGGGCCTTGGCGTTGGTGTCCTCGGCGTCGGCGTAGCGGACCCACAGATACTCCCAGCCCCGCTTGTTAATGCCGAGGATGTCGCCGACGCGCAGGTTGCTGGCATTCGGGCTGCCCGCGAATCGAAACGTGATCTCCCAATCGCCGAGTCCGCGCTTGGAGCCCGACGCGCCCAGGAACAGGCACTCGCCTACCGCGAAACCCCGGAACGGAACGCCGTTCACCTTGCCGGTCAGGAAGAACAAAGCCGCCTTGTACGCGGGCGTGACCAACTCGGCCGGCAGGTAGTGGGTCTCGGAGAACTGATAGACGGGAACGGTGATGTCCACGCCTTCGACGCTGTCTGCGGTGACACCGATCGCGCCCTTGAAATCGGGCGGGACCTTGCCGGGTGGGGCGTAGGCGGCGACGGTGGAGAGACTCTGGGTGACGTGCTGTGTTCCGCCGCCGGTATCAAAGGCAAAGACCGATTCGTTGGTCTGCGGGAAGACGCCATAGCGAACAATGCCTTCCCATAGCTGGTCGCTGACGGGCTCCAGCGTGATGCTATCGCGGACGAGCAAGTAGATGCCGGTGTTGTAGAGGTCATAGACCAGCGGGCTGGCGTTCACCAGCGCAGTGCGGGCTTCCACGTCATCATTTGTGCCGCGCACGACGTAGCGCAGCTCCGCGGAGGCATTCTGCCCGGTGGTGACCAGTCGGCTCTCGAACTTCTCCTCAACGGTGACCGGCACGGCAACCCTCTCATGTAAATCTCAATCCGCCGGCAGCGGCGGCCTCGGCCAGCCGTTTCGTGTGCTTGGCCGTCTGCTCGGTAGCCCGGGCGGTCCGTTCGGCCGCGTCGTCACCCGCAGCCAGGCCAGCGGCGGCAACGGCGTTGAATGTGCCGGTGACGCTGATCTTGCCGGCCAACAGATCACCCAAACCNNCGGCCAGTCGATCTTCCATGTCTGCAAACGGATCGCGGGCTTTGCGCTGGGGCGGGCCGCCCTCGGCCTCTGCCGCCTCGCGCTTGGCCTTGGCCGCCGCGAGGGCTTCGTCGAGTTGTTTGCGGGCATCGGCCAGGGCACGACGGGTCTCGGCAACCTTGGCGTCGGTTTCGGCGTTGAGGGTCTGCTGAGCCTCGTCGAACTGGCGGCCAATCTCCGCCAACGTCGCCTCGTTGATCGCGGCCGCTTGCTTCCGCTCTCCCTGCCGGCGCTGCTCGCGGGCTGCGATCGCGGCTTGTCGCTGCTGTTCGATTTGGGCGTTGGTGGCGGCCAGATCCTCGTCGGCCATGCGCTTGGCGGCCTCGGCGTCGAAGCTGTCATCGAACAGGCTCTGCAGATCGAGCAGTCGCTTGGTGGTCCAGTTGATGGTCGTGTTCCAGGCCTTCTGGAACCCGCTGGTGAAGTTGGTCCAGGTGGTGGACAAGAATGCTGTGGTCTCGATCCAGGCGACCTCCAGGGCGTGGAACACTTCCTGTGCCGTCGCCAGGGCGCCATACCACATCTTCTGGGCCACGCCGATGAAGAACCGCTTGGCCTCCAGCCAGACAAGGTTAAGGGCAGCCACGCCTTCCTGCCAGGCGAGTTTCAGGCTCAGCCACAGGATGCGCGCGGCCAGGCCGACATCGCCCGCCGCCAAGGCATCCGCAATCCCACCGACTACCTTCGTCACCGTGTCGCGCAGCCAGCGGAACTGCTCGCCCAGCCAAGCGAGGGCATCCGCACCCGCACCGGTGGTCACCAACAGCGTCCCGCCCAGTGCAACGGCAGCGGCGATGACCAGGCCAATCGGCGACAGCAGCGCTGCCAGCGCTGAACCGATTACCCCCAGGGCCGCACCAACCCCGGACACGATGGTGGCCAGGCCACCCAGGGCAGCCGCGATGGCTGACACCGCCCAACCCAAGCCGATGATGGCTACGCCGGCGGCAGCCACAACGGCCGCAACCTTAGCCGCTGTCACAACCATCGCCTTGTTCTGCCTGATCCAATTGGTGAACGAAACGACGGCGCGGGTTACGGCGTTCGACAGATCGATGACCGTGGTGGCCAGCGCGGAGCCGACCACAAAGACCCCTTGTTTCAGCACGCGCCACAGAATGTTGAGCGTATCGTTGAGGACAGCCGCGTCCTTGGCTGTCTCGGTTGAGACGGTCAGGCCCAACGCCCGGGCCTGCTGCTGAAGGTCCTCGATACCCTTTGCTCCATCCTGAACCAGCGGGAGCAGCCGCGTCCCGGACTTCCCGAAGATCTCCATCGCGGCGGCCGCACGAAGGGTGGGGTCCTGGATCTTGCTGAGCTGCTCCGCGATGAGCTTGAACTGCTGCTCAGGCGTCATACCTTGCAGGTTCGCGATGGTCAGGCCCAGCTTGCCGAGCGCGTCACTGGCCGTGGTAGACCCGTCGGCCGCCTCGCCGATCATTTTCTGCATCTTGCGCAGGCCGGTTTCCAGGGTTTCCAGGTCAGCCCCAGACTGTTCAGCGGCGAAACCCAGCTCGGACAGCGCTTCAGTGCTGACGCCGGTGCGGCCAGCCATTTTGTTCAGGACATCTCCAGCGTGGGCGAAGTACTTGGCTGCTGACCCAAGCGGCGCAAGAACCGAAGCCGCCACGGCAGTCATACGCATGCCGATCGAACGCAGTCCTTCGCCGAAGGCTTGCAGTTGTCGCTGCGCGCGACGCAAGCCGGCCGTGAGTTTGTCGCTCACGCCGAGCTCGACGAACGCTCGACCTGCACGAATCCCCCGGGTATCAGCCATCGCCTAACCTCCGCGCACGCTGCCAGCCCACATCCTGGGCAGCTTGGGTGCTTCCTTCTCCAGTGCCGGACCCATGTACGGCCGCTTGTCGATACTGGCCTTGCGTTTATCCGCCCGGCCGCGCCGTTTGCGCACCACGGTGGTCATCCCGCCGAACTCCAGCACGTTGGGCGCGGCGCCCTGTCGAAAGCCCACCGGACCCACGACCACCGAATCACTGACCCGGTCGTAGCCAAACAGGATCAAGCGGCGCAGGCTGCCCTCGTGCGAGTGCGGTGGATCGCCAGGCTTGGAGGTGCCCTTACGCTTGCGGATACTCGTCCGGGCCGTGGTACGGATGAACGCGCCCACCTTGGAGAGCACCAAGCGCTTGGCCTTGTCGGCCGCCCGCAGCACCACGTGGCGATCGAAGAACAGATCCTTGATCCGCAGGTCGATCATTCGGTCTTGCCATTCTTCTCGACCTTGCCCACCGCCAGGCGCATGGCCGCGCCGGTCAGGCCGGCGATGGTGGTACCGATGGCCACGTACTGCTGCTCGGTGAGCCAGTTGGCCGTACCGTCAGTCAATACGTCCAAACTCCAGACCGCTCCCAGCAGGCTGAGAAGCAGGCTGCCGATCAGGGTCTTTTTGCCGTCCAGCCACGTCAGCATGGGGTTGTGCCTCCAATACGAACCCAGGCTCATCCTTGGCCGGGTCGTTCAGGTAGTACTTGCCGCCCAGATGCACGTGCAGCGTGCAGCCCGCAATGAGCAGGCTGCACACTGCCGGGAGAGAGAGAATCCAACAGGGCCTGCTCACGGGCTCTCCTTGTTGGCCGGCTGCGTGGCCGGCACCTTCAGATCCGATCCCTGATCGCCCTGGGTGGCCGCCGCGACGTTGGCCGAGACGCCGATCGTCTCGATGGTGCCGTCCCAGACGAAGCCCGTGCCCACGACGCCATAACCACGGCTGCGGTAGCCCGGATTGATCAGCGAGCCCTGACCCTGGAGCTGGCCGGTACGCTGGCTCAGCTCGGCGATGCCCTTTTCGATGGCCGGGGTGAGGATCTTCTCGAACACGTCGTTCTTGGCCCGTTCGATCGGCTCGGTGTTCGGGGCACAGCCGCCGATGGTCCCCAGGCCGAACAACAGGGCCAAGAGCGCCACGATCGTCTCGATCAGCGACACCACACAGAATCCGCGTCTCATGGGATCAACCTCCTTGTTTGGGAATCCGTCCATGTACAAACACGTCCTTCAGTTCTTCCACGCCGACGCGCATCGGCGTGGTGGTCTTGGCCAATGGGTCGAAGTCGCTGGGCCGAAACGGCCGCGTCTTCTTGGGATCTCGCTGCGTATTGGCGATCAAGGCCATCAGCGAGGCCGTCCGTGACCATTTGTCCTTCATCCGGGCCTCGGCCATCGCCAGCAGTTCGCGCAGCGTCATCCGGCCGGGCTCGATGCCGACAATGCCGGCGCAACGCCATATGAGTTCATGGCAGTCGCGAGCGCCTGCTCGCCGATCCGATCCAGATCGCCCCGCGCG
>MTKZ01006209.1_pt2 | contig 12045 bp, 8 predicted proteins | sample 1042781 | NCBI WGS metagenome assembly MTKZ01 (sample SAMN06212207, study PRJNA360539) | anaerobic digester metagenome | biome: Wastewater treatment plant; material: sludge; isolation source: anaerobic digester fed with sludge from wastewater treatment plant | place: Denmark: WWTP Viborg ...
GCTGGTGAAAGCCGGGTACCAGAACCTCTCGACGACCATCGATGTGGAGGCAGGCAGGACGATTGTGCTCCGGACGTTCATCCTGACCCAGGGCGATGGACCGGGTACTGACAGAGGGACGATATGGATCGGGTCGGTGCCGACGAGGGCTACCATCTACCTCGATGGTATCAATCGCGGGCAGACCGACCAGTATCTCTCCAATGTCCCCGCCGGGACACGGAACCTGACGCTGGTGAAGGCCGGGTACCAGAACCTCACCACGACCGTGGACGTGAAAGCAGGAAAGACCACGGTCCTGAAGGCATTCCGGCTCCCGATCAATCCATGATCAGGGCACCTGCAGGTGCAGCCTGATGGCGGGGGTCCCGATCTCCCCCCGCCCTGCCCTGAATCCTTCCAGGACTACCGGTACACCGGCTCCGGGAAGTCCTCTTCTCTTCCTGTATCTCAAAAAAGCCTCGTTCTGAACCGTGGTGCTGTCAGCCCCGTGACAATCCGGTGAACCGGGAACTGCCGGGCTTTTCTGGATCGAGGGGCTCTTCGATCCGGCCGGATGTGACCATATGCAGGAATGGGGATGTGCAGGAGCAGGGAGGGCCCCCCTCCACATCCAACCGGCAAGAGCCCGTGATCACTCTCCCGTCCGGGTGAGGGATGCAGCAGGGATCAGGGAAGAAAAATTTTCGGTCAAAGGACAGGGCAGGATTGCAGTATCAGAAAAGGGGGTGGGTGTTATTTCGCCCTCACTTCACCCACATAGACCTGGCATCCTTCGAACGGATTTGCCGTGCCGACATACAGGCCGGCGTCACTCGATACGAGCGTCCGGAAGCCATAGTTGTTCGCGTCACCAAATCCGTTCAGGTCGGCAGGATACCAGTGCACCCCGTCACTGCTCACCCACATATCAGAGCCGCCCAGGAATGCTGAAAGGGCATGGACCAGGGCAAACGGGTTATCCTCCCTGATCATGCGGAACAAGGTGCCCATATCGCCGGCCGGCATCATCCGGGTGACGTCGACCTCGTTGAGGGAGGGTTCAAGAAGGTCCAGGAATCCGATCGATTGGAGCAGCTCCGGATCCAGGACTCTGAGGAGGCTGCTCGCATCGAACGTGGTGAGGTAGAACAGGCAGTCGTGCTCCTCCAGCTGCCAGCAGTAGAGGTTCAGCGGGTTCCCAAACCCGGACGGCCAGCCGCTCATCGGCATGCCCCGCATCTCGGTTGTCGCCGTCTGCCGATCTTCAGGTATCACGTAACTGCCGATAACGAGGTCCCACCGGCCGTGATCGTTGATCCGGATCAGGTCAAATCCTTTGGGAGAACGTAACCCAGCTGACCCATCAGCATAGGTAAAGGGAAGACCCATCGACCCTACGTAGACGTCGCCGCCAAAGGTCTCAATGTCAGCACCGAACGGGTTCCAGGTATCCCCTGCTCCCCCGCAGACGATCCTCACCCAGTCGCCAGGGCCGGGATTCGTGGTGGTACTTCTCCAGACTTCAAATCCTTCACCACCGGTATAGATGCTCTCCCAGGTGGTTGCGTACAGGCAGCCGTTATAGCTCTCGATCGCACCGATTGCAACATGGTCCCCGAAGTCGGCCACCTTCTTCCAGGTATCGGTATCGACGCTTGGATCATCGGTTGCGTAGATACCCCCATTCCCCAGTCCCACATAGAGCCTCCCGTCGTGCACGGCCATGGCCCTCGTATCGTAGGGTGGTATCTCCCCACCAAAAACGACTGGCTTCCAGGTTTCGCCATCAGTGGACTTGAGGAGGAGGGTTGATCCAAATCCAAGCCCGACCCCGGTATAGAGGGCTTCTTCTCCGTACAGGTCGGTGTACGTGATCATGTACCGGTAGCCGACGCCTTCAGGATACGTGTATCCGTTATACGGGTTCACAAACGTCTGGGCGGTGTGCACCTGCTCCCAGCTGCCATCATGGTAGCGCCAGATCTCTGCGGACATATCCTCTGCCCACTGCTCCACCTCTGATGGGTCAGGAGCATACTGGTTGCCGGGGGTATCCGGGTCTGGGTCCGGGCCGAATGGCGGCGGGGCCATGCCACCGGGGTGGGTAATCTCTGAGACGGTCAGGTTCCATGGGATCATTCCCCCTGCTTTCAGCTGTAAAAAGACGGTGTAGGGGACATTCCGCCCGGTTCCCACATACAGGTCATCCTTGAATTCGGCCATGCACCAGGCATAATTGTTCTGCGGGTCGTCAAAACCGGCCTCGCCAAGCTGTACAAAATGAGGTTCGAACTGATCCAGTTCAACGGGAATGTCGGCACCGGCCGGCAGTCCCAGGAGAAGACAGAGCAGCAAAGCTGCTACCGCTGCCTTCACGAGTCTTTTCGCCTTCATATCTGCCACCTTGAATTTAAAAAATTTACGATTGAAAATTCAAAGGTGTTTGTATATAAATATATTCCCGATCCGCAGGCCCATTCCCTCTCATTCAGGGAGGATTTCTGGAAAAAAATCGTTTCCTCTCCTTTGGAGCGTCCCCCTGTTGATCCGGGAGGGAAGTCATCTTCTGCTCTTTATTGCGACGAAAGCACCCCCCGGCAGGTCTCCGTTTCCAGTCTGGGACCTCTCACTCCGTTGTATAGGATGGGACCTCTGGAGTACCTGCTCCCTTTGGGCAGAGCTGAAACTGGAGGGGAGTGGGAGGGGGAATGGTGGTTCCTGCAGGATGTGATCAGCAGTTTTCCCCGGGGAGCCGTGCCCTGGAGGCAGTTCCAGTGATCAGAATGGTCAAAAGAAGCCCTTTTTGGGCTCCGTTTCCCTGGATCTGCCAAACGGGATCCTCATTTTGCCGGGAACAGCGTCTCGGTTCTCTCAAATACCATTTTAAATCGTCTTCTCTCAAAAATAACGATTATAATCGCTTTAAAAAAAGAGGCCGTATCTGGTTTCCAGCAGGCAGGGATTCCTGGGGGTATATTCCATTGATGGAACCAAATGATCGGTGCTGTATGCAATCTGTGAAGGGTTTTCTTCGGCCTGGTTTTCAGGTCGTTTTTATTGGCCAAGTTATATTTAAACGTGTTATTTTAGCGATAACCGGGTCAATAGCCGGGCAGGAGCCCGAATACCCTCTGAAAAAGCCTGCCAGTCCCTGTGCTCCTCTCCCGTCATCATGATCGGAATGATAGGATACTGCCTGATCGATCAGGGGATATGACCGGGGCGATTCCGCTTACCTTTATATACCAGGTTACTGTTATTGTAAATATTCATTATTGTGATAAACATTAATCACTGTGATGAATCCCTGGACACCGAGCACGGGTGTCGAGGAAGAAAACATGCAAGGTGGCGAAATGACGACGAAATCATGGGTGGATCTCGTAGTGATAACCGCGGTGATCCTGGTGATCGGCACTCTGGTGGTGAGTGCAGCAGATCCTGTACCCGCAAGCAGCGGTACATCATCCCTCTTGTTGATCATCTCTGCAGATGCGAGCGGCAATCTCCTTTCTGACAGCGAACTCCAATTGACCCAGGGGACGACGAACCTGTCCGACAACCCCCCGCTCGATCTCCAGGGGGAGGGGCAGGCTGCGATTGGGTATGATGAACTGACCCTTGCGACCAGCGGGGTGATCAGCTATACCAGTACGATCGATCTCGATACCTCCAGCCAGGGCACCACGGGGGCTAACCTCGAGACCGCCAGGCAGATCGACTATGCGAATGAAGGAGATGGGGATGGTGTCGGGACCATGCACTCCAGGGAATCGGTGCTGATCGAGGTCGATACAGCAGAAGGTGAACCAGGTGAACAAGGTGAACCTGCCGGGGCATGCCCCGCTGAAGGAAGTGGAGAGCCTTGCCCGACCTGTTCAGCGGAGGTCTCCGATTATGGCTCGCCAGCGAGCCAGACCGATAGCCCGTACTGTGTGTTTTCTGACCCTGTTGATGACGATGACGAACCGCTGGATGATGATACCGAAATCCAGGATGACGATGATGAGGATGATTCGGAGAACGGCGATGAGAGTCCCGCCTCGTCAGAGACTACCACCGCCTCTTCTGTCCGGGTGATAGCAGGGAGCGAAGTCCAGCTCAAGGAGGGTTCGGTGAACTCCGCAAGTTCATCACGAACCATCGCAGACAACCCTGATGCAGGGATCGCGGTATCCTATCTCGTGAATGTCGATGGAAGCGGGCATTCCGGCGATGACCGGGCAGAGGGGGCCGCCGAGGTCTATACCGATGCATTCGTGATGGAGGGATACGGGACCAACGAGACGACAGAGCTGAGCTATTACGAGAGTGTCATGGCACAGGGTCTTATCGAGATCTCGATGGAGACCGGCTATTCTTCCCCGTGAAGAGATCCCCCGCCCTTTTTTAAAATGAAAATGCCTCCAGTATTTTCATCTTTTATGCGTGTGGCCCTCAAAGGAATCACGCTATTTTTTTCTAAAAAAGCCTCCGGCACGTTCATCAGGACGGGATAGATGCTGTATATCAGGGAATTGTCGTTCAATCGCGGGGTCATCGTGGTTTTTTTGGGAGCAATCCGGAACCTCCTGAAGGGAACGATTCACGGCATCCGGACCGTGCAACACAGGAACCTCTCAGGAAAATGATCTGGTGCCCCCCCAGAGAGCGAAGAGCCCTTAAAAAAGATCAGGTGTTCGGGCTCTGGAAGGGAACCCGCTCGTCCTTCACCGTGTACGAGGCGCCATTGGTGTACGTCATGTTCACGATGACCCGGTCGGTATGAGTCGTGCCTGAGAGGAGGATCGTGGTCCCGATCTCCGGGTATAACGTGGCTTTCGTCTCGGTCAGCCCGTCCGATCTGACGATCGTTGCGGTCATCACCCTGACAGCGGACTGTCCTGCCCCACCGGCAAAGAGGACCGAGACCCAGGGATCGATTGCCACCGTGTTCTTCGTAACCTGGACGACCACCCGCTGGTAGGGGGGAACAACGCTGGTCGGCTGGGGCTCCAGGCCGAGGGGAGGGATCGGCCCGGGTGTCGGCAGGGGTGTGGGAGTTGGGCTCGGTGTGGGAGTTGGAGCAGGGGTGAAGATCGGACCGCTGCACCCGGCAACCAAAAGGATGCCGATGCAGATGAGGATGAGCGGGAGCAGAACTTTCATACCAGAGTATTAATGGCCGGTGTCAAATGGTTTCTCTTTTTCAGGGAGACTGCCCACTGCTGAAGTCTTAGAGTGAGTCGGGTATCTCGCTCAAGGCTGGATCGTTTCGACATTGGGGTGTGCATAAAGCCCTTTTTCGACAGAACCAGGCAAGTGTATCTCTACTTTAATAGAGAAAGTAATAAATACTGGATGATAGATTTCCCTATCAAAGCCGAGGGGGGGTGGTGCTGATCAATCTTACCTCTTATACCTGTTACGTCACGTAACAATTACCCCGGTTCTTTGCATTTTTTTTTAAGAATCTTCGCATTGCAATATGACTGATATGCTCACAATAGAGGAGATGGTCTTATGAAGGTTCAGCAAGCAGCTGATTATTGGAAGGTAATTCCATTCATACTTCTCGTTCTTTCCATTTTCACAGTGATGCCAGCAATGGCTGATATCATTGTTTATTCCCATGGATTTGAAGCGGATGATGGGGGATACACCCATACTGGAACGCTCGATCAATGGGAGTGGGGTACTCCTGCATTTGCAGCGGGGCCTGTATCTGCTCATTCAGGGTTACGGGTGTGGGGTACCAATCTTGATGGGAATGTTCCTTATTCGAGTGATTCGTATCTTACCTCGCCAGGTATTGCGATACCGGCAGTAACCAGCGATCAGATTATCCGAGTTCGTTTCTGGGCCTGGATCGCAGTCGATGAAATGCTTGACAGAGGTGAGTTCCAGGTTTCCAGCGATGGGATCTCATGGGAAACAAAGAGTGAACTGTTCCATGTCATGCAAGGTGACTGGTCAGAATATTACTTTGATATCACTGATTATGCGGATGGTTCGATATATCTCCGATATCGATTGTATGCGGATGGAGGAGATGAATTTGATCAGAGTCCCTATAACATGTCAGGTCTGTATATCGATGATGTTGCCATCATCATTTCAGATAAACCAGCACTGCAAACCACCCTTATACTTGAAGCGTATGAGGATGATTATTACCTGGCATCATGTCCTTGGATCTATTCTTGGAATGGGGGGGAATTTGAAAAGGATAACGATGTTTACCCTACTTCCAGAGGTCCGGCGAAAGAGGTCACCGATTATTACACCCTGAACACACCTGTGGTTTCCGAAGACGGTCATTATATATTCAAACTCCAGGAGACAGATTCTGAATCGTCATATACGGATGTAGTACAGCTGATAACAGTTGATCATTCAACCATGGTCAAGATCTCAGCTGATGATGGAGGAACCATCTGGACTTATGGAAGTCCCAGTGCTCCGGCCTCTGCATCCACGTCAGCTGGTAACGATGCCGTGGCTGCACTCTCCGTTGAGGATGAGAGGGGATTGAATGTTGGAAATGGTGACTATGTCGAACTCGATTTCAATAACCTGGACATAACCAATGGGGCAATTCTCGTTCTGCGGGTGCTTGGCTACCAGAACGACGGGCCTGTTGGAGATCCAACCTACGTCACACCAGCAATTGCTATCCAGACCCAGGATAGTGACGAGCAGTGGGTTACCAGGCACCGGTTTGCACCAAGAATGGACTGGGCAACCAGTGCCTATAATCTGAAAGATGACTTTGTCATCAATAACAAGGTCAGATTATATGCCACATCATGCCATGAAGGAAAATACCACATTATTGATTACGTCGGCATGGACACCTCTTATCAGGCAGAGGTTTCAGTTACCACTGTCCCATTGGCATCGGCCACGCATTCTGTGAATGGCGATGTCTGTGCAGCCCTCCAGGTTTCTGACAATAATTACGCTACGATGACCTCGCTCGAGTCCCTCGAACTGGCGTTTGCTGTGCCTGCTCAATCGGGTGAGGCGAGGGATTTCGTCTTTGTATCAGAGGGATACTATGTGCCGATAGGGACTTACTTCATATACACCTGGGATGGAAGCCAATGGGCACAGAGGGACGGTTGGTCGATCGAAGGGGGAGTTGACGCAACAAGAAGTTTCGATCTGAGTATGTGGCTTCCGGACCCCTCGGGAGAGTATAAGGTTAGAATCTGGCAAGATTATTGGTATGAAAATGCGGGAATCGACTATGTCGGGATGACGCAAGGACTGGTAACTGGCACCATGATTTCTGCGTTTGACCTCCGGAAAGCAATAGATGTTACGGCTTTGTTAATCTCTTCAGATAATACCCGGGATGAATGGTTGTATGATGATGCAGGGTATCCCTACTCACGGTCCCGAAATCGTTGGGTTGAAGTAAAATGGACAGGGCTTTCGATCAACACGCCTCCCACAACAAATCCTGTTCTTATCGATAATCCACTCCTTGCTACTCCAACAATAAGTTGGACGTATGCAGATGTAGACGGTGATAGCCAGGTGCAGTTTGAGGTAGAGGTGTGGACAGGAACCGGAGGGACTGGGACCAATGTCTGGGATCCAGCCATTGGCACCGGGGATGACAGTTCAATAGTATATGCCGGATCACCCCTGGTTATTGGATCCACGTATTATGCCCGGGTCCGGGCATTTGATGGTACGAGCTGGGGTGGCTGGTCAGAAACATCATGGACCTATGAACTGCCTCCCTTCACGGTCGAGAAGGATTTCAGGTACACGGCAGTCGATTTCACGCCGTATAACTGTGGACTTGACGGTATCTGCCGTACCGATGATGACTACCAGGAGCCGGCTGACCTTGGCATGACGCTTCCGGATACCGATGGCGATGGGATGTACGAAGTCAAGTATGTGGTAAATAAAAAAGGTGAAGTGACGAGCACCAATCCCGGCCAGCTCTATGCCGTCATTACTATCACAGGGATTGGCATTGATACCGTCGCCCTTGATGATGCGTTCGGGACGCAGTTCGATGTGAATCCCGGCAAGCTGGGCGGAGGAGTCGAGGTATTAAAGATAGGCGTGGATGGCCTTGCCGAAGTACTTACGGATACCCCGCAGGTGACCTTTGCTTCGGTTGACAACGATGCAGGGGAAGTCATTCTTGCAATTGATCTCGATACGCCGTTGGAGATAGACGAGGAGCTGATGATCTACCTCAAGTACCAGACTGCCCTGAAGTTCGAAATGCCTGACACCACGGATTTCACGAACACTGCCGACGTCACTATCAATGAACTCACTGGTATAACTGCGGTGGCAGTGGTGGAATTTGTGTAAGAATCTCAAGGCATTCTTTTTTTCCGAACTATCTTCGCATCTTAGAGCAGGTAGTTCCACGAGGTAGTGTCGGTAATTCCACGAGGTTTCCCAAGGAGGAAGGGATAAAAATCGGGGTAAGAATGACTTGACAGGGAAGTCTCAGAACTGAACTCCCGGTACCAGCCCCACTCCTGCAAAGGTTCGAGCATCGAACAGAACAGTCTTTTTTAAAAAACCCTGAAACGCCGGAAAAATAATGCCGTTGGGGAGGGCTTCCACCGGCTATCGTATGGGATATTCTTACCCTCCAGCGGTTATTCGTGACTGCATGAATATGCGGATTCGGATTGTTCAGACCAGCGTGTGCTCCGGTTTTTGAACAACGTATGCGCTATTCCCCTACATTTTTTCGACACTCTGATCGGGCATCGAATGTGACTGATCTCTTCTGCACTTCCATAGCTGTTACGAAGGCGGTATCCCCTGGAAATCGTACCGGTGAGGCAGTACCGGGACGAGGCTGATTCGCCTCCGGGCAATCAGGGATTTTTCCCTGACTTACCAGCCAAGGCATCTCAAAGCCAGCATATAAGAAATACTACGATAGTTCAGGTTCAATCTCTCCCTGTGCAGGTAGGCTGCTTGACCCAAAAGGAGGAGTGATGGATATGGATGGTTTCTTGTCGGATAGAGGAGGTTTGAGCAAGGAGCCATATCCCTCCCCTGGCGAGCGTTACAAGGCGGCATGGACACGATCGATAATGGGCAGCTCAGCATGACCGGACCCGCTGATCAGAACGGAGTGGCTCTCTGGCTGGACCACAACCATTTACATGACTGAAACAAAGCACACATACTATCACATGCACAGGGGGCAGGGGTAGTTCGCGGTGACCGTAGAAAAAATCCGGGCAAGGCACTGGAAAAAGCCTTCGTTTGAGAAGATGGCAGGCGAGCTCCGGTATGGTGAACCAGCTGATGCCGATGAATCGGTGAAGAACCTGGTGATGGCACTCTCGGAACTGGATGACATTGTCACCCTGTCATCATGCGGAGGGCATAAAAAACCATGCACTGAGAAGGGCAGAGTTCCTGAAGGGGATTTCTTCGTGCTGTTTTTTGTGAAACCCACCCGGAAGGGATTCCGTTCCCTTGGGATCATAGTCGAAGCGGCAGGCACGATCGGAACCGATACTATCCTTGTTAAGGTTGATAACCTGACCGACAACCCCGATTTCATCAGTTTCACCCTGGAGGGAACAGGCGGGGTTTTGGCCACCGACCTGGCAGAGGAGATCACCCGTCTTCATGAGATTTTCAAACACCCCCGGAACCGCTGGCCCCTCCTCTCGGGAGGATATGAGGACCTGATCCAGAAGAGAGAGAAGCGATAGGAGCGTGGCGGGAAAGAACAATACCGGAGCAGACCGCACGCGTATCTAATTCCTATCGCATCATAGCCTTCTTGCACGACCTGGCATGATAAAACGGGACCGTAGCTATAAACCGATAGTACCAACTATCATACCGCCAGGTTGAATGATTTTATATAATGCAATCCCAACAGTGAGTAGTGATGTTGAGTCACTCAACATGCAATACAGGAGGAATGGTATGAAAAAGAGTGGAATACTTGTCATCGCTCTCGCGCTGCTCTTCGTGGGCGTGGCGATGGCAGACTCCGGAAATATTGAAGCAACCAAGCAGATCAGCTTCTTCGGAGAGAACGGGTCCTCGATTACTTCGACGGACAGCCTCTTTCTGAGCAGCTTTTCCAATACCATCAATTCCGGGAGTACCATTGATGGGAGTGTCGTGAATTCCAACACCCAGACGAACAGCAGGTTTGTTCTCGGGTCTCTCCACACTCCGGTAGCGCTCAACCACAACATCCGTGTCATCCCCCTCGGAGATATCCCCTCAAATGGGAAGGTATCCGCTTACATTGAAGGCACCATCATGGAAGGGCGCGACAAGTCAAGCTCCTTCTTTGAGCTGATGGAGTTCTCGGAGCGGACCTCGGTTGACGGGAAGATCTTCCTCTTCGACAAGCAGATGGGCTGGGTCTCCGGTCTTAACAGAGCATAAATCCCGGGGAACACCCCACGGGGCTTTTTTTATCGTTCAGCCTATACGGGTCATCATAGTCTCTTTCGGCACATACCTATCAGGGTAAACTGAACTGCTGTACGGGAACGGATATCCCGAAGAATCGCTCCGACCGATAAGGGGAAAACACGGGAATACTCAGGTGTTCATCGAAAAGGAGCTGAGTTCCCTTGATCCGATGTTCAAGCGTGATGGTCAACCCACTCCTGTACGAGTGCACAAAGGGGGAGCTTCTTTTTGTCACTCTTCGTTTCCGTGCTCGCTTTTCAAGGTGGGGACGGACTCATGGAAACGACCAGCTTCCGATAAAAATGGATACGTATAACTATCGAAATATGTCATGATCTGTTTGTATCGTTGGGAGGATGTTTTTCTTTCGCAACTTTACAGGAGTGATGAAACCAGATGAGATATCTTATAATCACCGCATTGGTACTGGTCCTGCTGGCAGGGACCGCTGCAGCGCTTCCAAGCGAGGTAGTACAGAGCATCGAGGCTACTGCGACAGGCGGAGATCTGTATCAGGGGGCATCAAACTATGTCTATGAGGCAGGCGGGGAAGCTGCGGTCGTCACCCAGACTATTGCCTTGAGTGCTGAAGGCACCGGAGAGGTGGATCAGGCTGCCCTGAATGAAGCCGGGGACGTCGATTTTGAAGAAGGGGAGGGTGGCATTTATGGGGACGGCGCAGTCGTCACCCAGAGCACCACCATGACTGCAACCGGGACGGACATCTGGCAGAATTACGGCTACCTCTCCGATGAGTCCTACTGGCTGCCGGGCAACTTTGCGATAGTAATCGGCAACAATGCAGTCGTCTCCCAGAGCCTGAACATGGATGCTACCGGCGAAAATGTCTGGCAGAACTGGGGGGAATATTTCGGGGAAGGCAATTATTTCTGGCCGAGCAATATCGCTGAGGTCTACGGAGAAGGGACTACCACAACCCAGACGATCGATCAGACCGCATCGGCAGAAGAGTATGTCTGGCAAATGGGCTGGAATCTGGCTGATCCTGATGCCGGGTCGCTTGCAACCCAGAGTATCTCCCAGGCTGCCGTTGCGGGTGGGGATATCGAGCAGCAGGCAGCGAACGATGCCTATTTCTATGGTGATGGTGCCGTGGCGATCCAGTCTGTGCTCATGGATGCAATGGCCGGGGGCTTCGCCTATCAGGGTGGTGACAACTACGCGGACATGGGGAATTATGAAACTATCATGGTCGACCAGTCCGCGACGTTGAATGCGGTCGCCGGGGATTGGGTGAATCAGTATTTCTCCAACATGAACTATGAGGCCGGATCCACCACGGTATCCACCCAGGCCGTCACTGCGTACGCTACAGGCACGGATATCGACCAGAACCTGTACAACCAATTCGAAACTGATGACCCGGTATCCGAAGGTACACAGCTGATAACGGCAGGGGCATATGCAACCGATGGGGATGCAGACCAGTATGCCTATAACTGGATGTATACCTACGGTGACGATATCCTTGGCCAGTCCATCGTTCTGAATGCGGTTGCGACCGATGAAGTGTGGCAGTACGGCGATAACTTTGGGGATCTCGATGACAACCTCGACCTCGGCCAGGAGGTCTGGTTGAGTGGTGATGGCGCGTACGTGTACCAGAACGCAGACAAC
>MTKZ01123537.1_pt1 | contig 12044 bp, 10 predicted proteins | sample 1042781 | NCBI WGS metagenome assembly MTKZ01 (sample SAMN06212207, study PRJNA360539) | anaerobic digester metagenome | biome: Wastewater treatment plant; material: sludge; isolation source: anaerobic digester fed with sludge from wastewater treatment plant | place: Denmark: WWTP Viborg ...
GTGCCGCCCCAGTTTGAGCAGTCCCCCGGGCCGCACGCACCGGACGCCGATCAAGCCTTCCAGACGCAGCATATCCAATCGAGCTGGGCGGCTCCCCGGATGGATGAATACGGTGTTGAAGGTGACGTCCGCGGCGATGCCCTTGATCTGTCGCATGGCGCGGTAGCTCTGTTGCTTGGCGCTGCTCTCAAATCGAGCCCGCGCCGACGGCAGCCACGCGCTGATGATCGCATCGAGCCCCGAACGATCGCCACCCTCCTGCTGGATGAGCTGGGCGAATTCCTGAATGGCCTCCTCGGCAGCCAGCGTCTGCTCGCGCGGGACGCCGTTCTTCATGCAGGCTTTCACGACGCGACGAAGCGGCTCCGGCCCTGGCAACTGGTAGACCACCGCGAGGGGGTCCCTTCTTCGCAGCGCCCCCAGAAGCCGGTGTGAAACATCCTTGTTGACGCCCAGGACGCCGGCAAGCTGCTTGGGGCCGTGGGGTCCACCCTGCACCTGCGACAAGAGGCTGCTCAAGGATGACGCCAACTTGTTACCAACACTAAGAATGTGCGCATTGATGTCCATGCGAGGGGCGTTCGATGGAGCCTGGGTCTCTGCTGATTCCAAGCCAAGTCTCCCTGCATGGGGCCGTGTGTTACTGCATTCATTCTACTCGGTGCCGTTTTGCAGCAAAGCAAATTCTCCAAAAGCTAACAAAAAGCCTTGCGATCTCTCAGCGATCTGTGTACGATGAAGACGGCGCTGCGGCGAGCCCGTCCGCGACGCCGACTTTGCCACGGCGCTGCATCGGGCGGCTCCCAAAGCGTTCCACCGAGGGGAAATCTCTCTGCCCCTCGATTGGTCAGTTCATTGTCTGGTCGCGGGTAGTGCGGACTACCTGACACGGGGTATGGCTCTACGCCGGTCAACCGGCGGCTCGGAACAACAGGAGGATCTCATGTCCATCGCAACATCCCCATGCCGTTGGCTCTCATGTCTCGTTCTGCTTAGTGCGGCCGTGCTGCTGGCATCACCGGCCGGCGCGGATGAGTGGCTGGAGGAGACGCACGTCTTCAACCTCGGCGTTGACGCTCCGGCCTTTGACTCCACATTCGAGTACAACCTGGACCTGCCTCAGTTCGACACGGCGGGCGGCGCGCGTGATTTGGTAGCTTATCGAGTGGACCATTACCTGTACTCAAACTACACCTACTCTGTGGACCCGAACCCCACTGAATTGTGGCACGGGGCCGATCTCTCCTGGCGGCAGACCTGGAGCAGCACGCTCGATAGCGAACCGTGGTATCCGATGAATCAGTCGTCCGGCTATGTCGATGCCAGGGCGGGCGTGGGCGCGATCTGCGCTCCCGGCTTTGCGGGCGCAGAACCGTTCGAGACGCAGAGCGGCATTGCGGGTTACGAGTCGCACGCCGACGCAGCCATGCTGGCGCGGCTCAGCGGAACCGGCACCGCCACGATGGCATGCACGCACACCCTCTCGGTGCTGACGATTGCCGAGCCCGCGCGCTGGCCGGGCAATGTCCCGCCGAATCAGCGTGTGTTCGATCCGGAGCTGATCGACCTTACGCTCGATCACATCGGCATGGACGTCACCGTGACCTACTACTGGACGCCTGAGCCGACGAGCCTGGCTCTGCTTGGACTTGGCGCCGTGGCCCTGCTTCGCCGTCGCTGATCGGCATTGCCTCCCCGGATCGAGTGACAGAAAGAAACGGGCGAAAGGCCCCGGGTGACTGCTCACCCGGGGCCTTCGGATTTCTGGAGGCTCACCGGCATAACAGTCCAGGAAGCAGTGACACGGATCGAGGGGTTCCTGACCGACTGGTCTCCGCAGGCGACCTACAGCCCACAGCCTCCCAAGACCGGCTGGAAAGCCGGTCCCACTGAAGAGGCCGGTCCCACTGAAGAGGCTGGTCCCACAGAAGAAGCCGGTCCAACACTGGAAAGCCGGGGCCACAGAGGAAGGCCGGAGCCACAGAGGAAGGCCGGAGCCACTGCTCAAGAAGCAGTGGCACAGCAAGACTCGAGAAGCAGTGGCACAGGGCGAGCCCGGAGATTCGTCAGGAGTTACGGCACGAGGAAGGCGTCGGTGGCGGAGACGGGGGCCTCGGTGCCTTCGTACTCCGTGGCCTCGCCGGCGGTATAGATGTTGTCGCGGTAGAGATCGTAGACGGGCGGGGTGATCCAGAAGACGCTTCCGTTCTTCAGCAGGACGTTCTGGCCGGTGCCGCGGTGGGCGGGGCTGTTGGCCTCCAGCGGGTTCGGCAGCCGCTGGAACTGCCGGCCGACAAACAGCGGATTCTCATCCGCCACAATGGGAATGCAGATCCGGCCGTCCGGCCGCAGGCCGGCGCCGCCTCGGTGCTGGACGCTATACCGACAGATCACCAGCGTGCCGGTTCGGGGTTTTTGTCGGGCGTCGGCTTTGCCCTGTGACGGGCAAACGCGAATGTTCGGCGTCACAAAGCCGGCCTGGATCATCGGCTGAAAGTTCTGCGTGTTGGGCTGCTCCCGCAGCCAGTTGACGCCCGGCCGGGGCCCGATGCTGGGGAACTGGCCGTCAAACTGCCCGGCGTACTGCGACAGGCCTCCNNCTGCGACAGGCCTCCGAAAATGGACGCCAGGTTCGCCTGGCACTGTGACCGCTGCGCCATGTAGCGCGAGTGCGACACGCTCGGCACAAACACGCCCACGAACAGCATGATGCAGGCCGCCAGGGCCGCAAGTTCCGGCAGGGAAATGATGGGCCGGCCGCCGCCCATCCGCCGCTCGTTCGGGGGCAGTGTGGAGGCCGGCAGCACACGCAGCCGCCCCGCCGCCTCGATCCGATCCAGGATGTCGCCCACGAACCGGGCGGGCGGAGGCGGCGCGGTCCAGGTGGCCAGCGGGTCCAGCACGCGGCGAATCCGCTGTAACTCGGCCGCCCAGGCCGGGTCGGACGCCAGCCGGCGATCCACCTCGGCCCGCGCCGTTTCGTCCAGCCGACCCAGGGCGTAGTCGAACAGAAGTTCCTGCGTTTGTGAAAGTTCGGAGTTCATGTCCGATAAGCTCTGCCAATCCCAGCGAGGTTTGACGATCGCTTCATCCCCTCGCCCTTACGGATGTTACATGACCCGGCGCCGGCACGGCTCAAACGCCCGCCGGCTTCACATGTCGATACGTGTCAGAGGTCCTGCGGGTTCTTGGCATTTTTCTGCTCCTCGCGATAGAGATTGCCAAACGCGGCGACGGCCGCGTGGAGCCGGCTTTTCACCGTTCCCAGCGGGATTTCCAGGATCTCGGCCATGTCCTTGTAGGAAAAGCGGTGGAAATAGGCCAACACGATCGCCTCGCACAGGGCGGGCGGCAGGCGGTCGACCACCCGCCGCACGGCCCGGCGTTGCTCCTCGGATTCGAGGGTGTCCGTCGGGTTCTCGTCTTCGCCGGCCAGCAGGTCCGCAAATGCCTGCCCCGCCTCGTCGTCGCCGGCGATCTTCGCGTCGAGGGCCACCTCCCGCTGGCGGGTCCGGCCCCGGAGCCAGTCGCGAGCCTTGTTGGCGGCGATGGTGAACAGCCAGGGCTTGAGTCGGCGGTCCGGGTCAAAGCGGTCCGCCGATGTGTGCACCTGCAGGAAGGATTCCTGGACCACGTCCTCGGCCGCCGCCGAACTACGGGTGAAGCGAAAGACGAACTCATACAACTCGCGGCTGTGCCGCTCGACCAGCGTGCGAAAGGCGCCGGGGTCGCCCGCGATGTGGTCGGCCAGGAGTTGCTCGTCGGTTCGTTCGCTCACGCGTGCGTATTCTACCGGTACGTCGCGGGGCGGCCAGAGTTCAGCCATCGGTATGGTCTCAGATGCCGGGACGTTGCACGGGGTCCCCTTCACCGATAGAGTGTTCGTGGCGCATCGGGATCTATTGCCGACCCTGGAGACACTCAGCAGGTTCCGCCCATGACCGCCGGTACCGCCAGCCTGTCGCGTGAATCCCTGGCCGCCCTGGCCGAGGCGTCTGCTGCCATCAACTCGACACTCGATCTGGCCACGGTGATGGACTCCATCGCCCGATCGGCGGCCGCCGTCATGCGCGCGGAGGCGTCCAGCGTTCTCCTGCTGGACGCGCGGCGGCGCAAGTCNNGAGTTTGACGCGGGGCTGGGCATCGCCGGGCGCGTGCTGGTGACTCATCGTCAGGAGATCGTCGCGGACGTCAGCGTCGATGCGAGCCACTTCAAAGGAATCGACGAGATAAGTCGGTTCACCACGCAACAGCTTGTGGCCGCCCCCATGATTCACCAGAATCGGGCCGTCGGCGTGGTGGAGGTGCTGAACCGGGTGGACGGGCAGCCGTTCGGCCCGGCCGACCTGGACCTGATCCGCCTGTTCGCGAACCTTGCCGCCATGGGGGCCAGCAACGCGCAGCAGCACGAGACGCTCAAGCGGGAAAACCGCGCGTTGCGGGAGTCGAAGGTTCCCGGCGACGCAGTCATCGGCCGTAGCGAGGCCGTACGCGAGGTGCTGCATCTGTGCGATCGGGTCGCCCGCAGCAACGCCACGGTCCTGCTTCTCGGCGAGACGGGCACGGGCAAGGAGTTGTTTGCCCGGTACGTACACGAAACGTCGAACCGGCGGGAGAAGCCGTTTGTGGCCATCAACTGCGCCGCATTGTCCGAGACGCTGCTGGAGAGCGAGCTGTTCGGGCACGAAAAGGGCGCGTTCACGGGGGCCACTGCCCAGAAGATCGGCCGATTCGAGCTGGCGGACGGGGGCACACTGTTCCTCGACGAGATCGGCGACATCAGCCCGTCCACGCAGGTGAAGCTGCTGCGCGTGCTCCAGGAACGTGAGTTCGTTCGGGTGGGCGGCACGCGAACGGTCGCGTGTGACGTGCGCATCGTGGCCGCGACGAACCGGAACCTGCAAAAGGCGATGCAGGACGGGAGCTTTCGCGAAGACCTTTTCTATCGACTGAACGTCTTCCCCATCCAGACGCCGCCCGTGCGGAATCGGCGCGAGGACGTGCCGCTGCTGGTGGATCATTTCGTGGTGCGGGCCGCCCGGGACCTGGGCCTGTCCGTGCCGGGCGTCGAGGACGAAGTCAAGGCCCTGCTGACCGCGCACGATTGGCCGGGCAACGTGAGGGAGCTCCAGAACGTGGTGGAGCGGGCGGTGCTGATGTGCGACGGCGACCGACTGCGGCGCGAGCATCTGCCCCCGGAGATCGCCCGACCGGGCAACGCCGCCGCATCGCGCGGCCCGGCCGGGGACTCATCCTTGTGGGACTTCGAGCGGGCCATGATCATCAACGCCTTGAACGACCACCGCTGGAACCAGTCGGCCGCGGCCCGCGCCCTGGGCATCAGCCGCGACAACCTGAGGTATCGAATCCGCAAGTACGACATCCGCAAGCCGGAGGCGTAAGCCGGGGCGCCGGTTGCATGTTTGGCCGGGCGTACATAAGCTCCGCGGCCTGAACTCCCGCGTGCGAGCGGGAAGCCATGCGGGAACACCCGGGGGTTTCCCGGCGCGGCGCGTTGGGGCGCAGCCACGCAGAGGAAGAGTAACCGGCTGTGAAGATTGCCCTGGTCGTGGAATGGATGGATCCCTGGCGCGGCGGAGCGGAAACCTCCACCCGCCAGTTCCTTCGTCACATCGTGGACCTGGGCGTGGAGNNGAGCCGCCAGTTCCTTCGTCACATCGTGGACCTGGGCGTGGAGATCGAGGTCTACACGCGCAGCCGGTGTGCTTCGGCCCCGGGCATGACCGTTCATACCGTGCGGTCTCTCGCGCCCACGCAATGGCAGGGCAGCGCCGGTTTCCCCCGGGCCGCCGCGGCCGCCCTTCAAGACGGCGAATGTGACGTCGTGCATGCCATCGTCCCCTGCCCGGTGGCCGACATCTACCAGCCCCGGGGGGGCACGGTGGCGGAGGTCATCCAGCGCAACCTGGCCCTCCGACACTCGCCGCTCGCCCGGCGGTTCAAGAGCCTCGTCAACCGGTTCGCGGCCAAGCAACGCTCGCGGCTGCGGCTGGAGCGGCGCCTGCTCGAGCGATCGCCCAGACCGGTGGTCGTGGCCATCTCCGATTACGTGTGTCACCAACTGGCGACGCACTACGCGTTTCCGGAAACACACACCCGGCGGATCTTCAACGGAGTGGATCTCGACACGGCAGACTCCCAGCAGCGCCGAGCCGACCGCATCGAGGTGCGCAAGCTGCACGGAATCCGCGACCGGGAGACGCTCGCCCTCATGGTGGCCCACAATTTCAGGCTGAAGGGCATCCGCCGCTGGATCGAGACGCTCGCCCGACTGGAACGTGGCGACAAGCTCCCGTTGCGATCGCTGGTGGTGGGCAAGGAAAACCCCGCCCGCTGGCAGAAACTGGCCGCCCACATGGGCGTGGGGGACCGGATCCAGTTCGCCGGACCGACCGGCCGCATCCAGGCCTACTACCATGCCGCGGACTTCCTGGTGCACCCGACGTACTACGACCCGTGCAGCCGCGTCGTGCTCGAGTCGCTCGCCTCCCGTTTGCCCTGCCTGACCACGCGCTTCGACGGCGCGTCGGACGTCATCCAGGATGACGTCAACGGCTACGTGGTGGACTCGCCGGATGACATCCAGGCCCTGTTGAACCGGACGCGAGCCCTGGCCGACGCCGGCATCCGCCGGCGGCTGGCGGAACGCACCCGCGAATGCCTGCCACGCATTTCCATGAGACGCCACGCCGAGGAAATGCTGCAACTGTACGAAAACCTCATTCGAAACGGAGGCCCGACGTGAATCCGGCCTGGATCATACCGGCCATGATAGCGGCAGCGTACCTGTTCGGTTCGGTGCCGTACGGCGTGCTGGTCGGCGCCCTGCACGGCGTCGACGTCACCACCGCCGGGAGCAAGAATATCGGGGCCACCAACGTCGGCCGGCTGCTCGGCCGCAGATGGGGTGTGCTGGTGTTCTTCCTCGACGTGGCCAAGGGGCTTCTGCCCACGCTTCTGGCGGCCCTGGTGCTGGAGAACTACGCCGAGGCGCAACTTCTCTCGCCCCTGGCCGCTCGTCTGTTCACGCTGGCCGTCGCCTTTGCGGCGGTCCTCGGACACAACTACTCGGCGTTTCTGAAGCTCAAAGGCGGCCGCGGCGTGGCCACCACGCTGGGCGTCTGCCTCGGTCTGTACCCGGGGCTCACCGTTCCCGCGCTGGTGGCATTTGCCGTCTGGGCCGTCGTTGTTGCGGTCAGCCGATACGTTTCGCTCGGCTCGATCACCGCCAGCGGCGCATTCCCCCTTCTGGTCATCACATGGTCCTGGATACGTCATTCGGGCCTGCCCAAAGGCGATTGGCCCCTGATCGGGTTCGCCTTGCTTGTGGCGGGGCTGGTCGTCTACCGGCACCGGGCAAACATACAACGGCTGATGGCCGGCACGGAGAACCGGATCGGCAGCCGCTCTCCGGACGGCAGCCTGCGGAGGCCCCCCGCAGACGCCCGGAATCCGGGCTGAGCCCAGAATCCTGGTGCCTTTCAGTCTGAATGGCCGTTTTGCAGTATAACTGAAATCTACGTGGTTCCCGGACGCGGGCCACAAAATGGGGTATGGTCGGTACCTGAGGGTGCCCGGGTCGGCCGGCTTCTGTGAGAAATTCCGGCAACACCTATCCTGAAAACAAGTTACATCTTGTAAACCCCCCGGGAGAACGGATAATCTGGCACTTTGTCTTGCGATGTCCGACCTCACCGGCCGGGCTCGCGTCCATGGCGCGGTCATACAATCTGGCGGGGAAAGAATCGGATCCTTTGGGATGCTTTGTACATGGTGGAGTCAAGCAAGGCGCGTCTGCTCAGCGCTCTGATTTTGCGAAATGCGTGCGGAGAAGGGGCCGATCTGGCCCGTTGGTTTGCCGGCCACGCCCGTGTCCAGGTGGTGGATTCCGTGGAGGATGCCCGCGCGGCGCTGGAGCAGGATCACTTTGATATCGTCGTCAGCAACGCGAGGGACTTCCTGCCTTTGCGATCCGCGCAGTTGAGCCCTCAGGCAACCGCGATTCTCGACACCGTCACGCAGGGCATCTGCGTGGCGGACCTTACCGGCCGGGTCATCTGGGCCAACGCCCGCATGAACGAGTATCCTGGCGAGACGCGAGAAGCCATCTGCCAGTGGGTTCGGGCGACGTTCTCCGGGCTTCGGGACGACACGAAGCACGTGTCGGCGGCCCAGCGGGAGCGGCGCTGGTGGCTGACGACGCCGAACAACCACTACCTCGAGATCACCGCCACCGCGGTGATGGACCTGAACAGCCACGCGACCCACGTCGCAGTGGTCGCGTGGGACGCCACGCAGGCCCGCCGTCTTCAGGAGAAGATCGACACGATTGACCGGGCGGGTCGAGAGCTGGTGCGGCTGGACGCGGAACAGACTTCGCGGCTGAACACGGTGGAACGGCTCAGCCTGCTGGAGCAGAAGATCATCCGCTCCACGCGAGAGCTGATGCACTTTGACAACTTCGCGATCCGCGTGCTGGACCGCAAGACGAACCGGCTGGAGCTGGTGCTCTCCGCGGGAATGCCCCTGGAGGCGCAGAACATCGACGTCTACGCGGAGCCCGAGGCCAACGGGATCAGCGGGTACGTGGCGTCGCGCGGGCGCAGCTATATCTGCCCGGACGTGCAGAAGGACCCGCGGTATCTGGCGGGCATCTCCAACGCGCGCTCCTCGCTGACGGTGCCCCTGCGGCTGCATGACCAGGTGGTCGGCATCTTCAACGTGGAAAGCGACAAGCCCGCGGCGTTCGGCGAGGATGACCGGCAGTTCGCCGAGATCTTCGCCCGGCACGTGGCAGTCGCGCTGCACATTCTGAAGCTGCTGGACACGGAACGCCACCACACCACGGGCAAGCTGGCCGGTGACGTGATGGGAGAGATCACCGGGCCGGTAAACGACATTCTGACCGAGGCGGCCAACCTCATCGAGGATTACATCGGTCACGACGAACTGCGGAAGCGGCTGGGCCGGATCAGCGACAACGCGGTCCGCATCCGGGAGTCGATCAAGCAGGTGGTTTCGCCGCCCCGGGGAATCGTGGGCATGGGCGCGGGCCACGCGAGGGCCTCCGACCCAATCCTCTCGGGCCGGACCATTCTGGTGGTGGACGACGAAGAGGTGATCCGCGACACGGTGCGCGACGTGCTCGCCGGCCAGGGTTGCCGCGTGTCGGTGGCGGAGGATGGAGCGGCTGCCATCGCGATGCTGCAGGAACGCCGGTTTGACCTCGTCCTCAGCGACATCAAGATGCCCAACGCCAGCGGCTACGAAGTGTTCGCCGCCGCCAAGGATGCGGACCCGCAGTGTCGGGTCATCCTGATGACCGGCTTCGGATACGACCCGAACCATTCGATCGNNGTCCTCCTGATGACCGGCTTCGGATACGACCCGAACCATTCGATCGTCCGGGCCCGGCAAGAGGGCCTCTCGGCCGTGCTGTTCAAGCCTTTCAAAGTCGACCAGCTCCTGGCAGAGCTCCGCAACGCGCTGCCGGCGCCGAAGGCGTAACACTCGCCCGCCGACGGCCGCGGCCGCGTGGAACCCGATTCGGATGCGGGTCCGTCATCACCGTGTTTCGCAAAGCAGCGTGATCATGGATGGTGCGATCCTCAAGAGCATGGAACGCTGGCGCGACGCTTTGGCCCGGGCATGGAGCGGGCAGGAACCCCATCCAGACGCAGAATCCCTGCCCTCCGCGGTTCAACGGACGGTCGAGCGGCTCCTCTTTCAGCGCATGTGCGAAGATCGAGGCCTCGAACCGGCGGAGTGGCTGGGAGCCGAACTCCGATCAGAACGCCGGCTCGACGACACCGTACGCGAACTGGCGAATGCAGAGCCGGCACACGCATTCTCCCGCTTGCCGCCGGAGACGCTGGGTCGGGCGTACGAGCACTTCCTCGATCGGCCGCTCCGGGGTGACGGCACCGTCGGCCACGAGCCCGAAAGAAACGCACGCAAAGCCGCAGGCGTCTACTACACGCCCGAAGTGCTGGTCGATCACATCGTCCGCCATACGATCGGTCCGCTCCGGCTGAGCCCCGCGCTGCGCATTCTGGACCCCGCGTGCGGCGGAGGGTTCTTCCTGCTGGCCGCATACCGGCTTCTGCTCAACACAGATCCGGATCGCCAGCGGCCGCCTGTGCCGGATCGGATTGAAATCCTTCGCCGTCACATCCACGGAGTCGACGTTGACCCGCGGGCGGTTGAGGTGACTCGCCGCAGCCTGCTGCTGGAAGCGCTGGACGGCGGCGCCGCCGAACGGCCATCAACCTTGCTGCAGCGTGAAGCAGGCGCGATTCTGGCTCGCAACATCCGCTGCGGCAACGCAATCGTCGGGCCGGACTTCCATGCGGATTCCTCAGCGGTCAATGCCGTTGACTGGCCGGCTGCATTCCCGGATGCGTTTCAGGACGACCCGCCGGGCTTCGACGCCGTGGTGGGGAATCCGCCGTGGGGGCAGAAAGACATCGTCAGGGACGGCGCCATCTGGGCGTACCTGCGAAGGCGGTACCGGTCGCTGGCCGGCATCGCGGACGCCTTTCGGCCGTTCGTCGAGCGGGCAGTGACGCTGGTCCGGCCGGGCGGGGCCTGGGGTATGGTGCTGCCGGACATCGTGCTGCTGAAAGACTACGTGGAAACGCGGCGGTTCCTGCTCGACGAGCTTTCGCTGACGCACGTGGATTGGTGGGGCATGGCGTTTTCGTCGGCCTCGATCGACGTGGCCACGCTCATCGGCCGGCGGAGCCCCGCGCCACCCGGCCACCGCGTGCAGGTCAGTCTTCGGGACCGCGGGGCCGTGGTGCAGTACACGCTGCGGCAGGAGGAATTCCGACTCAACGAGCGGCTGACGTTCAACCTGCACCTCACACCCGAGCGGCGTGACATTCTCGACCACCTCGCGAGCTTTCCCACGCTGGGGCAGGTCTGCGAGATTCATGAAGGCGTACACAGCGGGAACATTCGTTCCGAGCTCTTCGTGGACCGACCGGTGGACGCGAGCTGCCGCCCGTTGCTGTTCGGACGGGACGAGATTGCCCCGTATGAACTGCGGTGGAACGGGAAGTACATCCGCCTGTCGGTGCTGCCGCGTTCCAGAACGCGCGACCGGTACGCGAACGCCGGGCGGCCGGAATGGCACAACCGCGAGAAGGTTCTTGTCCGTCGCACGGGCGACTTCGTACTGGCCGCCGTTGACCGCGAGAAGCGTTACGCCGGCAACAACTTCTTCCTCGTGTTTCCCGTGGCTCCCACCGCGCTCACCCTGGACGGGCTTGCCGCCCTCCTGAACAGCCCGCTGATCACGTGGTTCTTCCGCTGCATCGAGCCGCGGCGGGGCCGTGCCTTCGCGGAGCTGAAAATCAAGCACCTGCGCCGGTTTCCCGTCCCGGCCGGATCAGCCGATCCGGAGCGGGTGCAGCGGTTGAACAACCTTGGCATGCGCCGCGCGAGGCTTGCGCAGGAACATCGGCGGATCCGCGATGAGGTCGCCAGAGCAGCGCTGACCTGCATCATCCGGCAGGCAGACCAGCAGATGAGCCGGATCGTCTTTTCCCTGTTCGGCCTCAGCGACGACCGGCAGCAGCGAATTCTCAGCGAGACGCGCCCGGCGCCGACCCGCCGACGGAACCCCGGATTGACTCCTTGACCGACGGCAAACCTCCATCCGTCCCCACGGCGTGCGTATGGCGGCCCGATGGAAATGCCATGCCGCCCGCTGTACGCTGTGCCTCTGGATCGCCCGGTACGGGGCGACGCGGGTCAGAATGCAATGAGCCGAAAACGCTTTGAGGCGCTGTTCATCGACTACTACGGCACGCTGGCGGACGGCGACCGGCTCGCCGTGGAAACCACCTGCGCGCGGCTGGTGGAGGACTTGGCGCTGCCCATGACGGCAGCCGAGCTGGCGATCCTGTGGGGCCGGCGGTTCTTCCAGGAAATCGAGGTTGCCAACCACGACCGCTTCCTCAACCTGTACGACTGCGAAGCCAAGACGCTCGTGGATACCCTTGGCCTGCTGGGGATCC
>MTKZ01060330.1_pt1 | contig 12042 bp, 10 predicted proteins | sample 1042781 | NCBI WGS metagenome assembly MTKZ01 (sample SAMN06212207, study PRJNA360539) | anaerobic digester metagenome | biome: Wastewater treatment plant; material: sludge; isolation source: anaerobic digester fed with sludge from wastewater treatment plant | place: Denmark: WWTP Viborg ...
GTCCTGGCTGCGAGGGCTGTGCAGGATCTCGCGGATGCGCAGAACCCGCCGGTCCCCCGCCGCGGCGCGGCGCTCTATGGTGGCCCGCGGCGCGCCGACGAACGCGAACTCGGCCGCCACGAAGAGGCCGTTCAGGAGCACCAGCCCGGCGATGATGAGGAGGGGGGCGACGACGCTCATCGGTGCTCCTGCCGCCGGCCGACGCGAAGGGCGGGGAGGCGGCGGCGGCGCTGCGGTCTGGCCTCGCCGCCGCCCTTGAACTCGTCCCCGAACTCGCCGAAGACCTCCTCGAGGATGTCCTCGAGGGTGACGAGGCCGACCATTCGGCCCTGCTCGTCGGTGACCACCGCCTGCTGGCTGCGACCTTCTCTCAGGATGGTGAGCACCTTGTCTGCGGTGGTCGTCGCGGCCACCTCGACGACCGGCTGCAGGAGGTCATCGATTACGGTCTGTCCCGTCAGGCCTCTGGCCACGGTCAGCGCCACCGTTTTGGTCTGGAGCACGCCGATGACGGTGCCACGGTCACCCCGGTAGACGGGCAGCCGCGAGTACGGGCTGGCCGCCACCTGGGCGGCGATCGTGGCGAAGGGCTGGTCGGCGTGGATCGCCGAGACCTTGGCGGCCGGCACCATCACGGTGCTCACCGGATACATGCTGAGCCGCAGGGCCTGGTGCAGGCGACGCTGCTCGTCGGGCTCCAGGAGCCCGCCGTCGCGACTCTCCACGATGAGCAGGTCGATCTCCTCCGGCGAGTGGATGTGACGGTGCGAGACCTGGGGCGCGCGCAACAGCCGGAGCAGCAGGATGCCGCTGCCGTTGAGCAGCCAGATGAACGGCGCGAACACGCGGAGCGAGGCGCGCATGGGCTTGACCGTGAACATGAGCGCCCGGGTGGGGAACTGCAGTGCCAAGGACTTCGGAAGAAGCTCCCCCAGGATGACCTGCAGGGCGGTGAGGGCGAGGAGTACGACCAGGGCTGAGACGCCCTGGGCGGCGGCCTCGCCCCAGCCGCCCAGGCGCTCGAGCGCCGGCGCCAGGTCGCGAGCGAGGGTAGCCTGGCCGAAGGCGCCCAACACCAGGCTCGAGAAGAGGATGCCGATCTGGCAGGCGGCGACATAGCGATCGAGCCTCGCGCCGTCCTCTACGATGGGCAGGACCCACGCGGCCCGCCCGTCGCCGTCCTGGGCGAGCATGCGGATGCGGCTTCGCCGCGTGCCGACGGCGGCGAATTCGGCCGCCACGTAGAGGGCGTTGACGGCGATGAGCAGCGCGACGATGGACCAGGTGACCGGGTTCATCGTGTCACAGCGCCCGGTCGCGTACTGCGTCGTCGATCCGGCAGGGGCGGTCGCGGGAGCTGGTCAAGTGAGGGTCTGCGTGCATGGATGTCCCAGAATGATACCCAATCGCCGCCGCGCCTCGTCGGAAGGGCGGCGTGGGATGTGAGGATGAGTGTCCCGCATCGGAGCAGGGAATACATGAGCAATCAACTCTACGGTCGCGGCGCCCCGATCGTAGGCGACATCTCGGTGGCGCGACCGGTCACACGAGAGGACGACGACCATGACCGCCCTCACCGCCCCCAAGACCTACGAGTGTTCCCTCTGCGGCGCGGCCCTCAAGTCGCAGAGGGACCTCGACAACCACATGTGCCTGCTGCACGATGACTGCGCCGGCGCCCGCCTCGGTACGCCGATCACGTTCCGCTGTGCTACCTGCGGCGAGGCGTTCACCGTGCGCAGCGACCTGTACGCGCACCTCCTGCGGCGCGGCCACGGCCACCCTGCTGAGTGGGACAAGGCACGGCCGCCGGGGACGCCCCGGCAACACGGCCGGTCCCGCAGGCGGCGCGGGTAAGCCGCGGCGCTCGGCCCGCGGCGCCGACCAGTGCCTCCACCTCAGGGTCTCCGCGCGGCCGCGAGGCGCTGGGCCTCCTCGCAGGTGCCGTCGTCACGCATGCCCGACACCGACGTGTCCCGGTCGTGCTGCTAGACTCGGATCGGACCTGCGACGACACCTCAGGAGGCTCGGACATGGGCGACTCGGCTGGCAACGCTGCGTACACGGCGGCGCATATCGACGATATTCCGTTCGAGCCCGGCGGATCCCCGGACACGGAATGGAAGCCCCTGCGCCGCTTCTTCGGCATCGACTCGTTCGGGACCAACCTCGCCCGCGCCACGCGGGCGGGCGACACGCTCACCCACGACCATGATGAGGCCGACACCGGTCACGAGGAGCTCTTCCTGATCGTCTCTGGCCACGCCACCTATCGTGTGGGAGGCGCGGAGGTGGACGCCCCGGCCGGCACGTTTCTTCACGTGTCCGACCCCGCCGTCGTTCGTGGCGCAGTGGCGTGCGAGGCCGGCACCACCATGCTCGTGATCGGCGTCGCGCCCGGCCGAGCGTTCACGCCATCCGGCTGGGACACGGGGCCCTTGCCTGTCTGACGCCACGCGGGGTACCCCGCCACCGGACGTCCGTCGGGCTCGGCGTGTAGCGGTACAGCCCGCCGTGCCTGATAATGCGCGCACGCTCGACGCGCTCTGCGACGGCGTGCCAAACGAGACCAGCAGGCAGGAAGGGATCCGTCATGGCCGAGTATTCGATGAGCCCCAGCGGCGAGAAGGTCCCGCTCCCCGAGAAGGAGGACTACCCGGCCGAGTTCCGTCGCCTGGAGAGCCTGGCCGCCCAGGCTCGCCGGGACGGCAGAGAGGTCGTGGTCGTCATGGGACTGGGGTTCGTGGGCGCGGTGATGGCCGCGATCGTCGCGGATTCCACCGACGATCAGGGCCGGCCGACCAAGTTCGTGATCGGTTGCCAGCGGCCCAGTCCCCGCAGCTTTTGGAAGATCGGCCTGCTCAACCGGGGTATCTCGCCGGTCAAGGCGGAGGATCCCGAGGTCGATCGGCTCATCGAGCGCTGCGTCATGGAGAAGAAGACGCTCACCGCCACCTACGACAGCGACTGCCTGAAGCTCGCCGACTGCGTGGTCGTGGACGTGCAGTGCGACTACCCCAAGCAGGAGCTCGGCAACATGCGGAGCGGTGAGGCCGACATGGCCGCGCTGGAGGCGACCCTGAGGACGATCGGCGAGCGGATCCCCGAGGACTGCCTGGTGCTGATCGAGACGACGGTCGCCCCCGGCACGACCGAGTTCGTCGCCTGGCCGATCCTCAAGAAGGCGTTCGCCGCCCGCGCCCTGCGTGGCCTGCCTCTGCTCGCCCACAGTTTCGAGCGGGTGATGCCGGGCCGTGAGTACGTCGCCAGCATCCGCGACTTCTGGCGGGTGTGCAGCGGCTGCACGGACGATGCCCGGGCGCGGGTCGAGGAGTTCCTGCGGAGCGTGCTCAACACCGGGGAGTACGAGCTCACCGTGATGGATCGGCCGATCGAGTCGGAGACCACCAAGATCGTGGAGAACTCCTATCGCGCGACCATCCTCGCCTTTCTCGATGAGTGGAGCCTCTTCGCCGAGCGTAACGGAGTCGATCTCCCCAAGGTGGTCGCGGCCATCAAGATGCGGCCCACCCACGACAACATGATCTTCCCCGGACCCGGCATCGGCGGTTACTGCCTGCCCAAGGACGGGGGTCTGGGCTACTGGGCGTACAAACACATCCTGGGGTTCGAGGACGGCGACCAGGTGTTCCGGATCACTCCCGCCGCCATCGACATCAACGACACGCGGGCCCTGCACGTGGCCACGCTGACCCGCGATGCGCTCCGGGACCTGGGGCGGTCGGTCGCCGGCGCAGAGGTGCTGATCTGTGGCGCCAGCTACCGTCAGGACGTGGGCGACACACGCTACAGCGGTTCCGAGATCGTCGTCCGCAAGCTCACGGAGATGGGCGCCGAGCTGCGCGTCCACGACCCCTACGTAGATCACTGGTACGAGTTCGAGAAGCAGGGTTCGTACCCCGCTCCGGGACACTCGTGGTCGCGGTTCTTCCGCAACCAGGATCAGCTGACGGCCCTGCGCGTGCACAAGGAGCTGCCGGCTGCCATGCGGGGCATCGAGGCGCTGATCCTGGCGGTGCCGCACGAGCAGTATCTCGCGCTGCCGCCTGACGACGTCGTGGCCTGGGCGGGCAAGAGCATCGCCGTCGTCGACTGCTTCGCGATCCTGAGCGACGACCAGATACGCCGCTACTTCGAGCTCGGCTGTGAGGTCAAGGGCCTCGGGCGCGGGCACGTCCAGCGCCTCAGGGAAGAGGTGCGGTCCGCCGCGAAGCGGCACATNNGGCCTCAGGGGGCGGCTGCGACCGGGACCGAGGAGGCCTCCGCCTGCCGCGCCGCGTGAGGCTCCCGAACGAGCGTCCAGCTGACCACGGCGACCGCCGACACCGCCGCCATCAGGATGAACGACGGGCGATAGGAGCCCGATCGGTCGATCAGGTAGCCGAACAGCGGCGGTCCCACCATGATGCCGATGTTGGTCATGGCCGAGCAGAACCCCGCCGCCAATCCCGCACGGTGGGCGCCGCCGATCTCGCCGGCCACCGTGGCGTACAGCCCGGCCCAGCCGATGGCGGCGACGCCGAACACGAGCAGCGCCGCCCACATGGTCGCCCCGGACAGGTCGTAGGTGAAGACGGAGAGTGCGACGCAGACCGCCAGGGAGCCCAGGGCCAGGATCATCAGCATGGGCTTGCGACGGCCGCGAAAGACCCGGTCGCTGATGAGACCCACGATCGGCTTGCCGAAGGCGCCGGCCGCCTCGCACACCGCCAGCATGCCCCCGGCGGCCACTACGGTTCAGCCGAGTCCCTCGTGCAGGTAGAGGACCATGTACGCGAGGGCGGAGAACTCCACGACGCCCAGCGAGAGGCCGCCCGCCGCGAGCAGCCAGATGTCGCGGATGCGGAAGAGGCTGCGCACCCCGTGCCAGTGGGAGTGACCGGGCACGGCGTCGCCAACGTCGGCCGCCTCCGCCATCACCTCGAGCTGCTCGCACTCCTCGTCGCAGGGCTCGTCGGCAAGCCCGAGTCCGCGCGCCGCGCGCGGCTCGCGGTACAGGGCGAAGGCGACCGCACCGACGGCCAGCGCCAGGAGCCCCACCAGCAGGAAGCCGTACTGCCAGCCCCAGCTCATGGCCACGGTGGGCAGGATCGCCGCACCGGCGATGCCGCTCACATTGATCGCCGACTGGTTGATGCCGATCGCCGTGGCCCGCTCGCGCACGGGGAACCAAGCCACGAGCGCCTTGACCGCCGAGGGGTAGATGCAGCCGCAACCGAAACCGGAGAGAGCCAGCAGGAGGAGCAGCACTGGGTACGAGGGTGCCAGGAACATCAGGCCGACGCACAGGCCGGCCACCACGGTGCCGGTGACCAGCACGCGCTTGACGCCCAGGCGGTCCACGATGAGCCCTGCGACGATCATGGAAGGAGCGTAGGTGACGGCCGTCGCGCTCGTCAGAGAGCCGACTTGGGCAGCGCTCAGGTCGAAGGACTCCTTGAGGAACGGAGCGAGCGGTCCCACGCTGAGCCGCGACAGGTACACGATCAGGTACGAGGCCCAGACGGCGGCGAGGATCACGAAGCGGTAGGAGAGCTTTTCCGGCGCGATCGCGGCGTGATCGTCCACGTCCACGTCCTTTCTGCCACGCAGCGTAGGGAGGCCTCGGGCCTGCCTACCCGTATCCGGCGCGGCAAGGCAGCCGCGGCTGCTCGATTGACGGGAGGGGCGACGGCCGGGCGCCGGCGGCGCCGCGCGCATCGCCCGTCGGCAGCTGCGGCATGCCGCGAGAGGGTCTGTCGATGGCGCGGCAGCGTGCCCGGCGTGCGGGACGGTGCGGCGTGGCGCTCGACTGTGCACCGTCCTGGACGCCGGTGATGATAGCGGGGCGGGCNNAGCGGGGCGGGCGACCACTTCGCTCTTGCGGGCGCCGCGCGGGTGTACAAAACCATGGGTCGCGGCATGGCCAAGGCGGCGGGCCGTCGCCGGCGTCCCCGGTCCGATCGATGGGAGGGAGCGGCCGCACGTGGGTAGAACGGGGCCGACGGCCGCGCCAGGCACTCTGGCGGCCCGATCGGTCCACCAGATCCGCACAAGGAGACATGGCCTGACGTGCAAGGACGCCGGGGCGGAGTGTCGTCGCCTCGCGAGGGAGCATCAGTGACGCAAGAGAGTGCAGCGAAGCGCCTCGACCGGCGGGTCGACGAGGCGACCGACCACGTGCTGGGCCCTCCCGACGCCGAGATGACGCTGCTCGAGTACGGCAGCTACGCGTGCCCGCCCTGCGAGACGGCCAACGAGCTCATCATCCGCGTCCGCGAGGAGTTCGGCGACCGGCTGCGCTACGTCTATCGCCACCGGCCGGTCTCCGGCAGCGCCGTCGCCCGGCGAGCCGCGGAGCTCGTGGAGCGCATCGACGACCCGGACGTGTTCTGGGACACGCACGTGTCCCTCATGGAGCGGTCGCGGACGCTCACCGAGGAGGATCTGCAGGCCTTGGAGGAGGAACTCGGTCTGGGCGCCGACGAGTCAGAGGGCGCCCACGCGGCGACGCAGCGCGCGCGGGCACGGGTCGACGCCGACGTGGCGAGCGCCCAGGCGAGCGGCGCCCGGGTCTCCCCGACCTTCTTCATCAACGGGCGGCGCTACGAGGGCCTCTGGGAGGAGAGCGCGCTCACGGATGCGCTGCTGGGGTCGCTCGGCCACCGCGTGCGCTCGGCCGCGCTCGACTTCGCGCGTTGGGCGCCGTCCGCCGGACTGCTCCTTCTCTTCACGACCATCCTGGCCATCGTGCTCACGAACTCCGCCTTGGGTGACTGGTTCGCCTCGATCTGGCAAACGGAGATCGGGATCGGCGTCGGTGGCGCCGAGCTCCGCATGTCGCTGCTGCGTTGGGTCAACGACGGGTTGCTCACCATCTTCTTCCTCGTCGTGGGGCTGGAGATCAAGCGCGAGTTCACCATCGGCCACCTCTCCAGTCGCCGCTCCGCGGCGCTGCCCGTGGCGGCCGCAGCAGGAGGCATGATCGTGCCCGCGCTCCTCTACATGCTGGTCATCCCGAACGGCGCCTGGGCGGACGGCTGGGGGGTGCCGATGGCGACCGACACGGCGTTCGCCGTCGCCCTCATCGTGATGATGGGCAGCCGTGTGCCCGTCGCCCTGCGCGTGTTCCTCACGGCAGCCGCCATCGTCGACGACATCGGCGCCATCACCGTCGTCGCGGTCTTCTACTCGCACGGTCTGGATGCGGGGTACCTGCTGGGGGCCGCGGCCTGTGTGGTCGGCCTCGCCGTGCTGGCCCGGCTCAGTGTCTATCGCGTGTGGCCGTACGCGGTGCTGGGCCTGGCGCTGTGGGTGCTGCTGGAGAGCGGAGGGCTGCACGCCACGCTGGCCGGTGTGATCCTCGCGCTGTTCATCCCCACGCGACCGCCCGCCAACCTCCGTGCGATGCTGGCCCAGTACAGCAGCATCATCACCGCGGAGGCGCGTCGCAGCCGGGCCCTCACGCACGGGCCGTCGGAGCCGGCCATCCGCGCCCTGGACGCCATCCACGACCGGCTCGAGTCGCCGGCCGACGGCATGCTTCGCATCGTCTCGGTCCGCTCCAGCTACATCGTGCTGCCCGTCTTCGCGCTGGCCAACGCGGGCGTCGTGATCAGTCTCGACGCTCTCGACGGACGCGGGTGGCTGGTCGCCGCCGTCATGCTCGGCCTGGTGGTGGGGAAGCCCGTCGGGCTGCTGGGTTTCTCCGCCTTGGCGGTGCGCCTCCACGTGGCCGACAAGCCCGACGAGTACTCGTGGCGGCAGGTCGCCGGCGCCGGCGCCCTGGCGGGCATCGGCTTCACCATGTCGCTGTTCATCGCGGGCCAGGCGTTTCCCGAGGCCGGCGATTACTCGGCCGCGAAAATCGCGATCTTCGCGGCGTCGTTCGTCTCCGCGGTGATCGGCATCATCCTGCTCTGGTCCGCCGGCCGGGAGCAGACCGACACCGCCTGACCGCTCGACGGGAGGCGGCGCGCGGTGGCGGGACTCAGCGCGCGGTGCGCGGCGTGGCGCGGACCCGCGTGCCGCGAGCGTCAGGCGCGCAGGAACGCGAGCACGTCGCGTCTGAAGCGCCGCCCGGCCGCCGGGTGGCCCATGCCCTCGTACAAGATGAGCTCTGCCCTGGGTATGCCGGCGGCCGTCGTGCGGAAGAGTCCGGGAGTGTAGAAGGGGTCGTCGGCGCCGGCCACGACGAGTGTAGGCGCCGCGATCTCTCCCAGGCGGTCCTTGAAGTCGTGCCGGTCCTCGGCCTCCACCGTCACCACCAGATCGCCGGCACCCTCAGGCGCGCCGCGCGCCATCAGGCGGGAGCCGATGGCGACGACGGGGGTCGCGAGCGCCCGTGTTGCGACGCGGGGCGGAAGCACCGCCCCGATCATGAGCGCGGAAGCCTCGCGCCATCGCCCCTCCTGCGCCAGGCAGGCGGTCTCGAGCTGCAGGAGCTTGGCGCGGTCACTCAGCGCGTACGCACTGGAGTGCAACACCAGGCGACGGAGCAGCTCCGGGTGATCGGCGGCGAAGTGCTGGGCGATCGACCCGCCCGTGGAGACACCGATCACATCCAGCGGCCCGCCGAATTCCCGCACGATGACGGACGCGTACTCGTCGGCCATGTCCTTAAGGCTGAAGCCGCGCGGCAGCCCGGGTCTGCGCAGCAGGGTGTAGACGGTGTAGTCGTCTCCCAGGAAGCGGTACATGCGCGACATCGCGGCCTGGGGCTTGTTCTCGAAGAGCAGCCCCTGGAACACGACGAGGGTGCGGGGACCGCGGCCGCGCCGGTCGTAGGGGATGCCGCCCGCGAAGTGCCCGGCGGCCGGTCCCGAGCGCGTCATCCCCTCTTGCCGGCCTCGTCCCTGGCCGGCCCTGGCGGCCGGGGGACAAGCACCGGCGTGCGCGCCTTGTAGGCCTCGTAGTCCGCTTGGCCGCCCCAAGTCATGTCGGCGCGCTTCTCCAGCAGAGGGACGCCGCTGACGCGCGTCAGGAGCAGGACGACGAACAGCGGGGAGATGAGCGTGACCCACTGCCAGCCCTGGAGCACGGGCACGGCGATGACGGCGACGCCCACCCACAGCACGATCTCTCCGAAGTAGTTGGGGTGACGCGACCACGCCCAGAGACCGGTGGTGATGAACCGGCCCTTGTTGGCGGGATGCGCGCGGAACCTGGACTTCTGCAGGTCGGCCGCGGCTTCCATGGCGAATCCCGCCACCCAGATGAGCAGCCCGAGGACGGCCAGGACGTCCAGGTCCTTGCGCGCCGTGGTGGTGATGGCGGCCAGGGCCGCGGACAGCGTGAGGCTCACCCACAAGCCCTGCAGCGTCCAGGTCATGAGCAGGCGCAGGAACGAGGTCTTGATGGCGTCGAAGCGTTCGTCCTTGCCGGATCGCATGACGCGACGGAAGAGGAACGAGGCCAGTCGAGCTGCCCAGATCACGACCAGCACCAGCAGCAGCGCCGACCGGGCGTCGAGCGCGGGCGCCAAAAGCACCGCCAGCGACGTCACGGAGACGTAGGTGATGCCGCCCGTGAGGTCGTAGAAGCGTTCCGATCGAAGCAGGTAGGACGGGACGAACATCACCCACTGGATGGCGAACGCAACGGCTACGCACAAGGCGAAGACAGGGACGCCGCCGGCGGTGCCGCCGCCCTGACTCCCCGCGACCGCGACCGCGGCGCCGACCAGCACGGCGACGACGATGGTGATCACGGCGGTGCGTTCTGCCTTCTGCATGGTGGTGCGTCAGCGCTCCCGTCGTTGGCTTCCGGCGTCATCGATGGAAGAGCATACACGCGACGGCACGGCGCGTCGTGGCGCCTCGTGGCCCCTCCCAGCATCCAGGTCTCTGCGGGCAGGTCAGGCCGCCTCGACCTCGCTGTGCGACTCGGCGGGCTCCGCGTGCTCGGCCCGCCGCGCCTTGCCCNNACTTGCCCAGCAGCGGCATGCCGGCGGCCTGCACGATCCCGCCGATCAGCCATGCGAACGGGATCGAGACGGCCCGCGACAGGTACCCCAGGCCGACCTGGCCGGCGGTCATGCCGCCGTCGCCGAACAGCGCGTCGAGCGAGATGATGGTCGCGCGCTCCTTCGACGGGATCCGCGAGTTCAGCCATCCCTGTTTGACCGGAGTCGAGATGCCGAAGGCCACCGTCGAGACCAGGTACAGGGGCACGGCCACCCAGAACTGCTGTACGAGTGCCGCACCCACGATCGCCACCGTCGAGACCGCCGTGCACCACATCAGGATGAGTCCGCGGTCCGGGACCCTGGCGGTGACGCGGCCCACGAGTGAGTTGCCGAGGATCTGCGTGAGCCCGACCAGCGCCACGATCACGCCGGTCACCCACACGAGATCCCGCCCCAGCAGGTCCAGGAAGTACTTCTGCCACGAATAGAAGCCGTAGATGAAGAAGACGCCCTGGACGAGGCTCGCGAGCATGATGAAGCGCACCACACGGTCGCGAAGGCCATACGTGATGCCGGCNNCGCCGGGTCTCGCGGCCGAAGCTGACGAGGGTGAGCGGCCGGCCATCGAACCCGAGATCGCGCATCACCAGCAGACCCAGGAGGAACGCCGGGACCAGGATCGCCGCGCGCGCCGCGTAGGGGATCCAGAGCTCGATCTGACCCAGGAAGCCGCCGGCCGTCGTGCCGATCAGCATGAAGACGCCGAAGACCATGCCGTAGCGGGCGAAGACCGGCTCCAGCTTGCCGGGGTAGCCGACCTCCTTCAGAGCGTCCACCATCCACGCGTCCACGGCACCGGTGTAGAAGGTGTAGCCCAGCCCAAGCAGCACCGATGCCAGGGCGAAGGGACCGACCCCCGCGCCGATGAGCCCGAACCACATGTAGAGGAGGGTGGACACGAGGATGATCGCCACGGCCAGCAGGTAGGAAGCGCGACGCCCCATGGTGTCCGCGATCACGCCCGTGGGCACCTCGAAGAACATCTGCGCCACGGTGTACGCCGCGTTGATCAGCATCACCTGGAAGATGTCCAGTCCGACTGACAGCAGGAAGAGGGTGTTGATGCCCCAGATGAGCGATTGCGCCAGCGTGGTGCTGGCGGCGATGCCGAGATACGTGCGGATGATCTGGCGCGCGGTCATGCTGGCATGTTCCCGCGCGCTCGCGAGTCCTAGCCGTGAGGCGTGTCCCGGCCGCTGTCCCGGCGTCGATCGCCGCGCTGCCGCGCCGCGCACCGGCCGCGCAGCCACTGGGCGGACCGCCTCCCGGGGCCGAGGCGCAGCCAAAGGGCGGCGGCGGTGAACGGGCATTCCGCCGCCCCCGTCAGGATCACGTACGCCGCCTGCAGCGGCACCCCGTCCGGTCGCCACCCGCGCACCCAGTCCGCATCGCTCACCATGTCGAGGCAGCGGATGCCGGGATCCTCGCAGCAGCGTTCCACTGTCTTCTCCACGAGCAGGTGCCCCGGCGAGACCCTGTCGAACTCCTCGTCACGGCCGATCTTCAGGCCCGAGTACACGCCGCCCGTGCGAGTCGCGAACAGGGAGGCCAGACACCGCTCTCCGGCGCGAAGCGAGCTTATCTCGCAGTAGTCGGTCGCTTCGCGCAGGTCCCGGGCCATGGCCTCGAACACGGCGCGCTGCGCGCTCAGGTTCCGCAGCGCGGACCTGGTCCCGCGCTCCCCCTTCCAGCCCGAGGCCTCGACCTCGAGGAAGGTCCGGAGCTCATCCTCGATGTCGGCTGGGTCCGAGGCGAATACGTACTGCACGTCACCCAGCTTGGCCAGCCTGTTGCGTGCGGTGTTCAGGTTGTGGCGGAAGTGGCCCGGCAGCGACGCCCTCACCTCGCCGAAGGGGCGCGCGCAGTCCAGGATCCAGACGGTCTCCCTGGGCTCCACGCGGTACCTCAGGCGTGGCAGGTCGCGCAGCCCCGCCCACATCGCCGAGGACGCCGGCGCGGGACCGAGCAGCAGGAGCCGCCGCCCCTCGTGGCGGCGCCGGAGATAGGCCACGAGGGTGGGGACGAGGGCCCGCGCGGATCCGTCGTCGGGGCAGAGTGCGCTGGCCTGACGGCTG
>MTKZ01037643.1_pt1 | contig 12037 bp, 7 predicted proteins | sample 1042781 | NCBI WGS metagenome assembly MTKZ01 (sample SAMN06212207, study PRJNA360539) | anaerobic digester metagenome | biome: Wastewater treatment plant; material: sludge; isolation source: anaerobic digester fed with sludge from wastewater treatment plant | place: Denmark: WWTP Viborg ...
CCGAATGTCTGAGTTGGAGCTCTTGATCAGGAGGTCCAGCAGTTTTTCGCGGGTGAGGCCGGTTTTGCTCAGTTCCTGGAGCTCTTTGACGGCCTCTTGTGTTTCGGCTGCTTCCAACGCGGCGGTTTTACCGAGCGTGGAATGTTCAATGAGAGCCTTCTGGAGGGCGTTCAGGGCTGCCAGGCTCTCCTGGTCGCCAGCTGCAGCGGATGCCTGTGCCAGGGAGCTGAGGAGCATAAAGAATTCTTCATCAATTTTCTCGTCATTTTGTTGAATCATCTCAGGTAAGCCTTCAGCGCTGGCGCCAAGCAATTGCTGCAAGAGATGAAGTTTTTCCTGTTGGGCTTTTATCATCTCAGGGGNNCTTCGAGGATCGTTTCGAACAGGCGCTGTTGTGTCAGCATCGTCTGCGGACGGAAAAGGTAAGACTTGCGCTTTTCGGGAGGAAGGTCATCCATGGCTTTTTTGATCATCGGACCAAGGATGCGCTCCTGCTCATTGATTGGGGTGTGCAGATCCGGCGGGAAGAAGGTCAGAAGCAGTTCTTTGTCGGGATCGTGGTAGACAATCGGGGTAGGATAGACGCCCTGAGCACCACAGATCGGGCACTTGAAGTAATTGGCGGATCCCGAGAGCAGCTTTTGCTTGGCTTCAGGATCGGTATTGGTATCGAAGAGCCGGGTCAGTTCAATGGTTATTGGCTGATGGCATTGGGGACATGGAACAATTGTTTTTGCCATAATTTCTCGTTTCTGTAAATTATTCAGGCGTGTATTATAACATTTACCTCGGGCAATTTTCTTCGATGTGCATTGCCTCAATATTAATGTAACTTTACGAAAGAACGATGGCTCATAAAGAATGTTACTCTAAGGCGGAAAATGAGGCCGCAGAGAGGTAGCAAATGATGAGTCATCTAAGTAAAAGCCTTTCCCTGTTATTTGCAATAATTGCAATATTTGCAGTGTTTTTTGATAGCGCAGAAGGGCTGTTTGATTGCAAATACCCGTTATTAATGTGCTTTTTTGCAAATAGAATCACGTGGGTGCATAATAGCACAATTGTTCTATTCATGCAAATCTTTTCGCTGAGGAAAAATGCATTAATGCTTGTTCTTAAATGATCTTCTGACCGTTAGGTCTCTTTTTTTTCTGACCAAGTAGTAATGGAGACCTTTCCACACGCACTTCGTGCTGGAATCTTCGACGGTCAAATCGTGTGCTCGGTCTGCCCACGCCTGGCTCCGCCGGCGGGGTACTTCGTAAGACCGGCACGATCGATGCAAGACCGGCACAATCACGTGAGGGGAAGCCCGTGCCGTCGTTGAATCTCCACCTGCTATCGTAGGGGCTTGGCATGCCAAGCCCGTTTTTCCCCCAGGGGAAGCCCAAGTCATTGCCCTCCCTCGAGGGAGGGTCCGTCGAAGATCCCAGCCTCGACGAGGTGTGTGGATGAAGCGGGGGAGTGTGATAAATTTTCTTTTGTAGGCCGGACTCTTCTGCCTGCCCTGCGGCTCTTATCTCCAGGGTAGAATCCGGCTCGTGATTACTTCAGGACTATTGCCGGATTGAACTACGCAATCCGGCCTACGAACTACTGCAAAGACCCTCTTCAGTCTCCTGTCCGCTGCGCGGCAGGATCCAGCTTCCCCCTGGGGAAGCCCGTGCCATCGTTGAATCTCCACCTGCTATCGTAGGGGCTTGGCATGCCAAGCCCGCATCTCCTCCCTGGGCACCACTCTGCCTGCAAGATAGGTTGATGTGGCATGNNAGCCCGTGTTTCTCTCCCCCTATTAATAGGTCTTTTGAAAAAAATCCTTCCCAAGTAACCAAATGTACTTATCTATTTCTTTCAGATTATAGGCTTCCAAGCCGTAGAAAGAACGAAACGCTAACAAAATAATCTTAAAACGTTCGTAGTTCTTGAGATCTGAATCAGAAAAAATGAAAAACTCGTCTCTTCTCGCGTAGTAACGCATTACAGTTTGGACATAGCTGTCATACATCGGGTAGTCCAGCGGTTGATGATGGCTGCAATACTTCGTGGCGAAAGAGTAATAATTTCTGTTGGTGCTGCTACCTTTCTGGATATCCCCTACCAAGCTCACATCACCGGCCTTGAGCCTCTCATCGATATCGAGAGCAACAATATGCTTTGCCATCGGAAACACTTTAAAGATATGGGTGCTGTAAAAGTCGTTGAGGGCTGAAACTTTTAGAAGAACATCCGAAATGACCTTGTTCTCAGGACACAACTCAAAGAAGAGTTTATCCAGCGCATCTTCCTGGAGACGATATTCTTCCAGCGAATCCCATCGTTCAAGATACTGCTCCACCTGTTCAACGCATGGATCAGGAAGATGCTGCTTCATTTTGCGCGGCTTGTGTCTCGCCATAGCTTCTGATTTTGAGGTTACTATTGCAATATCAATGGCTGACTCACTGGCAAGGAATTTTCTAAACCGACGCAGATGTGCCATGTAGCTGTTTACATTTGTATCTGCATCACCCTTTGAGTATTGTTTAAGCGTTTTGAGAAGAATGTCTTTTCCGAGACCCTCAAAGTCAGGTGAATAGATGACGCTCCAAAAAACATCCTTTCCTCGCTTTTTCCAGAGATAAAAGGCGTCGCTTTTTGAAGTGTTTATCGTATTCTTTGTTAGTCCTTGCGTATTCAAGTAGGCAATATACGCCGCGCGGACTTCCTCAAGCGAATGGGACATCATTTCATGCTTGGTTTTCATCTTTAGTTAATCACTTGGTCTAGGTAAAGTTAAATTATTCTTCCGCTTGCGGGATCAAAACCCAAATCCTTTTCAATGGGAGTTCAGTTTGAATGTCTTCAGGAAGGTTGTCATAATTTTCCTGGATCATTTGCACCAGGTCATTGGCATCCCACAATCGAATTTTGAAATATTGCCGGGCGGCTTCTTTCTCAACCTGACCCTGAAACCCTCCCCATGCAACAATTAATCCTGACTCAGCACTGAAGGCATCCATAACACCATTTAATTCGCGAAATGTCTTGACATTCACCGGGGAATCACCCGATTTCACCTGAACAACCAATCTGGGAGATTCAAACCCCAAAGGACCTTTACCCGCAATAATATCGATACCACCATCCGGACCTTCAGGGGAAATGCGCAATTTGTATCCCTGCGCCTGGAGAACTGCGGCGGTGAGGTGAGCCAGTTTGTGGCCTTTGAACGCCTGTGTTATTGTGTCGGTAATTTGGTCGCGAGCAAGCTGCTCCAGATTCACTGATTCTTCAGCTTCACTATCTGAATCTGGAACAGGTTTAACTGCTGCTGTTGGCTTACCGCTGAGAAGGGCTTTGAAGCGGTTCTCAGCATCATTTTTGCTAATACTGCAAACTGTATTTGCAGCCCCTAACGCATAAAGTAGATCCTGGTCAATCTGGTTCCTGGGAATTTCGAATTTCCAATGAACTGGGCGGGTATGTTTGAACCCGATTGGGTTTGCTGGCTCATATTTATAATCACCAGCAACATATCCGAATTTGATAATTGCCCTGTGTTTTAACGGCATTGCAACCAGGTCGCCAACTTGCATTCTTTTTGAAAACGCCCAAAGCTGAGCTTCCCAATTGGAAAGGGCTCTTTTCTTCTCATCCGGATATGTGTAGGCTAAAAGATCAGTTAACTCCGAACGATCCTCAAGTTTCGATAAATCTGGAATTTCTTCCCAACCAATCACTGCCAGATTCTTCTCAATTGCGAACTGCTCCCGCTCCCCATATTTCCCTGCACGAACCAGCCAAAGTGTCATTTTGCCTCCTTAGTAATTTTGTGAAAAACAAAAAAGTAATTCAATTACTCCTGCGATCCGAGTTAATTCGCATAAAAACTCTAAATATCACACAAATGCGCCAGCTTTGGGTAGCGTCGTGCATACCAGGTTTCTACTTCCTTGATATCGTCAGCATTCAAACCATATAATGCGTAAACCAATCGGTCTATTTCTTTTTGTTCATTAGACAAGTAATCATAGCGTGGTTCTATCTTTTGCTTTTTTACGATTTGCTTAACTAAATTAATAATTTCAAGGGAATCAATTGAAATCATCGGTAATTCTTTATTTTCATCCACTTGGAAATTTACCGTATGATCTATAAATGTTTTTCCAAGATATTTAGTAATTTTGCAGGCAAAATTTCCCAGGATCATGTAAGCATTTTTATTTGAGAATACTGAAGATCCTCCAACATCAAATACGCCAATTGAATTAAATCGCAAGTTTGGGGCATACTGACCCGTATAGGATAATGTAAGTCCTTCCCTGAAGTAATACTCCACGTTCCGAAATACAGCGGCGATCGTCTCTCGGTTTGTTCCATCGCGTTGACCTATTGACAAGGTTCTCATTCGGTTTATTGCCCAAGTACTCCAATCGATGAAATAATTGGTGGGAACATAATAATTCGGCAGCCAACCAGTATCGGTGTCACTCTCGCCGCCCTTATCGTAGGGTACTATATATCTGCCTTCAAACCAACGGTCTGGGTCAAAACTTTCTTCGGCTTTACTCTTGTGAATCCCAAATTCGATCACCATCAAGCGACGTTCTTCATTCGTGGCTATTTCCAGCAAATCTTCTTCTGTCAACAAGAAATCTTTATAGTCATTAATGTCGCGGTAAGATCCTCTCGCTTGTGGATTTTGAAATAGATAAGCCTCGTTTTCACCTGTTTGTAAACCAACTTTTACTTCAGCGATATCCCCAAAGCGTACTAACTCAACCAATTTTCCATTCATCTCTACCTGGCGGACAGGAACGATCTTGCCTGCTATTTCTTTTCGGACCACCTCGACTCCTACGTCCTGCATCAGTGTGAACAGCTTAGGACTTCCGACGAAAATTGGTTTGTTCGAATTTGTGTTGATCAGATCCTGCTTATAGGCGTATACCCCGTAAACAGGTGTAGATTCCCCAATGTGAGATTCGAGATTGTATAGATAAGTTCGTAAGATCTCAATCTGATCTCGAGTGGATATATTCGTCAGGTCAGCCGCAATTAGCTGGTGTTCACCATTCGCCTGGTTGGTGATACTGATGATGCAAGCATTTACAGTGGCATCAAAACAATCCTGGTGCAAGCGCACCACTTTGTGAAGTTGCTTTGAGAGAACCTGTTCACGCAGGGGTTTATGCGTTTTGATAGTCAGCCAGGTGTCAGAAACAATAAATTCCAAAACCCCTTTTGGTTTTAAGAAGCGCTTTAGAGCGGTGGAAATAAAGACGCCATAGCTATCCCTGCTGCCCAACCCGTGCCAGTCTTTAATATCGTTATCGACGGTCACCCCATAAGGCGGATTGCCAATGACTACATCAAACCCGCCAACACGTTCACCGTTTTCGCTTTCTCGATCAAAGACCTCTGAGAAGTGAAAATCGGGTTTAAAGAGTTTATAGGTGCCGTCTTTNNAACCCTTGTTTACATGTTGCTGAATGAAACTTTCCCTGTAATTATCAAGAACAGCCTGGATCAACTGATGTTCAAGGGAATCAAACTCGTCTTTGAGTTGATGACGCCTCGTTTCATCGTTGGTGGTATAAAACTGATCTTTGATCTCAATCATTTTCGATTTTAAGATCTCGAATTGACCACCTTGCTTTGTCCAATCAGTTTGCCCAATGGTTGATTCGTTGAATATATCAATGTCATCGATTTTTTCCTGTAGAGAATTGCCAACTCTAAATTGAAAATCCAGGTTGGGTAGTGGCTCAGCCAATGTTTTGTCGTAATCTACAATCAAGGCAAGCCATAGCCTTAACTTGGCAATCTCAATGGCGCTGGGATCAATATCAACCCCATAAAGGTTGTTCTTGATAAGCTGCTTTTTGAGGGCAACTTCGTTAATATTTTTTCCAACACGCACATCCAGCCGTTTGCGCAGTTCAATAATTACCTGCATAAACTCAACCGGAAATGCTGCAGACCCTACAGCTGGATCAAGGACCTTGATCGCTTCGAGCTTTGAATCGATCAATCGAATCTGGTTAGGGTTAAAGTATTCCAAACCATCATTCTCATCGTAAATGAACTTCTGCAACAAATCCAAATCAATGCCTGTTTCGTTGTGAAGGTACTGCCTGATTGCATCCTTGACCATGAAGTGAACGACTTCTCGAGGAGTATAAAAAGTGCCTTTTTTGTTCCGCTCCTCTTCAGCCAGGGTGTTTTCAAAAACCTTTCCGAGCATTTCAGGGTCAATGGAAACTTCCTGGTCATTGGGGGAATTTTCATCCACTGTGAAATTGTAGATTTCAAAATAATTCAGGATAATATCGCGTAAGAATTCATCGCGGAACAGGATGAATTTACCTTCCTTCGCCATTTCAGCTTCGAGATCACTATGTTCGAACAAGCCACCGTTCAGATAAGGGGTATTCCTGTACTGTTCCTTAATGGCTGGTGAGCGATCTTTTTCCTGTTTGGCGAATACCTCGAAGAACAGTGGTTCCAACACCGATATATACAGGTTGGTGTTGGATTCGTCTTCAAAAATGGAGCGGATAAAGTCCTTTTTATCCTCAATCCAGCCTTTTCTAAGCAAGAAGTATAAGAATATGATGCGACCAAGAAAGGTGAAAATAAATTTATTGACCTGCTCCTTGTAATCTTCATCTTCATACTTCGATTTCAGCCATAAGCAAACGGTATTTTTGTTGGCTTCCTCAAACTCTTTCCTCGTTCTATCAAAAATTTTACGAAACTCATCAAAGAACTCTTTAGTAACCTTTTCTACCGAGAAGGCATCTTTGATCTTATCCAAGCTGGAAAAATCACCATCACCCACGCGCTGCAAGAAAGTTTTGTTGGTCAGTTGGGGGCTGACGTAATAGGTGAAGCGGCGGTAGTTGGAGAGCTTTTGGCGGTTGCCGACAAAGTCACGGTAGATTAGCGAGAAGCGGAAATTGCCCTCAGGATCGTGAAAGACAAAAATGCCGTCAAAGTCGTTGTTGTCTCGAGCCAGGATCTTTTTTGCGAGGTCATATTGCGCTTTCTTGCCGGAGCGTTCGTTTAGGGAATGGGCAACGGCAATGGAACAAACCAGCAGCCGTTCAGCCGCAGAGAACTCAATCTCACCCAGCTTGTTGACTTCAGGATGGATATCATCCTGGAGATCCGAAAGGGGCTCAAAGGCACGGGTGAGGTTGTGGTTGCGGTCATTGATCAACTTCCACAGGGCATCGTCGGAGTAATTCTGGATTAAGGCAGTGGCTTTAGGATTGATCACGGCACTCTGTTCTCTATGGCGATAATGATCTCTTGGGGTGTTTTCTTGAGGCGGTTAATTTCCTTTTCGAGGTAATGCCAGCCTAATTCGCTTTCGAGCTCTTTGATCATTTGAAGAGCAATTTTTTGTTTGTCAGGAGTCGTAACATCCAGATAAGAAATCCGGCGCAGGGTAAAGTCGGCCAGTGTGCCGTAGTCGCGGATGTCTTCAAGCAGGGTTTCGAGGAACTTCTGATACTGCCTGATATCTGAGTTGGGGCAGCGAAGGGCGGATTGCAGGGCGTTCTTGGCGAGCGTTTCAAGCTCTCGCTGCGAGACCGCCCCAGCTGAGTCTTCCTTGATCTGTTTGGCGATTCCGTAAGCCGACCAGAAGTTTTCGCCCAAGGGAAGTTTGGGGGTGTCAAAATCGCATTCAATCAACGGCAGCGCTTGTTCAAAGGATAGCTGCAATGGCTCTTTTTGGTCCTCGCAAATGGATTGGATGTAGAGGCGACCTTTCTTAAAGAAGACGAGCAATTCATTGGACTCAGCCGCCTTGGCGACTTTGACTCTTGGCGGGAATGAAGCCAGCGATTCAACCAACTGGGGATGTTGCGCCTGGATTTGAAGGTACTTGTTTAACATGCGAGTATAGAAGCTGACCTCTTCCAGTTCGTCAGGGTTGGCAGTGATGCGCTGGAACAAAGCCGAAGGGGTTGGTTCTTCATCGATGTCAAAGATCTTGGCATCTTCGCCCAGGATGTTATGGATCAGGAACATCTTGTTTTGGGCGATCTCCCGCGACTGCACCAGTTGAGCGCCTTTTTCAGTGGGGAAGAAGTTGACAATGTAGAGCTCTTCAAAGACCTTCTTGCTGATGCGGTTAATGCGACCAACACGCTGAATGACGCGCACGGGGTTCCAGGGGATGTCGTAGTTGATGATCATGCCGGCGCGGTTGAGGTTGTAGCCTTCAGAGATGCGATCAGTGGTGAGCAAGACGTCAAAGTCGTCGCTTTGTTTGGGGTAGGAGGCGTCAAAATTCTGATTGATGACTTTGATGTTGGAAGCGCTCAGATTACCGCTGATGACCAACAACCTGTCACCAAGGACCGGTTCCAGCTTCAGCTTCAGGTGCGAGACGGTGTCGGCAAATTCAGAGAAAATAACGATCTTTCGCCGCGGTTCGCCAGGGCGGGGATCTTTGGCAAGCTCTTCCATGATCTTTTCAACCAGGCAATTGCCTTTGGGATCTTCCTCGACCAGATCCATCTGGTCTAATTTTTGGATGATCTCTTCGTACAGATCCAGATCAGATTGGATATTCTTAAGGAAACCCTCCCGGTCTGCAAACTTGTCAAGTTCGTAGACACGGTTGTTCTTTGGGTAATTGCCACTACGCAGCATCTCAGCGAAGGTAGCCAATTCCTGATCAATGCGCTCTTCATCCCATGAGTAAATCTTTTCGAGCAGAGGACGATCCAGGATATATTTGTTGGTGGTCTTGATGAACTGCAACGCATGGGTGGTGATTTCTTTGAAGCGTCGAATGGATTGTTGGAACGAGCCAAATGAACTTTCGAAGCGATGGACCAATAAGCGACGCATAAAGTCTGACAACTGGCGCTGTTGAATAAACTCGAAATTTTCCTTCTCGCTTAAGTTGGTTTCATCTTTTTGCGTTTCATAGCTGAAAGGCTGGTAAATCGCACCGGTAAAACGACCACCTTCCTCTGGCAGACCAAAATATTCCTTGATAATTTGATCATAGAAATCGGATTGCTCGGGGGTCAACTCGTAAAACCATTCTATGGGGTCGGCTAGTTTGGAAAGATTCATGACCTCGTCCTTGTAGAAAGGGTTATAGAGCAAATCCAAACGATTGCGGCGGATGGTGACGGGTTGGATGACTTCGCGAATCTGATTGGCAAGGAATTTTGAGCGCGCTGTTACTTTTGCCAGGTCGATAGCAGGCTCGCCAAATAGCGCCATGTAACGGTTCTGCGCTTCCTGCTCTTTCAGGGGATTGGGAGATTTGTGATTCTTGGTAATGTATGAAAGATTGTCAAAAACTGTCTTATATGAGCGAAAAGCCGCCACCAGGTTGTTCTGCAAGGTGATGGTGGATTTCTTGGGGGTGATAAACAATTTAAGAAGAGAAAGGATGTCGGCAGGGCGGTTGTTGAAGGGGGTGGCGGTTAATAGAATCACGATCTTGTCGCGACAGATATTCTTAAGATATTCGTAATCCTGCGTATCCTGGTTGCGGAAACGATGCACTTCATCGATGATGACTACTTCGATGTCGTTATTGTTGGTGACAAACTCCTGGACGTCTTCCAACTTACCGATGGAGAAAGCATCCCAATCGTTGAGGCCAAACTGCTTCAGATACATCCGCCAGCCACTAGTTTTGTACTCATCTCCCCTTAATCCAGGTGGACATAAGACGATGCCGCGTTTGCGCAATTCCTTGGCAACCGAACAGGCGATAATGGTCTTGCCAAGACCAACCACGTCGGCAATGATTACACCGTTGTTGTCTTTGATGATTGAGAGAGCTTGTCTGACCGCATCCAGTTGGTATTGATAGGGAATGTAGTTATTGGATTTAAGGGTATCGATTAGAGATTGGCCGATTTCTTCTTGTTTGAAGGTGTCGAGGTAAGTCTTGAGGGTCAAGGCAAATGCTTCAAAGGGAGTGATGTCCCTAATCATTGTGCCTTGTTCGATAGTGACCTTTAGCTGGACTTTAAACTCCTCAATTTCTGTGATCGGGATGGCGTCTTCCCAAAGGTCATCGAAATAAGCTTCGGTTTCTTCTGCGCCAAAGTCACTGATTTCAACATTGAACTCAGCCTGGGTGGTCAGCCCGGGACGCGTGAGATTGCTGCTGCCTGTGATGAAGAGTTTTTGTTTCATGGGGTTGTCTTCATCATAGACGAAGTAAATTTTCGAGTGGTTCGGCTCGCGTGTTTTACGGATAAGTAAACGACCCTCGTCAATCATTTTCAAAAAGAAGATGATTTGCTCGTAAAATGCTTCATTGTCAAAATCTTCATCACCTAATGATTTTTTAAGCTCGTCAAAATATTTTTGGAGATGTTGCTTGTCAGATTCCTGTGGGGCTTCACGCGGATATTCGACTAGTTTCTGATTTAAGATGTCCGCGTTCATGCCGACCAAAATTTTAAGAACGACGCTGGAGTTATTTTTCAGCCCTTCGTAAAGCTCGCGCAGTCCAGAAAAATAAAAGAAACCGACCAGAAACTTAAGCTGATCGGCATCTTTGATAAGCGTTTTTAGGCGGGTTTGGAGAGTGATTGCCCCTTTTTGATTTCTAATGAATACCGATCGCATGAACCTCACCTCTTTGGATAATATTAACCACCCAACTATGTTTAGAAGATATTATAAATCATAGCGAACGAAAGGAACAAGCGTATTGAGGCACTACGTCGATGCGCATAAGCGTTTTGTTAATCCTTGGTGATAAAGAACCGCACGACATTGAATGGATAAAATCTTACCCGTGCAAGAGCGATATCGAAATGCTATAATTCAATTATTAACAAGGCCATAAACCCGGAGTTATGCGGATGTTCTGATGACAAAACTCACCCATGTAATCAAACGCGATGGCAGCATTGTGCCCTTCACCCCGGAACGGATCACCAACGCCATTTACCGGGCTGCAGTTGCTGTCGGGGGGCGCGACCGTGCTGCTTCTGAAGCCCTTGCCGCCCAGGTGATCGCCCAATTGGAAGCGACAACCCCTGAAGGAGAGATACCAAATATTGAGCAGATCCAGGATATGGTTGAGAAGGTGCTGATTGAGAATGGCCACGCCAAGGTCGCAAAGGCTTACATCCTCTACCGCGAGGAACGAGCCCGCCAGCGCGAAAAGCGTACCGATCGCGACCGCATGCCCTCCGGGAATATCCCCTGGCCAAAGCTCTGGCAAACGCTGGACTGGGCTTGCTCTCATAACGTCCACACCACAGCGCTGCTGAATGAAGCCATCCGGCATGACAGACTGCACGAGATTGTGACCGCCGCTGAAGCCGCCTATCACGAAGACGTTGAAAATGCTGCCAACATGATCCTCGATCGGCGTGATGAAGTTCGCATGGTCCTTGTGACAGGTCCATCCTCGAGTGGTAAAACGACTACCACAATCAAGATCGGGGAGCACCTGGCGGAATTCGGCTTTAAGCTGATCACGCTGAATATTGATCACTACTTCTATGATCTCGATATGCATCCTAAGGATGAGTTCGGGGATTACGACTTTGAGACCCCACAGGCTCTCAATATGAAACTCATCAATCAGAATCTGACCGATCTGTTTGAGGGGCGCGAAGTAAGGATCCCTTACTATGATTTCAAGACGGGCAAGAGCGTTCCTGAACACACGCCGATGAAACTCGGCAAACAGGATATTGTCCTGATTGACAGTCTGCATGGGTTGTATCCCGAGATGACAGAAGACATCCCAAATGAGTGGAAGTTCAAGTTGTACATCGAGCCGTTACTGCAACTGAAAGACAGCCAGGGGCGCTACGCCCGCTGGACCGATGTGCGACTGATGCGCCGTATGCTGCGCGATGCGTCCCATCGGGCTTATGACCCCACCCAGACGCTGCTTCACTGGCACTATGTGCGCTCCAGTGAGATGCGGCATATCATTCCCTACATCAACACCACTGATACGATCGTTAATAGCGCGATGCCCTACGAGCTTCCGCTTTACAAGGCAAAGCTGGGTGCTTCTTTTGCCCGTTGGGCGGAAGAA
>MTKZ01003545.1_pt1 | contig 12032 bp, 8 predicted proteins | sample 1042781 | NCBI WGS metagenome assembly MTKZ01 (sample SAMN06212207, study PRJNA360539) | anaerobic digester metagenome | biome: Wastewater treatment plant; material: sludge; isolation source: anaerobic digester fed with sludge from wastewater treatment plant | place: Denmark: WWTP Viborg ...
TCTTTTTGTATAGCAATATCTTATTCACAATTCAATAAATCCCAGATCAGGAAATCTGAATTTAGGAATCCGTGTTATCACCTGGGGGCGATAGACCGCCGGAGTTTGGTTGAAGTGGATTCAGCCATGTGGCGCAAAAGAGAAGCCCTTCTGCTGCTGTAGAAAAGCAGAGACCGTTGCACTATGGGGCATGGAGGGCTGCGCCCCCGCCACGGTGGCCGCCAGCGCCCCGGCGGCGTTGGCATACGCCAGGGCTTCTTTCAGCGGTATGGTGTTCCACGCAATGGCCAGCGCGGCCGTAAACGCATCGCCCGCCCCGGTAGTGTCCACGGCCTGAATCGGGAATGCCGGCTGATAGACTTCTTCCTTGCCCACATACAGGCAGCCGCGGCTTCCCAGTTTCATGACAACGTGCGCCGCTCCCATGTCCCGCAGGCATTTTGCCGCGGCTCGGGCGCTTTCCAACGAGTCTACATGGATGCCCGTAAGTGTTTCCGCTTCGCTCTCATTGGGAGAAACGATGTCCGCCATGCTGAGAAGCGCGGGGGAGAGAGGACATGCCGGACCGGTATCCAGCACGGATAAGGTATGATGCTTCCTTGATAGATAGAGCACGGTTTCCACGGTTTGCAAAGGGATTTCCAACTGGCTGATAACCACATCCGCGCTTTGAAACTCATGCTCAATGGCCTCTATGTCTTGTGGAAGCAGGGCGTTGTTGGCCCCGGGAGCGACCACGATGGTGTTTTCTCCCGATTGTGCAATGAGTATCACCGCCGTTCCGGTCGGCAATTCCTCGTCTATTTTAAGAGAATCAAGACGGATAGCCTCATCGGCCAGGCTTTTTCTATGCTGTGCGCCGAAAGCATCAGCGCCGAGGCAGGCGACAAATGTTACCGCCGCACCCAGGCGGGAAGCGGCAACCGCCTGGTTGGCGCCTTTGCCGCCCTGAGTGGTCATAAATCGGCCTCCTGTGATTGTTTCCCCCGGCTGCGGCATCCGGGCCGTATGCATTACCAAATCCATATTCGCGCTGCCGACTACCAGTATGTTTTTCACGAATTACATCCCTCCTGCAGCCCGGGTCAACAGACTGTTGTAAACAAGCCATGAGTATACCCATCCGTCCCTGCACGGAAACGTGATTTATCACAATGCCGGGCCGCGACGTAACGCCTTCCGTGTCTGGTATAAACGGAGTAAGTTAGTGTATAGTATTACCATACCATATTTGCCGTTGTCCATACACAGGCAATGGATGGGCGGCCTTGTTTTCAAGGGTCAGACAGGGGTTAAACAATAGTATGTCTCCATTATCGCACGAGGTTTCCGATGCAACAATAGAAGCCTTACTATCCCTTTCTGATGATGAGACGTCTCTGGTGCGCGCGGCGGTGACCCGTGAGATAAACGGGCTGGACATCGATATCCCCGCTTTCATCCATAGCCGACATCTGGCGCTCAGTGAGACACACTATCAGGCCCTGGAACAGATTCTTTGGGAACGCAATCACGCGCACCTGATGCAGATTTGGAGAGAATGGATTGATGGAGAGGAGGGATCCTGGCAACTGGAACATGCGATGAGCGCGTTGTCCCGTTTCCAGAATGGCGCGAGGTACCGTCCAGCCCTGTCTATGTTGCTCGATGACACGGCCGATGCCTTTGCCGCCCACGGCGCCGCGGCGACCTGCCCGGAACTCAGCCGTTTCCTTTTTGAAGTTCTCGGCTATACGGTGATGCCTGAAATGGATGCCAACAGCGGCGGGATGAATCTTGCGCGCGTCATGGAAATGCGTCACGGTCTGCCCATGGCGTTGTCCTGTATCTTCCTCCTCTTGGGGGGACGCTTGAACCTGAAGGTTTCCGGGTGCAGATGGCCGGGAAGTTCCTATGCGCGGTTTTCGGAAAACGATGTTTTGTATATGGTTGATTTCCATAACAAAGGCGCCGTTGTTACGGCAGAGGAGTTGTTGAGCCTTCAGGGCCCCTCGCGAAAAGCGGCCGAGGCGGCCATTACGCTTGAAATGTCCCCGATCATGCTGGTTAAACGAATTGTCAACGAACTGGTCATGTATTATCGGCGCGAGGAAAACCCCAGGAACAGTATTTTTATGCTGGACTTGTTGCGGATGCTGGACCGGAAAGAGCGCCTCGGTGCCCTGGAAAACGCCGCGCCGTAAAATAATCGCGGGGAAAGACAGTATCGGCAGGGGGGGGGGAGGTTATCCGGTTGTGAGAGCGTCCCATGCCGCGAACACCGCCTCAACATTATCGGGGCACGCGCCGGGGCCGAACTCGCACTGGGCAATGCAGCCCCCCTTCTTCCAGAGGTGCCTATAGACCCTTTGCACCGCATTTCTCACGCCCTCCGGACTCGCTTCCGCCAAAATATGCTGGCGGTCTATTTCCCCCCAGAAGGTGATCTTGCCGGAGAAGGGGGCCAGGTTCTCCAGACCCATACAGAATAGTTGCAAATTGACTGCGTCCAGTCCCAGTTCAACCAAATCGGGAAACAGGGCCAGGGTGTGCCCGTCGGAATGCATAAAGGCGGCCTTGCCCGCGCCATGGGCGATTTCAATGTAATCCCGATACAGGGGCTTGAACAAGAGCCGCCATAGTTCGGGCGAAATCAGCAGGGAACTCTGGGAGCCCCAATCATCCATGAAAAAGAGTGCGTCCACATCCGTTTGTGCCCAGCATTCCAGCACCTGGCAGTAGAAGACGTGCAACTCCCTCATGAAAGAAAGCATGGGCGCAGGCCGCGTCATCAAGTCCGTGTACAGGTCGGCGGTTCCGCGCAGGAACTGCAGCTGCTCAAAAGGACGCGGACAAAAGCCTGCCAGAATGAAGGCGTCGTTTTGGGCGCACCAGGCATTGATTTTGGTCTGATCAAGGGTGAAGTGCTCAACCGGAAATCGCACAAGGGGCGCATCACGATGCCAGTCCGTGATTTGGGGACGTTTAACCTCGCCGATGACGCCCTCCTGTATGTTGATGAATTCACAGCCGAATTCATCAACATAGGTCCCTTTGCTGGTGGAACAACCGCGGGATGGAACCGGCGCCCGGTGGAAACCGGGCGCGGTCAGGATGTCCGGCGGATGCTGTTCCTGGATGATTTTGAGTTCACGGGGATAGTGGATCTCGGCCCAGGGCAGATGCCACAACTGGCGCGGCGCCCGGGAGGGATTTTCAAAACGCAGTGTCTGCCACACCAGTTCTCGGCTCGTGGAAGCCATGATAAGTATTCCTGATGTTGGAGCGGTCAGGGGATCTGGTCATTGATATAGGACGAATCAGGGTGTCGGGACTACTTCGCCCTCAGGGGGCAGTTTAATTTCGAGATGCAATTCATCGATTTGGCGTTGTTCTACACGGTTCGGGGCGCCCATGAGCAGATCCTGCGCCCGCTGATTGAGCGGGAACGCAATGATTTCACGGATGTTAGGTTCGTCCGCCAGTAGCATGATGATGCGGTCGAGGCCGGGAGCGATGCCTCCGTGAGGGGGCGCCCCGTAATGGAAGGCTTTCCACAGGGCGGGAAACTTGGATTTCACGACCGTTTCCGGGTAACCGGCAATTTCGAAGGCCTTGAGCATGATGTCCGGCCGGTGATTGCGTATGGCGCCGGAAGACAGCTCAATGCCGTTGCAAACGATGTCGTACTGGTAAGCCAGTATGTCCAGCGGATCCATGGTCTGAAGCGCCTCCATGCCACCTTGGGGCATGGAGAAGGGGTTATGACTGAATTCGATCTGCCCTGTGTCGGGATTGCGTTCGAACATGGGAAAGTCCACAATCCAGCAAAAGGCCACCACATTCCGGTCCACCAGGCCAAGTTGTCCCGCCAACATCTGGCGCACTTTGCCCATCAACGCATTTGTTTCCTCGCGTTTTCCCGCGCCGAAAAACAACGCGTCGCCTTCCCGCGCACCGGTCCGTTCGCAAAGGGCCTGTTTTTCCGCCTCGCTCATGAACTTGACGATAGGGCCTTTCATTTCTCCGTCGCGCAAGGCAATCCAGGCGAGGCCTTTGGCGCCTTCACCACGTGCGTATTTCTCCATGTCGTCAAAAAACTTGCGGGGTTGGTCTGCCGCACCTTTGGCATTGAGCACTTTTATGGCGCCACCGGATTGCGCCTGACTGGCGAATACCTTCAATTCACATGTGGTGAAGATATCCGTGCAGTCAATCATTTTCATCTCATAGCGGATGTCGGGCTTGTCCGTGCCATACCATTCAACGGCGTCACGGTAGGCTATGCGGGGAAATACCTCAGCTACAACATGTTTAGTGGAAAGTTCTTTGAACAGCCTTATCATCAGTCCTTCGAGTTCGAGAAACAAATCCTCCTGGGTGATGAAGGACATCTCCATATCAATCTGGTAGAACTCTCCCGGGCTTCGGTCGGCCCGGCTGTCTTCATCGCGAAAACAGGGCGCAATCTGGAAGTATCTGTCGAATCCGGATACCATCAGCAGTTGTTTGAACTGTTGTGGCGCCTGGGGCAACGCATAAAACTGGCCCGGATAGAGGCGGCTGGGCACTAGGTAGTCCCTTGCACCTTCAGGAGAGGAGCTGGTCAGGATGGGCGTGTGGTATTCCACGAATCCCTGACCGCAGAGATGTTGCCGTACAAGTGCTGTTGTTCTGGAACGCAGTAAAATGTTCTTATGCATGCGTTCCCGTCGCAGGTCCAGAAAACGGTACGCCAGGCGGGTTTCTTCTGGGCAGTCCAGCTCCTGGTTCACCGTGAACGGTAAAGATTCTTCCACCGCCGATTCTAACAGCAGGTCTTGCGCAACCACCTCAATTTCGCCTGTGCCCATATTGGGATTGATGGTATCTTCCGTACGCAGGACTACGTGGCCTGTTATGGTGAGAACGCTTTCATTACGCAGTTTTTCAGCCTCGGCAAAGAAAGGCGAGTCCGGATTGACGACGACTTGCGTTAGTCCATAGTGGTCACGTAAATCGATGAATATGACGCCGCCGTGGTCGCGTTTGCGATGAACCCAACCGGACAGTTTTACATGTTTTTCCGCGTCGTTCTTGCGCAAGGCGCCGCAGGTATGTGTGCGATAGGGATGCATAAGGGTCTCCGGGATTGTAGTGCCGCCATGATATGTGTATGGGGAATGCCGCAAGTGCTTTGCAGAGTGTGGCATGGCTCAAGAGGCAATGTGCGCATGGTACCAATCCGCTCTTGACCAAATCAAATTTACCGGTGCTTTTTTCCGGAAAATTCGCGTATCCCAAGGCTTACATAGTAGAATCACGCAAGTACAATACTTCAAAAAAAACGCTGGATGGCCCCGCGATCTTTCGACGGGTCAGGCGGCGGAATTTTGATCACTAAACTTCACTTAATCTGAAACGATAACTTGGATTATCGATGGGAATGTTTTACTGATGAATGAATCCGGCCATTGGGTACATAATCTTGATCCCAAATTAATACACATCTGGGGGGATATCGGTGTAAGTTACTATGGCCTTGCCTATGTGCTGGCCTTTGTGTTTGCGGTGGCATTACACCGCGTGATGCTGCGCAAAAACCGTTCCCCGATTAAACGGGAAGATGAGGAGATGGCGCTTTATGCGCTCGTGCTCGGCGTTCTAATCGGGGCACGACTTGGGTATTGTGTGCTCTACGCACTACCTGAATTTCTGCAACGTCCCTTGTTTATCGTGGAAGTGTGGAATGGGGGCATGTCCTTTCATGGCGGTGTGATAGGCGTGTTGGCCGGCAGTATGTATGTTGCGTGGCGTACCAAAACATCCTTGTTGCGTTTTGGCGATATGATTGTTTCCATGGCGCCCTTCGGGTTGTTCATCGGGCGCATCGCCAATTTCATAAATGGAGAACTTTGGGGCAAAGTCTCAGATATCGCCTGGGCGGTGGTGTTCCCGCGAAGCGAACCGGGAGTTGCTGTGGAATACATCGCGGCAAGGCATCCCTCCCAACTGTACGAGGCGGCCTTGGAAGGAGCGGTGCTGCTGTTGTGGCTGCAGTTCCGGTTCTGGAAGACCAGTGCGCCTCGCTATCCTGGTAAAATCTCGGGAGAGTTCCTGATGCTGTATGCGGTTTTCAGAATGTTTTGTGAGGTGTTTCGCGAACCTGACGCATCGCTTGTATTCGGTCTCAGTCGAGGTACCTTCTATAGCCTTTTTATTTTAATCGCCGGGATTTTTCTATGGGTGCGGGCATACAAACGCGGGCCGATTCCCGAACCGGAAGCCCCGAAAGCCGCCCCCTCGACACGTAAGCACGAGCCTAAGAAAAAGCAGCATGCAGTCCGTTGAGCCGTGGCAAACGACACATGGGGTGTATAACCCACTATGGAGAAAGGGCAGGCCATGTCAACAAAAGTATTCCTTATTGCGGCGGTTTATATGGCCATCATGACGGCACAATCACAGGAACCCGGGCTGGCGAAGTTTCTTCAACTGGTGCCGCCAAGCGCACCCTTTACAAAATGGCTGGAATCCAGCGGGGAGAACCCTCCGGATTTTTCGGCCATGCCCGGTTATGCGCCGTTGCCGTTGCCTTTATCCCCGGTGATAGATGGCGTCCCGACGCCCATAACAGACATCCCCGGCTGGCGCAAGGAGCGAGACCGCCTTCTCGGCGAACTGCAACATTGGATTCTGGGTACTGTGCCGCCGCCGCCGACCAATCTTGCCGCTGAAACGATTAGGGAAGATACCGTCTCGGGTACACGGATACGCGAGGTGGAACTGCGTTTCGGCCCGGATCACAAGGCGCATTTGTGGGTCCAGCTCTATATCCCCGAAGGTCCCGGCCCGTTTCCCATTTTCATGACCCAGGACAATCATCGCGGATGGGCGCAAATTGCCCTGCGACGAGGTTACATCGGATGCGTGTACGCCGGGGCGGACACCCGTGACGACACGGACTCCTTCTACCAGGCGTGGCCTGATTACGACTGGTCGCGCCTGATGCGACGCGGTTGGGCGGCGGGCCGTTGCCTGGATTACCTGGCCACCCTTCCCGAGGCCGATATTAGCAAAAACGTCCTGACCGGGCATTCCCGAAACGGCAAGACCTCCCTGATGGGCGCTGCGGTGGATGAACGGATTGCTGTGGTTATTTCCAGCAGTAGCGGCGTTGGCGGCTGTATTCCGTCACGGTATGGGGGAGAGAGCCAATTCACCGAAGGGATAGAACATATCACGCGGAATTTCCCGGAATGGTTTCATCCCCGGTGGCGATTTTTTGCCGGGCGGGAACACAGAGTCCCTGTTGACTTGCATCACTTGGTAGCGCTCGCGGCGCCGCGCCCCTGCCTCCTGAGCACCGCCCTTAATGATACGGTGGAACATACCTGGGCCTTGCAGCATACCTATCTTTCCGTGAAGCCTGTGTATTCCTTGTATGGGAAACAGGATAATTTACGTATTCTTTGGCGTCCGGGTGGTCATGAAACGTGGACCGAAGTTATTGAGCGTTATCTGGACTGGTGTGACCTGCAGTTTGGACGCGGCAACTATGAATTTCCGGAGACTTTTGTTTACCCCTGGGACTGGCCGGGCTGGCGCGACCGTGCTACTTTGGCCTTTACACCTGATTCGTTGCCGGTTCGGGAATTTGGCTCGACGTCGCCGGATTCCCTCGGGGAAATCGTAAAGAAATTTCTCGGGCAAGAGCCCCCCAACGGTGTAACGCCAAACATGACTTATGGAACACTGAATGATCGTCTGCTTGCGCAATATGGTCGGGAGAATACTGGTGTGGGCCTTGAGAGGGACCAGCTGGTTTTCGGCGAATATATCGCCGCGGAGGTGTACCTGAAGGAAGGCAGCATGGAATCGGACCGGAAATTGCCTGCTATCCTCTATTTGCCTCCTTTTTGTACACCCACGGGGTATAGTGCCGCTTATAACCGGGGGGAGCAGGTCTATCGCTCTCTCGCCATGGCGGGTTATGCCGTTTTTTGTTTCGACCCCATTGGTACGGGCAGACGCGTAGATGAAGCTACCTCCTTCTATGAGCGTCATCCCAACTGGTCGCTCCTTGGGAAAATGGTCCGGGACGCGCAGGCGGCCCTGGACGCCATGCAGCACTTGGAGTATGTGGATAAGGAACACATCTGGGTTGTGGGTTATGAGTCAGGCGCCTTGACCGCCATGCACTTGGCGGCAATGGACGTGCGACCCGCGGGATACGGGCTTGTCTGCCCGCCCTTGCCTTACCGATTGGATACGGACATCGCCGAAACTGGCGGCATCAACCGTTGGGCGCAGGAACGCATGCTGTTACCTCAACTGGGGTTGTTTTCCGGAAGGGAAACGCGTATGCCCTATGACCTCGATGAGATCCTGATGACACTGGCGCCTAAACCGCTGGTGTTAGTAACGCCGGAATACGACCGTTTCGCGCCAATGGAAGAAATGGACCAATCTTGCGCGTCCATTGAAAAGGCGTATGATGCCATAAACGCACATGGCAACTTGGTTCGTATATCTCCCCCCAAATACAACCATTTTGATGTTGCCATGCAACGGGAACTGATTGCGGCAATGAAAGACTTCCGCGTGGAGTAGCACTCGGTTCCTGTTTCTGAAATATGCCGGGACTGCCGAAAAGAACACGCAAGGCTTTGCTGATGTTTTATTGATTTTGGCGGCAGGAAAAGTCAGGGCAAAAAAACGCACGGGCAACACCATCACCTTGTTGGTTGCTGCCCGTGCTCTTTACTGTCTAGGATAATCCCGAAAGCGGGTATGTTTCCCGTTTAAATTACTTGGCTAGTACCCAGCAATTGGGGGGTGTCTGCCCTGCATCGTAGGTATACCCTTCACCATTTTGCCAAATATAAGCGGCACGGATGGCATACCCAATAGGATTGGTTCCTTGCTGCCATCCGGCAAGGTAGGCAATCGCTTCGGGGAGTTTAATACTCCAATCAAGGTTGGTATCGGCCGGATGGGGTACATCACCAACACATTCATTATATTTGGTTTGACATGCGGCATCCCAAGTAACATTACAGCAAACGGCATCTTCAAGAACAACTTCAACATAGCACGGGTCATCGACTCCGTAGGGGGCTTCCGCAGAACATTCAGGGATTTCGCCTTCGCCTTCACCCTCGCCTTCACCTTCACCTTCACCCTCGCCCTCACCTTCGCCTTCTCCCTCCGCAGGTGTTTCATGGCTCAGGCAAAAGGCCAGATTACCTTCAAGCGGGAAGGGGCCCTCTTCACCAACGCTAAAATAGGTGTTGTCTCCGCTCAGGGTATTCATCCAACCGAAGGAACATCCGGGAGTATCGCCTTCCAAGCCCACGACGGAAAGGAAGTATTCCCCTGCGGGCAGTATCGCACAAGTGTTCAGCGTGTCCACATGATAGCGATAGATGGTGACTACCTTGCCCTTCATGGTGGCGCTTCCGACGGCTGTCTTCGCCATGATGATATTTTGCAGGTACGCGGGATTCTCAAATCCGCCTTCCTGCGTGACAATGGCTACTGTGAATTCCTTTGTTGTGGTGGCGCAGTCAACACCTTCGGCATCCACCTCAACTCCCCACAAGGTCATGGAGCAGATGGTCGTTTCTTCGCCAAGAGTAAAGTTGTCCAGTATCAGGGAAACTTCGCCCGCGTCGAGCAGGCTAAGCTCAATCAGAGAGTAGTCCGGGGTGTACCCGCCCGAACCCGGAGAGGTCCCAGGTTGGGAAACGACCACAGTAGCAGGGCACGTAAAACCTTCAGATTCTCCTTCTACCGAAGGTTCGCCTTCCTGCGGAAATTCATCCGGACACACTTCGGCAGCATCATAACAGCAGTCACCGAATTCTACGCAACTGGCTTCACAGAAACAATCGCCATCAGGATTACGGCCACCACAATATCCCTCACAGGAAAACTGAGCTTCCCCTTCTATCGGGATCTCCCCTTCAACGGCATACAGGTTGGGAACAATGCAAACGCATGCCATAAGGATGGCTACGGCAACACACTGCAGAAAAGCGGAAACATTGATACGCATAAAAATCTCCCTTTTGTATTTTCTTCCTTTTGGAAGTACGGCAACATTTCGAATCTTTTGACCAGAATCGATTTTTCCCGCATCGCCTTAAAGTTAATGCGGTCAATAAAGAACACCACAACCACCTATGGTGAATTGCAATATACTATCACATGGGTTTCTTTGTTGTCAATGAAAAATTGACCTTTCCCGAAATCAACAGCATCATTCAGGATAAACTTAGATTGACCTCTGAAACTTTGAAATGCATATCTTGCTTTGGTATGTATCCATGACTAACACAGTCCAGCGATAGTGTCCTCATTGCGTGCCATTCGCCACTTGGTCTTGCCCGACCCAGTAGGAACCCAACTGGAATTGACACCCGTAGCCTGTATTGGTAAACATGGTCAAACTACTAAAAAGCACTTTATGGACTTACTGAAAACGCTATTTTAAGCGTTCTAATTATTTACGATGGACCCATTCCCTTCAACCACAATAAGTGAATAAACCTACTCCGCGTAGTGTTACTATATTAAAAGGATGAGTTTCAAATGGTTAATATTCTACTTACAATACTCCAGGAGGTTATCACCGTTACGGGCCACATGGCGCCTTATTTGTTATTTGGTTTTGGAATTGCCGGCATCTTGCAGGTTATCCTGCCCAACACGTGGCTGCAAAAGCATCTTGGTGGCTCCGGGTTGAAGCCGGTTATAAAGGCGGTCTTGCTCGGCGTACCTCTTCCGCTATGTTCCTGCGGTGTCATCGGTGTTTCCGCATCGTTGCGCAGACAAGGCGCGAGCCGGGCGGCGATAACGGGATTCCTGATTGCCACGCCGCAAACCGGTGTGGACTCTATTCTGGCGACTTGGGGATTGCTGGGACCTGTATTAGGCGTTTTTCGGCCTCTGATAGCGTTTGTCACCGGTATCGCGGGTGGCGCCGCAGTGGCCTTGGTGGAAAGAAAAGAAGAATGTTGCACCTCAGCGCGAAGTAACGATGGGACGGATCAGGAGTGTTGTCCGGTGGATGGCAAGGTCAAGCGTGGCCTGTTGGAAGTGTTGCGGTATGGTTTCGTGACGTTACCCCGAGACATAGCCAAACCGCTTGTCGTGGGTATCGTGCTCTCCGGTTTGATGGGAGCCCTATTGCCGCAGGATGTGCTTGCTCCCTATATTGGCGGCGGTATGCTTGCCATGGTGGTGATGGTTGCTATCGGGATACCCCTTTATGTGTGTGCAACGGCCTCAATTCCTCTTGCGGTGGGTTTTATTCATCTAGGCGCTTCTCCCGGCGCCGCGCTGGCCTTTCTGATCGCTGGACCGGCCACTAACGCCGCTACCATAGCCACGGTTTGGAACTTGCTCGGGAGAAAAGCGTCGGCCATTTATGTAGGCACGGTTGCCGTCGGAGGTATTTTGTCCGGGTTGTTTTTTGATATGCTGGCAAGGCATCTCCCCGCAGATTTACATGGACTTTCGCGGATGCATATGCACGAAGGGGAGGGGGCGGGATGGTTTAGTGTTATGGCTGCTTTTTTTCTGGTGGCTGTTCTGGTGAACAGCCTTTATGGGCATAAGTGGCGTACCTGCTGGTTCCGCAAAGCGGGTCCGTACCCGTCCCTTGAGGGAGATAAGCAACGTATCGAACTTTCCGTGTCGGGAATGCATTGCGAGAATTGCGCCCGTGCGTTGACCCGTGAATTGAAATCCCTTGCCGGCGTAGAGACTGTGGCCATTAATGCCGAAAAAGGCACGGCTCAAGTTGTCGGTACCCTGAAAGACCCTGAACCGATTTTGGAGGCCATCAGAAAGCTGGGGTATAAGCCATGCTTGCTGGAAAAGGAAATCAGGCCTGTTTGACGCCCACATAAACATGGCAGGGAGGCATATTCTTCCAGATGGGACCGATTCGCTCAACTCCGGGGAAGGTGGCGGGGAGTTTCTCTTTGAAAAAACGGCGTCCGGGTTTGAAGAGCGGACTGAAGGCATACGCAAAGGTTACGAAGCGTCCGCCCGGGCGGAGCACC
>MTKZ01125438.1_pt1 | contig 12028 bp, 8 predicted proteins | sample 1042781 | NCBI WGS metagenome assembly MTKZ01 (sample SAMN06212207, study PRJNA360539) | anaerobic digester metagenome | biome: Wastewater treatment plant; material: sludge; isolation source: anaerobic digester fed with sludge from wastewater treatment plant | place: Denmark: WWTP Viborg ...
AAGACGAATTCGAGGATCGCGGCCAATCACTGCAAGCGTATCTGTGCCCGAAGTGCGGCAAGGAACTGGGAAAAGGAGTCACCCGCTGTTGGACTAGGGGATGTGACTATGTCATCGGTGCAATGCCAACTTTGGAGTCCCGCCAAACCGTTCCAGTAGTAAAACCAGAACAACTGCCTGGCCAAGAGAAAACCCCAGGGGAATCAGGGGATTCAGCGGGCGCTGATGGTGGTTCCATGTCGGCAGAAGCTCCGCCAAAAAAGGACACTCCTCATGGAGGATGTATGGCACTGATAGCAATTGTAGTCGGTGTTGTTTTGTGCGCTTTTTTTTCGCTTGTCTGGGTCGCAAGGGGAATCGACTTTCTTTCGAAAGGTGAGTACAAGGAGTCATTTTTTCCGTACAACTTCATTATTCCGATTATGTGCCTCGGAGTTGTTCTCCTTGGGGCAGCGGGAGCTTTGTTCTGTGCCGGAATAGTCATTCACGGGTTTTGTGAACTCCTTAAAGCCATCGTGCCGAATACACAGCTAGAAAGTCCTCCATCACAGCTTCCTTTCAGGCCCACAGCGGCCGCAGGGACACTGAAAGGACGAAGACTTGAGGAATTACCCGCAGGTGAAGTGGCCCTCTACACCGTGTCGCCGGCAAGCGAAAAAATGTTCTTTTCCGTTGGCGATTTTGTCCGCGCCTTAGCATGCGGTGAGATTGATCCAACTGATGAGGTTCGTTGCAGAGACAGCAACCGGGTGAGTACTGCCGGGGCTGTACGCGAGGCCGCACTGCTCGGAGGGCAGCCGTCAGTCCGCAAGCTGTTTGGATTGTAGGGGGCGGCAGGTACGTAACAGTTTAGCTGGTATTCCATAGCCCGCCTGTCCGGAGCAATGTCTCAGCAACGGAGTGGCGGGTGGGGCTTGCTGTTGAGCGGCTGGCGGTAGAGGGCCGCCTGAGCTTGCGGCGCGTTTCACCCGCGCAGCGCTGAGTACGGGCGGGCGCGCAAAAAGCAATTTCTTATCAGTACAGTATTTCTTATCAGTGAACACGTTCGCCGCAGGCGTTGCCTCCGCAGCCCGCTGCTTCGCGACCTTGCCCCCCTTCACCCCACGCCGTGCGCAGCCATTCGGCCTCAACGCGTAAAACCGCTTCGTATCCTTGCTGCTCACCCGGCTCTGGTAATGCTTCTTGATAATGCTCTCCGAATTCCCGAACTGCTCCGCCGTCCGCCCGTAACTGCCAGTGCTGCGGAAGTAATGCGAGATGGCGGTGTGCCGCAGCACGTCCGGCACCCAGGGCTTGAGGTCGGGTTTCTCTTTCGTCGGCTTCCCATAGCCTAACCCTGTCCGCACCTCCCGCAGCTTCTCGTCAAAATACGGGCGATAGATTTCGTCCACCCCCTTATAGCGCCGCAACCACGCCCGCAGCGCCGGGCAAATCTGCACCGTTCGCCCCGTCCCGGTCTTAGTCTGCCCGCTCCTGAGCCGCAGCTCGCAATCCGCCAGGTTGATTTGCTCCCACGTTACCCTCGCCGCCTCATGCGGTCGAAGCCCGCCGAACATGCACAGGGCGAGATATGGCACCAACCTGCCGCCCTCGAACGCCTCCGCCGCCCGCAGCAATTTCTCGCAGTCATCCACCGCCAACACCGCCGGCTCATGGTCGCCGTTTGTCGCCATGCCCTCGATCTCGACCGCGTAGCACGGATTGTTGATCGCCCAGTGCCGTTTCCCCTTCATGCACCACACGAAGAAGCTCGACACCGCCCGTCGATCCGCGTCCTTGGTAATCGGCGACACATTCCGGCTGACCAGGTATTGCTCGACATGCTCGGGCACCACATCAATCACCCGCTTGTTGCCCACCCCTTTCACGAAGTTGGTCACCCGCCGACGCAGGTTCAGCTTTGTCTGCAAGCGCAACTCCTCCGTGCTGTCCATCCAAGTCATGTATTTCTTCAGGGCATCATCCAGCCGCGGCGACTCCTTGATCACCGACGGCTTCCCAGTCCGCAGCCAATGATCAATGGCGGTGAGCAAGTCCTGGTCGCGCTCCAACCGCTTGAACCCGGCTTCGGCGATGGCCACCTGCTCATCCGTGAGCCGTGTAGCCCGCAACGCCGCCGTGCCGTTGGTCGCATGGAACTCTCCTTCCAACTCCGTGTAACGGAACTGCGCCTCCTGGGGATCGGCGTAGTTCTCCCGCACCCGTTCCCCGTTCCGTTTGATGCCGCTGACGCGCCAGCTCGTGGTCCCCGTGCGCGGGTTGACGAACTTGAGAATTTTGAATCGCTGCTTCGGTGCCTTCATATTGGTTGCCATACTACCCCATTCCATGCCACATGTCAACCCTCTGGCAACCGATTTCTTACAGTGCCATAATATGGCCTATTCTAGCATATCTTTACAGTCCGTGCCGGACTGGCCACTGTCGGCGGTGTTTTCGGTGTTGTTGTTTGTGTTGTTCATAAATCAGGCGGTGGGGGGTTAGGCGGTGTAGAAGAAACCAAGCTCGCGGAGGCTGGCGTGGTTGGGGTTGCCCATAATTACGTGGTCGAGGACTTCGATTTTCAGAAGCTGGCCAGCGCGGATGAGGTCGCGGGTAACTTTGATGTCGGCTTCACTGGGGGCGGGTTCTCCGCTCGGGTGGTTGTGCATGAGGACTACAGCGGCGGCGGAGGTGATGACCGCTAGACGGAACACCGTCAGCGGGTGAACTAGAATCGTGTCGTGCGTGCCGAAGCTAACAATCTGATGCGCTTTGACTCGGCGGCGGGTGTTGAGGAGCAACACCGTAAAGCATTCGCATTCGGGGTTGAAATAGGGGTTGCTCGGAACGTGCAAGCGCCAGTAATCGGCGGCCTTCTGCGGGGTGTCGCAAAGCTGCAAGGTTTCCGGCGTGGGGCATTCCTTGAGGGGGACAACCTTATACTCGTAGGGCTGGCCGTTGAATTTGAAGGGCTTAACAAGCTCGTCCAGACCGGGCAGGACGGGTTGAGGGTTTGAAATCGCGTTCATGGGAATTATGGGAGAAATGGGATTCATGGGGCGTTAGGCGGCGATGCGGTCGGCGGGGAAATAGGTTGCGTATTTCTCGCGGGGGTTCTGCTGGCCGCGGGGAAGGGTCTCGCCGCAAGGGTGCTGCCAGCATTTGCGGGTGTTATTCCAGTGAAAGCCAAGCTGCGAAAGGTCGGCGCGAAGCTTTTCAACGGGCTGCTCGGGGAAGGTAATCCAAATCCATTTGCCAACTACTTCGGCGAGTTCGTACGCGCGGGGCATCCATTGGCGGAGAGTGTCGAGGACTTTATCAACTGGTAACTGGCGGTTGCGGTCGCGTTCTTGAAAATTCACGTAGGGCAGTACCGATTTCTGCGGGGTGGTCTGCGCGGGTGCGGTGGGTTGTTCGGGCTGCGTTGCCGTTGCCGTTTGGCTGTTGTTGTTTCCGCTCAACTGCTCGGATCGGCTCAGGAGCTCTGACTTGTTTTGCTTTTCTTTTTTGTTCTGTTTGTTCGTTTTCATGGTCTTTTTTTTGTACTCTGCTGCTCGGCTTCGGTCTCTCGCTCTTCACCAAAAAAGCCCGCGTATCAGGGCGGCCAGCGGGAGTAGTCTTCAGAGGGCACCGCTTGTCCCGGCCCCCTGATCAAAGCGGGCTGGTGAGAGCGAGAGACTGAAGCCTCCCAGCAGCAGAGAGAGCACAAGCGGTGGAAGACCTGAAAACGGGCAAGGGGGAACAAACAGAAAGGGAAAGGGGGAAAGGCTGCGGGCCGGCCGGGGTTGCCAGCGGACAATCCGAGCGAAGCGAGCTGAAGGTTTCCCGGTACCCCTCACGGCGTGCCTCTCCCCATGGGATGGGGAGAGGCTGATTTATTTCTGGGGCGTGTTAGCCAGGCCGGGTGTCGGATGGGACAAATGCGACAAGTGGGACGAATAGGAGCGTGGTTATGTGCGCGGTGGCTCACCATCTCTTGCACTTGGCGGAGCAAGCATCGTTAGAGGTACGGAAACAGATTGTGAATAAGTTTTTTGGTGGGGTGTCAGTGGATGGCACACCGGGTTTGGTAAGGTGGCTTCAAGAAATATGAATACTAACAAAAACACGAATCACAAGAACGAGAACAAGAACCAGGGCGCGACGCCCGTTGAGTGTTGGAAAACCGTCATCGGGAGTGAAAGCGCGGACCGATGGTGGGCGGGATTGAAGCCGGGGGAACGGCAGCTTGCGTGGGTGGTGGCCAGCATGATGAAGGAGATCAGCGCGACGAAGCGGATTGAGGTTCGTAAGGAGGGGGCGGAGATCCGGGCCAGGTTCATCTACATCCTGAAACAACCCGAGAGGGGTTGTCTGAGGGCGGTGATGCTGCCGGAGTGCGACCGAGCGACGAATTAGGGCGCAGCGAAAAGGTTCCTCAAACCGACAACAATTCAATGAAGGTGGGTTATGCCGAATGTGTATCCTAAACGATTTTCAAACCCGGAAACACTCCGAAAGATTCGGAGAGCCCGAATCCTTAGCGAACGCGCGGAGTGACCCAAACTGTGGCCACGACGCACCAAGCGCGAGGAGATAGGAGTCGAGGACAACCCTTTTGAGGCTTGCGGTTGCTTTTGCAGGACCTCCGGGGAGCGCGGAGCCAGTAAATCAGGATTTGGTGCGCTGGGCCGGCCGAGCGTGGAGACACCCCACCGGCTTGGCCCTGGATGGCGAAGTGCGGCGGTCGACTGGGAACCAATCAGTCTCTACGCCGAGTCCACGGCTTGGGTCACCGGCCGGCCGGGCTTGCGTTTGGGCACCCACTGATCGACAAAGAGTCGCCACCAGCGCAACCAACCCGCCGGAATGCAAATGCGCGCCACCTCATACCGTGCGTGCGTGCTCACGCTGACCGGCACCGTCAGCAAATAACGGATGATCGTCCGAATGCGCCAACCCTGCGCGTCATCCGGCAGGTCCAGCACCTTGAGGCTGAGCAAGACGTTGTAGGCCAGCATCGCGATGGCATAGAACGCCTGGTTGGCGATCAAGTCCTTGCAGGGCGGATGGTGTAAATCCAATCCGCTGAGCACTTCGCTGAAGCCCTGCTCTTTGGCTCCTTTGAGCCGGTGCCGCTCAAAAACGGCTTGCGGACGGTCCTGGTCCCCGGCTTGGCACACCCGATACGCGTAGCGCCACATCAAGTCCCCCTCCCGTTTCCAGCGCACCGCCGCAAACTTCTGCGCCCGCTGGCATTCTCCGGGCTGGTGCCTGACCCACGCGTATTGCTCCTGCGGTTGATCGGCCGGCGGCAGCGCGCTCCACTGGCTCTCCGGCAGTTCAGCGGCCAACCGGTCCAGTTTATCGGTCCACTTGTTGTAGCTGAGGCTCCAACGGGTAAAATCAGCTCGCTCAATCCGGTTGAGGTATTTGCCCGCGCTGGAACCGCTGTCGGCGTAGAAGTAGCTGGCGCGGCCTTGCCAACGCGGCTGATGTTCGTCCAGCAACACGGGCAGGTGCTCGCTCACGTCTCCCGCTCCGTCCAGGATGCCGTCCAACAGCCAAGGACCATACCAAAGGGTTTGCCAACTCAACGCGCGGTTCCCCTCATAGTTGATGCGGGCCCCTTCAAACTGGTGCCCCGCCACTTCAATTTCGGTGTCGTCAAAAAACAGCTCTACCTCCCCCGCATGGAGCCAGCGCCCGCGCTTGGCCTGCTGGCTGGCCCAAGCCACTAAATCGGCGTTAATCCGGTGCAGCGCCATCACGCTCTCTTTAGTCTGGCCCCGGAGCCATTCGCCCAGGGTGGTTTGATCGGCACCCTTGGCTAATCCCAGTAGTTGCAGCAACACCCGGTCTTGCCCCAGGCGCTCGGCATCGGCCAAAGAAACCCCACCGCTGGTCAGGGTAAAGAGCAACTGGGCCACGTTGGCCACGGGTGAAAAACCCGCGCCGGTGCGCTTGCGAGGATCCAGCGAGGGCTCCTGGTGGAGGCGTTGCCACAAACCAAAGCGACGGCAGAGCGCATCGATCAGAACTTGGCCGCCATGGGCGGTGGCTTGGTTCGAGTTGGTCAACTGGACGTGGAGTCGGGTCTTGCGCTTCGTATATACCGGCATACCTCTACATCACCATGTTGGTGACCTTGTGTCAATACCTTCCTCACCAATTGATGCCTTTCCTGTTCACAAGGCTAAGGTTTGGGGTATACGTCACAGCGCATCTACATCGCCTTCCGTCCGCGTGACGCGATGTTTCAAGTGGCTGACGCGACGACAAGGCGTGACCCGGAGTTCATCCCCGACATTTCGCAGTTGTGGGTCGCTCACGGTTCCTACGAGTTCATCACGAAGTTTATCGGTGATTTGAGTGGCCATCGGGAAGTCACGGATGCGGAAAAGAACCAGTTGGCGGAGGCCATCACAAAGTTACACGGCCTGACCAGCTATCCTTTTGTCGCTTTGGAGCTTTCATCCACGATGAGCGAAGAAATGGTCGCCGATGTCTTCGTGCGGATTAACAGCAAGGGCGTCACGCTCAATCAGGCGGACTTCATCCTCACGCTCATGTCCGTGTTCTGGGATGAAGGGCGGACAGAGTTGGAGCACTTCTGCCGCGATGCACGGCATCCGTCTACCGGGCAGGCGTCGCCATTCAACCATTTCATCAACCCGGAACCGGATCAGTTGCTGCGGGCATCGGTGGGCTTGGGCTTCCGCCGGGCGCGGTTGCAGCACGTGTACTCGATTCTGAGGGGAAAAGACTTGGACACCGGCGTCTTTTCCGACGAGCGGCGCGTGGAGCAGTTCAACGTCCTCAAGGAATCACAGGCGTACGCGCTGAACCTGCAAAACTGGCATGAATTCCTTAAAGTGCTGGTGCGGGCCGGATACCGAAGCAGCGACATGATTAGCTCGAAGACCGCGATTATGTACGCCTACGTCTTCTTCCTCATCGGACGGAAGCACTTCGGCGTCGATCCGTACGAACTGCGCAACATCATTGCCCGCTGGTTCTTCATGGCCAGCTTGACATCGCGCTACTCGTCGTCGCCGGAGTCAGATATGGAGCAAGACCTGAATCGCCTGCGGGCGGTAAAGGACGCGGCGGGGTTTATCGCCATGATGAACCAGATCATCAAGGATACGCTGACCGAGGATTTCTGGAATATCACACTTCCAAACGATCTGGCCACGTCTTCGGCCCGCAGTCCGTCCCTGTTCGCGTATCAGGCGGCTTTGAGCCTGCTCGACGCCCGCGTGCTGTTCTCGAAAATGAAGGTGTCGGAGCTTCTCGATCCGGCCCTCAAAGCTAACCGGGCGGCCATCGAAAAACATCACCTGTTCCCCAAGAACTACCTGAAGACTGTGGACATCACCGACAAGTCGGAGGTCAACCAGATTGCCAACTTCGCGCTGGTGGAGTGGGGTGACAACACCGACATCAGCGACATTGCGCCTGCGGAGTACTTCCCGGCGTATGCCGACCGGTTTAGCGACCAAATGACCGTGGTGGCCACGGTGGCGACCGATGGGGGAGAGAACAAGCTCAGCCTCGAACCCATGCAGTTGCAGGTGGTGCGGGTCGCCGACAGTCTGGGCGAAATCTACTTCGAGGACTTCATTGCCCAGTCGCTGACGCCGGAGGAAATCCTGCGCTTCTTCTTTCAGTCCAACGAGCGGCTCCAGCGGTTCATCAAGTACCTCGAACTGGACTGGGATGAGTTGCTGCCCCGCTCTGATTTCCAGCGCAGCCAGTTGCTGTCGATGCTGCGGGAACTGATGGAGTGGGCGGCGCTCCTGAAACTCGCCAGCCAGCCGCCGGTAAAGCTGTTGATCCGCGACGGCCTGCTGCGAAGCGTTCTGCTGACCGATGCAGTCTTTCAGCGGCTGCGCGAGAAGTTCGAGAAGCTGACCACCAAGCACGGCCACCTGCTGGCCGGGGTCGCCAAGCGGTCGCGAGTGCTGAGTTACCTGTCGGTGGCTCTGGGGTTGAGCGAAAGCTTCAGCAGCGGCGAGCCTGCCTATCTGCCCGTGCCCGCTGAACTGGAGCGGGAAGCTGCGCCCGCGCAGTACCGCTGGATCGGCAGCCGGGCGATGGGGCGGCTGCACGTTGCCCGGCTGGACCGGGGTGAAGGGGTGCCGCTGATGCCCGTGGACATCGCAGAGTGGCAGGCGGAGCGCGTCGGCGAGGCCATGTCGCTGCTGGCCGACTCGGCGCACGCGAGCTTCCCGCTGCGCGGCTATCCGCAGGCGCTGGTTCAGGCGCATGAACACGCCCACATGGGCGGCTTGGAGATCGAGATGCTGGAGTCCCTGCTGCTCCAACAGGTCGCCGAGCGCGATCCTGCCGTGGCCCGGACGGCACGGCAACTGAGGCTGCTGGGCAAGCAACTGGTCGAGGCGATGGAAGGCGATGAACAACATGAACACTGAATTGTACGCGAACACCCCGGCGGTGGGCCTGTTAAAGGGTTTCTCGCCCCTGCCGCACCAACTGGAAGTCGAGGTCGTCGTTCCGCATCAGGAACGCGGGCTGCCGGGCTTTGGCGAGTTCTTGCTGGTCGAGTTGAGCGCCAACGAGGCGCTGGTGGGGCGCGTCAGCCGCTACCACGCCGCCGGGCAACTTGTGACGGATCGCGGCGACGCCTACCTTGTTGATCTGGCCAAGACCGAGGACAAGGTGCCCGCTCCGCTCATGCGGCAGATGCTCCGCTACAATCTGAAGATGCAGTTGCTGGGGCACCTGCACATCCAAGGCAAAGACGACAAGTTCAAGTTCTCCGTGGGCGAGCGGGCCTTTGCGACGCTGGGCAGCAAGGTGCGGGTGCCGTCGGATGCGGCGCTAGCGTTCCTGTGCAACGTCGGCCTCGAAGACGATCCGACCGCCACGCCGCTGGGGCATTTGGTTTACGGCCAGCGCCAACTCAAGACGGTCCCGGTGCGTTTCAGCGTGGAGCGGCTCAAGGGCAGGCGCAGCTTCGTCTTTGCGCGGGCGGGCTATGGCAAGAGCAATCTCATCAAGTACCTGATGTCGAAGCTTTATTCTTCCCCGCCGGATGTCGGCCTGTTGATCTTCGATCCCGAAGGCGAATACGCCCTGCCCGACGCTCACGGTCGTCCGGGGCTGGTCAACGTGCCCGCGCTCCGCGACCGGATTTCGCTCTACACCAACCGCACGGTGGAACCGCAGCACGCCGATGTGGTCAAAGGCAATATGTACGTGGACTTCGGGCACTTCCCGCCGCAGGACATCGTGGCCGGTTTCATTACGCAGGAGAAACAGGATTCGGTCTTCGCCAATCTGCTGCGGAGTCAGGACTGGGACCGCTGGAAGGAGCTTGTGGCCCTGCTGGCCAAGGACGGCTTCGCCACTGAGGACCGGAAGATGGCGGAGTTGCTTTCCTACAGGCCGCAGCAGGGTCGGCAGCAGCAGAACGATGTCAGCCTCGCAGCCATCAAGAACAACCTTGTCCCGCCGATCAAGCGGCTGCACCGGGCGGGCGCGACGCTGGGCAAGAACATCATTCAGGAACTGAAGCAGAATCGCGTTGTCATCGCTGATGTTTCACTCTTGGGCGGCGAGGACGGGCTGGCCATCACCGGCATGTTGCTGCGGCGCATCTTCCAGAACAACGTGCGGCATCTGACGGATCGGAAGGCGGGGCAGACCGTGCGCTGCCTCGCGGTGCTGGAGGAAGCCCAGACGATGCTGGGGGACCGCACCCTTGACGACCGGAACGTGTTCGTGCGCTGGGTCAAGGAAGGCCGCAAATACGGGTTGGGCTGCGTGCTGGTGACGCAGCAGCCCAGTTCCATCTCCGACCAGATCATCAGCCAAGGCGACAACTTCTTCGTGCTGCACCTGCTCAACGAAAACGATCTGCAAACGCTGAAACGGCACAATGCCTATTTCAGCGACGAAATCTTGGGTTTCATCCGGAGCGAACCGATTCGCGGCAACTGCTATTTCTGGAGCGCCCCCAGCCAGCCGTTCGTGCTGCCTGCGCGGGTGTACAATTTTGAAAGCGTCTGCCAGCCCTCGGCCAAACCGCCGAAACCGGTGGGAGCGGCAGCCTCCGATCCGAAGGTTGTTCGTAATCGGATTGCCGAGGCGGTCAAGCAGGCGCTCCTGTCCAGCCCCCGTGTTTGGCTTTACCCGGTACACAGTGTGCATGGGAAGAAGGAGGCCGGACTGCTTGCCTTCAGCCGGGAATACTTGCAGGAAGCCGTCGCCGAGCGGATTTGTGAAGACCCCGCCTGCAACCACATGGCCAGCGAGGGTCAATGGCTTCAAACCCAGTTGCCGGTGGAGATCGAAAGCGTGTTGCAGCGGCATAAAGTTCGCACGGGCTTCGCCGTGCTCGCGGGGGTGTCGCGCCCGGTTTGGGTCTTGCCCCAGACCGAAATCAAGCTGGCGAAGGGAAAGTCGGTGCGCAAGCAGCCGGTCGAGGTTGTCGAGGGGATTTGACCCAGCATGATATGGGCCTGACGATCCATTACCAACTGGCGACCACGGGCGACGAAGCGCACGCCCGTAAGCTCATCCAGCAGCTTCGGCAGGCGGCGCTGGACCTGCCCTTCCAGCATGTGGGCGATCTGGTCGAGTTCCGGGGCGATGAATGCGACTGGAAGCGGCGGCCTGAGACTGACCCCTGCCGCTGGCTGCTCATTCAGGCAGGCACCTTCATCTCGCTGCCCGTGACACCGGCAGAGCGACGGCGCGGGGTCAGGCGGGATATGGATGTCCGGCCTCAGCACGTCATTGCCTTCAGCACAAAGCCGGGCCAAGGCTGCGAACCGGCCAACTTCGGGCTGTGCCAGTATCCCGGTGAGGTTTCGGACCCCGGATTTGGGAAACACAAGACCAAGCTGAAGGGCTGGTCATGGGATTCCTTCTGCAAAACGCACTACGCCAGCGACNNCTACGCCAGCGACCCGCGCTGCGGCGGCCTGCCCAATTTCCTGCGCTGCCACTTGGGAGTGGTCGCGCTCTTGGACGAGGCCCATAGGCTCGGCATTCTGGCCAAGGTGAGCGACGAGGGTGAATTCTGGGAGACGCGCAGCTTGGACCGGTTGACCAAGGAGGTCAGCGAGCAAAGCGCGATGCTGGCTGGGTTTCTTGGCGCGTTGAAGGACGCGGCGGGGGAAGCGCCGGGCGGTTCCAGCACGGTCGAAGCGCCCATTGCGGAATATCCGAACTTTGAGCACTTGGAGGCCGAGGGCGAGCGGCTGCTGCCGGAGCAGTTGAAGGAAATGCTCAAGGCGCTGGGGCAGTCCAACCCGCTCCGGGGTGACGCCCGTTAAGGGGAACACAGCCCCGGTGTCGGCAACGATTAGCCCGCTGCCAAACGCTTCTTGGAGGTTATTGTGGCGGATTGTTCAATTAGAACCGAGTTTTTGGCGGTGCTTGAACAGGCGGTCAGCTAGCAGTCCGGCACTTTCCTCCATTTCAATTCGGCGGGCGAGGTCGTCGCATTCTTTGGCCCGCTCCGTGAACAGGTTCACGAAATCGAACAGGGTCTTGTTGTCCCGCCAATAGGATTGGAATACACGGGCTGAGCCGCCAGTGGCGAGGCGTTTTGGGATCGCGTCAATCACGGCGGTTTCCCGGCGTAGCCGCTTTTCTTCGCGTGGCATGTCTTCGGGTAGCTTGAGGTCGCTGCCCACCTTCCGAAGTTCATCGCGCTGTTCGCCGCAGAGGTCAAGGATGTCGGACGTGAACCCAGCCTTGGCGAGAAGCTGAGGATTAAAATCAATGGTCGCCAGTCGCTGCCATTGCTTTACCGCATTGTCGATACTGCGTGTGACGGCATGAAACCGACGATCCAGTCGGTTCAAGAAGTTCGCCTCCCGGCCTGAGTGGAAAACCACATTCTCCGTCTGGCTGACGGGCGCAATGATGCCGTTGGCGCAAATGAGCCGGTGCAAGTAGAAGTCGATGCGGATGGCGGTGTCTCCGGTCATGCTGTTCACGAACTGAAAGCCGATGATGGTTTTGTCGTCCGCTGTACCTCCACGCCCACGAACGACACCCGCCTGTAATTCCGTGCGGAATCGGACAC
>MTKZ01122708.1_pt2 | contig 12024 bp, 8 predicted proteins | sample 1042781 | NCBI WGS metagenome assembly MTKZ01 (sample SAMN06212207, study PRJNA360539) | anaerobic digester metagenome | biome: Wastewater treatment plant; material: sludge; isolation source: anaerobic digester fed with sludge from wastewater treatment plant | place: Denmark: WWTP Viborg ...
GTTGCACTTCATGGCCGAGTCGGCGGACATCCTGTCCGAGGGGCGCGTGGCGGTGATCCTGCCGGACCTCACCGCCGGGTGCAGCATGGCGGACATGGCGGCGATTGATCAGGTCGAGGACGCGTGGGAACGGCTGACAGCCGAGACCGATGCGAAGATTATCCCGATCACCTACGTGAACAGCTCGGCGGCGATCAAGGCGTTCTGCGGGCGGCACGATGGCGCCTGCTGCACGAGCTCCAACGCCCGCAAAGTGCTCGAATACGCGCTCTCGCAGGGGGACAAGGTGCTGTTTCTGCCCGATCAGCATCTCGGTCGTAACACCGCGTATGCCATGGGATATCCGCTGGAGAGCATGGCGCTCTATGATCCGGCGATCGATGGGGGCGGGCTGAGCGAAGAGCAGATCCGCGACGCTCGTTTTCTGCTGTGGAACGGCTACTGCAGCGTGCACCAGATCTTCACGCCACAGCAGTGCGAACGTGTGCGGCAGACAGACCCCGCGTGCAAGATCATCGTCCACCCCGAGTGCCAGTGGGAGGTGGTTCAGCGGGCGGACCTGGCCGGGAGCACGGAGTACATCATCAAGGTGATCACCGAAGCGCCGGAAGGCTCGCGCTGGGCGATAGGCACCGAGATCAACCTGGTCAATCGCCTGGCCAACCGATACGCGGGTACCAAGATGGTCCGCTCGCTTGCCGATGTGCAGTGCCTGTGCACGACGATGTATCGCATCGACCTGCCGCACCTGCTGTGGAGCCTGGACGAACTCTCTGCCGGGCGCGTGGTCAACCAGATTAAGGTCGACGAGCAGACTCGGCATTTCGCCCGAGTCGCCCTTCAGCATATGCTCGACAACGTCAGCAGCACGCCGATGGCGGCGAAATGATGCCCCCTCCTTCCGACTGACCTGTCGGGACACAGGCGATTCGCCGGTGATCGTGGAGGGCGCACGCATGCTGGCGGGCAAGTCGCAAGACGTCAAGCTCTCGGGAATCGTTTCGACCCTGCCGTTGCGCTGAGCCGGTTTGATGGTTCCACATGCTGGCGGTCGAGTCTTCCCCCGTGACGACCCCGCGCCGGGCCAACACCTGGGACCTGATCCTCTTCGATGCAGTCAGGCTGGAGAGGCCGAACTCAACCTACGGATAGACTTTGTCCATCATTCTCGGGTAGGCGATGGTTTCGCGGATGTGCTTGAGGCCGCAGATCCAGGCGACGGTTCGCTCGACGCCGAGGCCGAAGCCGCCGTGGGGGACGCTGCCGTAGCGGCGCAGGTCGAGGTACCACTCGTAGGGCTCGGTAACCAGGCCTTCCTCGGCCATGCGTTCCAGCAGGACGTTAAGGTCGTCCTCGCGCTGCGAGCCGCCGATGATCTCGCCGTAGCCGTCGGGGGCCAGCAGATCGAAATTGCGGACCACGCGCGGGTCTTCGTGATCGCGCTTCATGTAGAAGGCCTTGCAGCCGCGAGGATAGTGAGAGACGAAGACCGGGCGGTCGTGCAGCCGGGAGATGATGGTCTCGTCGCTGCCGCCGAGGTCCTTGCCCCATTCGAAGTTCGCGGCCAGTTCCATGTGCTTGGGGATGTTGGCGACCTGCTCCTCGAGGTCGGCCAGTTCCTCGCGGTCGGCGATGATCTCGGCCGCGAGCTTCTCCTGCTCGTACTTCTTGACGCCCTGCCGGTCGCGGGCAGCTTCCTTGGCCGGGATCGATTCTTTGAGTTGGGTGATGCGGGCGTTTTTTTCGACCAGATCCTTCTCCAGAAGCTCGCGAGCTTGGGGGCCGCGAAGGATCTCGGCCGCCTGGCTGTAGGTGATGCGGTAGAACGGCTTTTTCACTTTTTCGAGAGCGGCGACGTTCTGGCCGAGGAACTCCAAATCGGCACGGTGGTTCTTGAGCACCCGCTCGACGATCGAGCAGACGAAGTCCTCGGCCACGTCCATGACGTCTTCGAGCACGGCGTAGGCGATCTCGGGTTCGACCATCCAGAACTCCGTCAGGTGCCGCCGTGTTTTGGACTTCTCGGCCCGGAAAGTCGGTCCGAAGCAGTAGACCTTGCCGTAGGACAGGGCGGCCGCTTCAAGATAGAGCTGGCCGGTCTGGGCCAGGTACATCGGCTCGCCGAAGTAGTCCACGGAAAAAAGCGTCTGAGCGCCCTCGCCGGCCGAGGGGGCGAAGATGGGCGTGTCGACGAGGGTAAAGCCGTTGTCGTTGAAGAACCGGCGGATGGCGTCGATGACGGTGTGGCGGATCTTCATGATGGCCGTGGGGCGGCGGGATCGCAGCCACAGGTGGCGATGCTTGAACAGGAACTCGTGCCCGTGGGGCTTGGGGGTGATGGGGAAATCGGTCGTGGCGTGGACGACCTCGAGGCCGGCGACCTGCAGCTCATAGCCGCCGGGGGCCCGCTCGTCGGCTTTCACCCGGCCGGTGACCTTGAGCGACGACTCCTGACCGAGGCGCGAGGCGGTCTCGAAGACCTCCGGCGGGACATCCTGCTTGCCGATCACGCACTGGCACAGGCCGGTGCCGTCGCGGAGGACGAGGAACGCCACCTTGCTGCTGACCCGCGAGTTGTAGAGCCAACCGGCCAGGGTCACCGTCGAATCAACGTGCTTGCCAAGATCACGAATATGAACGGTCGTGCCCATTTCCTTGTACCTGTTCGTGGAAGCCTTACCTCAGTACGCCTGCCGGGGGATGATACGCGAGCGGAGTCGTCGGCAAAAGGGGCAACGCAGGTTCTGCTTGAGATCCGGCGTCAGATCCGGCTGCTATGATGCATGTTGGGGCGAATCGGGCAGATCGAGAAGAAACCGTCCTTTCGAAACCACCAGCGGGCAGTTCTTGAAGTCAACACGGTGGCCTACAACGTCGGCAACGTGTCGTCCGGGGTGTTGGCAGGCATACTCTGGCCCAGGAAATACAGAAACTGGGTGCGCGTCAGGATCGGGATCGACAAAGACCGAGCTTCTTTAAGAATGGTCTCGAAGACCGTCAGACGCTTGGCCGCTTGCTCGTTACGCTCGGTGACGGCTGCCTCGTCTTCCGAGCCGGGGACCACCGGGACAGGCCCCGGGGGCGACGAACCCACGACCACAAAGTCCGTGTCGGTATCCAGNNGGTCACCTCTTTGCCGCCGACATCCTCGGACTGGCCGTCGAAGTCCAGATCGAAGTCCCCGACGACCGCGAAACTGAACTGACGCGACCGGTCGAAGACCGGGTTGGCAATAATATCGTCGACCAAAATCGGCTCGCCGGCCGTGCGCGAGGTCACACGGCACTCTGCCGTCGTCTCGAAGACGTTGGCAACCTCGATGGTCGCCTTGCCTTTCCCGTCCGCGGGAATGCCGCGAACCGGGGAGTACACCGAAAAAGTCATGCCCACCCTGACCCCCTCACTGCGACCGAGGTCAATGTACACGACCTCCCCGGCCGGAACGGTGCGGACCACCACACCGTCCTTGACCTGCAGGGCCGAACCACTGCTGCTGGACGGTTTGAACTGCGCCAACTGGGCCAGCAGCCCTTCCGTTCGGTTCTTCTCCGCCTTCAGCGTCTTCTCGGCCTCATCCCTGGCTTTGCGGGCGGCATCGAGCTCCCTGGCCATCTGCTCGCGTTCCTTCGTGCGGGCAGCCTGCAACTCGGCAAGCTGGCGGTTGGACTCCTCGCGGAGCCGCTCGCTCTCCTGCGTCAACTTCGCGAACTTTTCGTCCAGTTCGGCGATGCGAGCCTCGAACCCCTTCGCGGCATCGTCCTTCTCCTTGATCGCCTGGGCCCCGTCGGTGCTGAGTTTCTTACGCTCGGCTTCGAGCTCGTCGGCTTGCCTGGCGGTCTTCTCGAACAGGGTGTAGAGATCGTTCAGCATCGTGGCCACCGGCCGGTCGGGGACCATCCCCGCTTCCTTCGCACGCGGGTCCTCGGCCACGGTGGTCCGGATCTGGTCAATCACCGACTTGATATCAGCCAGCGACTCGACAGGCTTGCCGATCACTTCCTGTGCGACCTCGCTCAAGGCCTGTCGGGCATCGGAAGCCGCCTTCTGCTGATCCCGGGCCTGTCGTTGTGCCTCACTCGCGGCGAGTTCTAGATCAGACTTCTGCGTAAACATGATGATGGTGAAGGTGATCGCGGCCACCGCCGCCACGGCAAAACCGATCGCCGCCGCCTTCAAGCCACTCGATCCGACTGGTCCTTGGGGCCTGGCCACTGCCATGGTTCACTGCTCCATTTCGACCATAGGCGCCCGACGTCGAGGGTTCATGCCGTCCGGTCGGGCGCGGACAAGCTGCGAGGTTACCTCAATTCCATTGTTGGCACCGTGGTCCGAGGGAGGCTGATCCAGCCGGCTGTCATCGCGGCGCACGGACTGTCTGAGGGAGGGAACCACCTTCGGTTTTAGTGCCGGCAGAACGGCGACCGCCCTGACCGCCGCCCGGCCACCTGCTCAGGCGGGTAGCCAACCGGTCATTCTCGTTTCCGGCCGCGGGCATGTCAACGTCACCCTGTAGGAGCGGTCTCCCGTCTCGCTGCGATTCTCCCAGGTGGGCAGCATTGGGCTTCGAGAACCCTGGACCGGTGCCGCCCCAGATCGGCTCTGGGGCCCGGCCGCCCTCATTCGGCTTGACACCCTCGACCGAGCGGTCCTACAGTGCGGCTTGGACCTCCCTGGCTGGCGAGCGACAAATGGCCAAGCGATTCTTCCTCATCGACGGTCTCTCGCAGATATTCCGCTGCTACTATGCTCCTTTCCAGAATCTCAGTACGCCTGCAGGGGAGCCGATCAAGGCCACCTACGTGTTCTCCAACATGCTGCTCCAGCTTGTCCGGGAGCAGAAACCTGACTATCTGGCCATGGTGATGGAGGGCGGGGACGAGAAGGCTGTCTTCCGCAAGGAGCTCGACCCCCAGTACAAGGCAAACCGGGAACCCCCGCCCGAGGATTTGGCCCCCCAGATCGAACGAATTCTGCAAATCATTCGATCCCAGGGAATTCCGGTACTCAGCGTTCCCGGGTTCGAGGCCGACGACCTGCTGGCCACTTTGGCCACCCGGCTGGCGGGCGAGGACCTGGAAATCGTTATGGTGAGTCGCGACAAGGACTTAGATCAACTTATCACTGGGCAGGTTCGGCTGTATGACCCGATGAAGAACGAGTTCATCGGGCCGCGGGAGATTGAGGCCCAGAAGGGCTACAGGCCGGAGCAGGCAATCGAGATTCAGACTCTGGTTGGGGACAGCACGGACAATATCCAGGGTGTTCGGGGAATCGGCCCCAAAAAAGCCGCTGCCCTGATTGCCAAGTACGGGACGGCCAAGGCTGTTGTCGATCACGCCGACGAACTTACGCCGGCCATGAGGAAAAATGTCCTCGATTTCGCCGACCGACTCGAACAAACAAGGCAGTTGGTCACTCTGCGCCGTGATGTGCCACTGGACCTGGACCTGGAGAGCTGCCGGTTCCAGGGCATCAGGCCGGCCGTTCTGAAAGCCATGTTCGCGGAGTTGGGTTTCCGGCGTCTGACTGACCTGATGGGCGCCGAACCGGGTCCACCTGAGCCACCCAGGGCCCCTGCTGTCCAGCATGCCGGCTCTCATTCCAAGCCCGCGGCCCACACGCAACTGAGCCTCTTTGGCGGGGATGAGTCGGCTCCGATCCTACCCCCCGCCCAGCCTCAGCCGAGCCCACCCCGGGCCCGACAAGACGACCGCAACTACCGGTTGATTGATGGCCAGGACCGATTCCGCGACTTTCTCGCTCGTCTGAAAGCGCAGCCCGTCTTTGCCATCGACACCGAAACGACGAGCCTCAGCCCGGTCGACGCCGAACTGGCGGGCCTTAGTTTCTCGTGGCAGACCGACACCGGCTATTACCTGCCTCTGCGAGGCGTCGGGCAATGCCTGCCCATCGGGCCCACGCTGGAGGCCCTGCGGCCGATCCTGGCGGACCCGAACGTGAAGAAGATCGGCCAGAACATCAAGTACGACCTCGTGGTCCTGAAGCACCACGGTATCGAGGTGGCCGGCGTTGCGTTCGATACCATGATCGCCAGTTTCGTGCTTGACTCGACGCGGCGTTCGCACGGCATGGACGCGCTAGCCCGCGAGCTGCTCGGGTTCGACCCGATTCCCATCAGCGACCTGATCGGCAAAGGCAGCAAACAGATTCGTTTTGACCAGGTGGACACGGCGAGAGCCTGCGAGTACTCGGCCGAGGACGCCGACGTCACCTGGCAGCTCTATGAAGTCTTGAGCAAGCAGCTTGCGGGCAGCCCGTTTGAGCCGTTGTTCCGGGACACCGAGATGCCGCTGGTGGCGGTGCTGGCCGATATGGAGGCCGAAGGAATCCGGCTTGATGCGTCCATCCTGGAGCAGATGAGTCGCGACCTGTCGAACAGGCTGGAAGAGTTGAAACGACAGATATACGAGCAGGTCGGCCACCCGTTTAATGTCGACTCGCCCAAGCAACTGGCAACCGTGCTGTTTGACGAGTTGAAGCTGCCAGTGGTGCGAAACACCAAAACCGGCCGCAGCACGGACGCGGAAACGCTCGAAGCCCTTGCCTGGCAGCATCCTGTTGCCCAGCTCATCAAGGAGTATCGCGAGCTGGGCAAGCTCAAGAACACTTACGTCGACACGCTGCCCGAGATGGTCAGCCGACGCACCGGGCGCATTCATGCCAGCTTCAACCAGACGGCGGCGATTACCGGTCGGCTCTCGTCGAGCGACCCCAACCTGCAGAACATCCCCATTCGCACCGAGATCGGCCAGCAGATCCGCAAGGCGTTCGTGCCCAGCGACGCCGACCATGTGCTGCTCACTGCCGACTACTCGCAAATCGAGCTTCGGGTGCTCGCCCACTTTTGCGGCGACCAGGCCCTGCAAACCGCGTTCGTCGAGGACCGCGACATTCACCAGTTCGTCGCCGCCCAGGTTTTTGGCGTGCCGCTCGACCGGGTCACCAAGCAGCAGCGAGGCCGGGCCAAGGCGGTCAATTTCGGCATCATCTACGGCCAGGGGGCCTACGGGCTTTCGCGAACCACCGGTACGAGCGTCACCGAGGCCCAGTCCTTCATCAACATGTACTTCATGCGCTATCCCGGCATCCGCATGTTCATTGACAAGACCGTCGCCGAGGCCCGCAAACGCGGCTATGTCGAGACAATCCTCGGCCGACGCCGACAGGTGCCCGAGATCAACTCGCAAAACAAAGGTATGCGCTCCCTCGGCGAACGTATGGCGGTGAACACCGTCATTCAAGGCTCGGCCGCCGACCTGATCAAGCGGGCGATGATCAGCATTCATCGCCGGATCGGTGCCGAACCGCGGCCGTCGAGAATGCTCATCCAGGTCCACGACGAGCTTGTGTTCGACGTACCCCGCTCGGCCGTCGAGGCGGAAGCCGAGTTTATCCGCACCGAAATGTGCACAGCCCTGCCGCTCAAGGTGCCGATCAAGGTCGACATCAACTGGGGTGAGAACTGGCTGGAAGGCAAGTAGCTCTCTATCCAGTGCGGGCCGACGAGACTGTCAGAACGACGGGCGGTTTCGGCAACACCCCACCATGTATGGAGGTAATCGTGGACGCGTTTGATCAGACTTTGACGAAATCCGTGTTGTTGTTGGCGGTGTTGACCTCTGCGGCAATCTCAGCCGAGCCGCAGGGCCGCAAGGATTTGCCCGGCCGCCAAGTGAAGGTCGCCGCGATTGCGATCGGCTTCGGCGGCAAACGGGATGAGAAGCTCAAGCTGGCTCTCGATCATCTGGAGACGGCCGGCAAGAGCGGCGTGGACATCGCCTGTCTGCCGGAGGAATTCGCCGGCGACGACAAGGCCGAGCCCGTCCCCGGACCGATCACCAGCGCCGTTGGAGAAATGGCCAGGAAGCACCACATGTACGTCATCTGCCCGATTCGCGAGCAGGCCGCCGATGGCAGAGTGTACAACACCGCCGTCATCCTCGACCGCGAAGGGAAGGTGGCGGGTTACTACCGCAAGATGTTCGTCTATTGGGGGGAGGGGCTCAATGTAAGCAACGAGGGAGTCAAGGTCTTCGATCTCGACTTCGGGCGTATCAGCATCCTGACCTGTTTCGACATCAACTTTCCCGAGTTGTGGCAGGAGGCAGAGCAAAAGGGCGCGGAGATCGTCTTCTGGCCCAGCGCCTATGCCGGTGGTATACCTCTGAACGGCTATGCCATGTGCCACAGCTACTACATCGTTCCCGTCGGTAAAGGCAATCTCATCGACTTGACTGGCCAGCCAATCGAGCCGTTGGGTCAACCCGGCCCCAACCAGTTCGTCACCACGCTGGATCTGGACCGAACGCTGGTGCACTTCAACTTCAATGAGGAGAAGGTCAGGAAGCTGATCGATGAACACGGCCGAGAAATCAGAATCGAGCGACAGTATGACATCGNNCCCCTCCTGCGATCGACCAAGCCCGGCGTACTCGTTCGTGACCTGCTCAAACGGTATCAGATCGAATCGCTTCGCGAATATCGTCACCGCAGCCGCGAGCAGATCAACCAGGCACGCAAGGATGGCAACAAGATCTGACGTCGCTGCTCTGTGTCCTTTGCTCGGGACATGTGTCGTGCCCGCTGGACATCTTGCCGGATTGTCCGCCGGCAGATCGGGTCGATCCGCGCGGCTTTGGGTCAACTGCCGAATGCAATCCTTGTATCTCGGTCGACGTTCAGCTACATGTAGGGGCTTGGAGGACTCCTGATGCGTATCAGCCGACGCGACCTGTTGAAGGCCTCTGCCACGGTGTTGGCCGCTCCCGGCCTTGCCGGCAGGGCCGTGGCCCAGCTTCAGCAGGTGCTGGCCGGCAAGTCACGTCCTCCCGTCATCTGGCTGCAAGGCCAGAGCTGCAGCGGTTGCTCCACCTCGCTGCTCAACAGTGTCTACTACGCCACCGCCGACGACCTGCTACAGAACGTGATCGATCTGGAGTACCACCCCACGCTGTCGGCGGCGGCAGGCGACCTGACCGTGTCGGCCGCGGAGAAGAGACGCGGTCTGGGCGGCTACATTCTCGTGGTCGAAGGAGCTATCCCGACGGGCGCGGCCGGCAAGTTCTGCACGGTCTGGGAAGGCAAAACCATGCAGCAGGCCCTGGTCGATTTCGCACCCGGGGCTAGTTTCATCCTTGCCGTCGGCACCTGCGCGGCGTTCGGCGGCCTGGTCTCAGCCAACACCAACCCGACGGCGGCCAAGAGCGTCAGCGGTGTCCTGGGTGACGATGCCCGGATCATCAACATCCCCGGCTGTCCATCGCACCCCGACTGGATCGTGGGCAGCATCGCCCATCTGCTCAAGCACAACCAGGCCCCGCCGTTGGATGCCCNNCGAGGCGAGTCGACCTATGCTGACTGCTACCTGCGGAAGTGGAACACCGGCCAGCCGGGGCGATTCGGCGTGAATTGGTGCATCGGCTCAGGCAGCCCCTGTCTCGGATGCGTGAATCCGGGGTTCCCCGGCATGAGTTCTTTCTTTGACTCGGGTAAATGAAGAGCAGGCTGACGAAGGGCGGACGTATGCCGACGACTGTCAAGATAGACCCCTTTACCCGGATCGAAGGTCACATGGCAGTTGAGCTGACCGTCGAAACGGTCGGCGGCGTTCAGCAGGTGGTCGATGCCCGCTGCAGCGGAACGATGTTCCGCGGATTCGAGACGCTGCTGATCGGCCGCGATCCGCGCGACGCCACGCCCTACACGCAGCGCATCTGCGGCGTCTGCCCGATCGGGCATGGTCTGGCCTCGGCGATGGCCCTGGAAAATGNNCGCGGCATCAAGCCACCGCACAACGGCCGTATCCTGCGCAACCTCGTCCTGGGCACCGACTTCCTGCACTCGCACATCCTGCACTTCTACCACCTGGCAGCCCTGGACTACATCAACACCGCCGGCATCCTGGATAAGCCGCCGTGGAGCCCAGGTTACACCGCCGCTGACATGATCGGCGGTTCGACCGCACGGACGCTGGTTGAACACTACATCACCGCGCTGGCAATCAGGCGCAAAGCTCATCAGATGGGCGCCATCTTCGGCGGACGAATGCCCTGTGCGGCCAGCTTCGTGGTCGGCGGCGCGACCGACGTGGTCACCAGCGACAAGATCAGCGCGTTCCGCTCGCTGCTGACCGAAGTCCGTGCGTTCGTCGAAAGCTCTCTCGTGCCGGACGCCCGGACATTGGGAACTCTGTTTCCCACCTACTTCCAGATCGGCGCTGGCTGCGGAAATCTGCTCGTCTATGGCGGCTTCGATCTGGATAGCGGTGGCGCTGCCAGACTGCTGCCCAGCGGCCGCTACACCAATGGCCGGTTTCACTCGTTCGACCAGTCGGACATCACCGAGTCAGTCAAGCACTCGTGGTACACGGATGATTGCGGCAATCTCAACCCGGCCTCGGGCAACACCCTGCCCGATGCAGAGAAGCCGGATGCCTATTCGTGGATCAAATCGCCCCGCTATCAGAAGATCGTTCATGAGCTTGGCCCGCTGGCCCGGATGTGGATCAGCGGCCAGTATCGTCGCGGCATCTCGGTGATGGATCGGCTGATCGCTCGGGCACTTGAGACCAAGCAGGTGGCCGACGCCATGGACGTTTGGCTGAACCAACTGGTTCCCGGCGAGGCCGCCTATGCCGCNNCTATGCCGCGACGACCATACCCACCACCGCCGGCGGCGTCGGCCTGACGGATGCCCCACGGGGAGCACTCGGTCACTGGATTCGCATCGAAGACGGCAAGATCGCCCGCTACCAGGTCATCACTCCAACAGCCTGGAACGCTTCACCGCGTGATGACGCCAATCAGCCCGGCCCGATCGAGCAAGCCCTCATCGGCACCCCGATCGCCGACACATCGCAGCCGATCGAAGCCCTGCGCGTGGTTCACTCCTTCGACCCGTGCCTGGCGTGCTCGGTGCATCTGGTCCGACCGAGACATAGCCCGAAACACAAGCCGGCCGCCAGTCTGCGACGCCACGTCAGATGCCGATGACGCCGAAGGCATTGAGGGCTTCTTCTTCGTTCTTGTAGAAGTTGAAGAGCTTGTCGAGCCGCGAGATGGTGAAGACCTTGCGCAGATCATCACGCATGGCACAAATGGCCAGGTCTCCCTTGATGGCAGCGGCCTTCTTGCGCAGCGTAATCAGCATGCCGAGGGCCGATGACGAGAGAAAACGCACTCGGGAGAAGTCCAGAACGAGCTTCCTGCAGTTGCGATTGTCGACCAAGTCGTAGAGCGAGCTGCCGATCGTCTCGATCTGAAGCGTATCCAGTATCGATGAGTCCTCGAAATTGACAACCGTCACTTCTCGAATCGATTGGATGACCAGATTCGCCTTTGACATGGCTATCCACCTCTTTGGCCACTGGGCTGACACGACAGGACTGTAGGCGTGCAGTCCGAGAGAGTNNCCGCTACTCTCTACCCCCAACGGCCGGGCTGGCCGTTACAGAACGTCCTTCACTTTCCGGAGGCCCGCGCTCATGAGGATACTGGGTGGCATCATTCGTTACCTGCTGAACATCAACACCGTCTGGGGCCTGATGATCCTGTCGGCATTCGGACTGTGTGTGGCGCAGCATTACCTGCCGACGACCACGGTTATCCCGGCGGGGGCGGTCCGAGACGGGCTCAACATGCTGACCGTGCGCATCAAAGGCCCTGGCGACCGCGCGGCATCCTTCGACTGCCCGCTGTGGCTCGGACCCGACGGCCTGAACCTGCCCGCGGACGCCAAGGTCCGCAGCGAGGGTCGCCCATGGCTCATTTCCGCCAGGCGAATCGATGGCGGGCATCTGCTCAAGTGGGACAGCGACAGTCCCGGCAGGTACGAGGTGGTCGTCAACGACAAGCCGGTCGGGCGCGGTTCGGTTGTGACACTCCAATCGATGACCGATGCCGCCTTCGACTATGCCCAGAAAGGCTTCGACATCTGTTTGGGGCTGGTGGCGGCGATGGTGTTGTTCCTCGGGTTGATGAAGGTCGGCGAGGACGCGGGCATCGT
>MTKZ01119865.1_pt1 | contig 12021 bp, 11 predicted proteins | sample 1042781 | NCBI WGS metagenome assembly MTKZ01 (sample SAMN06212207, study PRJNA360539) | anaerobic digester metagenome | biome: Wastewater treatment plant; material: sludge; isolation source: anaerobic digester fed with sludge from wastewater treatment plant | place: Denmark: WWTP Viborg ...
TGAAGAGATTCGCGTGCAGAGCACCGTCAACCGCCCCGCCGTAATCCTTGGGGTCCACCAGATGCCTGGCCGGAAACGGCAGCGTATCCAGATCGGTGACCACCGGCCTCGGGTCGGTATGCCGGACGGTGCCGTCGTTATCCCGATAGACCCAACCCGACACCTGGTGCCGGGGCCGCCGGCCAATCAGGGCCATCACGGCATCCACAATGATGGTCTCACCTTCACCCACCACGACAGCGTCAAACCCGTGCGAAAGGGGTTCTTCCGGCAGGATGGTCGCGTGAGGCCCGCCCGCCAGAAGCCTCGCCCCTGTCTGCCTGAGCAGCCCGGCAAGGCGATAGCTCTCACGGACCAGCGGCGTGAGGAGGGTCATGCCAATCACCTGCGGCCGGAATCCCAATGCCAGACGGACAATCTCCTCGGAGTCTCGCCTGTTCGCGGCCGCATTGGCATCCATGAGCCGCACTTCAATACCAGCTTGCTCCAGGACGGCACCTAACATCATCAAAGCGGCCGGACAACTCTCGTGCATCTGGGAGCGGGACGGCGGATAGATCAACAGCACCCGAACAGCCTCCGCCGGCCGTGACTTCTGAAACTTGTCAGACTCCGAGTTCATACTTCTCGCCGCGGGAACCAAAGAGAATACGACCAATACAACACGGGACGCTGACGATCGGCCGGCCGATGACCGTCTTCACCCCCAGTTGCATAAGAATCGCCGCAGGTGTGCAGGACAGCCCTTGTGGATCGGGCGTGTTGTGCCGAATCACCGCTGTTTCCGGAGTTCACCGGTGGTGATGTTGATCGGCGACGGCACAATACAGCCCATTCTCAATTCTGCATTCACAATTCTGCATTCCCCGGCGTTGCCGTATGCAACGCTGGGGTTCACACACATCTGGGCACCCGGCCCGTCAGGTGAAATCGCAACGCAGTCATTGTCATGGGCCACTGCTCCTTCGCCACCTCCGCACTGTGCCCCCCCATGAGGTAATATGCGGCTAGCAGCGGCAACCGTATCATCGAGGCTGTACAGAACAGCCCATTGGCTATCCACCTGGTGAGCTTGCCGGACTTCTTCTCCAAAAACATGAGCACGCTTCTCCGCTGAAACACGTGCATGTCCGGGGCACACTGAGACGAACTGCCTTGCCAGTAGTGGACGATCGTCGGCTCGGGGGCGTACAGGACCTTCCAACCGGCCTTGTGAAAGCGCCAGCACCAGTCGGTGTCCTCGGAGTACATGAAGTACTCCTCGGACATCGGCCCGACCTGCTGGACGGCCTCCCGGCGGGCCAGCATGAAGCAGCCGGCAACGACGTCCACCGACATGACCGTGTCGTAGTCCCACCAGGTCATCCGGGACCGCCCGAAAAAGCGACTGCGGGGAAACGCCGCTGGCAATCGGCTCAGGGACAGCATCAGATTGAACAGGCTCGGAAACATGTAGCAGTTCAGTTGAACCTGACCGTCGCTGAGCAGCGTCCGGCATCCCACCAGGCCGGCCTCGGGGTGCGAGTCGGCGAAGTCAACCGCCTTGGCAATCGCGCGATCCAGTACGCGGGTATCGGGATTGAGCAAGAGGAAATAACGACCGACGGCCGATGCCATGCCCTGGTTGTTCGCGGCCGCAAAACCACGGTTGTCCCGGTTACGGATCAGCTTTGCCTGTGGAAACTCGCCGGCCACCATGTCGGCCGAGCCGTCGGAGGAGGCGTTGTCCACGACAATGACCTCAAATCCAATGCCTCCTGTCTCCTCATAAATGCTCCGAAGACAATCCCGCAGCAGGTCGCGTGTGTTCCAGCTGACGATGATGATCGAAACGTCGAGTATCTGCGGCATCACAAGAGATCCATGGGCGAGCGGAGCCACAGTTCTCCCTCCAGGCCCGAGATGGCGGCATCACCGGCGCTGATGGCCTGCATGATGTCCAGGTCGCGAGCATGAACCAGGCCCCAGCAGCCTCGCTTGAAGATGCAGTTGCGATCCAGCAATGCCGAAAGGAAGCGAGCGTCAAGCCGGCCACCGACGGCCACCAGCCGCTCCCGCATGGCCATGCCGAAGAGAACATCCAGGACGGTTCCGATCGCCCCGGGGCGGGCGCCCAGAAAAACAACCTCACCGAACCGCTGCCGTCTCACATAGACAAGGAAGCCGCCCAGAGAGCGCCCACCTGCATCCACGACCACGTTGCCCCGCAGACGCCCCCGATCCGTGTTCTCAAGGAGGCGGGCCCAGAGCCATTCTGCCGTATCCGGATCGTACTCGGGCCTCAGCGCACAGCCCTCGGACACCTCGGGAATGCAGGACAGAAACGTCGACGCATCCAGCGGCGGCCCAAGGCCGGACTCCGATCCGACAGGCACCATTCTTCGCCATTTTCGAGATGCCAGGAGATCCACCATCGCACAGACCGGCCACAATGAGGCATTGGCCAGGCGGCCGATCTGGCCGTGACGCCACGTTCCGAGCAGGTATCGGCTCGGGCGCAAGGGCCAGATCCAATCCATGCTATATGAGGGCAGCGTGCTCCCTCCGGCTCCCTCCCAGAACTGACGCCCTTTGTCGTTGGCCCCGTCGCTGAAGGAGATATCCTGCGGGCCTGCGAGGAATTTCCTGACCAGCCGGACCGCCGCGATCGGGTGACCGCTGTCGGCCTTCACCATCAGGCGATGGGCAATCGCCAACCGGATACGCCGTCCCCGAAACGACATGGGCCGGGCGATGCGTCCCATGAAACCGACCACTTCCCCTGTCGCCGTGCGGTAGACAAGCGAGGGCAGATCGGCGTCCGGCCAGGGGTTTCTGAAGAAAACCTCGCGGTAGTAGTCCTTGAGCCTCTCAGGTGCCGGCGTGTCCTTNNACACCTGGTGATGAATGGCCGCAACCTCGGGAATGTCCGACTCCTGACACGCTTCCACCGACCCGCCGGCCGATCCAAAGGGAACCCGCACCGGCAAGACCGGATGATCCGTCGGCAAGGCGACGTCCTGCTCCGAAGAATATTTCGCTATTGTCATTCAGTTCTTCAGGCCGAGCCGTGCAACTCCTGAGAAATCTGCGACGCTCCGCAACCGTTGCTGCTCAGATCCTGTAGGGCGCTCACGGTCAATGGTGCCCGCAGTAGGTGTTCGGCCGTGCGTCGTTTGGCCGTGATGTCACGGTAAACCCGTTCCACCTGCTGCCGGGAAAAACCCAGAGCCGTCCCGGCCTGCGCTGGGGCCACGTCGTTGAGAAACGCATGGAGCAGAGCGTCCATCTGGTCATAGGGCAGTGCAAAGTAGAACTCCTCCTGGGTCTGCGGCAGGCTGTAGGTGTCGGTGCTCGGAGGCTGATTGCGGATTTCCTCCGGCAGGCCCAGGAAGGCGGCCAAAGCATAGACCTGCGTCTTGTAAAGATGAGCGATCGGCTTGAGGTCCGCCAGTCCGTCGCCCCCGCGAACGAAGAAACCCAGGTCGTACTCCAGGCGATTGGGCGTGACCAGGACGGCATAGTTCAGCCGCTCAGCGTGGTAGTACTCCAGCAACTTCCGCGTTCGCTGCTTCATGTTTGTCGCCGCGACGATCTGAAGATAGACCTCCAGCGGCATACGCCGGCGCTCCTGACGGCCGTCGGGCGACGCGACGATCAGATTAAAGTAGTTCAGCCGGTCCTGGTCCAGCAGGTGCTCCGCCACCGCGATCTTCATTCGCCATCCCGGCCCATACTCAGGGAACAAACGGCGGACCGCGTCGTCACGGCGACGGTAGCAGCCCAGCGCATCGAGTGCGGGGGCAATATCCTCGATCTCGCAGGCGATGCCCGCAAACTCGCAGACCAGCTGGCCCTTGGCGGTAGTGTCGGCCGCCGAGTCCCTCTCCGGCAACAACAGGCCCAGGACCCGCTGCGCTCCGAGGGCCCGAGCCGCCAGCACCGCGCAGACCGCCGAATCGACGCCTCCGCTGACCGCCACCACAACCCCTCGCCGATGCAGCCGGCGACCGACCATCTCCCGGATCGATTCCTCGATGTGGCCGGCAACCTTGCCGCAGTCAATCTGCAAGGACTCGACGCCTCGCCACTGCCCGGCAGATTCTGACATGCTCACAAACCTCGATGAGGACACAACGTCAACAGCCCGATCACCGCCGGGCAGACGCCGCGGAGCCGACGGCGTCATGGCAGACCGTCGGCTCGTGCTGGTCGAGCGTGCAACGGGCTTCGGCAACCCGCTTGGCGAAATGCTCCAGATAGAAGCAACCCATGAGCTGCAGGGTCAGGACTCCAAGCAGGGCCATCTCCTCGCGCTCTCCCGACATCTTGCCCCCTTGCCTCCGGGCTTTTTCGACCAGCTTGCCGGTCAGCCGGGGATCCACAAGGCCAAGCCTCGCCAGCGCCTTGTCGGAAAGCAGTTCATCGACGTAGTCATCGCAGCGCCACCCAAAAAACACCTGCGTCATCGGCGCGCGGTACGGCTTCTTGGGACGCTGCCAGATCTCCCGCGGCAGGCGGCGCGAAGCCAGCCTTCTCAGGGCCACTTTGTCCATCAGCCCGGAAAGCCGCATCCGACCGGGCAGGCGCATGCAGAAATCGACCACCTCGGGATCCAGGAACGGGTAGCGCACCTCCACGCCGTGCCCCATCGCCACCCGATCGCCCTGGCAACACAGCAGATAAGGGCTCAGAAACGTGGCGATCTCGATCATCTGAGCGCGAGCCAGCGGTTGCCACCGGCGCCAGCGGGCCGGCAACAGAGCTTCGAGTTCACCGTCTGCGCCGCCGTTGACCGCCGGACCGTCGCGCAGCTCGGGAGCCAGAAAACTCATCGCCCAGGCCGTGTTCTGCCAGCGAACCCGATGAGAGTAGAACGGGTGGTCCGTCTCGGTCAGGCCTCGGCCGAAGAACTGCTGCCACATGCGGTTGTTCCGCCGCTGTGGTTGCCCCACGTCCGGGTAGAGGCGCGAGAGAATCGCCGGCCGCATCTGCGAATCCGGCTGCCGGGCCCAGAACCGCCGGACCTTGTCCTCCTTGAAAATGTCATACCCGGCCAGAAACTCGTCTGCCCCCTCTCCGGTGAGAACCACTTTCATGTTGTTGTCGCGCACCAACCGAGACAGGAGAAACAAAGGTGCGGGGGCGGTCCGCAGCAGAGGCGTCTCGCAGTGCCAGACGACCTCGGGCAGGGCGCCGCGGATGTCGTCCTCGCCGCACAGGATCTCGTGGTGCCGGGTACCCAGCAGACCGGCCATTCTCCTCTGCTCCGGCGTCTCGTCAAAGGCGGGATCGCAGAATCGAATCGCGAAGGTCTGCACGGGACTGCTGTCGGCGCGGCGGATGAGGGCCGCAATGACCGACGAATCCAAACCGCCGCTCAGATACGCCCCCACCGGAACGTCCGCTCGAAGCCGAAGACTGACCGCCCGTGTCAGCTTCTCCTCGAGCATGTCGGCGGCGGTGTCGAGAGACATCCGACCAGCCTGACCGTCCTCGCTGAAATCCGGCTGCCAGTAGAGCCGCTCGGTCTCCACCCCTCGCTCATCGAAGGATACGGCCGCACCCGGCCGCACACTGCGAATGCCGTCGAACACCGTTGACGGAGCGCGGGCCGCCCATCGGCTGAACACCTGGGCGATGGCCGCAGGGTGAAACCGGGGGTTCATGTGCCCGGTGGCGAAAATGGCTTTCGCCTCCGAGGCAAACACCACGCGCCCGTCCCGGCATGCGTACATCAGGGGCAGAATGCCCAGCCTGTCGCGCACCAGCCAGAGTCGGCGCCGTGTCGCATCCCACAGGCCAAAGGCGAACTGACCGTTGAGCTTCATCCAGGTCTCTTCGCCGTATTGCTCGTAGCAGTGAACGATCACCTCGGTATCGCTGCTGGTGCGGAACCGGTGCCCGAGAGCGGTCAACTGCGCCCTCAACTCAATGTAATTGAAGATCTCGCCGTTGAACGTGATCCAGACCGAGCCGTCCTCGTTCTGCATGGGCTGGGCCCCGCCGGCCGGATCAATAATGCTGAGCCGCGTGTGAGCAAGCCCGATCCGCTCATCGCGATAGAATCCGTAGCCGTCCGGTCCTCGGNNATGCCTGCGATACCACACACGATGGAATCATCCTCCACCGACGCCGGCCCGCATCTCACGGGCTTCCACGGCCCTGGATCGTCTACCCCCCAGTTGCACAAAAGCCGCCGCAGGTGTGCAGGAAAACCCTTGCGCATCGGGCGTTGTGTGCCGAATCACCACTGTTTCCGAAGGTCACCGTGGGTGAGGTTCATGGACGACGGCAGAACATGGCCCATTCTCAATTCCACATTCTCAATTCTGCATTCCCCGGCGTTGCCGTATGCAACGCTGGGGTCTACTCTGTGCTCAACAGGCTCTTTTTGATCTTGCCCGATTCGGTCTTTGGAAGCGAATCGCGGATCTCGATGTACTTCGGAACCATGTAGTTTTCCAGATTCGCACGGCAATGCTGCCGCACCTGCTGCTCGGTCAGCACCGTCCCGTTGCGGGGAACGACAAGCGCCTTGATGGCCGTCCCGTCGATCGGGTCCTCGACACCGATCACCGCCGCCTCGCCAACGGACTCCATCTCATAGAGGGTGTTCTCGATCTCCTTCGGACTGACTTTCTCACCCTTGCATTTGAACACGTCGTCCTTGCGCCCGACGAAATAGAGAAAGCCTTCCTCGTCCATCTGGAAAAGATCGCCCGAGTAGAGCACTTTCTCGCCGGGGATGTCCCCATCCCGCAGGCATTCGGCGGTCTCCTTGGGTTTGCCCCAGTAGCCCCGCATCACGTTGGCCCCACGAATCACCAGTTCTCCGATCGTGCCCGGGCCCACCCTCCGCCTCTGCTCGTCAACCAGGTAGACTTCCTCATTAGGCATGGCCTTGCCCACGGAGCCGATTTTGTCGTCCAGCCTCGCCGGATCCAGGTAGCTGACCCGCGTGCACTCGGTCAGGCCGTACATCGAGAAGATCGTGGCCTGGGGAAACAGCTCCCGAAGCCGGCGGATGTGGGCGGGTGGAAGGACCGCCGCGGTGTTGGAGACGTAACGCAGGCAGGACAGATCCAAGCCCTCAAAGGGCGCCATCTGCAGCAGCGTGGCGAAGATCGTGGGTACGCCCGGCAGACCCGTCACGCGATGCTCGGCCATCCTCTTGAGAATCTGGTATGGGTAGGCAAAGGACTTCTCGACGACCACCGAGAAACCGATCCTCGCCCCCGTGATCACCTGGTACAGGCCGTAGTCAAACGACAGAGGCAGCACGCAGATCACGACGTCCTCGGGAACGTTGCCGAGATAGGTCGAGATGGCCCACGCCGTGTTGGCCATGTTCCGGTGGGTCAGCATGACCCCTTTGGGCTTCCCGGTCGAGCCCGAAGTGTAGATGATCGTACAGAGATCATTGTCGATGAGCCCTGGATCAGCCGGCACCGCATGCGGCTCGCCGAGAATCTGCGCGAATACGCGTCCCGCCGGCGCCCCCTCCCCGGGCTGATCCGTCCAGATCACCGTTGACACGGACGAGGCTTCCGGAAGAACGAGACCCAAAACCCGGGCCAGCNNTCCCGGGCCAGCGCCGGGTGCACGATGATCGCCCTCACGCCGCAGTCATTGAGAATGTAACCCAGCTTCCCGGCCTTGGTGGTCGGGTTGACGATCACAAACACCGCCCCGGCCTTGAGGATCCCGAACACGGCCACAACCAGTTCGGCCGAGTTCTCCATAAACACGGCCACCCGGTCGCCGCGACGGACGCCCGCACGCTGCAGCTCACAGGCCAGCCGGTCGCTGTCGTCATGGACCCGGGCGAAGGATCGGACCTGCTTGTCACAGATCAGGAATGTCTTGTCGGGATGACGGTGTGCGCTGTCCCGCAGGAAATCGTGTACCAGTACCTTCATTGTATGCCGACTCGGCCTATGCGGCGTCCTGCGCCGCCAGCTTGCGTTTCACAAACTGCGCGATACTCGAGATGCTGTCCAGGTTCTCCGGCACGAGATCCTCGTCGTCGATTTGGATCCGGTAGGTCTTCTCCAGGAAAGAGACCAGCTCCAGGACACCCGTGGAGTCGATCACCCCGGCATCGAGCAGCGACTGGGAGCTGCTCAGACCGTCACCGCCGCCCAGGAGAAAGTTCTCCACCACGAAGGTGCGAATATCATGCTCCAGTTCCACGCGACTGCTCCGTAGCCCCGTTGACAGGCATGAATGACCGGGAACCGGCGGGCCGCACGCGCCGCGGCTCACATTTCTTCCGCCTCGGGCAGCAAAGCCCGGATCGACAACACCGTCTCTGCGGCGAATCGTTTGACGGCCGCCTCGGCCTGCTTGAGCCCGCTCTCGTCGTGCACACCCGCCGAGATCTGGACCTGGGCCACATAATAGCTCGGGTCCCTGGACAGGTTGGGCAGGCGGGCCCCCGGGCCCCAGAAGTCGGTCCATTCGGCCGTGTGTCGTCCTCTGAACACATAGTAGTTCAGGACGACGACCGCGGCTTCCGTCCCGGGGCGGGACTTGAAGAACTGATGAACCAGGCAGCCGTACTCGGTGCCGTCCACCGGGCCGAAATGGTCTCGACGCGACCCGCCCGGCGTCCACCCATGCATCTCATAGCAGACCTGAGGACGATGGCCCAGCATCTTGGCCGGCCTGGCCGCGTATGACACGTACAAGTCAACGGTCTCGCCCGTGCCGGGATCGGTATATCGCCTGCGGACGTAGTCATCACACCCTGCTACCTCCAGCACGCGCTCATCCATGGGGATATCAGTACCCTGCCACGACGCGACTTCCAGCGTTGACAGGGGTCGAGCCAGCGCAATCGGTCTGGCATCCGCATCGGTGAGCAGCTTGTCCAGATAACGCTGTCCCAGGCCGCACGAGAGCAGGACCACAATCGTGACGGCAACTGCCCACAGGCCATGCCGTGAACCGGCGCGCGAAACCGCTTCATCGCCCCGACTTGAGTGCCCTGTCACGATTCCACCTCAGTGAGTACCGCATTCTCAACTCCGCATTCACCATTCTTCGTACCCCGGCGTTGCGATAGGCAACGCTGGGCTATAATCTGTCGTTGATCTGCGAGGGCTCGATCATAATGATTCACTGGCCTCCCACTCTGGTCACTGTTGTTCGTCAGGCAAAGGCCTTCCTTGGATGGTTCAGCGGCCACAGTCTGGCCGGAATCCCGCTCGACTGGATCACCCGGTTCGTCGTGCTCGGCTTGGGATACTGGGTTCTTGCCCGGCGCGCAAGCAGGCGAGTTGCCGCCGCCGTGTGCGTCGGCGTCCTGCTCACCAGCGAACTGATGGAACTGGTATGCAACCGATGTTTCCCGCATATCCACACACCGGATTGGGGGGATCTGGCCGACGTCTTGAGCGGTCTGGCGGGCATCGCCGCCGCCGAAGGCCTCCGCCGTCTCAAGCCTTCCTCGCGCGCCGGAACGCTGGAATAACATCCGATTACGGAATCTGCGAAACGACCCGGCCATTCAGCCGGCCCTGGTGCTCGCCTCGATCACGGCCGGCCCTCTCCGGCGTTGACCCGCCAATCACCCGCAGGAGCCAGAGCTCCCCGACCATGATCAGCACCGCCAGCGGCATCATGGTCAATCCGGCAAAATCATGGAAGAACCGGTCGGCCACTTCGCTGCCGACACTGTCGAAGAGAATCACCGTGGCAATCAACCGGAGCGTGTTGGCCAGTATCGCCACCGGCACGCTCGATAATACCAGGACGGCCTTCTGCCAGCCGGGCCGCCGGACGATGAACGCGAAGGTGGCCGCCACGATCACAAACGACGTGAGCATTCGAAGACCGCTGCAGGCTTCCGCGATGGCAACGCCGGTCCGCTCGCTGGGCCACAGGACATTGCCCTCGCGGACCACCAGATAGCCCAGGATCTCCAGTCCAAAGACGGCCGATGTCGTCGCAAAGTTCTGCAGCGGCAACGCCACCAAACCATGGATCCGACGGGGCAGCGGAAACATGAGAGCCATGAACAAGATGATCCAGATCAGTTTCCTCGTCACCGGCCACCCCAGCACAAACAGGACGGTGCCGAAAACGGCGAGAAACAGCGACAGGTGCTCAAGCGAGCCGAAGGACAGGACAATGCCCGCGCTGCGAACCACCTGGGACAACAGCAGCACCAGCAACCCGGACCAGCAGGGACGGATCGGCAAGGCCGACAGCTCCCGCCGTCGCGACCACAGCAGATAAGCGATGATCGGGGGAACCAATTGCCCGGCGGAGTAGTCAGGATCGCCCTGCCACGTAGCCCAAAGCCCCGCCAGGACCGGCCAATAGGCAAAAACAAGGGCGGCCGGCACCCCAACCGCAAGGAACCGGGTGAGGATTGCCGATCGGGTCAAGCCGGTATCGATTGCTCGATCACTCCCATGCAATCAGCCAGGGCTTCCTTCCAATGACGCGGGCGGATTCCCAGGTCCCGCTCGATCCTCCCGGTGTCCAGCACGGAATACGCCGGCCGAGCCGCCGGCCGTTCGAGTTGGGACGTCAGCATGGGGAGCACGCGGCATCGGCGGCCCGACAACCGAACGATTTCGCAGGCCAGCTCGTTCCACGAACACACCCCTGCATTCGCGAAGTGATAAGTCCCCGTGCAGTCGGCGGCGGCCATCCGCAAGAGAGCCTCTGCCAGATCCGCAGCGAACGTCGGACGTCCAATCTGGTCTGTAACAACCGTCACTTCCTCGCGATTCATGCTGAGTTGAAGGATGGTCCTGACGAAGTTCTTCCCGTGTACGCCGAACAGCCAACTGGTTCGCACGATCGCATGATTCGGCAGAATCCGCCGAACGTTCTCGTCGCCCGCGGCCTTGCTGCGGCCATAGACGTTGATCGGCCGGACGGGATCGTCAGGCAGCCACGGGGACGTCTTCGAGCCGTCGAACACATAATCGGTGCTGACGTGTACCAGACGGGCGCCCGACTCGCGGCAGGCGCGAGCCAGGTTCGCCGGCCCTTCGGCGTTCACCGACATCGCCCGGTCCTCGCGGCTTTCGCAGCCGTCCACATCGGTGTAAGCCGCGGCGTTGATCACCACGCGTGGACACAGTCGCCCGAACACCGCCGAGACTGATGTCGGGGCGGAGATATCGATTTCCTCGATATCCAGCGCGTGCATCTTGGCGGAGATCGCCGACGGGCCCTCGCTGCAAAGGCGAACCAGTTCCCTGCCAAGCATGCCCTTGGCGCCGATGATGCAGAGTGACTCAGCGACCGCCATACTGCCTCTTGTAGTACTCGAGATACTCACCGCTCTTGATCCGTCGCCACCAGGACTCATTGCGGCGGTACCAGTCGATCGTCTCCTGCAGGCCCGACTTGAAGTCAACCAGGGGCTTCCAGCCCAGCTCCACCGCGATCTTGCCCGCATCCACAGCGTACCGGCGGTCATGCCCCGGTCGATCCGCGACATATTCGATCATCGAGTCATCACCGCCCAGCCCGGCCACCAGCAGGCGCGTGATGTTCATGTTGCTCTGCTCGTTGTTGCCACCGACGTTGTAGACCTCGCCCGGCCGCCCCCTCGCAATCACCAGCCGCACGGCCCGGCAATGATCGGACACGTGGATCCAGTCGCGAACGTTCATACATTGACCATAGACGGGTACTTTCCTGCCTTCCATCAGGTTGGTGATGAACAGCGGGATGAGCTTCTCGGGAAACTGGTAGGGTCCGTAATTGTTCGAGCACCGAGTGATGACCACCGGCAGCCCGTATGTGTGAAAATAGGCCCAGGCCAGCATGTCGGCGGCCGCTTTCGAGGCGCTGTAAGGGCTGTTGGGGCGAAGCGGGGTCACCTCCGAGAACCTGCCCGTTGGCCCCAGCGATCCGTACACCTCGTCGGTGGAGATCTGCACGAACAGCCGCAACTTGCGGTTGCGAGCCTCATCCAGCAGCACCTGTGTGCCCTGCACGTTCGTATGGACGAACTCCTTGCATCCGAGAATACTGCGATCGACATGGCTCTCGGCGGCGAAATGGACCACC
>MTKZ01016604.1_pt1 | contig 12020 bp, 4 predicted proteins | sample 1042781 | NCBI WGS metagenome assembly MTKZ01 (sample SAMN06212207, study PRJNA360539) | anaerobic digester metagenome | biome: Wastewater treatment plant; material: sludge; isolation source: anaerobic digester fed with sludge from wastewater treatment plant | place: Denmark: WWTP Viborg ...
AGATAAGCAGAATTCCCAAGCCGAAACTGGACCAGATTTTATTGGGGCTGAAATAATTCAGAAGATAAGGGAAAAAAACTCCAAAAATTATGAGACAAATCACAATAATGAATAAATAACCTTGAAATCGAGTTAATGAAAGGGTAATCAGTTGCTGATTCCATCGGAATGAAAGAGGCAACGATAGATCGCCCATCTGTAATAACTCAGTGATTCGAAAAACAAGGAAGCAATACAGACAAGGCAAAGTTGCAATCGCTAAATATGAATACACACTCTTCTCAATTCGAATCTCATTCGATAATTGAACGAAGATGCCTGAGCAAAAATAAATGAGAGGAATACTGATCCAGGCAAGCGCGAGGATTCCCTGTTGAAAAAGCCCCATTAATAGCGCGAAAACCACAAAAACTGCTGCCAGAAATACTTCTGATATCTGTTTTGATCGTATCAATTGGACAAATTTCAATAGGATGAGAAGCAACATGAATCCAAAATAATAGAGATAGCCAATCAAGATTGGAAGAAATCTGACTGCTTTCGGATCTCCTGTTTTGTTTACAGCGAAACCAGCCAGGAGACCTTGTCCGATTGTATGCAGTCCGTATGGAAATCGAAAGAATCCGATGCTGAACAGGATGAAACAGATTGTCAGAAGTATCAGATTTTTTACAGAAAAGAGTTCTGTCAAATTATCGAAAATCAATTTTCTTCGGGATAATAATTGAAAGAATAAAAAAGATATCAAAATGGCTGCGGCAGGCGGCCAAAATCGTTCTCCGCCCGTCATCGCCAGCGCCAGCAGTATGATGCCAGGGATTGTGCGCTTTCGATAAAATGCAGTGATCGAAAAAAGGAATAGACAAATGACTGGAATTAACGAGTCGGCTGTCTTTGACCAGGCGATTCCAACCGGATCAATTGCCAGAAAAAAAACCAGCAGGCTTGTTTTCGGTAATCCGATTTGATGATGAAACAGAATTGGAAGACAGACCAAAAGCAATCCCATGATTGCCGGGAATACACGCGCAGTAAATTCGTTCGCATCAAAAAATGAAAAACATACCGACGTTATGAAAACATATAACGGTTGTCGAATTTGATAATCAGGTAATCCTTTCATTGCAGACCAAGATTGCATCGCCAGTCGTGCTTCAGATTCCGACAATGGCGCTGATCCAAGTCCGATGAATCGGAAAAAGAATGCTGCCATGAGGAGAAACGTGAGAATGAGAAGATATCTTTTTTGATCGATTGTATTCATTGTTTTGCTTTCAGATGATTCTTAATTAGATACTCGATAAATTCTGCAATCACCTGATTCAAAAACCAGATTCAGATGATTCATAAATTTTTTTTCTTGAATTTCGTAAGCGCTGCGCTCAGCGGATCCGATGAATATATAGCTGACATCATATTTTTCGAGCAGTAATTTCGTGTTTTCCCAACTGCGAGATTCATAAATCTGACGGACTTCATCTTCACGATTCCCAATTTCAATATATCCGCCTCTCCATTGTGATTCATGATTGGTCGGTCCAAGAATTGCCGGAAGCCCCGAAAATGTACTGACGGAATTATCGGATGTATAACTGGCGCCAACTTTTTCGACGACAACGCCAAATTCTGCCTTTTGCAGCCATGTAATTCCAGCCCAGTCATTGGGTCTGCTGCGTTCTAAAAATTCAGCTCCATTCAATGTCAGATGCTGCAACGCTCCTTCGGAGATTTCTTTTTGCTGAAGGGTTTCCAACCTGGTCAGAATACCCCAAAAAGGATAGACGAGTGAGCATAATACCAGGACCATAATTGGAATGAAAATGAGTCGTTTTACTCCGTTCGTCACAATTTGATGAAGTCGAGCCAGAAAATAAGCTGCGGCGATCCCTAATAATATCCAAACCTGATAATAGAATTTGAAAATGGTATTCATACGGGTGCCAAAAAAATCCCGCAAATAAATAAATTCAGGCAGAATAATGAGTCCAAAAGCTGTCAATAACACCAAACAACCAAATGCGTCCATGGGATTGACACCGCCAGGATGCAAGTTGTGGTTAACATCAAACGCTTGTTCCGTTTCTTTGATTTTTTTTCGCAGCCCGAAGAGTACAGCCAGCATACATCCAACAGCGCCAAATAAAATGATCATGGAGGGCAGCGTCTGCATTCTTCGGATGAAGAACTGTATCATCGGTGATTCAACCCCAGTAAAACCCTGCACAGCAGCATAAGAGGAACCGGTTAATACCATAGCGCTGCCGATGGCTGAGAGTGATGAATTTGAAGATCCTTGCCAAATCTGACCAATATTTTTCAACAGAACCAAAATACCGAATATCAGAGATTCCAGGAGGAACAGGCAAAGGAAACCGATCACAGCAAATTGAAAACCTTTGAAAATACTTTTCCAATCCTGTCTGCGGACTGCATAAAACAGCCAGGCAAAAAGGATCAGGAAAAAACTCCCAAACATAATCAATAAATGGATAGTTCGAGTCGAAAACACTCCGCTTGGAATCACTCCGCCTGCCTGGGAGGAGAGCCCAATCAGGAAAATTCCGTACAGAAAAACACACGCTATCCCGGAAAAAACTGCAGTGCCCAAAAATACCTGGATGGTTTTCCGATTCCAGCCATTATATCGAAAATATGCCCAAAAAACTGCAATAAGAAACAGGAAAAAATAGAATGGGAAATCCCATGTATTCATAAAAATGAGAGCACCAAGACAGAGCGAAAGGATCCAGAAATCTGCATTGTATAAAAAACGAAATGGGAAGAATTTCAGCTTCAAAGAGTGAATTTCTGCAAATTGAATACCCCAGAACGGATCATCGGCCTTTTGCTGCAGCAACTGAAGATAAACGTTGAGCGCAATTGCCACAGCCAAGATTACAAAGGGGATACCCAAAACATGCGGATGAAGATCTCCCAGGAAAAAAGAGAAAAATGGGAACTCATCGATAATCTCCTTGGAACTCCCATCCAACCCAAGATCCGATAAGACGCGTGATGCCCGCCACCACCAGATTCCAGGCCGAAAAGTAGGATTCCAGGAGGACAGTGATACAGGTGGAGTGATTAATTCTTTTAAGTTGATCCAATTCCAAAAACCGGATGTACCATCAGGATTCCAAAACAGCCCTTTTGCATAAAGCATTTCAAAAAAGCCCTCCAGATTCCCGGCAACCAGTACAAATAGTGGAGAAAAAAAAGATCCAAACCTGATTTTAACTTTTTCAGTGAGTCCTGAATGCCGAAATTCAAGGAGATCATTCACAACGCAAAGAGCGCCGATCGCAGCCATTGCATAAACCGTTGCCAGCATTAAGTTAAATCCTGATTCAGCTGCAACACCGGACAGTTTAATAAGAAGAGCTGTCAGAATATAACCAAAATAATAATAGGAAATTCCATATCCGGAAAGCCAGGAATCGTGCGGGGGAAAACTCTCTGAGCGCAGAATTCCATTGATAAAGGTCATCTCCATCGGTTTCTCAGTGCCAGAGATATTGGGATCAGCCAGACGAAACAAAACGATCAGAGCGAAAGAAATCAGGAAAAGCGATCCGTTTCCCAAAGAGAAATGCCAGTTCAATCGATTCCAGGATCGAATTTCCTGTAAATACTTCTTCCAATAATATGCTGAGAAAGCCGTCCCGAAAACCAGAACGGTAATAATCCCTCCGGAATCATTGCTGATCAAACCCAGACTGCATAGAATCCAATAAAGATAACCAATAATGATGAAACCTACCGGTAAGGAAAAGCTGAAACCTCTGCTTGGCAAAAAACGCAAAAATCGAAAACAAACAGGATATCCCAGAAAACTCACATATAATAAAACAATCAGCCATTTTAGTATTTCAAATATCCAGTTATACGCCATTTTTTTATCTTCTTACCTGATACAGGATCGTATCGCCATTTTGATAAACTTCATCCCACAAAATTCCATCCATCCGCTCAAATTTATAAAGCCCTTCATAAGCATACATTCCCTCTTCCATCTGCCCGACGACGATATAGCTGACGTTATACTTTTTCAGGAATGCTTTGGCTTCGTCAATATTGATTGTATTATAAAAAGCTTCAATCGCATTTACTCGTTCCCAAACCTGATCAGAGCTGGCACCGCGCTGCTGACGCTGATGGTAATTCCATCCAACCACACCTGGTAATCCGGTGTAAATCGTGTATCGATTACCCCATTTATATTCGGTCGCATTTGCTTCAACAATTACCGGTGACCCTTTAACATGATCCTGAATCCACTGGATTGCAAGATAATCCTGAGAAAGATCCATTAGAAATCCATCCTGGTAATACTCGGAGGTCTTCATAAAATCCATACCATCCAGTGAATGGGGAGCAATGGAAGACATACGGTCGGTGATCTTATCAATAGATGCGGTAACCGTAAATGAAAGTGTACCGATCACAAAAAAGATCAGGAAGCCTCTCCAGATACGCTTAATTCGGGAACGACCTTCGTTTGAAATAAAATGCTCAAGACAGACAGTCAGCGCCCCTGCAGCGGCTATCGATAATAACACCCAGGCTTGTAAATACAGTTTGAAAACCATATTCATACGCCCCAGATCTCCGCGTAGACAAGTCATTTCCACAAAAAGTGTTATGAAAATACCAGTCCCTGTTAAAAACAGCAAAAACCGTTTCCCCGGTGAATTGCCCTTGCGGAGCAACAGGAGCGCTGACCAGCACATCATTGGTACAGCAGTCCAGGCAACTGTCACTTTNNAAAAAATCATCACAAAGACAAGCAGAAGCGTAGCAATCGCCAGCAGACTCTTTTTTGCACGAAGAAATCCTCTGAAGGCAGAAAGTTTTACAGCGGCCATCCAGTGGATGGTTTAGATGGTGTACCAACTGATCAATGCAAATAAGAAAAAGCCCCAATGCATCCAATAAGACCAAAGCGGTGTTCGATTCCCCTGCCAAATATCAATGACTGAATCACGAAAATTCGTTTTTAGATATGGCAAAAACAACAAGAACACAAAGGCACAGAGCAATACTGGAACGAGAAACAAGGAAAGTATTTTCCCCTTTTGCTGATGTTGATCTGAATTTCCCTTCACTAAACCGAAAATCGGAGTATTTAATCCCAAACTTGTCAGCACAATACAAGCAATCAGCAGATAGGTAGGCATATCCCATGTATTGGAAGGGATCAGAGATCCGATGATTAAACCACCGGATAAAATGACAAAGAAGGATACGCCTATACGCATCTTTTTCTGGCTCCGAGTATGGCGAATGACTGCCAGCAGCCAAACCAGTGCCAATACAGTAATAGGCAGCGCAAAAAGATGTGCGTGCGGATCCCCGTATAAAAAGGTAAAAAAGGGAAATTCAGTGATCGGTTCTCCTGGAATTGCTCTGCTGGGAAGCCAATACCAGTCTCCCCGATACATCTGGAAATGCTGTCCTTGAAGCAATTTTATGATTCCGGAAAAAAACCATAGGATGTTTTGAAATCCGGATCCTGCCGCTCCGGCAGCTCCTAATTCCGTCGTTTCGGTTAGAAGTATTTTGATGGTGCCTAAGTTTCCGATTACCTGAAGCATAAAAATTGTCAGAATCCCGCTGAAATTTGCCCATTTTTCAGATTTTTCATCGACAGCGTCTGGTTTCAGCATCGCATAAATTGCTGTTCCGGCTGAATACGCTCCAATTGCCAGAAAGCCGTACCAGGTCGGCAGAATCAGGTTATAGGCAATACTTGGAATCATGCCGATCAGCTTAACCAGTAACCCGGAAAGGAAAAAACCATAGTAGTAATAATTCAGATATCCACCGGCAAACCAGGGGTCGTATGGCGGGAAGATCGTGCTTTTTAAAACAGCATTGAAATATGAAAAATCCATCGGTTTTTCTCCGCCTTTTGCCGGATGCCAGAGATCGGGATTTCCAAGTCGAATTAATAAAAAGAATATAAAAAAAGATAAAAAGATCAGTTCTGAACGGAGCAGAATTGGAAAGTTTTTATGGATTTCCTGAGAAATCTTCACTCGGTCAGCCTTAAAAAGGATCAGATTAAGCAGCATAAAGGCGCCAATAACCATGATGATCAACTGCCTTGTATATGGAATTCCCATAAATCCGCTGATCCAGACGATATAGCCGATACATAAAATTCCAAAAAACTTTGAAACACCGAATCCTTTGTCACGCAGGGGACCAAATATAATCCGAGTCATCGGGTAAAATATCCACCCGACAGATATGAGGATTAGCAGCCAAACGATGACGCCAAAAAGCTGATTTTCATTGATCCAGGCTGACCGATGGAATAATTCAGACCATGTTCCCCCGGATTGCTGGATTGCAGCTTGCTCTGCAGTTAATAAAAGAGATAGTGATTTTTGCATATTTCTGTATTCTACCGGATTTTTGTTAGATATCTGAGACAAATTCACCACATTCCATTTTTCTTTGAACACTGATATGTCAAACGATTCCGCTTTTTGAAGAATGATCACCTTCGGATGATCATAAACGGTAAAAGCTTCCTCGGCTGATTGGGTGTTGAATATCGTACCAAAAAACTCAGGTTCTGATTCAAATATGGCTGCAATCTTAAAAAAGCTTCCCGATTGCAGATCATCAGCTGACAATTTAGCGAAACATTCCGTAACAGTCTCTGATTACGGGCAATTGACAAGCTGACGATAAAGAGCTTCCAGCAGTGGGAATTTTTCCCGAATCCTGGCAGCAGCGCCATAAATCCGATTGGAACTGATCACCCAATAATCCGCCGCTTCGATTTTCGCGAAANNATTTCTCTCGCTGCAAAATGTTCTCATCGGCAAACAAATCCAGGTCGATACTGTTCCCATAATATCCGGATGTCACATCATAAGGAAGACGTCCGGTTTCTGACAGCGGAAGTACATCATCCCAACTGGATTCCGAGGCAATCGACGGAGCAGACAATGCAACAACGGAATCAGAATCAGTAGTGGATATCGTGATTCCAATCGTATCACCCTGCTGCATAAAAACCGGAGATTGTGAAAATGCGACAATCATTTCGGAATCGGTCAAAGGATGCGGCAATGATTTCATTTGGATAGATGCAACAGAAGTATCGCCGCGATCATAATTCTTCGCTTCCACAACCAGGTGCTATGGAGAAGGGATACCGGTTATCACTCGAAAACCGCTCAGCACCAGTTTATCTAAATATCCATCTGCAGCCGATTTGAAATATGCCTCAAGCGGTTCGCCTTCCCGAATCTGGCTGGATAATCCGTTATAAAAAAGATAAGACGATTTCTGTTCTTGAATCTGATAAAGATCATACTGACTGCTGATGCGAAAAGAACAATCGGTACCAGAAGCTGATAATTGCAGAAAAGCAAATTTATTGTGCGAATTGATCACCGCGGGTTTAGGAAAATAGAAAGTCACATCGGATTTACTGGCATCCTTGGAAAGATAAGATTCATCCAAAGGACCGACAGAATCAATCACGTCATTGCAATCCGCATCCGCACATAGCGCAACTTCCAATGAACAGTGATTGCCGGATAATTTCCTTATGGATTGGAATGATACCATTTGAATATCTGCCCCATATTTTGCCTCAAATGGCAACAGAATTGGTTTCGAGTCGGATTTCACTTTTTGAAAAGTGGGAACTCCGACTGATTGCGAAACAGATCCGTTCTCTGTTTTGACGATCGCCTGCAGCGCCGATGGAATATTCTGATAAATCCATTCGCTGGCTTGCAAACGTGTATGTTTTGAACGGTAGATCGATGAAAAAGCTGTGCTCCAACATACTGCAGCGAGGAAGAGAATCACAATAAGAACTTGTTTAATTCTGTCAACTTTCCCAGGTTTCAACGAAATACTGAAAATGGCTCCGGAGATTAGAAACAAAAGGGGAAAAATTGGCAGAAAATACCGCATCATCTTGGAAAATTGCGTCAACTGCCAGATACAGAAAACAAATACACAGAGCATCGCAATAATAAGAAACATCGTCCGGGACGGCAAATCATCCACTCTGTCTTCATTCTTTTGTGATGGATGTTCTGGTGAAATGGATCGGGACATATTGCAAAAAGGAAAACTTTCTTTGAGCAACTCCTCTGCTTTATCCCGTCGTCCAACACCTGATTTTTTGATAAATGAGAAGGAAAAAAACAATCCGGATATCAGAATCAAAGATAATGCAATTCCTGATCCATACAAGAAAAGATTCCTTAGCGCATAATCAAAAGGCCGGTCTGCCCATTGCCAGGCAGGCGGAAAAGCAACAGAACCGCTCATCTGCAGGCTCAGTTCTTTCATACTGGCTAGCCAGTTCGCATTCATTGTAAAATTCAGCAAATTTGGTACTTGAAATGCATAGGGTTGAAAAACACGGAAAGTAAGCGCAAACGAAATCAAAAAACAAATAAATCCGAACAAAACGACAAATCGGTTCAGCTTCTTTGTCCATGGGAATTGGATGAAAAGCGCGACAAACAGGAGAAACGGGAAAAGCAGGAAAATGACCGCGCTGATTTTACTGGCAGCAGCGCATCCCATCAAGAAGCCAGTCAGAACGGATTGAAAGATAAAAACCGGGGGACGTTTTTCAATCGACATCAAAAGGACAGATAAGGTTGATATCGAGATCAGGAAGACAACTGTTGTATCAAATGTATAGAAATGGGATTGCTGGATAGCAGCCGTTAATATCGCATATCCTCCCATGGAAAGGAGGACTGATTTTTTATTTTTCCAAAGGATATGACTGGTAATTCCAATGCAACAAACCGTTAGAATGTCAAATAAAGCACTCAGAAAACGTCCGATTTGAACGACAATCTGAGAATTATTCTGAACCCCGAGCAGCGAAGCCGCAGCTTTGTTTATAAATAATGGCAGTGTACCGTAAACAAAAAAATGGAATCCGTAATTCGCCGGATTCAATCTGGATGATGCCGGATTAATCCATTCATCAAAAGAATTCGGTAGCGATCCGGCTTCGGTTACCTGGGTTAAAAATCGTTCGTCTGGATTTAATAAGCGGAAATCATCCCAGTCAAATCCCGAAAAACGAAAACAGATTGCAATGATCACCGGAAGGATCCAATAGAATTTTTGCAGATATTTCATGGAAGTCCTTTTTTTCATTGCAGAAATTGCGATGCGAAATATTGACTTGTTATTTGAATAAAAGGAGAAAAACTTGTTACTGTGATGTTTTTGCGCAGAATATAAAGCCATCACAACAACATAGAATTCCTCCCATATTTATGATTTCTTTTACAGAAAGCGAAAGAACAACGATCCGAAATATTCTCTCTGATCGAAAAAGGTTTTTGAATAATTCGAATTTTTCCCTATTTCGGTCCTTTTAAACAGTTTTTTTATGGCACCAGGAAGCTGTAAAAACTTTTCCCTGGATAAATACTTTCCTGTAAAATTGCTTTTCCATCAGGATAAAGCTGATTGAGAGATTTTGCGGTATCCAGATCATCTTCCTTATAGATAAACAACAGCGGATGTGCAGCATTTCCGACAGAGGAAATCATATCGCGTGCCAGTGCGTAATCCTTTCTGGGAACTCCGGCATTAATTCCCACCAATCGTGTATCAACCCAATACGGATACGGTATTACAAAGGCGCTTTCATAATCACCAACAGAATCCGCGAAACCTTTGATAACCGAACCAATCTGGCGGGTATTCAGCGCATTCCGGTCATAATTTACACGATAATCCTGAAAAACAAGATGGTAATTACTGATACAAATACCTGTGGTAATCCCGACGACAAAAAGAATCGGAAGCAAAATGGATATTCCAGGACGTCTAATTTTTTCGATGATCGACTCAACCAGATAACAAAATCCGAAGGAAGAGATGATAAAAATCGGGATAACAGCCGCACCAGTACGGTTCAGACAAGGGTTTTCATCCGGAAAAGCAATGGACAGACTGGATGGGAGCATCAGAAAAGGAACACACAACAGCATACTCAAATCCTGCCATCGTTTATTTTTAAGATATCGGAAAAAAACAAGGATCGATCCCAGAAAGAAAAGGGGAGCACTAAATACGTCTAAAGCAGGCCGGAAGAGTACGGAATGAACCCATATGCCGCCATTATTCCAAAAAGGCATTACCGCAGCTTTCCAGAAGTTAATCAGGAAAATTAAGATGGCCGGCTTTGTCAACGAAGTTTCAGTTTCTCCAATACGTGTCATGACACGATAGAAAACCGATTCCGGCATGTCCAGAAATACACGAAGAAGCGGAAGTCCTGAAAGAATTGTGAAAAACACCATAATTCCGAAACTGATCGCCATATCTTTCCGGTTGCCGTTGGAAGTAGGGAAAAGGCTCATCATAAAAATGATGGCAATGACAATCGGAACAATCCGCATAGCGCTATACCCTTGCAGTCCAATACCTAAAAAGATTCCACACAGGATGAAATCTTTCCGCGATTTTTGCATCAATCCTTTAAACAGATGGTACAAAGCAGGCGCGGTAAACATCGGATAAAATGCGAATCGCAAAGCGACTCGGCTGATCACATTCGGCCAATATGCCACTCCGCAAAATAACATGGCGAATAAACCGACCCAACGATGTCCATAAAGTTTCCCGAGTAAATAAATATACGGTAGTGCGAACAATCCTGCCAATACAGTCCCAATTTTTAAACTTAAGAAACTGATTCCGGTTCCGAATAATTTAATGATTAATGCTGTCCAATAAAATTGGAATGCTTCACGGCCGGTGTTACGCACAAAAAAAATGGATGTCTTTCCATCCAGTACATCCATGACATCATAAAGTTTTTCGGCATGGTCGCTGAACATATCGCCTGGAATTTCGTTGATTTGAGAAAAACGGAAATAAACGCAGATACAAAAGACACAAAAAACCAGTATCTGCCAGGGAGAGAATCGAATTTTCAATGCTTGAAAATCCTTCAATCGCAGCCATAGTCTTCTAAAAAAGCGGGAAAGGGATACTCCTGGCAGAAATGAAATAATACCCAGTACGATCGATACAATCCAAAAAAAGAGGTTGAAAATTGTGAAACGGTTGCCGCCAAACAAGAGAAATGCAATGGAAGCTGAAATGGCCGAAGCGGCGAACCATTCCAGTCGAAAGAATCTCTGAACGGGTTCGGAGTTCTTGTCCACTTCTATCAATGAATTTTCATTCGATTCATTCTGAATGTTTGACGAAGGCTGATGCCGATGGTGGAAAAAATTCAATCCAAGGAGAATTACTGACAATCCATACAAGAGAATGGCGGGCAGAGGATTTCGTGTCCCGATAACAACATGCGGTTCCATCGATAATTGAGCCAGTAATGCTGACGTAAAAGCCAAAACCAGCATGATCGCAGAAGAGGCGCTGAATGTAAGCTGCTCTTCTGTTCTTAACATTTGTATTCGTTGAAAAAGAACTTCAACAAAAGAAGATTTTGGAGTATTTTGTTCCGCGAACGAGGTCGTTTCTGTCTGCAGTTCATCCAGTTCAGTGTCTTCGGGGAGAATCTCCCGATTCCAATTCTTCGGATTTAATTTAAATCGAAAATAATCCAAAACGGTTATCTCATCCATTGATATCAGCCTTTTTTACGGGAAATATAAAACGTATAAGATCCAAATTCCTGATCGGCATCTTCATCATAATACTTGCGGCAAATTTTTTCCACCAGCCACAAATTCCAATGATATGGGAACCATATCCACTTTCTGGTCAGAAAATGACAAATCAAGGATGGCAATCCAAAATAATGCCCCCACTCCAGTGTGTGGAAGGCGCCTGGAGAAAAATAATGCCAGTATCTTTCAATCTCAAAATTTGCTTTCTCCAGTCTCTCCTGCCAAATCTGGGGGCTGTCACAATGATGATGGCGTGAAATCGTATTAAAAAAACGTCGATACCAGTCTGCAGCAAAATGCAGATGAATTTTGTCAAAAAAAGCGGAAACAGAAAGGTTACCAAGGAACTGATGATTGGGAACA
>MTKZ01011241.1_pt1 | contig 12018 bp, 10 predicted proteins | sample 1042781 | NCBI WGS metagenome assembly MTKZ01 (sample SAMN06212207, study PRJNA360539) | anaerobic digester metagenome | biome: Wastewater treatment plant; material: sludge; isolation source: anaerobic digester fed with sludge from wastewater treatment plant | place: Denmark: WWTP Viborg ...
TCCTGCGATACCTCGATGCCGGCTTCTACGAACATGGCCGCTGGTATCGCACGGTTGTGCCGGATAACCAGCCCGACACCGAGATCCGTATCGAGGTGATCCAGGGTGGCATCAACCCGGAGCGCGAAAGCGAGCGCTTCCCGCCAATTCCGCTGGAGCGCACGAGCGCCACTGGCCTCCAACATCTGGACGGCACGCTCTCGATGTCCCGCTTTGCACCGGACAGCGCACACTCGGAGATCTTCATCTGCATCGGGGACTGGCCGTCACTCGACTTCGGCGGAATGCGAAATCCCGATGGTCAGGGCTTCGCGGCGTTCGGTCGCGTCGCGCAGGGCATGGACGTCGTCCGGGCGATTCAGCAGTCTGCGCGGGACGAGCAACGCCTCGTCCCACCGATAGCGATCGACAGGATTCGCCGCATGGCGGGTTAGCGTCGAGCCAGCCGGTGGGCTGCCAGCCCGAGCAAGCCGAGAAGAACGAGGCTGCTGGAGATGTGCGGGATACGACGGGCCGCCCAGCGCGGCAGGAAGATGTCCGAGACGGTTCCGCGCTCTGCCCCCAGGTCCTCGACGATGCCCGTGAGCGGGCAACGGCCGCCGTTGGTAGTGATCATGACCGCCTCGACGCCGACTGACGCCAGCGCCAGCCCCATCCGGCGCGACCAGCGTCCGCGCAGACCCGACCACGCGAACCAGACAATCAGGCTGGACAGAATCAAGAAGATCAGCGTGTGGGCCAGCTTGACCGCCGTGATCACGTGTTGCTGCCAGCCACGCTCGACAATCGCCGGCCGGAGATGTTGCCAGACGCTCGTATCGATCACCGCGCCGAACGGCGCATCAGGCTTCGACCCTCCGTAGAGAGCGCCGATCGCAGATGTCAGACGCGTGCCTGTCCAATTGTGGGCGTCATCCCGAGTCATGGCCGTCTCCTCTCGGCGTCAGGGCGCGTCGCGTAAGCCTCGCGCCGCGTATACTCGCACCGTTCACGGTAATTGGCAGCGGAGCGGAGGCGGAGCAGGATGCGGATAGCGTTTCTCGGACCGGTGGGGACGTTCAGCGAGGAAGCGGCAATGCGTGTTGCCGGTGAGGGCGACACGCTGATTCCATTTGCGTCGTTTCCGGCCCTGATCTCGGCAGTCGAGGCGGATGTTGCCGATGTAGCTGTATTGCCGGTAGAGAACTCAATCGAAGGTTCCGTATCTGGGACGCTCGACCTGTTGATCCACGAGACAGCGCTGCAGATCTGTCGGGAGGTCGTCATCCCGGTCCGTCACTGCCTGGTGACGGTTCCGGGGGCGGAGATCACCGGGATCAAGACGGTTCACAGCCACCCGCAGGCGCTCGGCCAGTGCCGCCGATTCCTGGAGCGTGTGCTTCCAAACTCCCACCAGACCGCGGCGCTCTCGACAGCCGGCGCGGTCGAGGAAGTTGTCAAGCGGGGCGACCCGACCGTCGCAGCGATCGGTCCGGCCCGCGCCGCCGAGACGTATGGCGCGGAGATCCTGGCTCGAAATATTGAGGACAACCATCAGAACGTCACACGCTTTGTCGCCCTCGCCGAGCGCGACCATCCGCAGACGGGCAAGGACAAGACCTCATTGACCATTGCGGTGCGCAGCAACGTGCCGGGCTCGCTCTTTGCCGTGCTGGAGGAGTTGGCCGCAGATTCGATCCAGATGACTCGTCTGGAGAGCCGGCCGGCCAAGAACGTGCTCGGCGAGTACTACTTCCTGATCGACATCGAGGGCCACCGGCTCGATCCGCAGATTGCCTCGGCGCTGGAGCGGATGCGGGCCAAAACCGATATCTTCAAGGTCTTCGGCTCCTATCCGAAGTTCGCCGAGGAGACGCCCGAAGACTGACGCGCGGATGGCGACGGTGCTCGTTGCAGGACGAGCCGGAGGTATGCGAGATCGCCACTCCGGAATCCGCTGTTCATCATGGTTCCTTCGAGAGCCATGAACTCCCGCGTGGGCCCGCGCAGCAGCCTTGGCGAATGTCGCTCGACGATCTCTTGCATTCTCCGCGAGTTGTCCTCCAGAGAGCGCACGACATTCTCCGTTATTTGCTCTTCGTCGACGATGATGAAGCCGGCACTGTCGAGCTGGCGATAGAGGTCGGCTAACTGGTCCGCCTTGCGAAAGTCCGCGAACAGTAGATAGCCGGAAGGGCGAAGGACGCGATGCGTCTCGCTCAGGAACCTGTCAAAGTCGGGGTAGGCGTGTGACGACTCTATGTTGATTACCGCGTCGAAGGATGATCCGGGGAACGGGAGCTGCTCGGCGTCGCCCTGAATAAACCGCATCCGTGCGTCGTGATGGTTTGCGATACAGTGGGCGATCGCACGATCCGCGAAGTCGACCCCGGTGACGCTGCGCGGCGCCATCGACGTGAGCACGAAAGCCGCGCCACCGCCGCGCCCGCAGCCAACCTCAAGGACGTCTTTCCCTGCGAGGTCAACAGCGCCCGCGACGACGCGGTACATCTGGTATCCCCACCGTTCCTGCTCCTTGCCAGGGGGCAGCGTGAGGCTGTTCGTCGCGCCGGCCGGCGCGTATCCATAGTTCATGACCGAGACGGTTTCCGCGACTCCGCGCCGGTTCACGAACTCGTAGAGCAGCCTGTTCGCCGGCCGCATGGCGAGAGTCCCGAATCCTGGAATCAACCGAAAGACGATCGTCAGGAGTGAGATGACGGGGCGAATGCGACGAGCGCGACGTTGCTGGGCGATCGGAACCCCCACAACGCATGCGAGGATGCCGGCCAGCACCCCCAGCCCGAACCGTTTGATTGCCATCGGTTTTCACCTCGTTCTTCTCGAGTGCCTTGCCACGGCGACCACAGGACGCGAACCCGAGCCGCCGTTCGTCGAGGAGAGATGGGTGGAGGAAGATAAAGTCTCGTTGGCCGGCAGCCAGATCGTCTCGCGCGGATGCAGCCGGAACGCTCGCTCTAACAACCCGAGCCAGCGGCGTTGGGGCAGTATCATCGCGCCAGCACGGTATAACGCATATATTGTGCCACCCCCGCGTGTGCGACAAACAACAACCGGCTGGTCGCGGACAATGCCATCGAGCTCAGCTCGGACAACGTCGTCGATCGGGGTCGTCGGGAATGGCGGTATGGCGACATAATCGCATGGTGAGCATCCGGTCCCGGCGACGGGGCCGGGGCAGACCGTGATTACCCGGACTCCGTGCTGGCGGTTCCCCGCCCAGAGCGCCTCCCCGAACCGAAGGAGGAACGCCTTGGTGGCGGCGTAGACTGCGGGAGAGATGGCATCGACGCGCTCCTGAGGCTAGCGCAATGGCGACCGTGCCGCAGCGGGCGTCTGGTCGAGAATTTCCAGCACGGGCGCGAACGCCTCGATGCCGGCCAGGCTGTTCGGCCGGAGCCGCACCTGGACTTCAGAGACGCCAAGCGCGGCGAACACTCGCAGATCGCAAGCCAGCTCCTCCGGCGAGCCGGACAGCGCGGTGACGTTCAGCTTTGCGAGTCGGGATACGATCCGCTCGGCCTGGCTATTGAATCGAGAACGGAACCGTGTGGCCGCGTTGGATGGCACAGCCTGGACCGCGATCGAGCGCTCGATAGCGGTGGAGTTCCGGCCAACTTCCGCGCAGGCAGCATTGAGCCGGTCCAGAAACGGGATTGCGGCGGACGGCCGGCTATCGCCGAAGATGAGCCAGCAGTTCCACCGATCCGCGTGCCGGGCCGCCAGCCGGAGCATGCGGTCGCCGCTTCCTCCCATCATAATCGGCGGGCCGGCCGGTCGCGGCCCCGGCGGGCGCAGCTCCGCGTTGCTGACCTGGTAGTAGCGGCCGCTGAGATCAGCCGAGCCTTCCCGCAGCATCCCCCGGATGATGGTCAGCGCCTCCTCGAAGCGTGACGCCCGGTGGTCGAACGGGTAGCCGAACGCCAGGTACTCTGCTTCTCGCCATCCCGCGCCGATGCCGAGGACCAGCCGGCCGCCGCTGATCTCGTCGACCGTTGCCGCCATCTTCGCCAGCAGTGCCGGCTCGCGGAAGCTGGTCGAGCTGACGAGTGGGCCGAGCTCGACCAGGCTGGTTGTCGCGGCCAGCGCGGCCAGCAGCGACCAGCACTCCCAGGGTCCGAGCTTCACGACCGGACCGAAGCGCGTCAGGTGGTCGGAGACCCAGAGCGAATCGAACCCGACCTCCTCGGCGCGCCGGGCCATCGCCAGGATGTCGGTCCATCTGGGCGTCTGGCCNNATGCGGCGTTGGGATCTGTTGGCATGCCATGCTCCAATGCACAACGCATGTTCGCCTGGTCGATCCACAGCCCATCCTACCCGGTTCTGCTCCGGCGTCCAGCGTCCTATTGCGGGCCGTTCGCGCGAACCCAGTTCAGGTAGATAGCGACGCCCTCGTCGAGCGGCGTGCTCGGCGCCCAGCCGAAGTCGGCAAGGATGCGGTCGTTCTTCGGGCGTGGGCCGCGTGGCGCGTCGCGCAGCGGAGTGTTGGCCTCGTCTTCCGGCACGAGCCGGTACTCGATCTCCGGCCAGGCGCGCTTGAACGCCGCGAGCATTTCGCCGATCGAATATTGCCGGCCACAGGTGATCGAGTAAACGTCGTGCGGCAGGTTCGGAGTGGCCCAGGCGCGAACGATTCCTTCGGCGATGTCCTCGACGAATGTCCAGTCGTGGTACGGTCCGTCCAGGCTGGCCACGCGCAGCTCCTCGCCGGCTGCTAGCACCCTCAGCATCTCGCGGAGCTCGGTCGCCCCGACGTAGCCCGGTGTGTCACGTTCCATCGGGCCGTAGACGTTCGCTGGCCGCATCGAGACGATGTCCAGCCCGAACAGCTCCTTGTAGCGCATCGCGATCCGCTCGCTGGCGTACTTCGTGATCCCATAGAGGTTCGTGGTCCGGCTGGGCGCGTCCTCGTCGATCGTTTCTCCAGTGTGCCCGCTGCCCCAGACAGCGCCGGAGCCGACATAGACGAATCGCTCGAAGCCAGGCAGGGCACGGGCAGCCTCGAGGGCATTGATCGTTCCGCCGAGGTTGACGTCGATCACCCGTCGCGGCTCCTTCTGCTCGCGCCAGAGACGTGGGGTGATCGCGGCCGTGTGGATGATCCTCGTGACGCCGGCCTCCTGGGCGATATCCAGCAGGTGCTCACCGTCGGTGACATCGCCATGGACGAAGGTGACGTTGGCGACCGCGTCATCCAGGTGCTCGCGCAGGACATCGTCGACTGGCATCAGGTCGTACGAGATAACGCGCTCGCCGCGTTGCGCAAGCTGGCGCAGGACAAAGCTGGGAACCCACCCGTTCCCACCGGTCAGAAGCGTCGTCACGTCGTTTGTTCCTCTCGTCTCGTCGTCGATGGCGCTGGATACCAGTATGCGTCGGCGTGACACAGCGTGGATTGTCGATTGGCGTGATTCCTGCTAATCTGGCCAAGCCGCCCCCGAATCGCGGCGAAACGGGAGATCTGCGTATGCGTCATCGCCTTCCCGGTAGCTCCATCCTCGGTCCGGTTTCTGACCTCGCGACGGTTGCCCTCCTGCTCGCGCCGCTCGTTGTCGCTGCCGCCATCACCGCTGGTCTCGTGGCGTTGGCCGGCCGGGTTATGGCCTGGTCATGGTACCTGGCGCTCGTCCTCAGTCCCGTGATCTACGTCGTCTGGTTGTGGGTATTCCTGGTCCTCTCCGGGCTCATCGTCGGCGCGATCGGCCGAAGACATCCCAAGCCGAGATTTCGCGCAATCCCAGGCCAGACACATGTCCGCGCTGTTCTGAAGGATGATCTCGGCGTCATCACCGCGATTGTTTGCTACCGCCGCCTGGCGCTCGTTCAGGGGTTGCCCTTCATCCACGTGATCAGCGCAATGCCGCTCTTCTTTCGCACGGTCCTGCGGGCGTATTCGCCGTCGGCAACGATCGGGCATGGAGGCGTGAGCTGGGGCGTCATCTATGACCCCGATCTCACGAGTATCGGCGACCAGGTCGTTATCGGTGGCGGGGCGGTGGTTGTGGCGCACAGCCTGTCGATGCGCCCCGACGGGGGATTGGTCTACGTGAGCGCACCGATACGGATCGGGAATCGCGCGACCATCGGCGGCGAGTCGCGCGTTGGCCTCGGTTGCACGATCGAGGATGACGCAATCGTCGAGCCGGGCGCGGTCGTCGCGGCGCTCACCCACATCCCCGCCGGCGAGGTCTGGGGCGGCAATCCGGCGCGCTTCCGGCGCAAGCGGGACGACCTCGGCCCAGCGCGCTCCCCGGCCGATCAGCCAGTAGCCAGCGTCATGCAACCCAACGGCGCGTATTCGGCGGCGCCCGACGACCTGCGTCGACTCGTGATCTCCGCGCTCAGTCTCGATGAGCGCGAGACGCCGGCCGATCTGAGCAGCGACACATGTACGGTCTGGGACTCGCTCGGCCAGCTCGCCATCGCCGCCGCAATCTTCGACCGCTACGGGGTAACGGTCGCCGAGGACGACATCTATAAGCTCAGGTCGCTACACGATGTCGATGATGCGATCCAGGGACGATTGGTCCCGGCGACGAGAGAGCACGGGGACGGCGTTGACGCCCCGGTCACACAGCCCGGCGAGTGTCTGCCGCTGCCCGATGACCTCGAGATGTTGCCGTTGCTCGACCATCAGGCTGCGACACGGGCGATCGCTGCCCGCCACGACCTCCCCATCGCCACCACTCAGCAGATCCCGGTCACCGTCGCGGCGACATTTGTCGCGCAGCCGCTTGCGCCCGCGCTGCGGCTCTGGGGCGGCGTGATGGGGTTTGACATCGACTGCAGGTTTGCCGACTACGACCAGATCGTCCAGACACTGCTCGACCCGTCCGGCCCGTTCGCGAACGGTCTCTCGGTGGTGAACGTCGTCCTGGCGCGACCGGAGGACCTCTGGGCCGGCAACGAGGCCGATACGACGGCGCGACTGGATCAGATCGTCGCGGCGCTGGGGCAGTCTGTCGCGGCGCGAGGGGCGAGCGAGCTGCTGGTCGGGACGCTGCCGCCGGCCGTGTCGGCATTTTCCCCGCTGGCCAACGCCGATACTGCCTGGCTGCGCCATCAGTGGCACACGCGGATCGGCGGGCTGCCCGGCGTTGGCTGGTTCGACTTCGCGGAGGTCGTCGAGCATATCGGGGTCGAGCGAGCGCGAGATAGCGCCAGCGAATCATTGTCGCGCGCGCCGTACTCGCCACTCCTCTACCAGGAGCTCGGCATCGCGCTGGCCCGCCACGTCCGCTCGCGGCGGCGCAGCCCGGCCAAGGTGATCGCAGTCGATTGCGACAACACACTCTGGGGTGGGGTTGTTGGCGAGGTCGGGCTGGACGGAATCGAGCTCGGCGAGGATGGCCCCGGGCGCGCCTACCAGCTCTTCCAGCAGCAGCTGAAGCGGCTCAAGGAGCGAGGCATCCTGCTTGCGGTGGTCAGCCGCAACGAGGAGGCGGATGTCCTGGAGGTGTTCGAGCGCCACCCCGGCATGGTGCTCCGGCCGGACGACATCGCGACCTGGAGCGTCAACTGGCGCCACAAGTCGGAGAACCTGCGCTCGCTCGCCGAGGAGATGAACCTGGGGCTGGACAGCTTTGTGTTTCTGGACGATGACCCGGCGGTCCGGGCGGAAGTGGCAGCGCGCGCGCCGGAGGTCCACGTCGTCCCCTTGCCGAGCCGCGCGACGGGATACGCCGAGGCGCTCGCGCGGCTCTGGCTATTCGATGGCGCCCAGGCGACGGATGTGGACGCGGCGCGGACGCAAATGATGCAGGAGGAAGGACGACGCAAGCGCGAATCGACGGCAGCCGCCAGCATCGACGAATTCCTCGCCGGGCTGGACCTGCGGGTCGAGATGCGACCGCCGGAGGACACTGAGTGGGCGCGTGTCGCTCAACTCACCCAGCGCACCAATCAGTTCAACCTGTCGTTGAAGCGTCGCACCGTCGAGGAAGTCCGGGCATTGGCCGGCGAGGAGGCGGTTCTTGTCTTGAAGGCGGCCGACCGGTTCGGAGATTACGGCCTCGTCGGGGTGGTATTCGTCCGGCCGCCGGACGCGGCCCGCTCGGCCGAAATTGACACGCTGCTGATGAGCTGTCGGGCACTCGGCCGGGGCGTCGAGGATGCGTTCCTAGCCGGCATGGCGGCGCTAGCCGCCGGCCAGGGAGCAACAACCCTGGTCGCGCCATACGTCGAAGGAAAGCGCAACGCGATGGTGCTGGACTACCTGCGACGCAGTGGATTCACCGAGCAGGGCTCCGGAGCATGGACGCTCTCGATCGTCGATCCGCCCTCACTGCCGGCCCACGTCCAGTTCGATAGCCCCTTGCTCGTCACGACCGGCGCTCCCGGGGGCAACTGAAAGGATCCTCTTGATGGAGACAGTGTCTTGCCTGCTCTGCGGATACCCAGGGAGCACGGTGCGCGTGACTGGGTGGGATCGTATGTGCAATGTGCCGGGGGTGTACACGCTGGTCGAATGCGACCGATGCGGCTTCCTCTACCTGTCGCCGCGCCCCGATGCGGAGGAGATCAAGCGTCACTATCCGGAGGAGTACCCGTTCTACGCGTCGTTCTTCGACCAATCCTCCTACATCAAGTCGATCGGTGTCTATGAGCTGACCAAGCGCGCCCAGCAGGTGCTCGACGCGGTGAGTGGCGGGCATGACGTGCTCGATATCGGCTGTGCCGTCGGCGACTTCCTGTCGATGATGAGCTCGAAGGGCTGGAATGTGCGTGGGGTAGAACCCGACCCTGGCGCGGCTGCCTATGCCCGCAAGCGACACGGGATCGACGTGTTCAACGGCTATCTCGAAGAGGCTTCATTCGAGCCCGAGTCATTCGACGCCGTGACAATGTGGGAGGTTCTTGAGCATACTCCCCAGCCCCTCGATACGCTGCGGCGCGCCTTCGATCTGCTCCGGCCCGGCGGCGCGATTGTCATGTCGGTGCCGAACCGGGACTCGCTCGAATCAAAGGTGTTTGGGACATACTGGATTGGCAATGACTTCCCACGCCATTTCTCCGTGTTTTCGCCGAAGCACATGCGTGTGGCGCTGAGCTCGGCTGGATTCGTCGAGCCGCGAATCATCAGCCAGCGTGGCCGTCTGGGGGCGATGCATAACGAGATCGCCTGCGGGCTTGGCAGCATCGACCTCTGGCTACACGCTGGAGACCGCGATCGCGGCGCAAGGCGCATCGCAGATCGCGTCCTGTTGCCGATTGTCACGAAGCCTGTGGGTGTCGTCCCCATCTTCATTGCGTCGTTGCCGATGTCGGTTGCGATCCGGAAGCTGAACCTCGGGTCGCAGATGATCGCCGTTGCCCACAAGCCAGCCGCCTGATCTGTCTGGCCCGCGTACACTTCGCTGAATCCGCTTGGCGGAGAGAGGGGTAGCGTGTGGCGCTTCGGATCGCGATCGACAACAGGCTGGAGACTGCCCGGCTGACCTATCCGTTCGAGGCGGGTTGGGTCGAGCAAGGAGGAGTTTCCCTTGTCGCGGGCCTGACCTCGACAAGGGCGGCCGAGGTGGATATCGCCCTGCTCGACAGCGTTTCGGCGCTCTCGATGCTGGCGAATTTCGCCGTCCTGTCCGATCTGGCGCTTGTCGCCCGGCGGGCGACGATGCTGACACTGGCAACCCATACGCGGCCGGACGATGTCGATGATGTCGCGGTGTCGCTCGCAGGGGTCTCGCCGGCCGGACGCGCGGTGGCGCTAGCGACGCTGCAGCCGTTCTATGGCATCCGCGCGAGAGAATGGTCGGAGGAGACGTTCCCCGTTGACACGGAACACGCCGTCGTCAGCGAGGGGCCGGCCGCCCTGATCCTGGCCGGGGATGAGGAGACCCACCAGGAAGACCTCGGGCGAGCCTGGTATCTGCTCACCGACACGCCATTCGTCAGCCACATCTGCGTCGTCCGTCGAGGACTACTCTCTCGAGACCCGGTAGCTGTAGCCGAGGCGGCCGGGCATCTGGTCGCCTCGCTCGAAGCGGGAAACGAGCGTGGGCGCGAGTTGCGGCGCGATATGGCGAAGCGATACGACATCGATCGCGACCTGCTGGTCGAAGTGATGGCCGACCAGGAGTGGGAGCTGACGGCGGAAGGAGTCTCTGGCCTCGCTCTGCTGGCTCGCCGCTCCGGCCTCACCAGCGGCCCGGCGCTGGAGCGCGCGGTTGTGCGGGTCAGGACGAGCAAGGCAGGCTAGCGCGGCGATCGGCCGGCCGGTCGCCGGGACTGACAACGCGACGTAACCTTATGGGTGAGATTTGGCGACTCGACGGTGAGTCGCCGCGCGGCGTGAAAGGAACGGCGGCCAGGATGTCACTTCGAGCAGCATTTCAGAACGAACCGTATACCGATTTCGCGGTCGAGGAGAATCGCGCGGCAATGCGTGCCGCGCTCGACGAAGTCGGCGCCCAGCTCGGCCAGCGCTACCCGCTGATCATCGNNCCCGCTGATCATCGGTGGCGAACGGCGTGAGACGGGTGAGTGGATCACCTCGACCAACCCGGGCAATCCGTCGCAGGTGGTTGGCGAGGTCGCCAGAGGGCGAGCCAGCGACGTCGAGGACGCGATCGTGGCAGCCGAGAAGGCGTTCAAGAGCTGGAAGCGGATGAGCGCCACTGGTCGGGCCAGCACGCTGTTCAAGATGGCCGGCATCCTCCGTCGGCGTCGGCTCGAGCTGGCCGCCTGGATGGTCTTCGAGCTGGACAAGCCGTGGGATGAGGCCGAGGGTGAGATCGCCGAAGCGATCGACTTCCTGGAATGGTATGGCCGCAAGGCGTTCGAGCTGGGTCAGCCGGTGCCGCTTGCGCATCTGGCAAACGAAGCGACCCAGATGATCTATGTCCCGCTCGGCATCGGAGTGGTCATCCCCCCCTGGAATTTCCCCTGCGCGATCCTGACCGGGATGACGATGGCCCCCATCGCGGCCGGCAATGTCGTGATCCTCAAGCCGGCCAGCAACACCCCGGTCATCGGCTACAAGATGGTCGAGATCATGGAGGAGGCTGGCGTCCCGGCCGGAGTAATCAACTTTCTGCCCGGCAGCGGTAGCGAGATCGGCGACGCGCTGGTCGAGCATCCGAAGACGCGGTTCGTTGCCTTCACCGGCTCGAAGGACGTTGGTGTGCGGATCTACGAGCGGGCGGCGAAGCTCCAGCCGGGCCAGCGCTGGCTTAAGCGGGTGACAGCCGAGATGGGCGGCAAGGACGCGATCATCGTCAACAACGACGCGGACCTCGATGCGGCGGCCGAGGGAATTGTCACCTCGGCGTTCGGCTTCAGCGGCCAGAAGTGCTCGGCCTGCTCGCGGGCGATCATTCACCAGGATGTCTACGATTCGCTGGTGGACAAGGTCGTCAAGCGCGCCGAGGCGGCGGTTTCTGTCGGCCCTGGTGTCGATGGCGAGGCGTCGATGGGCGCTGTCGTCGACAAGAAGCAGTACGATCAGATCCTGAAGTACATCGAGATCGGCAAGGGCGAGAGCCGGCTGGTCCTCGGCGGCGAGCCGGCGGCAGAAGAGGGCTACTACGTTGAGCCGACGATCTTCGCCGACGTCCCGCGAGATGCCCGAATCGCCTGCGAGGAAATCTTCGGCCCGGTGCTCGCGCTGGTGAAGGCGCGGGATTTCGACGACGCGCTGGACATTGCCAACGACTCCGAATACGGCTTGACCGGCTCGGTCTATGCCCGCGATCGGGCCGTGCTGGAGAAGGCGCGCGAGGAGTTCGAGGTCGGCAACCTGTATCTGAACCGCAAGTCCACCGGGGCAATGATGGGGGTTCACCCGTTCGGCGGGATGAAGCTGAGCGGGACGAACACGAAGGGCGGCAGCCCGGACTATCTGCTGGCCTTCGTCGAGGCCAAGTCGGTCGGCGAGCTGCTGTAGGAGCGCTGCTGGGCAGTGGCGACCCGCTTGCCTGTCATCCTTCACTTCGTTCAGGATGACAGAGAAATGGGTGGCTGCCGGTTTGCCATATTCATCGCGGTCGCCTACTCAGTGCTCCGACCAGCGTGATGTG
>MTKZ01026129.1_pt1 | contig 12016 bp, 10 predicted proteins | sample 1042781 | NCBI WGS metagenome assembly MTKZ01 (sample SAMN06212207, study PRJNA360539) | anaerobic digester metagenome | biome: Wastewater treatment plant; material: sludge; isolation source: anaerobic digester fed with sludge from wastewater treatment plant | place: Denmark: WWTP Viborg ...
GTCGCCCTGTTCTACGTGAACAGCGAGTTCGGTCAGGTGTACGCCGACGCGTTCAAGGAACTGGCCGGCGAGTACGGCCTGGAGATCGTCGACGAGCAGACGCTCGAGGCCACCGACACCGCGCCGCCCACCTCGCAGATCACCAGCATCGCCGACAAGGCCCCCGACGTGATCATGGCGGTGCCGCTGGGCATCGGTTGCGTCACCTTCCTGGGCGCGCTGGCCGAGAAGAAGGCGCAGAACACTGGCTGGACACCCGCCACGTTCATCACCAACACCTGTGCCAGCAGCCTCATCCTCTCGGCGGCCGGTGCCGCTGCCGATGGCATCTACACGTCGAACAACCTCATCGACATCACCGACCCGGCCAACGCCACGGTGCCGGCTGTGGTGACCTACGTCGACTACATGGCCAGCATCGGCAAGTCCGACATCGCTTCCACTGCCACGGCAGGTTGGGCGACGGCCGAGAACACGGTGGCCGTCATCAAGCAGGCGATGGAGTCGCCCGAGGGCCTGTCGCGGGCCTCGATCATCAATGCCGCCCGCAACTTCACCTACACCCCGGCCCTCGGCCGCCCCGGCGTGGAGCTGAAGTCGCTCGGCGAGGACGACCCGTTCCTGGCCGAGTCGCTGCAGGTGCTGCAGTACGACGCCGATGCCAAGACGTTCACCAGCATCGGCGAGTTGATCACCGAGTTCGAGACCTGATCGAGCGCTCATGAGTACTGCCAAGAGGCCCGCCCTTTCGGGGGTGGGCCTCTTGCGCGTCTCGGCTCNNCGTCTCGGCTCGTGACGCGCCGGCACGCAATTGCCGACCGGATCAGGCCCGGCGCGCCCGGCGCACGGAGTCGGCCGTGAGCACGGCGAGGCCCACCCACACCAGCGCGAACCCGACGAGCTTCGTGGCGGAAAGCGACTCGTCGTAGATCAGCCAGCCGATGACGAAGTTCATCGAGGGCACGATGTACTGCATCGGCCCGATGATGGTGAGCGGCATGCGTTGCGCGGCGTAGGCGAACAGCATCAGTGGTGCCACGGTGGCCAGGCCGCTGAACAGCGCGAACGCCAGCTCGGTGTGCGAGGCGCTGGTGGGAATGCTGCCCGCTCGGCCCGCCAGCGCGATCGACAGCGCGACTGCCGGCACCAACAGCACGAACGACTCTGCGGCCATGCTCTCCACTGGTGTCAGCGGGACGTGCTTCTTGAGATAGCCGTACGCGGTCCACGTGGCGGCGAGGGCCAACGCCAACCACGGCACACGGCCGTAGGAGATGGTGAGCACGACCACGGCTGCGGCAGCGAAGACGAGCGCCACCTTCAGTGCCGTGCGCAGCTGCTCGTGCAGCACCAGCACGCCCACGGTGACGGTGCCCAGCGGTGCGATGAAGTAGCCGAGTGCGGTCTCGAGCACCTGGCCGTGCACGACGGCCCACACGTACGAGGTCCAGTTGATGGTCAGCAGCACGGCGGCGGCGGCCACTCTGGCCAGCAACCTGCGGTCGTGCAGCAGCACGGCCAGGTGCTGCCAGCGCCCGGCGGCGGTGAGCACCACCGCCATGATCACCGCCGAAGCCGTGATGCGCCACCCGATCAGCTCGAAGGCGTCGAAGTCGCGCAGCTGCTTCCAGTAGATGGTGAGCAGGCCCCACACCACGTAGGCCGTGGCGCCGGCGATGATGCCGGCGCGTTGCTCGGCGTGGGGAGCGGGTTGCTGCTGCTGAGTCACGGGTTGCGGCTAGCGCAGCAGCGCGAGCACCAGATCGTTGAGGTCGGCGGCTCGCTTGAACTCGACGCGCGGGTCCTGGTGCAGCGTGTCGTGCAGGAAGCCGCAGCTGAGGCCCGACGCCGGGTCGACCCAGCACAGCTGCCCACCGGCGCCGTTGTGGCCGAACGCTCTCGGTGCTGCCGGCATCCAGCGATGCAGGTGGTAGCCGTCGTTGCCCGACAGGTAACCGGCGATGGTGCGGTTGGCGGGCACCTTGTCGGTGACGCTGACGCTGCCGTTGCGGATGGTGCCGACGGCGTCGGCCAGCCACTCGTCGGGCAGCGCGCCGCCGAAGTTGTGCAGGAAGTGCTGGTAGATGGTGGCGATGTCGGCGGCAGTGGCGATGGCCCCGCCGCCGGGCAGGCCTGCGGCCTGCGCGCGGGGGTCGTTCATCGACAGCAGCGCCTCGGGAGCGATGCTGGCCACGGGCACGTGCTCGGCGTTGCCGAAGGTGGCGGCGAGGCCGGCCAGGTCGGTGGGGTACTCGCCCAGCGTGCGTACGGTGACAGCGCCCACGGCCTCCGGCCCGAGGATGCGACCCACACCTGCCGGTTGCATCACGCGTTCGTGCACCACATCGAGGTACCCGCGCCCGTTCAGCGATTCCAGCAGCTCGGCGATCACCCAGTGCGCCGACACCGGGTGGTACTCGGTGCGCGAGCCCGCGGGGTGGTCGAGCTTCCACTCGGCGAACTGGGCGCGGCGGCCCTCGCTGGTGCCCCACCGGTCGGGGCCGATGGGCGCTTGTGGAAAGCCGCCCTGCATCGTCAGCAGGTGCAGCACTGTCACGTCGTCCTTGCCGTGGTGGCCGAACTCGGGCACGTAGTGGGCGACGGGCGTGGTGAGGTCGAGCGTGCCGTCGGCGAAGTGCGGCAGCAGTGCCATCGCCACCAGCGCCTTGGTGGCAGAGAAGATGATGAAGCGATCGGTGGTGGTGGCGGTGCCGAACGACTGGAAGTGGGCAACTTCGCCATCGAGGCCGATGGCCAACTGGGCGGCAGTGATGTTGCCGGTGTCGACCTCCTGCTGGATGCGGTGAGCGAGCGCGTCGAGTCCGGTACCGGAGAGGGAGATCACGGTTCCTTACAGTACGGGGCGAGGAGGCTTCCATGGCAGACGTGCGTGTGCAGCGGGTGGGCGACGTGGATGTCGTCACCATCGACCGACCAGAGGTGCGCAACGCGTTGCGCTTCCGGAGCTACGACGAGCTCGAGCGCGCGGTGCGCGACACCACGGCTCGGTGCCTGGTGATCACCGGCGCCGACCCGGCCTTCTGCAGTGGCGACGACGTGCGCGAGGTGATGGGCGGCGGCGACGGCCCGAAGCCCACCGCGGTGCAGCCACGGCTGACCCCGGCGGCCGACGCGCTGTTGCACACCGACGTGCCGATCATCGCCGCGGTCAACGGGGCAGCCGTCGGGTGGGGCATGGAGCTGGCATTGATGGCCGACCTGCGAGTGGCCTCCGAGCGCGCCAAGTTCGGTGAGCTGTTCGTGTTGCGCGGGCTGTGCAGCGACGTCGCCGGTCTCGGGCGGCTGGCGCAGCTCGTTGGCCGCGAGCGTGCCGCCGAGATGCTGCTCACCGGCGACGTGATCGATGCTGCCACCGCCCAGCAGTGGGGGCTGGTCGCCCGCGTGGTGCCGCACGACCAGTTGCTACCGGCGGCCATGGCGCTGGCCGAGAAGATCGCTGCCCGACCTCCGTTGGCCGTGCAGCGGATCAAGGCCGGCCTGCGGTTGGCGCTCGACCCGGAGTGGCGCGACCTGGGCGAGTGGGTGTCGCGCTCGCTCGCCGAGCTGTTCCGCACCGACGATCATCGCGAGGGCGTGCGTGCGTTCCTCGAGCGGCGCGAGGCGCACTTCAGCGGGCACTGACCGGGCACTGACCCGGCGCTCGACCCGCTGCCGGCGGGTGTGCCTGTGCTACCCATGGTGCGTGAAGCAGCGGATCGAGTGCAGCGGGGCGAACGACGTGCGGCTGGTGGCCGATGCGTACGGCGACCCGGCGGCACCGGCCGTGCTGCTGCTGCACGGCGGCGGCCAGACCCGGCACTCGTGGGGCGGCACCGCCAAGGCGCTGGCCAAGGAAGGCTTCTACGCGGTCAGCGCCGACCTGCGCGGTCACGGTGAGAGCGACTGGGACCCCACCGGCGACTACAGCATGGCCGTCATGCGCGCCGACGCCGAAGCGTGGTGCCGGGCGCTGCACACGCCGGTGCTGGTGGGGGCGTCGATGGGCGGCATCACCGGCATGTGGATGGAAGGAACGCGCGCCGAGGAGGGCCTACCCCCGGCAGCGCGTGCGCTCGTGCTGGTCGACATCGCACATCGCTCGGAGGCCGCCGGCATCCAGCGCATCGTCGAGTTCATGACCGGCCGGCCCGAGGGGTTCGCCTCGTTGGAGGAGGCCGCCGACGCCGTTGCCGAGTACATGCCGCATCGCCCGCGCCCGAGCAACACCGATGGCTTGGCTCGCAACCTGCGCCTCGGCGACGACGGTCGTTATCGCTGGCACTGGGACCCAGCGTTCATGGGCGAGGAGCGCCGGCCGCGCACCAGCACCCACGTCGACATCTTCGTCGAGCACGCCCGCCGCCTCACGCTGCCGGTGCTGCTCGTGCGAGGCCGGATGAGCGACGTCGTCAGCGAGGAGACCGCGCAGGAGTTCCTGCAGATCGTGCCGCACGCCGAGTACGTCGACGTGCAGGATGCGCATCACATGGTGGCCGGCGATCGCAACGACGCGTTCACCGGGCCGGTGGTGTCGTTCCTGCGGCGACTCTGATCTGGCAGGCTCGCAGCATGGACATCCATGTCGCCATCGACGCCCAGACCGCCGCCGAGGATGCCGCCGACTGGGTGGCAGCACAGGTGCGCAATGCCGTTCGTCGGCGTGGAGCGGCATCGTTGGCGCTCAGTGGGGGCAGCACGCCGGCGCTGATGCTCGCCGGCCTCGTTCAACGCGACGTGCCGTGGGGGCAGGTCACCGTGTGGCAGGTCGACGAGCGCGTGGCACCCGACGGTGATCCGGCGCGCAACGCCGGTCTGCTCGACGTGCTGCCGTTGCGACGCGCACAGGTGCGCCTGATGCCGGTCACCGCGCGGCACCTCAGCTCCGCAGTTCGCCGCTACGCGGCCGGTCTTCCCGAGCGGTTCGACGTCGTGCACCTGGGCATGGGCGACGATGGCCACACGGCCTCCTGGCCGCCGGGCGATCCGGTGATCGACAGCCCGTCGGCGGTGGCGCTGTGCGGGCCGTACAACGGCTTCGTGCGAATGACGCTCACCCCACCGGTGGTGAACGCGGCTCGCCACCGGCTGGTGCTGGCCCCCGGCGCGGCGAAGGCCGGGCCGATGCGGCGGTGGCTGTTGGAGGATCGTTTGCTGCCCATCCAGCGCGTTCGCCGAACCGCCACAGTGGTGGTGATCGACGCCGCGGCCGCTGCACAGCTGCCAGCGGCGTCGCCACCGACGTAGCAGTGACAGAGCGGTAACGTCGGCGGCGATGGACATCACCACCACCCCCGAATGGGCCGCGCTGCACGCCACACCGCAACCGGCCCATCTGCGCGCGCTGTTCGCCAACGACCCGGGCCGCGCCGATCGCTACCTGCTCACCGCCGGCGACCTGCGCATCGACTACTCCAAGCACCTGGTCGACGATGCGGTGCTGGCAGCGCTGCTGGCCGTGGCGGCCGCCGCGGGTGTCGCCCAACGTCGCGATGCGATGTTCGCCGGCGAGCTGATCAACACCACCGAGCAGCGCGCCGTGCTGCACACCGCGCTGCGCGCCCCGGCCGGTGCCAGCGTGATGGTGGATGGTCACGACGTGGTGCCCGACGTGCACGCAGTGCTCGATCGCATGGCGGCGTTCGCGGAGCAGGTGCGCAGCGGCCAGTGGCTGGGCGCCACCGGGCAGCGCATCGCCACCGTCGTCAACATCGGCATCGGCGGCAGCGACCTGGGGCCGGCCATGGCCTACCTCGCCACCGAGGCCTTCGGCCAGCCCGGGCTGGTGTGCCGCTTCGTCAGCAACGTCGACGGCGCCGACATCACCTCCAACCTCGCCGATCTCGACCCGGCCACCACGCTGGTGGTGGTCAGTTCCAAGACGTTCACCACCATCGAGACCATCACCAACGCCAACGAGGCTCGCCGCTGGCTGACGGCCGCGCTGGGCGATGCCGCGGTGGCGAAGCACTTCGTCGCCGTGAGCACCAACGCCACCAAGGTCGCCGAGTTCGGCATCGACACGGTCAACGATCACGGTGGCAACATGTTCGGCTTCTGGGATTGGGTGGGCGGCCGCTACTCGGTGGACTCGGCGATCGGGCTCTCGCTGATGATCTCCATCGGGGCCGACCGGTTTCGCGAGTTCCTCGCCGGCTTCCACACCATCGACACTCACTTCCGCACGGCGCCGCCGGCGGCCAATGCCCCGATCATCATGGGCATGCTGGGCGTGTGGTACCACAACGTGCTGGGCGCCGAGACCAAGGCAGTGCTGCCGTACGCGCACGAGCTGCGCCGCTTCGCCGCCTACCTGCAGCAGCTCGACATGGAGAGCAACGGCAAGCGGGTTCGTCTCGATGGCGGCGAGGTCGCCACCACCACCGGCCCCATCGTGTGGGGCGAGCCCGGCACCAACGGCCAGCATGCGTTCTACCAACTGCTGCACCAGGGCACTCGCCTGGTGCCCGTCGACTTCATCGGCTTCGCGCAACCCAACCACTCGCTGCTGGAGCAGCACGACTTGCTGATGGCCAACCTGTTCGCACAGGGTGAGGCGCTGGCGTTCGGCAAGACGCTGCAGGAGGTGATCGCCGAGGGCGTTCCTGCGCACCAGCAGGCGGCGCGGGTGTTCCCGGGCAACCGGCCGAGCACCACCATCCTCGCGCCGCGGCTGACGCCCAACGTGCTCGGCCAGCTGATCGCGCTCTACGAGCAGATCGTGCTGGTGCAAGGAACCGTGTGGGGTGTGAACAGCTTCGATCAGTGGGGTGTCGAGCTGGGCAAGGCGCTGGCCAACCGCATCACGCCAGAGCTCGCCGGCGATGCTGAACCACAGCACGACACTGGCACCAATGCGCTCATCCGGTGGTATCGCGCCACTCGTTCGGCCTGATCGCCTGCGCCCAGCGCTGCGGGTCGGGCAGCAGCACACCGATGACGCCCTCGCCGNNGATCTCGATCGTGCGCCGGGGTACGCCCAGCACGAACACGAGGCGACCCGGGTGCAGTGCGAGCACACCGTTGCCCCGCGTGCGCCCGATGCCCGGCGCCGAGACGCCGCCGAGCAACGCCGGCGCCACTGCGATGGCACCGACGGTGGCAACGTCGGTGAGCGCATCGGCGGTGACCTTGGCGGCGACTCGGCGAGCCAGCAGGGACACGACGACGAGGACGACGGCGAGCCCGGCGATGCCACCGACGATGGCCAGCGCGGTGGTCATGGCGCCTTGGCCACCGTGTTGCTGCCGGCTTCGACGGTGTAGGTGCCGTAGGAGGTGACATCGCTGTCGACGTCGTCGACATCGGTGACGATGCGGTACTCGGCCGTCCACCGCTGCGGGGTCACGGTGTGCAGGCTGTAGCCACGGTGAGCCAGTTCGGCGTCGACCAGGTCGGGGAACGACTTGAGCACATCGGTGAGCTCGTCGCCGATCAGGCCGTCGGAGCTGATCGAGGTGGTGACGAACTCCACGCCCACCGGCGTGCCCGTGCCGCGTTCGCCGGCGCGGAGCTGGGCGACGGCGGCGAGATGGATGTCGCCGGTGACCACGACGAGGTTCTGGATGTCGTTGTCGTCGAACGCCTGCAACAGGCGAGCGCGAGCGACCGGGTAGCCGTCCCACTGGTCGTAGTTCAAGACGGCGCCGTTGAAGGTGGAGTCGGCCAGGATGACCTGGTTGCCGATCAGGTTCCACGCCGCGGTGGAGGCCGAGAGCGTGTCGAGCAGCCACTGCTCCTGCTGCACGCCCAGCATCGTGCGCGCTGGCTCGGCCGCTTCCGGGCAGGGCGGGTCGAGGTTCAGCGTGGCATCACCACATGCCTGGTCGCTGCGGTACTGCCGGCCATCCAGCAGTGCGAGCTCGATGAGATCACCCCACTGGGCATCGCGGTAGATGCGGTACTCCTGGTCGGCCGCCGTCGGCGGCTCGAGCCGCACCGGCTGGTGCTCCCACCAGGCCTGGTAGGCGGCGAAGCGGCGATCCTGGAAGCCGGCGGCATCGGCGGCATCCTGCGGTGTGCCCTCGGCGTAGTTGTTCTCCACTTCGTGGTCGTCCCAGATGACGAACCACGGGCATGCCGCGTGCGAGGCCTGCAGCAGCGGGTCGCTCTTGTACTGCCCGTAGCGAATGCGGTAGTCGTCGAGGGTGGTCGGCTCGTCGCCGAGGTGCTCGCGGCCCACGACATCGGCATCGAACGGCAGGCCGCCGCCTTCATAGATGTAGTCGCCCAGCCAGACAGTGAAGTCGGGCCGCTGCTCGGCGATGTCGCGATGCGCGGCGTAGTAGCCGTCGGAGTAGTTCTGACAGCTGGCGGCCGCGAACCGGGCCTGAGCGACCGGCGTGTCGGCAGCGGGTGCCGGCCGTGTGCTGCCCACCGGGCTGGTGTACTGGCCGACTCGGAAACGGTAGAACCACTCGCCCTGCTCGAGGCCGGCGATCGCATGCACGCTGTGGCCGCGGCCGGCGGTGGCGAGCTCGGTGCCGCCACTCGCGATCTCGGCGAAGTCGTCGGTGGCGCTCACCTCCCACAGCACCGGTACGTCGTCGGTGGGCATGCCCCCGCCGACCGCGAGCGGGTCGGGTGCCAGCCGTGTCCACAGCACCACACCGTCGGCATCGGGGTCGCCCGAGGCGACGCCCAGCGTGAACGGGTTGCCGGCAAGCTCCACCGGCGCCAACGTGGTGGTGGTGGCGGCGCTGGTGGTGGTGACTGCCGCCGGAATCGTGGTGGGATCGGTGGCGGGGGCCGCCGTGTTGCCGACGGTGGTGGCCGAGCCGGTCGTCGAATCGTCGCTGCAGGCGGCGACCACCACGGCAGCGGCACCGGCGAGCAGCACCCGGCGCGAGATCGGGTGAGCGTGCAGTGGGGTGATGGGTCGCATGCCGTCAGTCTGGCGCAGTGGCCGGCAGGCGTGGCGACACCGGGCTACGGCACGTGCGCGAAGACAGCCTTGAGGTAGTGGCCCTGCGGGAAGTCGACCGGGTGGTCGATGGGGTGGCGAGTGCGGCGGAACTCCTCCAACGGCCGGCCGGCCTGCGCGGCGGCGTGCGAGATGGTGGTGTGGAACTCGTCGGCGGTGACCCGGCTGCTGCACGACGCCTGCACCAGCACGCCACCCGGACGCACCAGCTTGACGCCCTTGGTGGTGAGCAATGCATAGGCCGTGAGCGCTCGCTGCACGCTGGCCTGGCGTGGCGTGAACGACGGTGGGTCGATGATGACCACGTCGAACTTGTCGCCGCTGCGGATGAGCCGGTTCATCGCCTCCAACGCGTCGGCCTTCATCGGCCGGAACGTGCAGGCGGCCACGGCCGGCACGTGCGCGTTGTGCTGCATGTTGCGGCTGGCAACGGCCAGGGTGGGCTCGCTGAGATCCACGGCCACCACTTCGTGGGCGCCGCCGGCCGCCGCGTTGACGGAGAAGCCGCCGGTGCTGGCGTACATGTCGAGCACCCGGCACCCTTCGGTGATGCGCCGTACGAACCAGCGATTGTCGCGCTGATCGAGGAAGTGGCCGGTCTTCTGACCGTGCACCACGTCGGCCTCGAAGGTGAGCCCGTTCTCCTGGAACAGCACGGGGTCGGCGGGGGAGACGCCGATGAGCGCGTCGCCTTCCTCCAGCCCGAACAAGCCGTCGTGGTCGATGTTGCGCGCCAGGCGCAGCACGAGCGTGTCGGGCCGGAAGACCTCCGCAATGGCCGGCACGAGGTCGGCGAGGTGCGGCACCCAGATGGTGGAGTAGAGCTTCAGCACCAACGTGCGGTCGTAGCGATCGAGCACGAGGCTGGGGAAGCCATCGTTCTCGCCGTTGATGCAGCGGTAGCCGGTGGTGGCGCGCTCGGGGTCGGCGAGCGACTGGTCGATCAGCGGTTGGCGGCGAGCAAGGGCCGCGGTGATGTGCGCCACCCAGAACGCACGGTCGATGGTGGCGGGCTTGCCCTCGTGGATGATCTTGATGCGGATGGGGCTGGCCGGATCGAGCAGCCCGATGGCCGCGAAGCTGCGATCGGCGTCGAACACGACGGCGAGATCGCCCGGCTTGCCCGTGGCGCCGCTCTGTGCGCCGCCTTGCGCCGCGCTCTGCGCGCCGCTCTTCACGCTCTCGATCGAGGTCTCGTAGACCCACGGGTGACCACCACGAATCTGGCGCAGCGCGTCGGGGGTGACGCGCACGGCCAAGCGGCTGGCAGCGGGCCGGGGGAGTTTGGCAAGCGAAGTCACCCGCACAGGGTACGTGCCTCCTCGGTGATGCGACCGCAGGATGTGCCCGCTGTGCTCGTGCGATGCGGCAGAGTAGAGCACATGGAGATCGAACGAGTCGGTGTGGTGGGTGCGGGGTTGATGGGTTCCGGCATCGCCGAGGTGTGTGCTCGGGCAGGCCTCAGCGTGTCGGTGCTGGAGGTGTCGCCGGAAGCGGCCGAGCGTGGCCGGGCGCGCATCGTCGCCAGCCTCGATCGTGGCCTGCGTTCCGGCAAGCTCGCCGAGCACGAGCGCGACGAGGCCATCGCGCGGCTCGCGTTCACCACCGACTTCGCCGAGCTGGCCGACCGGCAGTTGGTGGTCGAGGCCGTCATCGAGGACGAGGCCTTGAAGACCAACGTCTTTCGCGAGCTCGACCGTGCGATCAGCGATCCGCAGGCCATCCTGGCCAGCAACACCAGCTCCATCCCGATCATGAAGCTGGGCATCGCCACACAGCGGCCGGAGCAGGTGATCGGCATCCACTTCTTCAACCCGGTGCCGGTGCTGAAGCTGGTCGAGCTGGTCACCTCGCTGCTCACCTCGCCGGCCACCACCGAGCGCGCCAACGCGTTCGCCACCGACGTGCTGCACAAGCGGGTCATCCGCAGCCAGGACCGCGCCGGCTTCATCGTCAACGCGCTCCTCATCCCGTACCTGCTGTCGGCCATCCGCATGATGGAGTCCGGCTTCGCCACTGCCNNGGGTGCAACCATCCGATGGGCCCGCTGCGCCTCACCGACCTCATCGGCCTCGACACCACGATGGCCGTCGCCGACAGCCTGTACGCAGAGTTCAAGGAGCCGCTCTACGCGTCTCCGCCGCTGCTGTCGCGCATGGTCGAGGCCGGTCTGCTGGGCCGCAAGACGGGCCGCGGCTTCTACGACTACCAGGCCGGTCGCTGAATGGCCGACGCACTCGAGCGCATCACCAACCTGGTCGCGCTGCTGATGGAGACGCGCGCGCCGCTCACGCAGCAGCAGATCGTCGACGAGCTGGAGGGCCAGTACCCGACGGGTGACGCGGCACAACGCGGTGCGTTCGAGCGCGACAAGGCGCTGCTGCGCGAGATCGGTGTGCCGTTGGAGAGCGAGGTGCTCGGCGGCAACGATGCCGGCCGCACCGCCTACCGCATCGACCGCGACCGCTACGAGCTGGCCGACCTGCAGCTGGCGCCCGACGAGCAGGCGGCGCTGCAGCTGGCGGTTGCCGCCGCCCGGCTGGCCGATGCTCAGTTCGGCCTGCTGAAGCTGGGCGGCGATCGCAGCTCGGCTCCCGTGGTGGTGGCCAACATCCCCGAGCTGCCGGCGCTGCCCGCGTTGCGCGAGGCCAGCGCCGCCCGCGCCGAGGTGAGCTTCGGCTATCACGGCTCGCCCCGTCGGTTGCACCCGTACGCGCTGCTGCTGCGCGAGCGCTTCTGGTACGTGATCGGTCACGACGTGGCCCGCGGTGAGGTACGCACCTACAGGGTCGACCGCATGGAGGGCGAGCTGGCAGTGGGGGAGGCCGGCGCCTTCGAACGGCCCGCCGACTTCGACCCACGCGCGACCTTCCCCACCGATCCCAAGCTGCTCGGTGACGAACCGGCGGCCCGTGCCGAGGTGCTGGTCGACGAACCTCGGGCCGCCGCCATCGAGCGCGAGTTGGGCGCCGCGGCGGTCGTGCGGCGCCTGCCCGACGGGGCAGTGGTGGTGGAAGTGCCCTGCACCAACCTCGATGCGTTCCGGTCGTGGTTGTTCGGTCTCGGCGAGCACGCCGAAGTGCTGGGCCCCGCCGG
>MTKZ01014907.1_pt2 | contig 12010 bp, 14 predicted proteins | sample 1042781 | NCBI WGS metagenome assembly MTKZ01 (sample SAMN06212207, study PRJNA360539) | anaerobic digester metagenome | biome: Wastewater treatment plant; material: sludge; isolation source: anaerobic digester fed with sludge from wastewater treatment plant | place: Denmark: WWTP Viborg ...
CTCTGGTACCGGCGCTTCATCCTCGGGGAGTGGGTGGCCGCCGAGGGCGCGGTGTTCGATATGTTCGACCCCGTGTTGCACGTCTCCGACGAGCTTCCCGCCATGCAGACGTGGTGGCTGTTCGTGGACTACGGGACCGCCACCGTGACTCACGCTCTGCTGGCCGGGCTGGGGACCGACGAACGCCTTTACGTGGCCCGCGAGTGGCGCTGGGACGCGAAGGAGCGGCGGCGGCAGCTCACCGACGCCGAGTATTCCGTGCACCTCCGGGACTGGCTGGCCTCCGGTGCGGACGGGGCCTACCGGGTGAACGGCAAACCCGCGCCCGTCCAGCTCAAGCGGGCCTACGTGGACCCCTCCGCCGTGTCGTTCTCGGCGCAACTCCGGCGCGACGGCTGGGTGAAGCCGCGCGAGGCCGAGAACGACGTGCTGGACGGTATCCGCTANNCGCCGGTCAAGGCCGACGACCACGGCTGCTTCGTCGCAGGGACGCCGGTTGTCACGTCACGCGGCCAAGTAGCGATTGAGCGCGTGAGGACCGGCGACAAGGCGATGACGCGCGACGGCTGGCGGGAGGTCAGAGCGAGCGTCATGACTTGCGCTGCGGCTAAGGTGCATGAAGTCGTCCTCTCCGACGGTCGCCGGTTCAGCGGGACCGCCGACCATCCCGTGTGGGTAGAGGGGAAGGGCTGGGTGAGTATAGATGCGCTGCGATATGGTGATATACTACGCTCATGGTCGAGGTCATCGAGTTCAACGGAATCAGGTTCAGGCGCTACCCGACCTCCCACACGTGGGCCGAGGCCGTTTACTTCACTCCCGGTAAGGCTGATAAGTCACGTGGTGTCGGCCGCCTGCATGAGGAAATCTGGAAGGCGGAACACGGCCGGATACCGAACGGCTGCGTCATCCACCATGCCGATTTCGACCCGCTCAACAACGAGTCGGCCAATCTCGTCTGTCTCTCGCAAGAGGAACACCGCCGCGTCCACGCCGAGAGGACCAGTCGCCGTATGCAGACGCCTGAAGCACGGGCGCATCTCGCGCGTATCAGGCCGCTCGCATCCGAATGGCATCGCTCCGAAGAGGGCCGCGCCTGGCACCGTGAACACGCTACTAGGGCTATGGCGAAGCGCGAGCCGGTACGTCTTGTCTGCCGCCACTGCGGCGGGCGCTTTGAATCGCTCCAGCCTTGGGCCAAGTTCTGTTCCAACAACTGCAGAAGTGCGGCACGGCGTGCCAGCAGGGTCGATGACGAGACCCGGGTCTGTGTCGTCTGCGGCAAGAGTTTCAGGACTAACCGCTACCTGCCGACCAGAACGTGCTCCGCTTCGTGTGCTTACCGTTCGCGCTCTGACTGAGCGCGTCCCCGTCTACAACCTTCTCATCGCGGACGCCCACGAGTTCTACGCCAACGGCGTGCTCGTGCATAACTGCGACGCGCTCCGCTACGGCGCTTACACGACCCGGCGCTATACGCGGCGCTGGCTGGTCTACGACACCACGAAGGAGGCGGCATGAGGCTGTCCATCCCGTTCTGCATCCCGTTCGCCAGCGACCCGCGCGCGGTCGCGCGTCTGACGCGCTGGCTGTTGCGCCTGCCGCTGGTGGACGAGGTATCCGTCCCTGTCTTCCGACGCCGCGCCATCCGGCGCATGAGGAGTGATGACCTATGAGCCTGCCCGACGACCGCGATATGGCGTGGCCGCCTCCGGGCGCGGTGCCGGAGGCCATCCACACGTGGCGCGCGTGGTACGCGGGGAACCCGGCCCAGCTCGCGTCGTCGGCCGCGCCACCCGCCGAGAACAAGTATGCGCGGGCGTTCTTCTTCTGGCGCAGGCAACGGCAGAAGAGCATCGTTCGGCAGCCGCCCCCGGTCCACGTCCCGCTGGCGGCCGAGATTGCGCAGACGAGCGCGGACCTGTTGTTCGGCGAGATGCCCGAGATTGACGTAGCTGACGCGGCGCAGCAGCGGCTGGACGAGCTGACCTCCGGGACGGGCGTGGCGAACACCCTGCTGGAAGCCGCCGAGCTGTGCGCGGCTATCTCGGGCATATACCTGCGCGTGAGCTGGGACACGGCCGTGTCGGATATGCCGTTCCTGACCACGGTCGCGGCCGACCACGCGGTGCCCGAGTTCCGTTACGGACGCCTGCAGGCGGTGACGTTCTGGCACGAGCTGCCGGCCGAGGGGCGCGAGGTATGGCGACATCTGGAGCGGCACGAGCCGGGCGTCATCCTGCACGGACTCTACGTGGGCGACAAGACGAACCTAGGCGTGAAGACGGCGCTCACGGCGCACCCGCAGACGGCCGACCTAGAGGAGACGGTCGCCCTGCCGGAGGGTATCCCCGGCGGGATGCTGACGTGGTACGTGCCGAACATGAGGCCCGCACACGGCGACCCGGGAGGGGCGCAGGGGCGCGCCGATATCTCCGGGGCGGAGTCCCTGCTCGACGCCTTGGACGAGGCGTACAGCTCGTGGCTGCGCGACGTGCGGCTGGGCAAGGCGCGCGTCATCGTGCCTGCGGACGCGCTCGACGCTGCCGCTACCGACCGTGGCTCGGGGCGCTACTTCGACGTGGACCGCGAGGTGTTCACCGAGCTGGACGGCATGAGCCCGGGCGAGATGAGCATCACGGTCTACCAGCCCGAGATACGCGCGCCGGAGCACGAGCAGACGGTGCTCAACCTCATCGAGCGCATCGTCAGCAAGGCGGGGTACGCGCCGCAGACGTTCGGCCTGCGCGTCGAGGGCCGGGCGGAGTCCGGTACGGCGCTCCGGCTCCGCGAGGCGAAGACGTACCAGACGCTGGACCGCAAGCGCCGCTACTGGAACCCGGCGCTCAAGGCGGCGCTAGAAGGGATGCTGGCCGTCGACCGGACGGTGTTCGGACGTCCAACGGCCGTCGAGACGCCGGTCATCATCTGGCCGGAGCCGCGCGAGACGGCGCAAGAGCTGGCGCAGACGCTGACCATGCTGCGCACGGCCGAGGCGGTATCCATCGAGACGGCGGCGCGCATGGCGCAGCCGGACCTCGATGACGACAAGCTCGCAGAAGAGGTCGCGCGTATCCGCGCCGACGCGGGACCAACGATGCCTGAACCCGTATTCTGATGCTGGACCCGGAGGCCATCACCCGGCTGGCGCGCAAGCTGGCCGAGCTGTACGAGGGTGTCGAGGTGGCGCTGCTCGTGCTCGTGGCCCGGCGGCTGGCGCAGGGCCTAGAGGACCCCGGGTGGGCCAAGGCCCGGCTGCGCGAGGCGGGCGCGGTACGCAGCGAAGCACGGCGCATCGTGGCCCGCCTGCGACGCGAACGCGAGCGCGAGGTGGTGGCCCTTATCGCTGCGGCCCACGGTGGCGGGGCGACGGCGGCGCTCGCGGCGCTGCGCCGCTCCCGGACCCGGGTGGCCGCAACCGGACGCGTGACGGCGACCCTCTCGCGGCGCGACTCCGCTGCGGCGCAGGCAGCGTTGTCACGGGCGCTGTCCGGGCGGCTGGCCGAGGGCGACTTGCGTATCCTGCGGGCCGCCCCGGACCTATACCGGGCAGTCATCGGCCGTGTGACCGCTCAGGGCCTTGTGGACGGCGTGACGCGGCGCGCGACGGCGCAGGCGGCGCTAGACCTCTTCGCGGGCCACGGCGTGACCGGGTTCGTGGATTCGGCCGGCAAGCAGTGGGCGCTCGCGAGCTACGCCGAGATGGCCTGTCGAACGGCAGCGCACAACGCCGCGCGGCAAGGAGTCTTCGACGGCGTGCGCTCTGCGGGCCGGGATTTGGTCATCGTCTCCGGCTCGCCCTCGTGCTGCGATATGTGCGCCCCGTGGGAGGGACAGGTGCTCTCGCTCGACGGCGCGACTCCCGGCTACCCGACGCTCGCCGAGGCCGAGGGCGACGGGCTCTTTCACCCCAACTGCGTCGTTGGTGAGACGCTAGTGCTTGGCCCTCCGGTAGTCGCCGCGTCGTCCCGATGGTATGAGGGTGAGGTGGTCATCCTCCGTGCTGCCAGCGGAGATGAACTGACCGTTACCCCAAATCACCCGATACTGACCCCGAAAGGCTGGGTCGCTGCGGGAGCGCTCCACGAAGGCGACCACATCGTCCGCTACCTCGGGGATGAGCGGGTGATGGACTCCGTTGACCCAGACGATGAGCAGGTTCCATCCACCATCGAGCAGGTAACGGCTGCGCTTCTCAAGACGAGCGCCGTGGGCGCCGTGCGAATGCCAGTGTCCTCCGAAGACTTCCACGGCGACGGGCTCGGCGGCGAGGTCGACGTTGTATGGGCCAATGGCCTTCTGCGGAGTAGTGGCGACGCCGCGCTCCGCGAGCCACGAAGCGAGCAGGCGCTCACTGGCAGTCTCGTGGCTACGCAGACGTTCCTTGCTGAGGGCACGCCGGTGGAGGTCATCACTGGTGCGGCGCATACCTCGCACCGCGTTGTGCGCGGCTCTGGTAAGGGCATCACGGCTATCCGCGTTCATACGGCGCAGACGCCGGCTCTGCGCCTCACTGCGGGAGACGGTCGGGTATCCGTTCCTCCGCAGACGTTCAGAGAACGGGGCTTGCGTGATTCCGATGGTCCCGGCCGCCTCCTTCTGCGTCAGCTCGCCACTGAGATAACGCTGGACAGCCTTATCGAAGTCAGCCGCCGAGACTTTGCGGGTCATGTTTACAACCTCCAGACGCAGGGCGGATGGTTTGCGTGCAATGGCATTGTAACACACAACTGCACGCACTCCGTCGCTCCCTACATCGAGGGCCTGACGCGCAGGAGCGCCGTCCAGCACGGCGACCCGGAGCTCTACGCCGCCCGCCAGCAGCAGCGCTACCTCGAGCGCGGCGTCCGGGAGTGGAAGCGCCGGGAGGCGGCGTCACTGGACGACCTCGCGGCGGCCAAGGCGAAGGCGCACGTCCGCGAGTGGCAGGGGCGGCTGCGCGAACACGTCGCCAAACACGACCTGCCGCGCCTCCGCTACCGCGAGCAGATAAGCAAGGCAATCTAGGGAAGGGACGGACCGTGGGAACGACCACAGACGACACGCAGGGCACGCAGAACGAGCAGACCGTACCGCCGGAGGGTGGAGAGCCGCAGGGCGCTGCGCAGGGCGGAAACGACGATTCCGGCAAGGTCGAGTTCACGCCGGAGCAGCAGGCGGCCATCGACCGGCTCGTGGCCGAACGCGTGAAGCGCGCCGAGACGGCCGCCGAGAAGCGTGCGAAGACGGCCGCCGAAGAAGCCGCGAAGCGCGCGCAGATGGACGAGAGCGAACGGCTCAAGGCCGAGAAGGCGGACGCCGAGAAGCGCGCCGCCGACGCGCTCGCGCTGGCCAGCCGCACCATGGTCAACGCCGAGGCCCGTATCGCGGCGGCGGCGGCCGGGGCCAAGCCGGAGCGGCTGGAGCGCATCGTGCGCCTGCTCGACCTCGACGCCGTGGCCGTAGAGGACGGGGTGCCCGACTCCAAGGCGGTTGCGGCGGCGGTCAAGGCGCTCAAGGCCGAGCTGCCGGAGCTGTTCGGCGGCGCGGCTGCGTCCGCCAGCCGGTCCGGGGCCGAGATAGAGGGCGGCGACGGCAAGCGGACGTGGACGCGGGCACAGATTGCCGAGCTGAGCCGCAAGCCGGATGAGTACGCCAAGCACGAGGAGGAGATTGACGCCGCATACCGCGAGGGCCGCATCGTTGACTAAATGATGAGCGCGTTCGCGGGGCCTCTTCCGTCCTACCATAGAGCTACGTCCGACGGGACGTGAAACACGGAGCCTCGGCCGTCTCCGGCCGGGGCGCGGCAGTCGCCCCCACCAAGGGCCGCCGACGGGCGTAAAGCGGGTCCGTATCCTCAGGTACAAGGAGGCTCTTGGTGAGCGTCGCGAACTTCATTCCCGAAATCTGGTCGGCAAAGCTCCTGCTCAACTTCCAGCGCAAGCTGGTCTATGCCGACCTCGTGAGCCGCGACTATGAGGGCGACGTGTCGCAGGCTGGCGATACCGTCCACATCAACACGCTCGGCGCGGTCACCATCGGTGACTACACGCCGGGCACGACCGATATCGACCCGGAGACGCTGGCCACCACGAAGCAGGCCATCACCATCGACCAAGCGCATTATTTCGCGTTCGAGGTCGATGACGTGGACAAGCGGCAGATGGCCGGCACGCTGACCGCTGAGGCGACCAAGAACGCCGGATACGGCTTCGCCAAGACGGTCGATGAGTACGTTGTGGACCTCTACGACGGGGTTGATTCCGGCAACGATATCGGCGCGGTCAACCTCGCCGACGGCAACGACGCGTACGACCTGCTGCTCGACATGCGGACGCTGTGCGCCGAGAAGGACATTCCGGACGACGGGCGCTGGTGCGTGGTTCCGCCGTGGGTCGCCGGGCTCCTGCTCAACAACGAGAAGTTCGTGAAGAACGCGGCGCTGGGGAGCAAGAGCGCGGACGCGCTGCTCAACGGCCACATCGGCCGGGCGGCCGGGTTCGACGTGTACGAGTCGAACAGCAACCCGGTCGTGACCTCCGGTGGAGACGACTACCTCGTGTGGGCGGGGACGCCTTCGGCCATCGGCCTCGTGACGCAAATCAACGAGGTCGAGGCGTACCGCTCTCAGGCGCACTTCGCCGACGTGGTCCGTGGCCTGCTGCTCTACGGCGCGAAGCTCCTGCGCCCCAAGGGCGTCGTGACCGCAGCCGCGACGAACACGGGTAGCTGACGGGGAACCGTGTGATGGGCGGGCCGGTAGGGACTTCCCCGCCGGTCCGCCCGTCGCCTGTACCGATGATTCGGGCTTCGCTGGCATCCATCCCCGCGCGGACGCGGACCCTGCGCCATACGGTCGCGAGCCTGCTGCCGCAGGTGGACCGCCTCGGCGTGTACCTCAACGGGTACTCCGAGGTGCCCGGGTTCCTGCGCGGCCAGAACATCGACGTGGCGCGCTCGCAGGAGCACGGCGACCGGGGCGACGCGGGCAAGTTCTTCTGGGCCGACGCGGGCGACTTCGACTACCACCTCACGTGCGACGACGACCTCGTGTACCCGCGCGGCTACGCGGCGCGCCTCGTGGCGGGCGTGGAGAAGTACCACCGCCGCGCCGTCGTCTCGCTCCACGGCGTCCGCCTGCGGCCGGAGCCGGTCGATTACTACGGCTCCGTGGCGGAACGCTTCCACTGCCTGTCCGACGTAGAGGGCGAGCACGCCGTCCACGTCCTCGGGACTGGGGCCGCCTGCTGGCACCGCTCGCTCGCGATTGACCCGGCTATCTTCCGCGCCCCGAACATGGCCGATATGTGGCTGGCGACGTGGGCACAGCGCAAGGGCGTTCCGCTCATCGTCCTGCCGCACGAGCGGGGCTGGCTCCGCTACCAGCGCGTGGGCCGGAAGACGATTTGGGCAGCTTCTCGCCGCGGCGGCGGCGGACCGATGGACACCGGCAAGCTCCAAGCACGGCTCGTGACGGGAACGGACTGGCGGCTCGTGACGCCGCCCCGCTGCCGTGTCGTGGCCTGTGTGGTCACCTATGCCCGCGCGGGTTCCCTGCGCCGTGTCCTCGCCGACCTAGAGCGCGAGCGGGCGCGGTTCGACGGCGAGCTGGAGGTGCGTGTCTATGATGACGCCTCGCCGGACTACGCGGACGTGCGTGCCCTGTGTGCGGAACGCGGGTATGCGTTCACGAGCCAGCCGGAGCACCGGGGACGCGACGAGCATTGGCGGCTCATCGCCGACGAGATGGCGGACCTCAGGGGAGTGCCGGCCGACTGGTACGTGTTCCTCCCGGATGACGTGCGGCTCAGCGACGGGTTCTTCGCCCGCGCTATCGCGGCGTGGGAGACGCTGGACGAGCCGGTGGCCATGAACCTCGCCCACCACGAGGGCCGCTCGGGCTCGTGCTGGACGCGCGTAAAGCCGCGCCCCGCAGGAGCAGGCGTGGAGGTGGGCTGGGTTGACGGCATGTACCTCGCGCGCCGCGAGCTTCTGGAGCGGCTGGCGTATACCGTCGAGCGTCCTCCGGCCGGGTTCCTGCGGCGTAACGCGGGCTCGGGCGTCGGCATGATGGTGTCGCACAAGCTCGTGGAGTCCGGAGCCCGCCTGTACCGCGTCGAGGAGTCGCTGACCACCCTCCAAGCGGTGCCCTCCCGGATGCACACAGAACGGCGCAAGGCGGAGCCGAACACGCCCCTCTATCCCGTTAAGCCCTTCGCGACCTACCCGGTCGGCGCGGCGCGTATCGCGGCCGACCCGGCAGACCACGTGGGCAAGGTCGTCGCGGGCGGCGCGTGGTACGAGCACGACGTGCTGGGAGCCGCCGCTGCCCCAGAGCCGGACGGACTCTACGTGGACGTCGGCGCGCACGTCGGCAATCACACCGCGTTCTTCGCTTGCGAGTGCGGCGCGCGCGTCCTGTCCATCGAGCCCAACGCGGCGAGCTATGCCCGTCTCGTCGCCACCGTGGAGGCGAGCGGCGTCGCGGAACGCGTGCGCTGCGTCCGGGCTGCCGTGCACCCGACGTGGAGGACGGGGCGGCTGGTCCCCGGTCCGGCCGGCAACAGCGGCATGGCGCGCGTCGCGGACGGCGGCGACTCCGGGACGGTGCCCGTCGTGCGCCTCGATGACCTGTTGTGGGATGAGCGGGTCGGGCTCCTTAAGGTGGACGTGGAGGGAAACGCTCTCGGCGTCATCGAGTCGGGGCGCAGGGTCATCGAGCGCGACCGGCCGCTCATCGTGGCGGAGGCGGGCGCGCAGAAGGACGCCATCACCCGGCTGCTCGGCGAGCTGGGCTACAACCCTCCGGCCGGGCCATACGGCTGGACGGCCGTGCACGTCTGGACGCACAGCGGACGCACGCCGAGGCGCGCCCGGGAGCGGGTACGGCGCTCCGCGCGGGGTCCGAAAGCCGTGCGGCTCTCAGTCGCCATGATGGCCCACCCCGCCCGCACGGCTTCGGTGACGCGTATGCTCGCCGCCCTCGACGGTGACGTATCCGTGGTGTGGGATGAGAGGAACAACCGTTGGGATACGGGCCGCCGCGCCATGTCCGCGTACGACCCGAAAGCGACCCACCACGCCGTCATCCAAGACGACCTCTACGTGTGCCGCGACCTGTGCGCCGGGCTGCAGGAGGCGCTGACGCACATCCCGCGCGACGTGCCGCTGTGCGGCTACGTGGGCCGCGTGCGCCCGTACCGTCAGCTCATCGACGCCGCAGTGGAGCGCACCGCCGGGCGTAAAGTCTCGTGGCTGACCATGCACGTCCTAGCGTGGGGGCCTCTGGTCGTCGTCCCGGTCGCGGCTATTCCCGAGATGCTGGCCTACTGCGACACGCTCAAGCGGCTGGAAAACTACGACCTCCGGCTGAGCCGCTTCTGGGGCCTCGAACGGCGCTCGCTTGTCTGGTACACGTGGCCCTCGCTCGTAGACCACGCTGACGGACCCTCGATGGTCCCCGGCCGGGCGGGAGTAGACCGCGCCAAGGGCGCGCGTCCGCGCGTCGCGCACAACTTCATCGGTGAGGACGCCTCGGCGCTGGACCTCGACTGGACGGGCGACGTTATCGAGGTCAGCAAGCAGGGCCAGCCGCTCCGCCAGCTCGGCGGTCCGCGCCGCCGCGCCGCCCACCCGCCCATCGTCAGGAGGTAGAGACGTGCCTTTGTACGAGCTGCCGCACACTGGAGGACTCACCATCTGGCGTCCGTATTCGCGCCGCCTGCGCGTCGTGACGCCACCCCGGGCGAAGCCCAAGACGAAGCGCCGCACGACGAAGCCCAAGACGCCACCGCCGCTGACCCTCCGGGTCGCTCCGGTGCACGTCGANNCCGCAGAGTACGAGACGTGGAGCGGGCAGAGCGCGCCGTCCTCTATCGAGCGGCTGCTCACGCGCGCCTCCGGGCTGCTCGACGCGACGGTCACCGCTTCGTTCGTGGTCGACTCCGACAGCGGCTTGCCCGCCGACGCTGCCGAGGCAGAGGCACTACGCGACGCCGCCTGCGCGCAAGTGAGGTTTTGGGTGGAGACGGGCGAGGAGCACGATATCGACGGGCTGGCCGGCACGGCGGTCACCGTGGGTGGCGTCTCAGGCGTCCGCCCTCCCGTCCTCGCGCCGCAGGCGCGGCGCATCCTGAGGAGGGGGCTGCTCATATGATGCCGACCGCCCTTCTCCGGCAAACGGTACGCGTGGAGCCCTACGCGGGCGAAGCCGCTTCGGGACCGCTGTACGACGCCAGCGCGAGCTACCCGGCGCGCGTCGAGCCGGGGCGTCGGCTCGTGCGCTCCACCGAGGACGCGGCTGTCGTCTCGGACGCCGTGGCCTACCTGCGCCCGGACGCCGTGGTGGCCGTGGGCGACCGCGTGACCGTCTCCGGCATCGTCTACCGCGTGCTGGCCGTGGACGCCGGGCGCGGGCTCCTGCGCGACGAGCTGCTGCGCGTGTCGCTGGGAAGGAGCGCGAAGTGAAGGGCCTGCGCGGTGTCTACGTCGTGAACGACAAGACGGACGAGGTGATGACGCGCATCCGCGCGGCGGCGGCGCAGGCGCTTACGGACGGGGCCGGGGAGCTGCTGCGTATCGCCAATGAGACGGTGCCCCGGCAAGAGGGCGTCTTGCAGGACTCCGGCACCGTTATTCCGGCGACGCCGGAGGGCTTGAAGGCCCAAGTCGGCTACGGCGGGGAGGCTGCGGCGTACGCCGCGCGCCAGCACGAGGAGACGACGTGGCGGCACGCGCCGGGGCGGCGGGCGAAGTGGCTGGAGATGGCCGCCAAGGAGGACGGGACGCGCATCATGGAGTGGGTCGGAGAGCGCATAAAGGCTGAGTTGACATGATTACCCGGGCGCTCGCCAAGTACCTCGATGCGGCCGGGCTCGTGAGCTACGAACCCGCCGGGCTCGGCGACTGCTTCCTAGAGCACCTGCCGGATACCCCGGACGCGGCTGTGATGCTGCTCTCTACCGGCGGGAACCCGCTCGGCGCCGCCACGACCTACGGCTGGGACGAGCCGACCGTACAGGTCATGGTGCGGGGCGTAGCTGAGGACCCGGAGACGCCGCAGGCGACGGCACAGGACATCTACGACGAGCTACAGGGCCTCCGCTACGTGACGCTGGACGCGGGCGGCGACGACGAGGTGCGGCTCTGCTCCTGCTCGTCGCTCCAGACCGCTCCCTTCAACCTCGGGCGCGACGAGAAGGGCCGCTATCGCTTCACGCTCAACTTCGCCCTGCACGTACGGGCGCTGACCGAACACCGCGACTAAGGAGACGGACGTGGTTACCAGCGATGACAAGGTGCTCAGCCGGGACTTCGATATCGAGGTCAACACAGGTACCGACCAAGCGCCGCAGTGGACGCAGATTGCCGGGCTGGACGAGGACGGCATCGCGTATGCGGAGACGACCCGCGAGGTCGACTTCATGGACGCCGACGACGACGGCTTCGCCAAGCCGCTTCCCATCGGGCGCGGCTACACCATCACGCTCAAGGGCAGCCGTATCGAGGACGCCGACGACGGCACGCGGGACCCGGGACAGGCGGCCGTCGAGGCGGTGATGGACGAGATGGGGCCGGACGCTCTGCTCGGCTACCGCATCAGCAGCCCGGCTGCGTCCGGGGCCGAGACGCTGACCTTCAAGGCGTGGGCCTCCGCGACCCCGTTCGGCGGCTCCGACAAGGCCACGTGGGGAGCCGTGCTCAAGGTGTACGGCGAAATCACCCGGGCCTGAGGTAGACGATGGCCGACAAGCGGTTCATCGATTTTGACGCCGCGCTGGCCGAGCACGAGGAGCAGCCGGTCGTGGTCCGCTACTTGGGCCGCGACTGGCAGCTCTTTTCCTCGCTGCCGGCCAAACCCGTCATGCGCCTCCTGCGCCTTGAGGCGGAGGGCCGCGACGGGGACGCGCTGTCGCAGGCCGAGATGGTCAGCTTCATGACCGAGCTGGTCCCGGCCGACGCGCTGGACGCGTGGCTGGACGCAGGCATGACCGTGGACGAGATGGGGCGTCTGCTCCGGCTCGTCTTC
>MTKZ01019534.1_pt1 | contig 12001 bp, 9 predicted proteins | sample 1042781 | NCBI WGS metagenome assembly MTKZ01 (sample SAMN06212207, study PRJNA360539) | anaerobic digester metagenome | biome: Wastewater treatment plant; material: sludge; isolation source: anaerobic digester fed with sludge from wastewater treatment plant | place: Denmark: WWTP Viborg ...
TACCTGGATCTGGATTCAAATTCGCTTAACGATTTTTCAAAATATATTAAATAATTATAATCCTACTAACTAACTTAAACCTGCTTGCCTATGAAAAAACCGGTAAACTAAAAAAGGGAAAAACAGTTCGCGGCTGTTTTTCCCGTGTATCAAGTCAATCTTATCTTTTACAGTTATGGCCGGCTCGAACTGCAGGCCACTTATGTTTAACTTAATACGTGTCTAAAATTATNNCCGAACAAATTTTTGATTTACTATTCATTGTGCCACAGATTTCGAAAAACTTTTCTGTATATGAGATTATCTATACTCTTTATGCTTGTATTTACACTGCATCTTTCAGCAACCGGCTTCGGACAGATCTCGTTTGAAGCAAAAAATATGCCTATAAGGGATGTTTTTGAAATACTGGAAAAGGAAACGGGCTGCCGTTTCTTTTACAATGACGATCTGAAATTTATTGACAAAACAGTTAACATGAAGGTTTCAGATCAGAATATTGATCAGGTGCTAAATCGGCTGTTTGAATCTACCGGACTGAGTTACAAAAAATTAGATAATGATCTCGTTGTTGTAGCTCCAATGAAAGATTTACAGCAGAACGTGGTTACGGGAAAAGTGACCGATGCTTCAAACGGAGATCCTATGCCTGGTGTTAACATTCTTGTGAAAGGTACAACTATAGGAACTCTAACAGATGTTGAAGGCAGGTATTCACTTGAACTAACATCAGGAGACCCGGTACTTGTCTTTTCATTTATTGGATATGCTACAAGAGAAGTTTCTGTTTCAGGCAGAAGTCAGATAGATGTTGAGTTATCACCAGAGCTTACGGGACTGGATGAAGTTGTAGTTATTGGATATGGAACGGCAAAAAAATCGGATCTTACAGGTGCAATAGCCCAGGTTAAAGCCGAAGACCTGAAGAACTATTCACCCTCAAATGTAAGTGATCTGCTGCGTACCAGTATTCCCGGATTAAACGTTGGATATGCCACTTCAGCAAAGGGTAACAGTTCTATTCAGATACGCGGTGAAACTACTCTTACCGCCGGGTCAAGTCCGTTAATAGTGGTGGACNNATGGATATAATGAAAGATGCAAGTTCGGCTGCTGTTTATGGATCAAGAGCTACCAAGGGTGTTATTTCCATCACAACAAAAAGGGGGTCAAGCGATAAAGCAACCATTAATTTCAGCACAACTCTTGGAATTGCTACTGCAGCTAACAGGGTAAGGCCATATGATAAAGACACTTTCATTCAATGGCGGTCAGATATGTTTAAATCTGTATTCAGCGCAACCGTACCACAGGAACCATGGAGCCCGTTTGATGATCCACGTACTATTGATGCACAGTACCTTAATGAATGGCTCGCATATCATGGTACAACCCAGGAAAATATGGTTGATTNNAGACTGGGAAGATATAATATATCACAATGGGAAACGGCAGGATTATAATTTAAGTCTTTCCGGGAAACATAACGACCTTACTTATTATTGGTCATTGGGATATATGGACAATGAAGCCCTTACTATAGGAGATGAGTTTTCTACAATACGCTCACGTATAAACCTTGAAGGAAAAGCTGCAGATTTCCTTAAAGTTGGATTGAACGCGAATTTCTCCTATAGGAACGAGAGTTCAGTACCAGCTAATAATGACCAGTATATGAACCTGACACCATATAGCAGCTATTACGCGGATGATGGTATTACACTGAGACTGTATCCAAATGATGATATTCAGGCTGCACATCCATTGCTGGAGCGAACATACAGGGATAGAGAAAATGAATATTACATAGTTGCTCCCAAAATTTATACTGTCCTGGAATTGCCTTTCGGAATTTCTTATACCATGAACTTTTCAACAAAAATCGATTTTTACCACAATTATGTTCATGATTCTTCCAAGCATCCTGAATGGGGTTTATATGGCGGAGCTGCTTCAAGGGATAACAGCCTCAGAAGAGAATGGCAGATTGACAATATAATTAACTGGAACAGGACTTTTAATGAACAGCACAGAATAGATGTTACTTTGCTGGCAAACGCCGAAAAGATAAGGATTGATTCAGATGGTATGGATAATCGAACCTTTTCTCCGAACGATATCCTGGGTTATCATGATATGTCAACAGGGACATTGCCCGAACTTGTAAGCGACGACCAGGTTCAGACCGCGGACGCCCTTATGGCAAGGTTAAACTATGGCTTTAAGAACAGATATTTATTGACAACTTCAATCAGAAGGGATGGATCTTCCCTCTTCGGTTATTCAAATCCAAGAGCAACTTTCCCTGCTATAGCTCTTGGCTGGGTAATTTCTGAAGAGAGCTTTTTTAAACTGAATTTTGTGAACTATTTGAAATTAAGAGCTTCCTGGGGAGTGAATGGCAACCGTTCAATTACCAATTATGCAGCACTCTCCCGGATAGCTGCCAGTAAATCACTTAATGCAAATCAGAACGGAGTAGCTTCAACAATTCCGCTTCTTGTAATCAATACTATGGAAAATAAGGGTTTGAAGTGGGAAAGAACCCAGACTTTCAATCTTGGAATGGATTTTACCCTTCTTGAAGGTATTCTGAGAGGTGCTGTTGAGGTTTATTCGACTTCTACAACTGATGTGCTGGTTAACCGTGAATTACCTACCATTACCGGTTATAACAGGGTTTATGCAAATCTTGGAGAGGTAAGGAATAAGGGTTTGGAATTATCTCTTAGCAGCATGAACATGGCAAAGCGGAATTTTGAATGGCATACTGATCTTGTTTTTTCTCTGAATAGAAATAAAATAGTATCGATTACAGGAGAGAAATTTGATGTTTATGATAAATATGGGAATGTTATTGGCAATAAAGAACCTGATGATAAAACAAATAACTGGTTTATCGGACAGGCAAAAGACGTTATCTGGGATTACAGAATACTTGGAACATGGAGACCAGGAGAGGAAGCCGAAGCAGCCAAATGGAACCAGGCTCCGGGTGATTTTAAGTTGCAGGATGTAAATAACGATGGACTGCTTACTGACGATGATAAACAATTCCAGGGTTACACAACTCCGCGTTTTACATGGACGTTAACAAACAGTTTCAATATTTACAGGAATTTTGAAGCATCCTTCGTATTGTATTCATTATGGGGACAGAAGTCTGTTTATGATCTGGCGAAACATGATAATCATATTGAAGACCGTCGTAATTCGTGGGACATTCCTTACTGGACTCCGGATAATTTATCTGATAAATATGCTCGCTTACGCTCAGCACCTGCTGCAGGTGTGGGGTATTCAAGCTGGTTTGACCGTTCATATATCCGCTTCGAGAACATTGCAATTGCCTACAAGGTACCTGGAAATATCCTGAATAATACTTTTATAAATAGTGTAAAAGTATCATTCAATATAAGAAATGTTGGAGTATGGGCTCCGGAATGGATATTTGGAGATCCTGAAGATGGAACACGCGCCCAAAGGATCTTTTCATTCGGATTAAACCTGACCATTTAAAGTTTAACATTTTTATTGAAATACAATGAAATCCACATGTATCAAATACACAAACACATATGTATATGATTTTCAAACATGTGGGTTCCTTGTCTGCCGACAGGCAGGCATCATACCATAAAAATCAAAAATATATTATGATGAAATATCTGAATATAATATTTAAGGTACAAAGTATTATCCTGGTAATACTTATCGGAAGTGCATGCAGTGAAAGCTTTCTTGAACCTCAGCCTCTTTCATTCTATGCTCCGGAAAATGTTCTGACCGATGAGGCAGGACTTCAGGCTGTTCTTGATAATGCATTGGTCAGTCTGAGAACAGAATTTTGTAGCGACCAGTCACCGTTTTGTACTAATATGAAATACTCCGATGTTGGAGTTGACGGAAGTACTGATAAAGCTACACCATGGCAGGATTTGAACAAACAGATGCTTCCGGACGGATTGTTCAACCATAACGCTTATACAAAAATAGGATGGTATTGGGATGAATCCTATTATGTAATTAAAGATTGCAACACGGTGATATCCAGGATTGATAATGCAACTTTCAGTTCGGAAGCAGCGAAAAATGCATTGCTTGGAAGTGCTTATTTTATGAGAGCATTTCGTTATTATTCAAAAACACTTCAATATGGAGATGTTCCTTTTGTACTTGAAGAGATATCTGCACCAAAAGTGGATTTCTATACAACTACAAAGGAATCTATCTGGAAAAAAATGATAAAAGACCTGGAATTTGCTGTGCAGCATGTTCCTGAAGCAAATCTTGTTGACAGGGGGCAAGTTACCAAAGCTGCCTGCAAGCACTTGCTGGCAAAATATTATTTACTGGAAGGCAGATTTGATGATGCTATCAGACTTACGACTGAAGTAATAACCGGTGGAGTTCATAACTTAAATACTCAGCGCTTTGGAATAGATAAAGATGTAGCAAATAAAGATGTTATTTGGGATATGTTCAGGGTCGAGAACAAAAGCATTGCCGGTAATACAGAAGGTTTATTAATGACCATTGACAGGTACGGTATGGAAGGAAATACAGGAGGTGTGATTTCAATGCGAAATATTGTTCCTAATTATGGCCAGCCGGGACTTATTAAAACTCCCAACGGGGCAAACGGAATGTCGGATGCAGCCGGTATGGAAATTGGGCTGGTTGAACAATATGGCAGAGGTGTTGCAAGAGTCAGACCAACCTGGTATTCCCAAAAAGGTGTCTGGATATTAAATGGGGTTCATGATACCCTTGATTATCGTCATCGGACGGATAACGGAAACTGGATTACTATGGAGAAGTTAGTTTATAATAATCCGGCACTTAAGACGAGCGGCAATGAATGGTTTGGCAAGAATCTTAGGTTATACAGCTCCACTGGTACATTGTTATGCCTTGATACTATCAGGACATGGTTCAGCTGGCCGCATTATAAAGTATGGGTCCCGGATCATGACCGCGTACAACCTCAGGGCGGCCAGGGTGACTGGTATATATACCGCCTTGCTGAAACATACCTTTTGCGGGCAGAGGCCTATGTGTGGAAGAATGAATGGCAAAAAGCCGCCGATGATATTAATACAGTCAGACAAAGGGCAAATGCTCAGTATATGTACACAGCAGAGGATATAGAAAATCTACAGATTGGTGCAGTTCTGGATGAAAGAGACCGTGAATTGCATNNGCTCCGTAAAGTTGAACTGACCAGAATGGCGATAATCTTCGCCAGAACTGGTATTGAATGCTATAATGGCAAGACTTACAGCATGAATAATATTTCAGAAGATAATTTCTGGTATGACAGGGTGAACGAAAAGAGGGATTTTTACAACAAACCCAATGCCAGAACCCCTTATGGGAATTACTTCACGTGTTCACCTTATCATATATTCTGGCCGATTCCCAGTTATGCCATAAACTCAAATACAGGAGGGATCATAAATCAGAATTTTGGTTATCCGGGAACAGAAAGGAATGTTACTCCTCTTGAATATCAAGGAGATTAAGCTATTACAAACAGTCGAGGACAATTATTAATGAGAAGTACCAGACCTTTAAAATAAAATTATTTTATGTGTGAAAGTCTATAGATGAGTTATTATTGTTGTCTCATTAATCAATTGTTCGTTAAATTTTTAAGTGGCCAGAGCACCATTTGATTTATACGATCATTTTATTTATATTCAAAGAATTGTATTAATANNAAGCAAAGGCCACCTGAAGAGCTTCCTAATATCCTCTGGATTACCAGCGAAGATAATAGTGCATTTTTTACCGGTTGTTACGGGAATTCCTTTGCCACAACACCAAATATCGACAAACTGGCCGGTGAAGGTTTTTTATATACCAATGCCTATTGCCCGCATGCCGTCAGCTCACCTTCCAGAAATTGTATTATTACAGGCGTTTATGCCAATTCCAATGGCAATATTCAAATGAGAAGTGATTACCCAAAATCAGAGATAGTACGGACTTACGTTGAATATTTACATCAGGCAGGTTATTACTGTACCAACAACTCCAAAACCGATTATAATACAGGGAGTATAATTCCAGATCAGATATGGGATGAAAGCAGCAATAAGGCACATTATAAAAACTGCCCGGAAGGTAAACCGTTCTTTGCTGTATTCAATCTTATGGAAAGCCATGAAAGCAGTATAAACAGGGGTCAGAATAAACCTGTCGGTGAGTTGCGACACCATCCGGACAAGGTCATTCTGCCTCCTTATCATCCCGATACGCCTGAAATCCGTTTTGACTGGGCTTTATACTATGATGCTGTTGAAGATATGGATAAAAAGGTTGGAGATTTACTTAAAGAACTTGAAGAAAGCGGACTGGATAAAAATACGATAGTGATGTATTATGGAGACAACGGAGGTGTTTTGCCGCGAAGCAAACGTTTTATGTATGAAACCGGTACGCGAATACCTTTTATTATTAGAATTCCTGAAAAATACAAATATTTGTATCCTGCAAAAAAACCGGGAAATAAGATAGATCGTCTGATAAATTTTGTTGATCTGGCACCGACATTGTGCAGTATTGCAGGAGTTCAGATACCCGATTATATGCAGGGCAAGGCTTTCCTGGGGAATCAAAAGACAAAAGATCCCGAATATGTTTACATGGCTCGTGAAAGGATGGATGAGCGTTATGATAATGTGAGAGCGGTAAAAGACCGGCAGTACAGATATATACGAAATTATATGCCTTTCCGTCCCACTATGCAGTATTTACGTACATTGTTTGGACTTCCTTCGACGCAATCATGGGCAAATGAATATAAAGCCGGAAGAACAAATGCTGTTCAAACTATGTTTTTCCTTGAAAAACCGGTGGAAGAGCTTTATGATTCGGAAAAAGATCCGTGGAATATATATAACCTGGCAGATGATCCCGCGTATGAAAAAGTCTTGTTAAGGATGCGTGGAGAAGAAATGAGATGGAGGAGTGAAATACGAGATATAGGCCTGATTCCTGAAGATGAATACATGTATTATGCGAAAGGAGGATCAATGTATGATTATATGCATTCAGAAGAATGTCCGTTTGAAGAATTGATGCAGGCAGCAGATCTTGCCACACTGGGGGGGAAAGAAGATCTGAATACTTTTGTTGAGTACCTGAAAAATGATCACAGCGGGATGCGTTACTGGGGTGCGACCGGAATTTTAATCCTAAAAGAGGAAGCCAGATCAGCTATTCCGGCACTAAAGGAAACTGCATATGACAGAGCCGGATCAGTAGCAACCCTTGCTGCAGAAGCCTTATACGGCCTGGGAGAAAAGGAAGTGGCGATTAAAGCATATATTAACATCTTGACGGACATGGATGTATATGATTGTCTGGACAGGAATTTTGCCTTGAACAGTATAGATATCATCCATGAAACTGATAACGAAATTGCAGGTCCGGAATTGGTCAATGCAGTTAAGCAACTGGTTCAGTACAGGATTGATAATCCTATTTCCGGTACCAATGCAGGTTATGAAATGAGAACAGCTCCATACCTCTTACAGAAGTGGGGTGTGGAGATTGAAATACCCGGTGGTCAATTTCGTTGATTTTCACCGTAAGCATTTTAACGTCTATATAAGCTACACATAAGTAACACCTTCCACCAATAATCTCTTTGATTACTTTTATGTTGTGCTTCTTAACTGAAATAATAGTATATAATTGAAATGAAATTTACAGAAAAGCATAAATTAACCTTATCTATTCAAAACTTGAAATCTATGAAAGCTCTGCCATCTGCAGTCATCTGTTCACTGGGAGGCGGATTGATCCTGACTTCCTGTCAGGTGAAAGATAGTAAAGAACCAAGAACTCCAAATATCCTTATTGCCATAAGTGATGACCAGGCTTTTGCTCATACCGGTTTTGCCGGATGTAAATTTGTCAATACCCCCGGGTTTGACAGAGTTGCCCGTGAGGTGGCTTTTCGTTAATTGCTCTGGCGTTAAAATTCTCCGGACAGACAATTAATTACGCGATAATTAATTGTATCTTTATTACAAAACAATCAGGATTGTTTGTTCTGATAAGCTTGCTTTAACTTTATGATTTTTGGAAGCATCAGAGCAGGCATATACTGTATGTTGTATTCCGGCTTTTAATATGGGTGATTGCAATTAATGGTTTTCTTTTCAATCAATATTATCAAGTGGCAGACAATACAAAAACTCACCGGATACTTCGTTTGATACTGTGTCTATCGAACGGTTATTCCAAGACTAAAGAGGAATGTAAAGAATTCCTCGGGATAAAGAATACGGCATTTTACAGCTATTGTAACCTGTTGAAGGAAACAGGCTTTGACCTCAGGCAGAAAGAGGGGAGGTATTGGATTGACAGCTCTTTGCCTGACTCGCGTGTCTTGTTGAATGTTCTTCATTTCTCGGAAGAGGAATTATATTTATTGTCAAGATGCATAGATGTTTTGGATGTAGGAAGCGGAGTTTCCTCCGTACTTAGGAAAAAGCTTGTTTCATTTCTGAACCAGGACAGTATTATTGAGAATTATATCTCCAGCCATAAATCGGAAAAGGCAGCGGCCCTCCATAAAGCCATAAAAGACAAACGGCAGGTTCTCCTTATGAATTATTACTCCGGCAACAGCGAGACTGTAAAGAACAGGTTGGTGGAACCTTTTGAATTCAAGGATGATTTTAATCTTGTATGGGCTTTTGACCTTGATTTACAACAGAACAGACAGTTTAAAGTATCAAGGATAGAAAAAGTTGTAGAAACGCCTTTTGTGTGGGAGTGTCCTCACTTGCACAGGGCTAAGCCGGTTGATATTTTCCGGAATACAGGCGATCTGAATAAGGAAATAGAAATAATTGTCAACATAAGAGCCAGAAATCTTCTTATAGAGGAATATCCGCTTGCAGAAAGATATCTTGAAATGATAAAGGGAAACCGGTTCAGATTAAAGGTGATGGTTGCCAAATATGAGGGACCGGGAAGATTCGTGATGGGCTTGTTTGAAAACATTGAGGTTATTGGAGGAGAAGGATTCCGGAATTTTTTAATGATAAAGAAAGAAAAATTATAAAGACTTCGCGATTTCAGAAGTATGGTTTCCCTATTTTCAGGAAAACTTGTGAAGTTATGGATAGAAGTTCGTTTTTGAAGAAGATTGCTTTTGCCGGGGCTATGCTGCTATACCCGAAAGCCGAGGAAGCTGTACCCTTGAGGACGACAATACTAAGTTCGCCCTATATAGCCGGCTTTAGATATTACGGGGGCATTGGGGTACAGGGTTCGCTGCGTGTCAACGGGATGCTTGACCTCAGAAGGGAACCGGGTAACAGACACGACTCGTACGCCGTGGAGGTATATTCCGGGGGGACGAAACTGGGTTACCTGCCAAGAGATGAGAATAGAATAATAGCAAGAATGATTGACCAGGGGATACCTGTCAGGGCAAGAATTACAGGAATTAATTTAACAGAAAGACCTTACAGACGTGTCAGGGCGGAGGTGTTTTTTGAGAGCAGTGTTTAAACCGTTATAAACCGGATAATTTATGAGATTTGGAATCACGTTCAATCGTACCGGGAAGCAACGTATGCTTCCAATGGATTATCAGTATTACCTGAGTGCCTGGATTTATAAGGTGCTGAAACAGGCCGACAGTGATTTTGCTTCATTTCTTCATGAAAAAGGATATGGCCAAAGCGAAACGAAGCTGTACAAGCTTTTCTGCTTCTCGCTTCTGGATTTTGGAAGACCAAAAATGTGGAAAGAAAAAAAACTTTTTGAAATTAGCGGGCATGAAATCAGGTTCCGGATAAGTTTTGATGTCCCTGAGGCAGCATCAACATTTATTAAGGGGCTTTTTATGAACCAGGAGTTTTTCCTTGGCGACAAGTTCAACGGGATAGACTTTAAGGTAATAGGTGTAGAAGCGTTGCCTGATCCGGTATTTTCTGAAACCATGCGCTACCGGCTTGAAACGCCATGGGTGGTGAGTCTCAGAACCAAAACGGACAAATATCCTAAATATCTGAAGCCGTACGAAGTTGGTTTTAAAGAACTTTCATTGAAACATATTGCCGAAAAGTTCGCGAACACGGGAAAAGGGAATGTTATGGTTGAAGATTTGTCACTTAAAATTTTCGATGGAACAGGTCGGGATGGCGAACCAATCTTCAGAGAACCCGAACCCGCCAAATGGCTGGAAGAATCAAAGTACTGGAAAAGGCAGGGTTTTCTGATCAAGCCCGGCACCAAAGAAGAATCGCGGGTTATAGGAAATTTGTTCGATTTTGAACTGACTGCGCCGGTTGAAGTACACCGGATGATCTGGCATGCCGGTGTTAGCGAAAAGAGTTCCGAGGGGTTTGGGTGGTTGGAAATGGTTAACTAAGAAAACAAAGACTGTGAGGGAGAATTAAGAAACAGCTGATTATGAATGGCTGAAAAACTATATAAATAATGGATAAAATAGAAATTGAAAAAACTGGAAATTTTTGGATAGACAACGGTATCGTTGCACTATACAAAATATTGCGAAAAACTGGTTATAGTGCTGATTTAAATGCGTCAACATTAACTGTTTCTACTGAGAATAATAATGGAAAAAGTGTTGAAGATATTTTAAATCACGCTAAAGAAGAGGTTGTAAAATTCTACCTTACAAAAACAAATGGAGCAGGGTGGATTTATAATGAGGAGCGGTTTGAAATCTATAGAAAAACCGATTTTAAGATGCATTTAAANNTTTTTTACAGGAAAAACACCAACAACGGAAGGAGCTTTATTTACACCTGACGTTGAAGACGAAAAATTAGGGGCAACAGGAAGAAGAATGACTCCCGAGGAATTTCAAGAATTTAATAAATTTAAGTCAGAAAAATCTCCAGTGATAATTGGAGACAAGCGAGTAACTCTTACTAATAAAGGTTTTATTAATAATCCACCGAAATATGAAATAGGGAACGACTTTTCAGAAGACTTTTTAAATGGAGGCAATAAGCTCTGTTTGTTTAGCGGGAAACGATTCAGAAAGACCAATACGATAACAGGAATGAATTATCCTTTTCTGACAGGAGCAAGCGGAGAACTTAATTTTGCCTCACAACTAAATGTAAAACCTGCAATTTCTGCACTATATGATTTTATTTCGCTCTTTTCCTTCTACAATCTAAATTATTTGTTGCAGGATGATTTGAAAAACTATTTTGTTTTGTATGATAATAATTTAAAAGACCTTGAAAGCTTTTATGATATCATAGTTGCAAATGTTAATAATCTTGCCAGGCCTGATTTTTGCAGTTTCGAGACACAGATTATAGGAACTCAATATGAGTCCGAAAGTTTTTTTAATTTTTTACTTTCCGTATATGCTCAGGTAAATCAACGCATTGATAGAGACAAACGCAGAGGAATTTTGTTTAAAAAAAGCGTATTTACCTTATCGAATGATGGTAATATTTTTCGCGATGTGAAGGAATATACTTCTTTAAATGCATTATTCGAATTGTTCGATTGTTTTGAGGATAATGGAACTGATGAACGCAGTTACCGTGAACCGTTTTTAAATTTTGTTCGCTATTTCAGTCAACGATTAGATAGCGGGAAGTATGATACAACTTGGCGAAACCGTTTATGTTCAGATATACTTTCATTCCGTAGCATTCTTAAAACAGTTGAATGGTTTATGGGTGAAGTAAAGATGAAAGAAGACAGAGGGAATATCATATTCTTAGATAAAATCATTGAAATATATAATTCTAAAACTCAAAAAACTATGAAAACCGAAATGGTCGATATCTGTAAGACGGTAGGAAACCGTATAGGTGCATATTGCCGTGAAAAAGACGACAAAGGCATTCTTTTTTCGATTAGAAATGCTAAAAACAGAACGGAGTTTCTAAATGTATTGGCGGAAACTCAATTTAGAACAGAAGTTTCGTATAGCGAAACTTTCTTTAAGGAACTGCCTGATGATTCCCAGTGGGAAGAG
>MTKZ01053919.1_pt2 | contig 11997 bp, 15 predicted proteins | sample 1042781 | NCBI WGS metagenome assembly MTKZ01 (sample SAMN06212207, study PRJNA360539) | anaerobic digester metagenome | biome: Wastewater treatment plant; material: sludge; isolation source: anaerobic digester fed with sludge from wastewater treatment plant | place: Denmark: WWTP Viborg ...
CGCTTCGCCCGACAGGTTCATGTAGGTGTAAGGCTTGAACAAGACGAGCCGTTCTCCGCGCAGCCTGCCCTCATACACCATGCCGCGCAGCTGCCGCCTGGGGGAGAAAAAGCCAAGCGCTTCAGCCGTCGCATCCAGTGCAAGGAACCCGACGTTGTGCCGGGTCAGTTCATATTCAGGGCCTGGGTTGCCCAGGCCCACAAGCGCTCTCATCAGTCCTGTTTCACCTGCTGCCTCAGCCAGTCGGCTGTCTGCACACGGATGGGCTCGGTGATGCCGTCTCCGGTAAAGGTCAGCAGCGGCCATTCAGGCAGGTCGGTCAGCGGCTCGCTGCGATGCATGGCAAGCATGAAAGCCAGCCCGACCACTTCGGTCCCGAACTCCTTCATCAGGGAGATCATCCCCAGGGCGGTGCCGCCGTGGCGCATGAAATCGTCCACGATCAGCGTGCGTTGGCCTTCCTTCACCGCCCGCCGGGCGAGGGACATGGTCTCCATCCCGCCCTTGCCGTCAGGGTAGCTGATGTTGACCGCGCTGCCTTCGTATGCCTTGCTGCTGCGCCGCGCGATGACCAGCGGGACGTTCAGCGCGTCCGCCGTCATCATGGCAACCGGGATGCCCTTCGTTTCCATCGTGAGGACAAAATCGATCCCCATCCCGTAGCAGGGGGATGCGAGGATGGCGCCCATCTTCCGNNCGTTCTGGCGCGTTGAGCGCTTCGGCTGTTTCCTGCATCACCTCCAGCGCCTGATCCCAGGGGATCTCCGGGCGGAAGCGGACGCCGCCTGCCGCGCCGGTCACGGTCTGGATCACGCCCAGGCGATAACCTTTGAACACTTTTTCGATCAGCGCCACATCCTCGCTCATGGAGGATTTTGCGGCCTGGAACCTGTCGCAAAACACACCGTAGGGGACCACCTCGTTGGGCCGTCCGCACAGCATCCTCGTCATCGCGACCAGCCGGTCGCTGCGCTTGACTTTCTCCATGCCAACCACCTCGTTTGCACTTTGACATATTTTATCACATAATCATAACGTTTGACGCTTGTTTTGGAAAAAAGTTCGCTTTTCTGACGGCTGTTCCCTGACGTCTTTCCTCCGGCAGAAAAATGCCTTGAACATGAAGCCCGACAGCAGGCGGGACCTCGGTCTCCCCTGGCTGAGGGGAGCGCCGGCAGTTGAATGAAGCCATGGCGTATGGTAAAATCGAAACAGACAACGGAGGAGGCGTGAGATGAGCAAAAGGTTCCTTCCCATCCTTGCCCTGGTTCTCGTCCTGCTGCTGCCCGGCATGCCGGCGATGGCCGAGGCGTACAGCTTTCCCGCCATCATGGCCGGCATCCAGCTCCCTGACGGCGTATACCAAACGGTGCTGACGCCGGAGAACCTGCAGGCGAATGAGGCATACATCACCTCGCGGGGCAGCACGGTGGGAGCCTGGGCGGAGGACTATACCGCGCGGGGGATCCTGCTTCAGGCCTTTGACCCAAAGAATGACAGGGTGCTGGTCATCAGCGCGCTGCAGGACGTGGACGCGAAGCAGATCTTCGACATCAACCAGCATCCTTCCGACGTCCGCGCGAAATACCGCCTTTCCCATGGGAATGACGGCTCATACACGATCCTGGGTTATCGCTATGATTCTGTGTCGTGGAAGAATTTCTCTGGCGTCGGCCGTTTCCTGCAGCTGCGCTATTCCTACCGCCAGGGCGGCGAGCTGATTCACCGCGGCTATCAGCGCAGGACGATCCGAAACGGCCACACCATCACGATCGACATGCAGGTGTTCGGGCGGCAGCTCAAGGCAGCGGACAACACCGCGCTGAACAAAGTCTTTGATACCTTCAGATTCAGCCAGATCCTCCCCATGCCGGAACTTCCCATCACGCTGAGTGAGACCGCCACCGCCCCGGTGGAAACGAGCAAGCCGGATTTCATCATGAAAGGCAAGACCAAACCCAACGCAAGGCTGACCGCGGTGCTGATGTCCTTCGGGACGAGCGAAACCAAGGTCTTCAGCGGGACTGCGGACAGATCCGGCGAGTACAGCCTGCCTGTCCAGCTGCCGGGCGAGGACGTCTACCTGATGACGCTCACTGTTGAGTCGGAAGGGCTGGAGGACTTCAGCAAGTCCTACAATATCAGGTACCAGAAGGGGTTGCTGCCCGCGCAGATCATCGCTGCGCCGCCGCCTTCGATCACAGACGAAGCATTCCGCCTCGTAGGCCAGACGACTGAAACGGGCGTCACTGCAAGGATCTCCGTCAACGGGATCGAATCAAGCAAAAACGTAGGGAAAAACGGCAGCTTCTTCTTCGACATCGACACCAGGAAGGAAGGCGCCTATGATATCCGGCTGACCCTGTCCAGGAAAGGACTCACCGACCGCGTATTCAACTTTTCATCCTATCGCTACCTGTCCCGAGAGGCACAGGAAGACGCGATGAAACAGAACGCCTTAAGCCCCGAGTACGATGAACTGCTCAACAACCCGGACGCATACGATGACCAGGTGCTGACCTTTGAAGGATACGTCACCGCGAAAGAAAACATCGAAGGCGAATGGACCATCCGCTTTGCGCTGAAGAAGACCGATACCGGATTTGATGAACTTTTCCTCCTCAATGCCACGGAGGATCCCGGTCTCCCGGTCAATACCCCTGTACGGATATACGGGCAAATGACGGGGGTCGCCGTCCTGGAGCAGGAGGGCGGCACTCAAGAGCGGCTGCCCGCGCTTCAGCTGATCCCCGGTTCCGTCGAATGACCAGGTGCAGGAAGTTCTCACCAGTTACAGCATTGATCAACGAGCGGCGGAGGAATACGGGCCATGAATAAGTTTCTTACGGACTGGGACCAGAACCTCACCGACAGGCCTTATGGTCCCCTTGGCATCATCGCGATGCCCGGCATGGACGCCATGGGGCAGGACGTAAACCGCTGGCTGCTGAAATGGCACGAGCTGCAGGACATACAGGATCAGGAGTACTACACCTCGCCGGGCAATGGACGCGAAAACTTCCTGATCGACATTGCCACGCCCCGCTTCGGCACGGGCGAGGGCAAGGGCGTCCTGCGGGAGAGCGTGCGGGGCTACGATATTTATATCCTCATCGACGTCTGTGCCTACAACGTCAAGTTCCGTATGTATGACTTTGACGTCCCCATGTCCCCGGACGACCATTTCCAGGACCTGAAGCGCATCATCGCCGCGATCGCCGGCAAAGCCAAGCGGGTGAACGTCATCATGCCCATGCTGTATGAGAGCCGCCAGCACAGACGGAATACGCGGGAGAGCCTTGACTGCGCGATCGCGCTGCAGGAGCTTGAGCGCATGGGCATCGCCAACATCCTGACCTTTGATGCCCACGATCCCCGCGTCGTCAACGCCGTCCCGCTGTGCGGATTTGAGAACGTGCAGCCGACCTACCAGATGCTTAAGGCCCTTCTGCGCTCCGTCAAGGATCTTCACCTTGACAAGGAAAACATGATGGTGGTCAGCCCCGATGAGGGGGCCGTGCAGCGCAACATCTACTACTCCTCCGTCATGGCGCTGGAGCTGGGCATGTTCTATAAACGGCGCGACTACATCCAGATCGTCTGCGGCCGCAACCCGATCGTCGCACATGAGTATCTGGGCGCGTCTGTCGAGGACAAGGACATCATCGTAGCCGACGACATGCTCTCCTCAGGGGAATCCCTGCTGGACCTGGCACGGGAACTGAAGAAGCGCAAGGCAAAGCGCATTTTCTGCATCGTGACCTTCGCCTTCTTTACAAGCGGCATCCAGGATTTTGAGGAGGCCTACCAGCAGGGGATCATCTCCAGGGTGATCGCGACCAACCTCACCTACAGATCGCCGGAACTGAAGGCAGCGAAATGGTTTGTGGAGGCGGACATGAGCAAGTACATCTCCTACCTCATCGCGACCCTCAACCATGACCGGAGCCTCAGCGCGCTGCTCAATCCTTACAACCGCATCCAGTCCCTGATGGCGAGATACCGTGCAGAACAGGCCGCCAGCGGCATCAGCCTCATATAGCCGTGGACAGAAAAGGCGCAAAGACGGATCCTGGCATCATCGAGGCCCTTCCCGGGACGGAAGAGCAGACGAAGGCCGGCATCCTGTCAAGATCAAAGGACTTCCTGCAGGGCGCGGTCGATTCCCTGACCGGGAAGGACCTCCCGAAACTGGTCGAGGACTTCACTAGGGAAATGGTCATCGTCGCAGAAGGCCTGTCCGAGGACCAGGCAAAACTGCGGGATGCAGTGACCCTTCAGGGCGAGATGCAGGACCAGGCAGCCGAAAAGCTCCGGACGCTTGAGAAACAGGTGTCCGAACTCAACAGACGACTTGATGAACTTGCCCGAAAGATTGAACGCAGGCAAAAAGGGGAAGCCGGCTTGGCCCGTATCCTGCGCCAGGCGACCTGGCTTGCTGCTGTTGTTGCCCTTACTGTAATCGTCACCGCCCTGATCAGGGCGTTTTGGAAGTAAGATGGATTACCATTCGATGCTTGAACTGTACCGGAAGAGGAACCGCAGCGCGCTGACGGACGGAATCACCACCGCCCTGAGCCACATGGACGAAGTGTCGGTGAGCCTGGGCCTCCTGGAGGACAGCGGACTGTTGGCGGAAACGCTTGGCACGCTGAGCATGGGGATGCCGTTTGCGGTGATCGCGCTAACGGAACAGGGCTCTGTTGTCCTGGGACGCAAAACGCAGAGGGCGGCGCTGCAGGACGCGTCGTTCCGCGCGCTGAAAACGGGCGCCGGCATGGCGGCGGGGGCGGCGGTGATGGCCTCAGGGCTTGGCGCGCTGCCGGCGATCCCGATCGCTGTGGGCGTCCGCCTGATGCTTGAGAAGTATCGCAGCGGGATGATGACTGCCTGCCGCGTCCAGCAGCGCATCAAACGCCTGGCTGCCTTGAATGAGGCAAGGCAGGAGCGTGATCTGGCACTGATGAAGGGGAGATGAAGCGCTACGTGAGTTCGAACCAATCGAAAAGTTCTTCCTGCCGCCCCAGAATGGCGGCTTTTTTATAACCGGCCCTGCGGATTTGCTCCTCCGCCCGGTCGTAACCGAAATCGATCCACTCAGCGCTGTGGCAGTCTGAGGAAAGGATGACCTCGCCGCCCAGCGCTTTCCAGTACTTCAGCAACGGCAGGCTTGGATAAGGGAAAGGAGCGCCATGGCGGGCCATCGCGCCGGTATTGACCTCAAGCAGACTGCACCCTGTTACCGCTTCATCCATCGCCTCTGTCGCGGCTTTGACATACTCTCTGCAATCCGGATTAAACAGCTCGCCCTGCTGGTTNNGCTCGCCCTGCTGGTTGTTTTTGCTGATCAGATCGAAATGCCCGATGATATCGGGCCTGTAACCGCTGATGTAGTCTCCCAGCAGCGCATAATATGCCCTCGAGAATCGAAGGCCGTCACCCGCGAAATGCAGCCGGATGCCCTCCGTCACGATGTCCTTTGCGGTATCGACGCCCAGCATACTACCGTCCGGGCATGGCAGGAAGTGGGCGGAACCGATCACATATTCAAAAGGCGCACGTTCCGCGTGGGAAAAACGATCCCTTTCGATCCCGAGCCGGATGCTGAGCCTTCCTTGATGCTTTTTCTTCAGGCGATCGATCTCCGTGATATAGGCCGCTTCGCCGGATTCACTCAAACTATATGTTTCCAGACGGCTCCTGGCATGACTGGAAAAGCCGAGGCTGACAAACCCTCTGTCGATTGCGGCCAGGGCCATTTCCTCGGCCGTATTTCTGCCGTCGCAGAACTGCGTATGAACATGTGGGGAGGACCGCTTGATCACCTTGATGCTTCCCTGCCGCGTTTCCGCCCTCTGCCGCTTGACGTTAAGCGATCATGGGCGTCCCGCGATCCTTTCATTGACTGAATGGATGGATTATAGCATGATACGGCAGGGCCTGAAACGGTCAGGCGGAAAGCCGGAACGGAGGCATGTCAGTGGACGGACGGATCTTATCAGACCAGTTGGAGCATGAATTGACGACAAGGTTTCGAAAATCGATCTGGAGTCCCTTTCTTTCAGCTGTGCATCAGTACGGGATGGTCAGCCCCGGCGACCGTATCGCGGTGTGCATGTCCGGCGGGAAAGATTCTCTGCTGATGGCCAAATGCATGCTGATGCTGAAGAAATACAGCAAGGTCCCTTTCGATCTGGTTTTCTTATCGATGGATCCGGGCTACAGCCCGGAAAACAACGCGCGCGTGATTCAGGCGGCCGGCAGATTGAACATTTCGCCGGAAGTGTTCCGTACAGATATCTATGCGATTGTTGACGCCGCGGCTTCCTCCCCATGCCACATCTGCGCCGCGATGAGGAGGGGACATCTGTACAAGGAAGCCTCTGTGAGGGGCTGCAACAAGATCGCATTGGGACACCACAGGGATGACGCGGCGGAAACCATCCTGCTGAGCATCCTCTACGGAGGCCAGTTCAGGGCTATGCTGCCCAGGCTGAAGAGCGAGAACTATGAAGGGATGCAGCTGATCAGGCCTCTGTATCACGTCAGGGAAAAGGCCGTCATCAACTGGCTGAGGTCAACGGGCATTCAGACCATTACCTGCGCCTGCCGCGTCACAAAAAACAATGACGGGGGGAAAAGGGCACGGGTGAAAACCCTGATCGCCCAGCTTGAGAAGGAACTGCCCAATGTGACGGACAACATCATCGCCTCTTCCTCGCGGGTCGACCTCTCCTCGCTGCTTGGGTATATTATGGATGAGCGCGAATGTGAGAGGACGTTCATGGAAGCGTTCACAGCATGCACAGGGACGAGCGACGGGATCGGTCAAGTTGACAGATTGTTCTGAGATGTCCATAATGAGGTATTCACGAACGGAGGAAAGGTATGAATCAACAGAAAGTCGCGATCCTGGTGGACTCCGGGATGGACGTCCCGCCTGATTTTGTCAGGGAACATTCGATTTTTGTCGCGCCATTGAGAATCATATACAAAGACCATGAGTACAATGACCGGCTGGACATCACGCCGGAGCAGATATATGAACGCCTGCATGCGGAGGTCCCGCGCACATCGCTGCCGGATACGGGGATCGTCAATGGCCTGTTCAAACGCATGGCAGAGGAGGGGTATGAGAAAGTCCTCATCATCACAATATCCTCCGGCCTGTCCGGGACCCATAACCTGCTGCGCATGATGGCGCAGGAACATAAAGAGCTGGAATACCACATGGTCGATACCAAAAACATCGACATCGGGGGCGGTCTTCAGGCCATGCTGGCTGCCAGGCTCATCCGGGAAGGGAAAAGCCTTGAGGAAGTGCTGGATAAACTGGAAACCAGCATTAAGGCGACCAGGATCTACTTCTGCCTTGACACGCTGGAGTATCTGGCCAAAGGCGGCCGTATCGGCAAAGTATCCGCGCTTCTTGGCTCAGTGCTGAAGTTGAGGCCGGTCATCAGCTGCAACGCGGAGGGCATCTATGAGACGGTGGCCAAGGCGCGCGGAAACGCCCATGCGCTGGCCAAAGCCATTTCCATCGTCGTCTCCGAAGCCGGGAAACATCTCCGATTTGCCATCGCGGTCGCATACGGCAGCGCGAGCGCGGAAGCCGCGCGGGTCCTTGAAGAACTGAAAAAGCTGTTGCCCCAGTGCGACCAGTTCCTCAGCACCGACGTCAGCCCTGCGCTGAGCGTGCACACCGGGCCGGGCCTGATCGGGATCGCTGTCCAGGCATTGCCGGCGTAGACGGAAACGAAACAAAAAAGCCGCGTTCACAAACAGTGCCCGCGGCTGTTTTCTGTTCGGCTATTTCCACAGACCGTCCGGGTAGGCCCCGCTCAGCGTCAGGTCCCGCAGGGCTTTCTCGACCAGCGGGCGATCTGAGGCGTTTGTCACGCCGAACCATCTGTCCTTGGAGGGGAGGACCTTGACGGAGACCTTCTTCTCTTGCAGCAGTTCGCCGACGAGGTTGGGCAGATAGAACTCGGCCTTCAGCGGATTGGCGGACATGGCATCCCGGTAGAAAGCGGGGAACCTGTCTTCGATCTCCGACAGGAGCAGGGGGGTGAAGCCCCACATGTTCATGGATACGACGGTATCAGCGGGCAGGCGCCTGTAGGTTTCCCCGTCAAGCGTGAACATCGGGCCTTCGATGGTGGGGATGATGTGCAGGCGCTCGATGATGCTGTCAAGATAACCCGCTTCATTGACCTTGCATTCGCCCCGGGATACGTACCCCGCATCCGACAGGGTGTTCTGCAGATGGAATCCCGCCATTGCGAACTCCGTCTCCCCGGGCCCTGCGTTCAGGAAATCGAAGATCTTCCGCATCGCGTCCAGCCCGTAGAAATCGTCCCCGTTCAGCGCGCAGAACGGCGCGTCGATCAGGTCTTTGCAGCACAGCACAGCATGCGCCGTTCCCCACGGCTTGGCGCGGCCCTCCGGCACGTTCAGCCCGGCGGGGAGTTTGTCGAGCTCCTGCATCACATAATCGACCTGCATCCGGTTTTCAACGTGCTTCCCGACCAGTTCACGGAAGTCATCCCTGATTTTGTGATTTACGATGAAAATGACGCGCCTGAACCCAGACCTGAGCGCGTCAAACAGGGAATAATCGATCAGGCTCTCCCCGTGCAGCCCGAAGGGGGTCATCTGTTTCAGCCCGCCAAAGCGGCTTCCGATGCCCGCGGCCATCACAACGAGTATAGGGTCACGTTTCATGACAATCCTCCTCAATAAAGCGTCTGATCGCAGTATATCCTATATCTGCGGCCTTGAACAGGCAATCCCTGCGCGAAGAAGCCTGAGCGCCGCGGCGTATCTTGCATGCTCAGCGCAGGTAATGTAGTATGTTTGCAGGAGGCTGAAACATGGATAGACAGCAGGATGATTTTCTCGTGGAGGAGGAGCGCCAGAGCCGCAGGGATCAGATGCGCTTTGCCGCCAGAATGAGCGATTTTGTGGGCGTCATGATCGGCCTGTTTGTCATTCTGCTGGCGATCCTGCTGATCCTCAGCCTTGTCAACTGGCTCCAGCGCGACATCTCAAACACCTTCAAGCTGCTGAACACGCGCTTCAGGTAGCCATATGGAAGTTTCCTGGAATGAACTGAATGAATCGATCCGCGCCTGCCGCCTCTGCCCCCTGGCGGAAGGCATTTTAAACAAGGTACCGGGGCAGGGGAATGCAAACGCGCGCCTGATGCTCATCGGGGAGGGGCCGGGCGCTGAGGAAGACAGGCAGGGGCTGGCCTTTGTAGGTGCGGCACGACAGCTTTTGACCCGGATGCTTGCGGCGATTGGCATCAAAAGAGAAGAAGTGTTCATTGCCAACGCTGTCAAGTGCCGGCCGCCCGGCAACCGTGTGCCGAAGTCGGAAGAGACGGCAGCCTGCCTTCCCTATCTTCGCGCTCAGGCCGCGCTCATCAGGCCTCAGGTGATCCTTCTGCTGGGGGCGACCGCGCTCAGAGCTGTTCTGGGGCAGGAGAAACGGATCACGCAGTGCCGGGGCCAGTGGATTGTGAGCAAAGGGGTATTCATCCTTCCGACCTGGCATCCGGCCGCGCTGCTGCGCGACCCGTCGAAGAAAAGGGATGCCTGGCAGGATATGCGCGCATTGCGTGACAAACTGGCAGAATTGCCCTTGAAACAGGCAACCTGAAGACCCTGACACCGTATGATTCCTTGCAGAACCGTGTACTGCTGAGTATTTGTGGTATAATGTTCGAAAGGGGGGATTGAATTGGAGTTCATTATCAATAATTTGCCCATCCTGATCTGTGCCGTTCTTGGCATCGGTCTTTTGGTGGTGGAGATGTTTATGCCCGGTTTCGGTATCCCAGGCATTTCAGGGCTTGCTCTGCTGGCCGTCAGCGTGATATTCACCTGGACTCAGTATGGGATGCTTGCAGGATTGGGCATGGCGGTGATCGTTCTGGCATTGGGCGGACTTGTCATCATCCTTTCCTTGAGGTCTGCGGCGAAGGGAAGGCTCTCCAGGTCACCGCTCATCCTCAAAGGCGGACAGTCCCGGGAGGAAGGATTCGCTGCAGCTGATGACCTGAGCGGCTACCTTGGCCGTTCAGGTAAAACGCTGACTGTGCTGCGGCCTGCGGGCATTGCCGAGTTTGATGACGTCAGGTTGAACGTGGTCAGCGCAGGGGAGTTCATCCAGAAAGGTGCACCGGTTGTGATCAGGCAGATCGAAGGGGCTCGGATTCTTGTCGAAAAGGTGGATCAGTAAATGAATAGCTGGTCAGATATTTTAGGAGGATTGGATATGCCGGAAATCATGTTGGGGATCATCGTTCTTGCCGTTATCCTGTTATTTGTCGTGTTCTTCCGCTACGTGCCCATCGGCCTGTGGATCAGGGCGCGCGCGTCCGGCGTGCCGATCACCATCATCACCCTGATCGGTATGCGCCTGCGCCGAATCTCCCCGCAGCGCCTTGTGGACGCGCTCATCACCTCGAGCAAGGCGGGGCTCAACCTCACCGTGAACCAGCTAGAGAAACACTTCCTCGCCGGCGGCAACATCGAGCGCGTCGTCAAAGCGCTGATTTCAGCTCAGCAGGCACAGATCAAGCTAACTTTTGAACAGACCTGCGCGATTGACCTGGCCGGGCGCGACGTGCTTCAGGCCGTTCAGATGAGCGTTATCCCGAAAGTCATTGAAACGCCTCCAGTCGCGGCCATCGCGAAGGACGGGATCGAGCTTCGCGCGAAGGCCCGCGTGACGGTCCGCACCAGCATCCAGCAGCTGGTCGGCGGCGCGGGGGAAGAAACGGTCATGGCCCGCGTGGGCGAGGGCATCGTGACGACCATCGGGTCCGCCACTACGCACAAGGAAGTGCTGGAAAATCCTGACCTGATCAGCCGCACGGTGCTGAACAAGGGCCTTGACGCGGGAACCGCGTTTGAGATCCTCTCCATCGACATCGCGGACGTGGACGTCGGCCGCAACGTGGGCGCCCAGCTGCAGATGGACCAGGCCGAAGCCGACCTGCGCATTGCGCGGGCAAGGGCCGAGGAACGCAGGGCGATGGCTGTCGCCCGCGAGCAGGAGATGAAGGCCCAGGTGCAGGAGATGCGCGCCAAGGTGGTCGAAGCAGAGGCACAGGTGCCCCTGGCGATGGCAGAAGCCCTGCGTGGCGGAAAACTGGGCGTGATGGACTATTACCAGCTGCAGAACGTCAAGGCGGACACGCAGATGCGTGACGGGATCGCCAGGGCCGCTGACCCAAGCGAACCCGCTGAAGACGATAAACACACCGGCAAATAAATGAAACAGATCGCGCAAGGTCAATGTGGAAAGGAGCAGCATCATGCCTGAGTTCAGTCCGCTGTTCCTGCTGATTCTGATTTTTGGGGCTTCCTGGCTGAGTAAGCGGATCAAGCAGATCAAACGCATGACTGAGGAGCAGGCCAGGCGGGCGGCGCATCAGCCCCTCCCGCCGCCCACTCCGTTCAAAGAGGCTGCGCCCGTGGTGATGAAACAGCAATCACCGGTGAAAAAAGCACCGGCTCAATCACAAAACCCGGTCAGGACAGAGAAGCCCGTATCAAAAATCGTACAGAATGCTGACCAGGAGGGCCGGCGGCTGATGGAGGAATCGTCCTGGAATGAGCAGACAGTGCAAAAATATCAGCCTGAAAAGCCCCGCACAAAGCAGAAAACACGTTCCTCGGTCATTCCTGTATTCAGGGGCAGCGCTTTGGTGCAGGCCGTTGTCACCAAGGAGATCCTGACCCGTCCCCGGTCAGCCTGGAGGCCAAACCGTTCGTAAATGATTGGAAAGCTGAAAATTCATGCTTGCCAGTTTACGGGTCTATATGGTATTATCAACTTTGCGACATCGGACGGTCCTCTGTATCCAGGATGATACAAGAACGTCTGGATATGAAGGAGGAAGACCGGAATGAGCGAGATCATCAGGACAATTGAGGCGCAGCAGCTGCGCAAGGACAGGACGCCTTTCAACGTCGGCGACACTGT
>MTKZ01088557.1_pt1 | contig 11996 bp, 11 predicted proteins | sample 1042781 | NCBI WGS metagenome assembly MTKZ01 (sample SAMN06212207, study PRJNA360539) | anaerobic digester metagenome | biome: Wastewater treatment plant; material: sludge; isolation source: anaerobic digester fed with sludge from wastewater treatment plant | place: Denmark: WWTP Viborg ...
GATACCGAGGCGCAGGCGCTGGCGTTGGTAGAGTTCATCCGCCAAAGTTATGACCCCGCCGAGGAAGGCCGCAACATGATTCACGTGAACATGATCCCGCTCAACCCAACCGGCGGGTTCAGGGGCCGCGCGGCGCACCGCGTGCAGGCGCACAAATTCAGCGAGGTTCTCACCGCCGAGGGCATCCCCAACACCATCCGCGCCCGGCGCGGGATTGACATTGCCGCCGGTTGCGGGCAGTTGAAGGCAGAGACGAATTAGAAATTACGAACATGGCGAAGCTCATTTATTCGGCCCTCATGTCGCTGGATGGCTATGTGGCCGACAAAAACGGTCATTTTGATTGGGCCGCGCCGAATGAGGAAGTTCACACTTTTGTCAATGATCTTGAGCGCCCGGTGGGGACGCACCTGTATGGCCGCCGCATGTATGAGGTCATGGCGGTCTGGCAGACCATGCCCACCGATGACGAACCAGATTGCATCAAAGATTTCGCCCAAATCTGGAAAGCCGCGGACAAAGTGGTTTTCTCTAAAACACTCAAAACTGTCTTGACGGACAAAACGCGAATTGAGACCTCGTTTGACCCTGAGGCCATCCGCCATTTGAAGGCCACCGCGCGGCAAGATATTTCAATTGGCGGAGCGGAGATTGCGGGTGTTGCGTTCAAGGCCGGGCTGGTGGATGTGTGCCAGTTTTTTATTAGTCCGGTCATCGTGGGCGGGGGCANNNNATGAACGCCGGTTTGGTAGTGGGGTTGTTTTTGTGGAGTATAAGGTGGGTCAAAAATATTGAATAACAGCACATGAAATGGTTCTTTTTAAGATTCACACAAATTAGTGAATATAATTTCAACTCCCCGAGATTCTTAGAGAGAAGTTCAATCTGGTTTGCAAATAGCGATGCCAATAAAAAGCCCTAGAAGTTATGTGCTTGGTTGGCATATAAGAATGCTTATAAGAAAATCAGCAATTTTTTGGTCTTTGTAATTTAGTGTATTTCTATGATTGACTCAACCTACCTTAAAACCGCAAGAGAATTATTAAATAGTTTTGTGCCTAATAAAGGCGTTCCATTACAGATGGGAAAGGATGAAAATTATTTTGCATCAATCACAGCAACTGTGTTTTTGAGTCTACACCATTTAGGGGTTATGGAGCCGAATCATTATGCAGAGTTTTATGAAACGCTTTTTTGGTTGCGTGATAATTCGGTCGAACCCCAACCAATTGCCAAACGCCCAGAGGATATGCCTGCTTGGGATGTTCAAGAAAGTGCAAGTGTATGGTCAACAAATGTCGTGCTATGGGCATTTCTGGGTACCGGCTATTCGGGTGATAGGCTCGAAGAAATCAAAGAAGCCCTATTTTGGTTAATTCGTCAACAACGTGTTGATGGGGGATGGGGTTTTGACATACAAACAGAAAGCAGTATTTTTTTTACAGCCCCCGCTTTGCATGTCACCAAGTTAGCATTGTCATCTAAAATAAAATTGACATCTGAAGAAAAAAAAGAAATTCTTCGGTCTAGAGCGTTTGGTATAGATTTTGTATTAAAAAACTATTACCAAGAAAGTTCTTTGGCGTATGGAAAATTACACATTCATGATCAGGAAAGTGACGATCCCACCGCGACTCTTCTTGCTATGTGGGTGTTATATGATGAAAATAAGGAAAAATATAAAGATAAAATAACCGGAGGTTATAAATATTTGCATGAAAAAATGGATCAGGGAATTTGGGGATTTAAGGAAGTTGTTGCAGAAACTCGAGACTCCACTAAATATGGGTGTTTTAAAATATATAAATCTTTTAGCCCGGCCTTTGTAATTTTTCTTCTTCGTTCAGGATGTAGTCCATATGACGACCTTTGTATCGGTCCAATAACATGGTTCGACCACAATAAATTATCTAATGGTTGGCCTCTCCCTGGTTATCGTGATGGAGGTGCATTCACTTTTTCAACGGCGTACGCATTATGGGCGATCAACAATTGGAACAAATACGTAGTGAAGGAAAACCATCATCTTATTAAACAAAACAATGCCTTTCAAAAACCAGTAGGAAGTATTGACGATTACAAAAAAATTCGTGTCACCATTCAAAGACAAAAGATTGGGATTTTGGGATTGGGAGCAATAGCAGGAATCGAACTTATGGCATTAATTGCACTAAATTTGCCCATTGCCCAATGGGTTACACCTCTAATAACACAATTAGTGCAAATCAATTCGTATATTGATGCTTTTGTCACTTTTTTTACATTTCTCGGAATAGTTTGGGGAATTTTCAAAGGCATTCCTTGGGTAATAAAAAAGATCCGCGACTTTATTAAGGACACAAACTAATGCAGAACGATTCACTTATAGATAGAGTAATTTTTAATTTCACAGAGAATTGTAATTTGCCTTGTCAATTTTGCTACATACCATTTGATAATCTTTCAAGTAGCTTGCCTCTTTGGATGCGGATAATAGATAGATGCAAAGAGTGGAATCCAAAAATCATTGTTTTTGGGGGAGGTGATCCTTTTATCTACAATGATTTTAGAGCGCTTTTGAAGTACACCAAAGAGAGTGCTCTTTTTATTCATGTGGATACAAATAGCTTAGCATTACGCGCTCAAGACTTACCAATCATTAAAGACCATGTTGATCAAATAGGGTTACCACTTGATGGCTTACAAAATTCTCACACAAAAATGCGTAACAACCCCAAACACTTTGAGGTTGTAATTATGTGGCTTGAGAAATTGCTAAATTTAGGGATAAGAGTAAAAATAAACACCGTAGTCAGTAAAATAAATTGTTATGACTTGGAAAATTTAGGCAATCTGTTAGCTGGCTATTCCATTAGTCAATGGTGTTTATATCAATTTTGGCCTTTGGCGAAGGGCAAAGACAACCAAGACATGTTTGCATTATCAGATAAAGAGTTTTTTGATGCAACTCAGCCATTAAAAGATAATTTTTCATTTACCCACATTGATATTGCATCTGTAACTAAAAGATTACATAGTCATTTTTTTGTAACACACACAGGTAAGGTTTATTCAGAAGATATAAACGACCATAAAAACTATGTGCCACTTGGAGACATTTTCGACAATGATATTCTAGGTAAGTGGAGTAAACATGGGGATGTAAACCACGTCAAATTCCGTGCAAGTCTTAGAATTCATTCCGGCAAAGAAAAATAAAAATGGCAATAGAAAATGAAATCAAGTTGTTGGGAATCAATATAGACGAAACGACAATTGCCTTGGAGGAAATAGGTGCTATCTTCGTATATGACCGCTTTCTGAGAAACACAATATTTTATACATTCAAATTAACCGATAATGAATATGTAAGAGTCAGAGATGATTCCTCAGAAGTAACTTTGACATATAAAAGTATACAGTCTGATGGAATATCAACCATTGAGCAAGAAGTAGTTGTCAATTCATATGACGATGCAATCAATTTACTCTTTTCTCTGGGATTAAAGAAAAAACGAGTCGACGAAAAAAGGCGCCGTCGTTATCAGTTGAATAATGCCATCATAGATATTGACCTTTGGCCTCATATTCCACCTTACATAGAAATAGAAGCATCTTCTGAACAGGATATAAAAAGTGCTTGCGATTCTTTGGGACTAAAATTCAGCAATCGCTTTATTGGCAATACCTTGGACGTATTTCGCTATTATGGCATCGATCCCAATGTGATCACTGAGATGTCCTTTCCAAAGAAGGAGAAGGTATCCTAAGAGACTGTTTTTCAAATACATAAAGTTGTGATTTTGAATGAAATTTAGGTGCCAAAGTCGGTTTTCTAGCATTTTTGTCTTTAAAAACCTCGATTTTTACCTAAATTTGGGCTTTAACTTGAATTGAAAAACACTCTCTAAAGGATCATTTAACAACAGTTGCCATCCTTATAAAATCTTTTATTGGGATGTTATAAGCAGCCCCAAAACCTTTCATCACTCAAAATGTAACATGCAAAAATTATTGAAATTACGCAATTGATCACAAAAAGACTTAATAAACAAGTTGACGATATTTTTAATAAAAAATCATGGTGTCAGAAATTATCTTGGCATGAAATTAATATTGTTTAATCGCCTAAGCCTAGCCCTCGCTCTCTCCCTCACCACCCTCATCACACCCCGCCCTGCCCGTGCGAGCGCGCCCGCGCAAACGGACACGCCGCCGCCAAAGACGGTCACCATCCCCGGCACGATTCAATCCAAGCTGGGCTGCCCCGGCGACTGGCAACCAACCTGCGCCAAAACATATTTGACCTACGACAAAACCGCCGACCTTTGGATTGGCGCGTTTGATATTCCGGCGGGGACCTACGAATACAAAGTGGCCCTAAACGATGGCTGGGGCGAGAATTACGGCGGCAAGGCCGACCGCAACGGCCCCAACGTGGCGCTCAAACTGGACAAAGTCGCAAAGGTGACATTTGTGTATGACCACAAATCGCACGTGGTGGCAAACAGCGCAGACAACGCCATGCCCATCATTTTTGGCAGTTTGCAAAACGAGCTGGGTTGCAAAACCGATGACGACAAAACCTGCCTGAACACCTACATGACCGACCCCGAATTTGACGGCGTGTATGGCTTTAGCACAAAAAATTTGCCGCCCGGCGATTACACCGCGCGGGTGATGCTGTTTAACAAACCTGAGGAAAACCTGGGCGACGCAGGCAAACTGGTAACGATCAGCGTGCCATCTGCAAACGCCGAGGTGTATTTTGGATTTGACGTGAACAAAAAAGAACTTGTCCTCTCTACCGATGGCGCGCCGAAAGGCAACATTGCCAAACAAAAGGCCTACTGGGTGAACCGCGATACGCTGCTCTGGAATGTGACCGGCTCGCCAAAATACACGTATGAGCTGCGCGTGGCGCAAAACGCCGACCTCAAGCTTGGCTCCAAAGGCGTGAGCGGCGGGCAGGTCTACACGCTCACCTATGCCAGCGGCGGGCCAGGCGGTGATGTGTTCAANNGTGATGTGTTCAAGCAGTTCCCGCATCTCATGGGCTACACCGCGCTCAGGCTGGATGAAAAAGCCGCGGCGGATGCGGCGACCTTGCTCAAGGGCCAGATCGCCATCACCCTGCGCGATGACAAAGGCAACGCGCTAGACAGCGCAGGCGTGCAAACTGCGGGCGCGATGGACGATGTGTTCGCCGCCGCGGCCTCGCAAACGGCGCTGGGCGTTTCCTGGGATGGGATCACCCCCACCCTGCGCGTGTGGGCGCCCACCGCGCGGAGCATGGCCGCGCACATTTTCAAAGATGCCGCCACGAACGACAAGGTCATTGTGCCAATAAAGCTGGATGAAAAAAGCGGCGTGTGGAGCGTGACTGGCGACCCAGATTGGAAGAATAAATTTTATTTGCTGGAGGTGGAGGTGTTCTCGCCGCGCACAGGCAAGGTGGAGAAGAATCTCGTCACCGACCCGTATTCCATCAGCCTGAGCACAAACAGCAAACGCAGCCAGTTTGCAGATCTGCGCGACAAAACGCTCAAGCCTGATGGCTGGGACGCGCTCAAAAAACCCGCGCTGGATCGCATTGAGGATATTGTCTATTATGAGCTGCACATCCGCGATTTCAGCATTGGCGACCAGACCGTGACCCCCACCCTGCGCGGCAAATACGGCGCGTTTACCCAGCTAAACAGCAACGGCATGAAGCACCTCAAAGCTCTGGCCGATGCGGGCTTGACGCATGTGCATCTGCTGCCCGCGTTTGACATCGCCACGATTGAGGAGGACGCCAGCAAACGCGCCGAGCCGGATGCAAAACTGCTCAAGAGTTACGCGCCAAACAGCGACAAACAAACCGCGCTGGTGGAGCAGTTCAATGGCAAAGATGGCTACAACTGGGGCCACGACCCGTATCACTTCAACACGCCAGAGGGCAGCTACGCCACCGACCCCAACGGCACGGCGCGAGTTGTGGAGTTCCGGCAGATGGTGGCCGGTCTGAGCGCCATCGGCCTGAGAACGGTGATGGATGTTGTGTATAACCACACCACCGCCAGCGGGCAGGACGACAAGAGCGTGTTTGACAAAATTGTGCCGGGCTATTTTTACCGCTTGAACAAAGAGGGCGGCGTGGAGACCAGCACGTGCTGCCAAAACACCGCCAGCGAAAACGCCATGATGGAAAAGTTCATCATAGACAGCGTGGTGATGTGGGCCAAAGAATACAAGGTGGATGGCTTCCGGTTTGACCTGATGGGGCATCACATGCTGAGCAACATGACCAAACTTCGCGCCGCGCTAGACGCGCTGACGCTGGAGAAGGACGGCGTGGACGGCAAGAAAATTTACGTGTATGGCGAAGGCTGGAATTTTGGCGAGGTGCAAAACAACGCGCGGGGTGTGAACGCCGTGCAAGGCAATTTGGCCGGCACGGGCATTGGCTCGTTTAACGACCGCCTGCGCGACGCGGTGCGCGGCGGCAGCCCGTTTGACGCGCCAACCACGCAGGGGTTTGCCAGCGGGCTGGCCCTCGCGCCAAACGCCATCAACAAAAACGCCGCAGATATTCAACAAAGCAAGCTGGCCGAGTATGCCGACTGGATCAAGCTGGGTCTGGCGGGCAATCTCAAAAACTTTGTCATCACGCGGGCAGATGGAGCCACGGCCCGCGGTGAGCAAATCCTATACAGCGGCTCGTCTGCTGCCTACGCCGCCGCGCCCAGAGAGACAATCAATTACATTAGCGCCCATGACAACGAGACGTTGTATGACAAGCTGGCGTGGGCCTTGCCCGCCAACACCGCGCTGGCGCAGCGTGTGCGCGCCAACAACCTAGCGCTGGATGTGGTGATGCTGGCGCAGGGCATCCCGTTTTTCCACGCGGGCGATGACATTCTGCGCAGCAAGAGCCTTGACCGAGATAGTTATAACAGCGGCGACTGGTTCAACGTGCTGGACTTTAGCTACGTCGAGAACGGCTGGGGGCGCGGGTTGCCGCCCAGCATCAAAGACCGCTGGGCAGCGGCGAAGCCTGTGCTGGCAAACGCGGCCATCCGCCCCACCAGCGCGGCCATAAAAAGCGCCAACGCGCATTTCCGCGAGATGCTGCAAGTGCGCAAGAGCAGCCCGCTCTTCCGGCTGGGCAGCGCAGATGAGGTGCTCAAGCGCGTGTCGTTCCTCAATCAANNAAAGGCGCGGGGCAAAAGCCCGGCCTCATCGTCATGGTGATGGATGGCGCGGGGCGCAGCGATGTGAAGGAAGACAAGATCGTGGTCATCATCAATGCCTCGCCCAGCCCGCAAATGTTTGCGGCGGATGGGTTTAAGAACGGCGCGTTTGCCCTGCACCCTGTTTTGCAAAAGTCGGCAGATGCGGTCACGCGCTCATCCGCGTATAACGCCAAGACCGGCGCGTTCAGTGTTCCGGGCAGAACAACGGCGGTGTTTGTGTTGGGGAAGAAGTGAACTATATATAAATTCCAAACAACATGTTTACATACTTATATCGCAACTACGTAAAAACTCTTTCTGAGCAACTAGAAGCGAAATTATCAAGCATTCGTATAGGGTATAACTTCGAATATGGGTTGAATTCGAGATAATTCTATGCGAATTATTATCAGAGATATTGCCAGAAAAGTATGGCGTAACAAGAGGGTATGTAGTAGCAAAGAATGGGGATGAGGCCGGAGATGACATCATAATATTTGATCGATCCCTATTTCCTACTCTGCAACTAAGAAAGAGAAATTCGTTCGCTAGAAAAGAATTTGTGCCTATTGAGGCTGTTTATTGCTATATTGAGGCGAAACACACAATTAACCTCGAAGGAAATGGCCCACAAAGTTTAACGAAAGCGAGCGAACAAGTAAGCAAAGTAAAAGGACTATGTAGCACAAGAAAGAAGCTGCCGCCAAATCAATTAAATCAATACATTTCATTAAGCGAAATGCTTCTCACCGAAAGATCAGACCACCTTCCTGATTTCCAAAACCCCGCATACGGCGTGGTATTTGCCCGACAAGTACGCAGAAGAGAAAGCGACAAATCTAAAAAATTATTGACAAACGGTCAAGATATAAGCAATCTATTAACAAGCGCGGAAATGCCTGACATTAATTCTCCAGACTTATTGATTATAGGTCCTAACAACATTTTAATTCCAACAATCCCTCCATCAGATAAAAACTCTAAATCAACTGTTACTCCATTCTTTTTCGATGGAAAGTCTAAATATGGTAAACAATCTGTTGAAAATATCGCATTTGGTATTGGGTTAATCTCGATCATGAACGCAATCCAATTGATACAACTTGGATCAATGAATTGGAATGAAATAATTGGTGACGCTTTAAGAAAGCAATAGTCAGAAAAGTAAGGGTCGCGCAACTAAAACCGCAACTGCATTGCCCGCTAGAAGCGCACGGGCAACACGCGGGCAAAGCATCAGCAATTACGCCTTACCAAGCCCAGATTGCGTGGCTGATGCTGTTGTCCTTACCCTGCTTTGCGCATTCTGTGATATTTTGCGGAGATAGATGAGGCCAGTGCACAAATCAGAATCGTCATTCCCGCGCAGGCGGGAATCCATACCGTGCCATACCCAAAGCGCAAGGATACGCAGTTCTTCATCACTCATTGTTCTGGCTGGTTATAGATTCCCGCGTTCGCGGGAATGACGAGCTAGTTTTAATTTTTTGCACTCGCTCGTCACCCGCTCGAAATGACAGGGCTAAACGAATAGGCATTGGATTGTCCTACGCCTGACAAATCCACCAACAACCAACAACCAACAACCAACAACTAGCAACCAATAACTGACTATGCCCCCCATCATGTCCGAGCTATGCGCTCGATACCAAATGAACCAGAACAACCTGCTTGAACTAGTGAGCGGGTTAACCGATGCGCAAATTGCGTGGATGCCCAACGCAACCACGCCCTCCATTGGGTTTCATGTGTGGCATTTGGCGCGCTGGGCCGATTATTTGCAAGAGATCATCAACGGACGCGGGGCGCAAATTTGGGAAACAGAGCAACTCGTCGCGCGCTGGAATATGGCAACCCAGAGCTTGGGCTACGCAGACACCGGCATGGAGATGGACGAGCAAACCGCCCTGAGACTTCGCCTGCCAGAGAAAAACATTTTGCTGGGTTACGCCCGCCGCGCGTTCGCCGCCGCCCAGCAGGCCGTGGCAAAAATTAGCGACGCTCAATTTTTTGATGTCTATGAGACCTTTCACGGCGAAAATTGGCATGATGGTCACATCGGCCCGATCATCCTCACTTGGATGACCCACGACAACCGCCACCTTGGCATGATTGAATGTTTGGTTGGTCTGCTGGGCCAATCTGGCAGCGCAGATGCTTAAGCCAAGCTCCTCCTTCTCTTCAAAATATGCATTTGGCAGAAATTTGCAATTTGATGTAAAAAATACTTGACATTTGGAATAAAAAACATTACAATTTCTCTCGTAAATCACACAACACGAGAGAAAGATATGTCATTTCAGCAAAAAAATATCGCGGCATCGTTGCTTACCTTCAGCCTCATTTTGGGCTTTTACGTCATTTGGGTTTTGCGCCTGATCGCCACCGAGGGCCTCACCGCACCCAATCTATTCCAGACATGGGGCATCATCGCCCTGCTGGCCGTGCTTGGCACAATCCTCGTGAGCATCCTCGCGCATATCGCGGGCGGGGTCGCCCACAAAATCCGCACAAACGAGGACCCGCGAATCTCGGATATTCAAGATGAACGCGACCAACTCATCAACCTAAAAGGCTCGCGCGTGGCGTATACCTGCGCCACCCTCGGCGTTGCGCTGTCCATGCTCACCTTCGTCCTCGGCCAGTCGCCGCTGGTCATGTTCGCCAGTTTAATTTTCTTTGGGCTGCTGGCTCAAATCATTGCGGATGGGTATCGGCTGGCGTTGTATCGCAAGGGATTCTAAAAATGGGCAAGGGCAAAATCAGCAACAACATCCGCAAGTTGCGCTTCTTCCGCGATGAGATGACCCAGCAGGAACTGGCCGACAAGGTCGGCGTGACCCGCCAAACGATCATCTCAATGGAGCAAGACAAGTATTCGCCATCGCTGGAGCTGGCCTTCCGCATCGCTCATGTCTTTGGCGTGCCTTTGGAAGAGGTGTTTGCTTACCACCCAGAGGACTCGCCCGCCTAAATCAACTCGTAAATCCAAGAGGTTCGCGCTCACGAATTTTTATTCGTGTGGTTTCGCTCGCCTCAATTCAGACTTCACAACCGGAGAAAAAAGAAAATGAACACACCAGCTCGCATTCGCAAAACAGAAATTCTGGTGGCGTTGCTGTGGATCATCACAGCCGCCGGGGCCATCGGTGGCGCGACCCTCATCAACCCCATCATAAACAGCCCAGATTACTTGACAACCGTTTTTGCAAAAAGCACAACCATGACAGTTGGAATGTTGGGATGGCTGGTCAATGACATCGGGATTGTCTTTATCGGGATTTTGCTATTCCCCATCCTAAAAAAGCACAGCGAAAGAATTGCGCTGGGCTATTTGAGCATGAGAATGTTTGAGTCATTGCTCATGATCGTGGGCGTATTTTTTGCCATGATGCTCATTCCGCTGAGCCAGGAATTTTTCAAGGGCAGCGGGGATAACGCGGCCTCGTATCACGTCATCGGCGCCATCCTAAAACAAGCCGAGAATTGGTTTCTCAACCTTTTGCAACTGGTGTTTCTTGGTTTGGGCGGGGTGATGCTCACTTTCACCATGTTTCGCGCAAAACTCGTGCCGCGATTCATCGCTGGATTTGGATTTGTTGGCTATGCCTTGTTGCTGCCAGCGGCCATCATTGGCTTGTTTGGCGTGCTTGATCCCACGCCCGGCGGCGCAGGCTCCATTTTGGCCGCACCGGTTGCCATCTGGGAAATTATCATCATGCCAATTTGGTTGTTTGCCAAAGGATTCAATCGCACGGCTGCTTCGTTTGCGGATACAATCGCCCCAACATGAATCGCGAACATCACAAATGGTATAGCCCCAACCTGGGGCGAGAGATGGATTTGATCATCACCGGCCATGCTGGCGCAAAAGTTTTGGTTTTCCCCACCAGCAAAGGCAAGTTTTACGAGTGGGAAGATCGGGGGATGTTTGGCCCGCGTTGTTTGGGGCCAATGATTGAACAAGGCTGGCTGCAAACATACAGCGTAGACAGCGTGGACGCCGAGAGTTGGTATAACTACCGGGCGCATCCGGGCCAGCGGGCGTGGCGCAACACCCAATATTTTGAATACATTTTGCAAGAGGTGTTTCCGCTTTCGCGCCAAAAGAACCCCAACAATTATTGGATCACGGTGGGCGCGAGCTTTGGCGCGTTCCATGCGGCCACATTTGCCTTGCGCTACCCGCATCTGGTTGGGCGCACGGTTTGCATGAGCGGGTTGTATGACATTCGCGAGTTCACCGGGGGATTCTCGGATGACAACGTGTATTTCAACAACCCCATGCAGTTCATTGCCAACGAGAACGACCCGGTGCGACTTGCCAGTTTGCGTAATTTGGATATCATCATCGCCACTGGCCGCGATGATTCCCATCGCCAAAGCAGCGAGAATTTATCTTATTTGCTTTGGGGCAAGGGCATTGGCAACGCGTTGCGACTTTGGGATGGCTGGTCGCACGACTGGCCTTACTGGGAGCAAATGTTGAAGTTGTATATCAGCGGGCATGATTGAAACATCAAGCGCTCGGGGCGTTTTGAAACGCTCCGAGCGCTAAATCAAATAACAGGAGAAAACCATGAAAAAAATTGGTGTGATTGTTGGGCGGGAATGGAGCTGGCCGCCAAAATTTATTGAAACTGTTAACAGCCGCAACGCCGGCGTGACGGCGGAATACGTCAAGATTGGCGGCACGCCCATGAACGAACCATGCCCGTATGCCGTGATCGTGGATCGCATTTCGCACGAAGTGCCGTATTACCGCAGCTATTTAAAGAACGCCATGCTGCAAGGCACGCA